>Ga0081539_10004902_pt1 | contig 14265 bp, 8 predicted proteins | sample TabmetS4T2R2_FD_71023 | JGI IMG/M metagenome (GOLD analysis project Ga0081539, IMG submission 71023) | Tabebuia heterophylla rhizosphere microbial communities from the University of Puerto Rico - S4T2R2 | ecosystem: Host-associated > Plants > Roots > Rhizosphere ...
CTCGAGCGCCCGGTTGCCCGCCTCGATGAGGTTGGGCAGCGTGAAGAACGCGTGGATCTGGTCGTCGTGGCGAACCGTCGTCACAGGCACGCCAGACTCCTCCAGCCGCTGGCCGTACTCCAAGCCCTCCTCCAGAAGCGGGTCGAGGCCGGCAAGCACGATGTAGGCCGGGGGCATGCCCTCGAGGCTCTCCGCACGGAGCGGCGCGACGTCCGGGTTGGTCCGGTCGGCCGGGTTCTGCACGTAGTGGTTGAAGAACCACTCCATCTCCGGCGCGTTCAGGATGTACTTCGTGTCGACGTACCGCGCGTAGTGCTGGCGGTCGGGATCGGTGTCGACCGCCGGGTAGATCAGGACCTGCAGGGCGATCGGCGGGCCGCCCGCGTCGCGCGCCTTGCGGGCGACGACCGTCGCGAGGTTGCCGCCCGCGCTGTCGCCGGCGACGACGAGCGCCCGGCCGCCGGCCAGCTCCTGCGCCACCCAGGCCGTGCCGGCGACGGCGTCCTCCACGGCGGCGGGGAACGGATGCTCGGGCGCGAGGCGGTAGTCGATGTGGACGACCCGAGCGCCCGATGCGTTGGCGAGGATGCGCACGGCGTGGTCCCACTCGTCCAGCCCGCCGATGACCCAGCCGCCGCCGTGGTAGTAGACGACCGTGCCGGGCGGGTCTGCCACCGGCTCGTAGACCCGCGCGGGGATCGCGCCCGCGGGCCCCGGGATCTCGATGTCGCGCACGGAGGCGACCTCGGGCCCCTTGCCCATCATCTCGGCGAAGAGGCGCGGGCCCTGCCGGGCCTCCTCGGGCGTCTGCTGGGTGAGCGGGGGCGCCCCGCTCTCGGCGATCAGGTCGAGCAGCTTCTGCGCCTGCGGATCGATCGACATCTGTTCTCCCCCTCCTCGATTCGGTGCACTGCGGCCGAGATCATGACGCCTCGACGTGGGCGAGGAACAGGTAGCGCGTGAGGCTGAAGAAGTACTCCCGTCCGAGCTCCGACAGCTCCTGCGCCCACCCCTCCGCATCCGCTGCCGTGACGTACTTGTGGCCGGGCACGTAGGCGGCGACCGTGGGAACGAGCCGGGCGCTGAACGCGTCCTCGTCCCATCCGGCGTTCAGCAGCGTCCACGCCGAGCGCCACCGGACGGCGAAGCCGGCGTCTTCGAGCAGCCCGTTGAGCGCCGCCGGGAGCCCCGGATGCGCGAGATGCTCCTCCCACGCCGCGATGACGCGCGCCATCCGCGCCCGGTCGCGGGCGTGCCAGACGAGCGAGTCCCAGTGCGTGTCCAGGACGAGGAGCCGCCCGCCCGGACGCAGGACGCGGCGGGCCTCCGCGAGCGCTGCTTCGATGTCCTCGACGTACTCGTAGACCTGCGTCGACACCGCGACGTCGAAGCTGTCGGCGTCGAACGGCAGCGCGCACGCGTCGCCCTGGACGAACTCCATGGGCGCCGCGCCCTCCCCGAGCTGCACCCCGCGCGCGATCGCGAGCATGCTGTCGCTCACGTCGATGCCGTGGACGGCGCCGTTGGGGCCGACGGCGCGCGCCATGTCGGCCGCCAGCATCCCAGGGCCGGCGCCGATGTCCAGGACGCGCTCACCGCTTTCCAGCTGCAGCGCCTCGAGCGTCACGCGGCGCTGGGCGACGACGTCCGGGGTGCTGTACGCCTCCACGACCCGGCGGGAGGCCTCCTCGTCGAACTGAAGCATGCGGCCGATCCTCCCGGAGGAGGTGAACCTACGCCAGGTCCTTGGCCTCCTGGCGTTCCAGCAGCGCCGCCGCCGCGGAGGCGGGATCCAGCTGGCGGGCGACGACCTCGTCGAGCATCCGGGCGAACTCCGGATCCTCGTCGAGCCCCTCCTCGAGCCGCCGCTTCAGCCGCGCGGCGGCGAGCGCGACGATCTCCGCCCGGAGGTTGCGCCGCCGGCGCTCCGACAGCGTGCCCTGGGCCTCGATGTGCGCGCGGTGCTCGGCGATCCGCTCGAGCAGCTCGTCGACGCCCTCACCCTTGATCGCCTCGGTCGTGACGATCGGGACCGTCCAGTCGCGCTCGGGCGCCAGGCCCAGGATGGCCTTGATCTCGCGCACCATCGTCCCGGTGAGCGGGTGGTCGGCCTTGTTGACCACGATGACGTCCGGGATCTCCATGATCCCGGCCTTCAGGGCCTGGATGGAGTCGCCGGAGCCGGGCATCAGGACAAGCACGACGGTGTCCGCGTGGTCGATGACGTCGACCTCCGCCTGGCCGACGCCGACCGTCTCCAGGAAGACGTCGTCGCGGCCCGCGGCGTCCATGAGCAGCGCCGCCTGCAGCGTCGCCTCGCTCAGGCCGCCGAGCGCGCCCCGGTTGGCCATGCTGCGGATGAAGACGCCGGGGTCGAGGAAGTGCTCGGTGAGCCGGATGCGGTCGCCAAGCAGGGCGCCCTGCGTGAAGGGGGAGCTTGGGTCGATCGAGAGGACAGCGACGCTGCGGTCCGCGGCACGGCGGCGGGCGACGAGCGCGCCGATCAGCGTCGACTTGCCCGCTCCCGGCGCTCCCGTGATGCCGACGACGGCCGCGTGCCCGGTGTGCGGATAGACCTCGCGGACCAGCTCCCAGCCCCGCGGGTCGTCGTCCTCGACGAGCGAGATGCCGCGGGCGAGGGCGCGGCGGTCGCCGTCGAGCAGTCGTCGTGCGAGGTCGTCTGGCATCGCGTCGATGATGGCAGGGGCGACGGCGGGCTCGGGCGCCGCCGGGCCCCGCGCCGGGTGCGAGGTAGGGTGCTGGCGTGGAGCCCGTGCTGTCCCCGCCCGCTCCGCGGACGCTCCCCCCGATCGTGCGCGAAGGGCCGCCGCCGCTGCGCGGCGGGCCGCTGACGCTCGTGCTCTGGCTGCGCGCGCACGGCATGCTCGACCACCGCTACGCGCGGCTCGGGCTGCGCTGGCTGTGGCTGAAGCTGCGCTGGCGCGGCCGCCTCGTGACCGACGGGCTCTGCTTCGTCATGCCGGGGGTGACGTTCGAGATCGGGCGCGACGCCAAGGTGGTGCTGGGCCGCTGGTCGTGGATCGGGCACGGGACGAAGATCCGGGCGCACGAGGGCGAGGTGCGGATTGGGGCCAAGTCGGTGCTCGGCCAGGAGTGCACGATCTCCTGCTACCAGCACATCTCGATCGGGCGGGAGTGCATCGTGGCCGACCGCGCGATGCTCATCGACTTCGACCACGGCGTGGTGGAGACCGATCGACCGATCCGGGCGCAGGGCATCTACAAGCGCGACGTGCGGATCGGCCACAACGTGTGGATCGGGTACGGCGCGAGCTTCCTGCGGGGCGTGACCGTCGGCGACAACAGCGTCGTGGGGACCTACGCGGTCGTCACGCGCGACGTGCCCGCCAACGCGGTCGTCGGCGGCGCGCCGGCACGCATCCTGCGGATGCGGCCAGCGCCGAAGCGGATGCGCTGGGCTTAGGCGACGCGGGGCGCGCCCGCCGCGGCGAACCGCTGACGGGTCTGCTCGATGTGCGCCACCGCCTGCTTCCACGTGACGCGCAGGACGCGCTCCCCGTGCTGTTCCAGCAGCGCCTGGCGTTCGGCGTCCTCGGCCCTCGCCTGAGGGTTGTCGTGCCACCGGGAGCCGTCGGCCTCGACCACGAGTCGCTGCTGCGGCCAGCGGAAGTCGGGGATCACTGTGCGGCCGTTGAGGTGCAGTGGGACGTTGACGTCCGGCGGTGCGAAGCCACCGCCTTGGATCAGGTCGAGGACGCGGTCCTCCAGTTCGCTGCGCGTGGGCTGCGGGCCGCCGGCGAGCACACGCGCGAACCGCGTCCGGCCCGGCCGAGGGGCGGTGCGATCGAGGATCGCGGCGAGCTGCGGCAGGCTCGTCAGCCGAAGCGACTGAGCCCTGCTCATCGTCTTGCGCAGCTGCCTGTCGGGCATCGTCGCGGCGAAGTCGAGGAGCGTCCGCGCCGGCGAGGTGACCGGGATGCCCTTATGGCGCCAGAAGGCGTCCTGCGGCGCGAGCGCGCGGGTGCGGCGCACGCGGACACCCGTCACCACGCGCGGCCGTCCGTGCGGCACCAGGACGTCCGGCCTGCGCTCGTGCGGCTCGAGGAAGCCGAGCAGCATGCCGGCGCAGTGATGGCTGAGCAGCGACCCGGGACCGCAGGCCTTGACCGCGGCCAGCCAGCGGCCCTCGATCGTGAGACCGGGATGACCGACCGCAAACACGCCGCGGTGGATGCGGTGCAGGTGCCCCGAAGCCACGCGCCGGCCGACGGCCGCCTCTGTGAGTCCGCACTCGAGTAGCTCCTGCAGGGAGAGCACTCCCCAAGCGTCGGCGGCCCGCTCGGCCACACGTGGGCCGGAATTCCTTCGATATGCGGGGGTAGGACGACCCACCCCGCAAGCGTGCCGGGTCGCGGGTCACACGACACCACACGGATGTCACAAGAGCGTCACGCGTTCGCGCCGCACACCGGCCAGGGCGCCGTCCCCCGCTCGGAGAGCAGCTGCGCCGCGCGCGCGTCCTGCTCGGCCTCCGGCGCCTTGGCCGGATCGCCGTCGCCACCCAGCGACTCCCACGTGTCCTGGTCGAACTGGTACTTGCCGCGATGGCGGCCGTCGGCCGACACGATCGTCGGGTCGCCTCCGGACTCGCACTGCGCTATGCGCTCGAGCGTCGCGGCCGCGTCGCCGGTGGGCGCCGGCGGGGTCTCCGTGCTCGCGGGCTCGCGATCGTCTGGCGGCGCCTCCTCGTCCTCCACGAGGCCGAGCGCGCGCAGCGTCTGCGGGCCCAGCACGCCGTCGACGTCCAACCCGTGCTCGCGCTGGAAGCGGCGGATCGCGCGCTTGGTCTTCGGCCCGATGACGCCGTCGGCCTTGACGTTCAGGGCACGCTGCGCGGCCTTGATCGTGTCCAGCGGGAGCGTGTCGGTGTCGCCGGGCGCGGCGAGCGCGCCAGCGGCGGTGACGGCGAAGACCCCGGCGACGACGAGCGCCGCACGGCGGCCGCGGAGCATGCGCCGACGACGCAATGCGGCGCCGCGCCGCTCACGGGAGGCGCGCAGCGAACGCCGCGCATCGATGGTCAACTGGTCTACGTCGGACAAGGACTGGACAACCCCTTCGGTCTCTGAGTGCCTACGGGGTTAGCTGACGGGCTCGCGCTGAGACTGCGCTACGCCTGGCACTTGCAGGCGATTCGCCCCGGGAGCCTCGGACGGCTCCTCTGGTTCCCCCGCTCCCCGCCCGCGTGCGACGGGGACTCGGCTCGATCCATGCGTCGACCAGCATAGAGGTCGAACGGATGGAACCGCCGGCGCAGACGCCTGGGTCCCTACACGTTCGAAGCGGCGCCGCCCGTCTTGGCCAGCTCCTTTGCGAGCTCCGTCCGCGACCGGACGCCGAGCTTGCGATAGACGCGCGACAGGTGCGCCTCGACCGTGCCCACGCTGAGGAAGAGCTCCCCGGCGATCTCCTTGTTCTGGCGGCCCTCGGCGGCCAGCTCGGCCACGCGCAGCTCCGATGGCGTGAGAGCGTCCCCGTGCCTGCGGCGGCCACTGACCCGCGCAAGCTCCGCCGCCGCTTGATCGCGCCAGGCGGCCGCCCCGATCTCCTCGAGCAATGCGACGGCCTGATCCAGCGTCTCTCTCGCGGCGCGGCTGTGCCGCGCGTGGCGATGGGCGGTGCCGAGGCCCAGCAGGATCCTGCCGCGTTCGAGCGGGTAGGTGCCGGCCTCCTCCACGAGAGCGGACTCGAACGCGGCGATGGCTCCGTCGGTGTCATGAAGAGCGACGCGCAGGAGCCCGTTGCAGCGCGCGGCCGATGCCCTCGCCCAGCGGCTTGAGCGCGCGGCGAGCGAGTCGTACTCCCGGAGCAGATGCTCGGCGCGTTGCGTACGGCCGACCGCGAGCGCCGCCTCGATCGCGTCCGCCCAGGGCGTCCCGGCCGGATGGAGGTGCCCCGCTTGGAGCAACCGCTCTGGCAACTCGTCAAGCAGCTCATGTGCGCCGGCGGCATCCCCGCGCAGGAGCCTGACTCGGCCCAGGGTGCCCAGCAGGATCAGCTCATCGTCCACGTCGTGCAGGCTCCGGGCGCGCTCCAGGCCGTCGGACGCGAGCCGCTCCGCGTCGTCGAGCAGTCCGGCCTCGGCGTGGGCACCCGCGCTGGAGCTGAGGACGAGCACCCTGAAGTGTGCGTCGGCGACCTGCTCTGCCAGGTCGCGGGCGATCTCCGCGTGAACGATCGCCCGCCGTGGGTGCCCCGCGGACCGCTCCAGGTTGAGACGGAGCATCGCCATGTAGGTGCGTGTCTGCTCGTCGCCGTGTCGCTCCGCCGCGGCCGCCAGCTCCTCGACCAGGTCGCGCGCCTCGTCGACGCCGTCCTGGAGGATCAGCCGCAGCGCCTGAGAGAGCATCGGGCTGTACGCGAACGGGAGCGGGGCGCGTTGCGCGAGCGCGCGCTCGAGCCTCACCCCGCGCTCGAGAAGGCCCGGCGTCTGCTCCAGGAACCACGTCTCGAGCACGGCGACCGTCGCGATGACACCGGCCTCGAGCAGCGGCACGCCGGCCCGCTCGGCACGCGCGAGGCCGGACCGCGCGTCCGTCAGCGCCGCCTCGGTCTCACCTCTTCGCCAGCGGCAGATCGCGATGAGGGCGAGGAGCTGCGCTGCGAGCCCGTCGTCGTCGCCCGCCTCGGCGAGCGCCTGGCGGCCGAGGGCGATGGACTCCGTGCGGGTGGATTGGTTCGTCAGTGCCATGGCTTGCAGGATCCGTGCGCGCTGGGGCCCTGGCGGGAGATCGGCCCGAAGCCCCTCATAGCGCGCGTAGGCACGCTCGAGGTCGCCGGCGAGGTGATGGAACCCCGCCGCGGCGATGCGCCGCCGGAGGGTCTGCTCCACGCAACCCGACGGGGTATGGCGCACGGCGAGATCGAGCAGCTCCGCGGCCGCGGCGGTCGCTCCTCGCTCAGCCGCCCGACCGCCCGCCAGCTCCAGCTCCGCAGCCAGCTCCTCGTCGGTGGCCTCGCCAACGGAAAGCGCTCGGTGTCTTGCCCGCTCCTCCGGATCGGCGACGAGCGCGGCCAGCCGCGCGTGCGCCGCTTGGCGTTCCCACGGCAGGGCGCGGTCGTACGAGATGGACGCGAGCAGCGGATGGGCGAAGCGGATGCGCTCCTCCTCGACGCGGAGGATGCCCTCCTCGACCGCGACCCCGAGCGCGGCGCGCGCGTCGTCCGCGTCGTCGCGTCCCGCTGTGACCAGCGCGACAGTCGGTTGCGCCAGCGCAGCGACGTCGAGGAGCACGCTCCGCACGCCCGGCGAGAGACGCTCGACGCGGCGACCGAGCAGGTCCCGCAAGCTGTCGGGAACGCGCACCGTCGGCCCGGACGGCGGGTCACGCGCGAGCTCGAGCGCGAAGTAGGGGTTGCCGCCGGATGCGCGGTGGATCACCGCGAGCGTCGGGCGGGGCAGCTCGAGCCCGAGGCGATCGCGGAGCAGGCGGTGTAGGCCCGTGAGATCGAGCGGCTCGAGCGCCATGAGCTCGAGGCCCGCGCCCGGCAGCGGCTCCGCGCCCGTCGCACCGGTCCGCATCGTCGCGAGGACGACGACTGGCTCGGGGCCAAGCCGCCGCAGCGCCAGTCCGAGCACGGACGCCGACGAGGCGTCGAGCCATTGCAGGTCGTCGATCGCCAGCAGAACCGGGCCGTTCGCTGCCACGGCGCGGAGAGCGTCGAGCGCGGCGAGTCCGATGGTGAGCGGGTCCGGCGTTCCTGTGCCCTCGGGCTCGGCGAGACGGAGCGCGACCTCCAGCGCCCGCCGGCGGGGAGGCGCGAGCTCGGGCAGGACGTCGGCGACGAGCGGCCCGAGCAGGTCCGCCAGGCCCGAGAACGCGAGCGCCGTCTCCGCCACGGCGCCTCGATGCCCGAGGACGCGCGACCCGGATTCCGCCGCGAGCTCGACGCCGAGCTCCCACAGGACCGTCTTGCCGATCCCGGCTTCACCGTTGAGCACAACGCCGCGACCCGCCTGCCCGCCCACCAGCGAGCGGATCGCGGCGACCTCTTCCTCGCGCCCGACAACGCGAGCCGCGCTCATGCGGCTGATCATCGCCGCAATCGGACCGCTCACTCAAGTCCGAGCAATGGCGGGCGGGCGCCGCCCCCGGCGGGAGCGGCGCCCACACGTCCCTCCCACCGATCCGGGCAAGACGGTGGGCGCTGGGGCCGGGAGGGTCCCAGAGGCGTTGTCGTCGGCTGGCCGGCGCCAGGCGAGCGGGCCTAGCCGAGGCTCGACGAAGGATCGACCTACGCCATCTCCATCGGCATGACGAGGTCGACGGCGTTCTCCTCGCAGATCTCGGGCGCCGCCGCCTCTAGCTCGTCCGGTCCGAGCGCCGAGAGCCGGCGGAACATCCGCTCGAAGTCAGCGCCGGAGGCCAGGTGCGCGACGACGAGGACCAGCGCCGTCTCAGCGCCCTCGGCACGCCACGCGTGCGGGATCCCGGCGGGCAGGCGCACCGACGCGCCGGCGGACGCGACGAACCGGTCCTCGCCGACTCGGCACGCGATGCGGCCCTGCTCCACGAACAGCGTCTCCTCGTCCATCGGGTGCGTATGAAGCGGCACGCCGGTCCCGGGCGGCGTGATGTGCTCGAAGGCCTGGTAGGTCCCGCCGCTCATCTCCTTGGTGACGCGGAACACGGCCTGCATGCCCATGTAGGGGATCGGCTCGCCGACGATGGGAGCGGGAGCGGGGGCTGACTGGGTGGACATCGAGTCCCTCCTTGATCGCGTGGCGCGACGCTACGTCCGGCCCCAGGCCCGCGAAACTGCGAAAACCCTAGACATTGGGCGCGCCGTCCCTGTCCTCCGCGAAGCGGCCGGCAAGCTCGGTGCGCGATCGCACGCCGAGCTTGCGATACACCCGCGAGAGGTGCATCTCGACGGTGCCCACGCCGAGGAAGAGCAACGCCGCGATCTCCTTGTTCTGCCGTCCCTCGGCCGCGAGCCGGGCGACGCGCTGCTCCGCCTCGGTTAGCTCGTCGCCGTGTGAGCGCCGGCCGCTGAGACGCGCGAGCTCCGCCTCCGCTCTGTCACGCCACGCCCTCGCGCCGATCTCGGACAGCAGCTCCACGGCCTGCTCGAGCGCGTCGCGGGCGGCCCGAATGCGGCGAGCGTGACGATGCGAGGAGCCGAGCGCGATCAGCGTCCGGCCGCGTTCGAGCGGGTACGTGTCTCCCGCCTCGGCCAGCGAGAGCGAGAACGCGTGCATCGCGCGATCGTCATCGCCCTGGGCGAGTGCGAGCAGCCCACGCGCACGCGCCGCCATCGCGCGTGACCACCGGTTCGCGCGTGGCGCCACGGCGTCGAGCTGGGAGAGCAGATCCGCCGCCCGATCCAGCTCTCCGAGGCCGATCAGCGCCTCGATCAGCTCCGACCATGGCGCAGGATGCGGATGCAGCGACCCGTGGCGCAGCAGTCGCTCAGGGATGCCGTCGAGCCGGTCGCGCGCCGCCGCTAGGTCGCCTCTGACGAACTCGATCTGGCCGGGGACGGCCTCGGCCATGGTTCCGTGGATGACGTCCTTGACCGCGAGCGTCATCGCGATCGCCTCATCGGCCATCCGCCATGCGTCGTCGAGACGCCCGACGTCGAGCAGCGCTCTCGCGCCGAAGGCGGACGCAAGCAGCCGCAGCTGGGGCTCATCGATCTGCTCGGCGAGATGCAGCACGTCCTCCATGAGCTCGACCGCAAGCTCGAGGCGACCGGCCCATCGCTCGACGCTGCCCAGCACCAGCAGGCTGAAGCCGCGCGCGACCTCGTCGCCGCGCCGTTCGGCCGATGCCGCGAACTCCGTGAGCATGGCGCGCGACTGGTCGAGCCCGTCGACAATCCACAGCTGGCAGGCGAGGGTGAACTGCGGGCTGTCCTGGAACCGGCTCGGGCGCCCGAGCCGTCGCTCGAGATCGACGCCCCGTTCGAGCAAACCCCGCGTCGTATCGAGACCCCACATCTCAAGCCAGCCACAGCGGGCGATCGCAGTGGTGATAAGCCCCGGATCGCCCAGGCGCTCCGCTCGGGTCACCCCCGCGCGCGCATCCTCGAGACCCTGCGCGACCTCGCCGCCAAGCCAGCGGTTGATGGCGAGGAACCCGAGTAGCCCTGAGGCCATGGCGTCGTCGTCGGCCACAAGGCCCAGCGCCTCCTCGAGCAGCGCGATCCGCTGACGGACGTCTGGCCGCTGCGTGAGGGCGTCGGCGTAGAGAACTTCCGCGCGGAGCTTCCCAGCCGGCAGCTCGGCGAGGAGCTCCTCGTATATGTCAGCGGCGCGGTCGATGTCTCCGGCCTGGTGGTGCAGACGACCGGCCGCGATCCGGCGGGCCAACAGCTCGTCGCGGTCCTCGGGCGGCGTGTGGCGGATCGCGAGCTCCGCCAACTCAGCGGCCGCCGCGGTCGCGCCGCGCGCGGCTGCGCGGGAGCTCGCCTCGTCGAGATCGGCGGCGAGCTTGGCGTCCGTCGCGTCGCCTGCGGCGATGGCGAGATGCCGTGCCCGCTCCTCGGGATCGTCGACGAGCTTGGCGAGCCGCGCATGCACGGCGCGCCGTCGCCCCGGTGGAGCGCGGTCGTAGCTGAGCGACGCCAGCAGTGGGTGCGCGAAGCGAACGTCCGCGCGCTCCACGCTGACGATCCGATCGAGCACCGCGACGTCCAGCGCCGCGAGACGGGCCTCATCGGGAGCGACAAGCCCAACGGTCGGACGGGCGAGAGCCGCCGTGTCGAGCAGAAGATCCTGCGTCGCGGTTGGGAGGCGATCCAGCCGATCGCTCAGCAGCTCACGGAGGTTGTCGGGCACGTGGAGGTGCGGCTCCCCCGCGACGCGCTCCGCCGCACGCGCGAGCTCGACCGCGAAGAACGGGTTGCCGCCGGATGCGCGCTCGATCGCAGCGAGGGTGGCACGCGGCAGCTCACGACCAAATGCATTGCGCAGCAACCGGTCGATCGAGCTGCCATCCAGGGGTCGGAGCGGGAACTGCTCGACAGCTGTGGCGAACGGAGCCGGGCCTCCCGGCTCGCCGGGCTGAGTGCGGCGCGTCGCGAGGACCGTGACCGGCTCGTCCGCGAGCCGGCGCACGGCAATGGAGGCGACCGCAGCGGACGAGGCGTCCAGCCATTGCACGTCGTCCAACGCGAGGCACACCGGCTCGCGCGACGCCAGAGCCCTGACCACGTCGAGAAGCGCGAGGCCCAGCGCGCGGCTGTCCGGAGGCGCGTCCCCGGGCTCGGCGAGCAGCAACGCGACCTCCAACGCCCGCCGCCGCGGCGCGACAAGCACGTCGGCGACCTCGTCGAACACACCACCGACCAGATCCGACAACCCGGCAAACGACAAACCCGCCTCCGCCTGAACGCTGCGGTGCTGCAGCACCCTCCACCCGGCCTCACGCGCCTCGCGCACCCCCAACTCCCACAGCACCGTCTTGCCGATCCCCGGCTCCCCGGACAACAGCAACCCGCCCGAACCCGGCCTGTCGAACAGCCCACGGATCGTCGCCAGCTCCTCCTCACGCCCGACGACAACGGCCTCCCTAGACATGCTCAACCGGCTCCAGCGCGTTGGCGAGCTCAGTGCGCGAGCGAACCCCGAGCTTGCGGTAGGCGCGCGTCAGATACGCCTCGACCGTCCCGACGCTCAAGAAGAGCGTGGCCGCGATCTCCTTGTTCTGGCGGCCCTGAGCGGCGAGTTCTGCCACGCGCAGCTCCGCCTGCGTCAACCCGTCACCCTGCGCCCGACGACCGCTCACCCGCGCCAGCTCCGCCGCCGCCCTGTCGCCCCAGAGCGGCGCACCGATCTCGTTGCAGAGCTGCACGGCCCGCTCGAGCGCCTCTCGGGCGTCGCGTCGGCGCAAGGCTTGACGGTGTGCCGTGCCAAGTGCGAGGAACGTCCTGGCGCGCTCGAGTGGGTAGGTGCCGCCCTCCTCGGCGAGCGACCGCTCCAAGGCGCTGATCGCGCCGACGCGGTCGCCAGTCGCCAGCAGATACAGGCCCCGGCAGCGCGCCGCCGTCGCCCGCGCCCAGCGACTCGACCGGGCGGCTAGGTCGTCGTACGTCTCGAGCAGCGTGCCGGCGCGATCGAGCTCGCCGAGGCCGATGAGGGCCTCGATGGCGTCTGGCCACGGCATCGAGCCAGGATGGAGATAGCCGATGTCGAGGAGTTGTTCGCACAGGCCATCGAGCTCCGCGTGCGCCGCAGCGCAATCTCCTCGAGAGAGCTCGTACTGCCCGAGTGCGCCACGAAGCTGCACACGACTTCCGACGTCCCCCGTGGCGTCGGCGAGGATGAGTCCCGCCTCCACGGTGCGGCACAGTTCCTCGTGCCTGCCCATGTGCGCGAGCGTCATCGCGGCGAAACTCGACACGAAGACGCCGAGCAGCGGCTCCCCGCTTTGGTCGGCGAACTCGAGCGTAGCCTCGGCGTGCTCGATCGCGAAGGCGAATCTGCCTCTGAGATATTCGTTGGCGACCCGGGACATCAAGCACCAGCCTCGGGTGTGCTCATCTCCACGGCGCTCCGCCGCGGCCTGCTGCTCGATCGCCATCGCGATGGACGTCGCTGGCTGGTCGTTCATGGAGCAACGGAACTGCATGACGAACGACGGGCTGTCCTGGAAATTCAGAGGCTCAGCGAGGCGGCTCTCCAGTTCCACGCCACGCTCCAACAGGCCGGGCGTCACGTCGAGTCGCACCGTCTCGAGCACTCCAACCCGCGCGATGGCCGAAGCGATAAGCCTGGTGTCTCCCACACGTTCGGCGCGCTCGAGCCCGGCACGAGCCTCCAGGAGCCCTTCGGCGAGCTGGCCGCCGACCCATCGATTGATGGCTATGAAGCCAAGGAGCCTTGCCGCGAGCGCGTCGTCGTCGCCCGCCTCCCTCAATGCCTTGCGGCACATTTCGATGTGACCCGCAGCATCCCCTCGCTGGAGCAATGCCGCCGAGTAGATCAGCTCGGCGCGGACCGGTCCCGCGGGCAACTCCTGCATGAGTTCGTCATAGAGAAAACCCGCGGCCTCGAGCTCTCCAGCGAGCTGGTGAAGGCGCGCCGTCGCGATGCGTCGGCGCAGGCGAGCATCGTCATCGACCTGCGGCGTGTGCCGGACAGCAAGCTCCATTAGCTCGGCGCCAGCGCCCGGTGCGCCTCGGTTCGCCGCGTGCCGGCCCGCGGCCTCGAGCTCGCTCGCCAGCGTCTCATCCTGCGCGTTACCGGCCGCAAGCGCTCGGTGGCGCGCTCGCTCTTCCGGGTCGCGCACGAGCTCGCCGAGGCGCGCGTGGACGGCCCGGCGCTTGCCTGGCGGCGACCGGTCGTAGGTCAGCGCGGCGAGCAGCGGGTGCGCGAAGCGGATTCCCGAGCCGTCAAGTGCGACGATCCCGTCGGTCACGGCGTCGTCGAGGGCATCGAGCGCCTCCGCGTCGCGGGCGACGAGCTCGACGGTCGGCCGCGCGAGCGCTGCCGCGTCGAGCAGAACGTCGCGCGTCGCCGCCGGCAGCCTGCCGAGCCGGGCGCTGAGCAGACCCCGAAGGCTGTCCGGAACGCGGAGCTCGCGCGGTCCGGCACCCTCCGGCGCGGCCCGCGCCAGCTCGAGGGCAAAGAACGGGTTCCCGCCGGACGCGCGATGGATCGCTGCGAGCGCCCGTCGTGGCGGGTCGCGGCCGAGCGCAGCGCGGACCAGGCGATGCGTCCCCCGGACATCAAGCGGCGGCAGCTCGAGCCGCCCAAGCCGTCCATCGAACGGGTCGTCCGTTCCCGACTCGCCGGTCTGCACGCGATGCGTCGCCAGCACGACGACGGGCTCGTCGGTGAGACGCCGCACCGCGATCGCGAGGACGGCAGCCGACGACGCGTCAAGCCATTGCACGTCGTCGAGCGCCAGCAGCACCGGCGAGCGACGCGCAAGCTCCCGCAGCACGTCGAGCAGCGCGAGGCCGAGCGCGCGGCTGTCCGGAGGCGCGTCGCCGGGCTCGGCGAGCAGCAACGCTACCTCGAGGGCCCGCCGCCGCGGTGGGACCAGGACCTCGGCGACCTCTTCGAACACGCCACCGATCAGGTCGGAGAGCCCCGCGAACGACAGACCCGCCTCCGCCTGCACGCTGCGGTGCTGCAGCACCCTCCAGCCCGCCTCACGCGCCTCGCGCACCCCCAACTCCCACAGCACCGTCTTGCCGATCCCCGGCTCCCCGGACAACAGCAACCCGCCCGAACCCGGCCTGTCGAACAGCCCACGGATCGTCGCCAGCTCC
>Ga0081539_10004903_pt1 | contig 14264 bp, 16 predicted proteins | sample TabmetS4T2R2_FD_71023 | JGI IMG/M metagenome (GOLD analysis project Ga0081539, IMG submission 71023) | Tabebuia heterophylla rhizosphere microbial communities from the University of Puerto Rico - S4T2R2 | ecosystem: Host-associated > Plants > Roots > Rhizosphere ...
GGCGGGCACTGGGAGTCGCATCCGGACGCCGAGGCGCCGATGGCGCTCGGCAACCGAGCGGCGTCCTATCCCCGTCCCGACGGCGAGCTGACGTTCGACAAGCTCTCCTCCGTCTACATCTCCGGCAACGCCACGCGCGACGACGCCCCCAACCACATCCGTGTACGGCGCCGCGTGCCTCGCACGCTCGCCGAGACCTGGCGCTGGATGTGCCCCGCGGGCGTGTACGAGATCCCCGAGGACGCACCGCAGGACGGCGACGTCGACCTCATCGTCAACTACACCAACTGCGTCCAGTGCGGAGCGATCACGGCCAAGGGCGGTCGCCTGACGGTGCCCGAGGGCGGGGACGGGCCCCTCTACAGGGTTACGTAGCGAAACCCTGGACACCGGTGCGGTGTTCAGTGGAGGCCATGCGCCGTACGGCCTTCACGATCGCCGCCCTCCTGGCCCTCGCCTGGACGGCGTCCGCGTCCGCGGGCGACGCGCCACGGCTGCGCGCGATCGTGTCCGCGTGCCAGACCGGGTCCGATCCGGTCTCGCGGCTTGCGGCGTTCACCGCCAGCATGCCCGCGGCCGAGGACACGGCGCGGATGGCGATCCGCTTCGACCTCCAGCAGCGCACCATCGACGGCGGCGTGTGGCAGCGCGTGCCGGCGCCGAGCTTCGGACGCTGGGAGCGCGCGCGGCCCGGCGTGGCGGGCTTCGTCTACACGAAGGACGTGCACGGCCTCACGGCTCCGGGCGAGTACCGCGCGATCGTGCGCTTCCGCTGGTGGTCCGCCGACGGCAAGGTCCGCAACGCTCGCAGGATCACCCGCAGCTGCCGCCAGCCCGATCCGCGGCCGAACCTCCAGGCCGGCCGCCTGACGGCGGTGCCGACCGCGACCGATGCCGTCGCGTCCTATCGCGTCGTGCTGCGCAACGGCGGCCGCGGCGCCGCCGGGCCGTTCGCGGTCGCCCTGCTGCAGAACGGCGCCGAGGTTGCGCGGGCGTCGGTTCCCGGCCTCGCGCCAGGCGGGCTGACGACGGTCGAGCTGTTGGCGCCGCCGTGCTCGGCGGGGACGAACCTGGAGCTGCGCGTCGACGCCGACGACGCCGTCGACGAGGCCGGCGAGGAGGACTCGGTCGTGCGTCCGGCATGCCCGCTCGGAGCCCAGGAGCAACGCTAGACTCAGTTGCATCATGAAGACCGGAATCCACCCCGAGTACGTGGTCTCGCACGTGCGCTGCACGTGCGGCAACGAGTTCTACACGCGCTCGACGCAGCCCGAGATCCACGTTGAGATCTGCTCCAACTGCCACCCCTTCTACACGGGCAAGCAGCGGATCGTGGACACCGGCGGCCGCGTCGAGCGGTTCAAGCGGCGCGCCGCCAAGCGCCAGCCCGGCAGCTGACGCACCAGCCCCCATGGGGGATCGAGCGGAGGCGGCGCTCGCCGCGCAGCGCGACGCTCCCATCGGGGGTCAGGCGGTCCTCGAAGGCGTGATGATGCGCGGCGTGTCGACGTGGGCCGTCGCCGTTCGCAAGCCCACGGCCGACCAGGTCGCCGGAGGGCGCAGGCTCGAGCCCAGCGAGGCGGCGCAGGGAGACATCGAGGTGACGAGCTTCCCGCTCGTCTCCGTACTGCGGCGCCACCGGCTGCTCCGCCTGCCGCTGATCCGCGGCGTCATCGCGCTCGTCGAGTCTCTGCGGATCGGCTACCGCGCGCTCGCCATCTCCGCGAACGCGCAGCTGGGCGACGACGAGCCCGAGATCTCCGGCGGCACGTGGTGGGGCACGGTCGCGCTGTCGCTCACGTTCGCGATCGGGCTGTTCTTCCTCGTGCCGGTCGGCGTCACGAACGTCTTCCGCGACGCGCTGCCGAACTCCGTGGTGTTCGTCATCGTCGAGAAGTCGATCCGCATCGCGATCTTCCTCGCCTACCTCTGGCTCATCTCGCGGATGCAGGCGCTGCGACGCGTGTTCGAGTACCACGGCGCCGAGCACAAGACGATCTCCTGCTACGAGGCAGGACTGGAGCTCACCCCGGAGAACGCGCAGCGGTTCTCGCGCCTGCACCCCAGGTGCGGGACGAGCTTCCTGCTCATCGTGATGATCGTGGCCATCGTCGTGTTCGCCCCGCTCGGGACGCCGGCGTGGTACTGGCTGTTCGTCTCGCGGATCCTCGGCATCCCGCTCGTCGCCGGTCTCGCGTTCGAGATCATCAAGCTGTTCGGCCGCAACCGTCGCCACCGGTGGGCGCGGGCGCTCATGTGGCCCGGCATGAAGCTCCAGCTGCTCACGACCCGCGAGCCCGACGCCTCGCAGCTCGCGGTCGCCATCGCGGCGCTGGAGGCGGTGCTCGCCGTCGAGTCGCCGGAGCAGGCGACGGAGGAGGAGCGGATCGGCATGGAGGTCGTCGCCTAACCCGGATCAGGTCTGCCGGCGTCGCCGCGACGCGCGGGCTTCGCGGCCGCTACGCGGCCAGCGGCATGGCCGCCGCGCTCCTTGCGGATCGGCGCAGCGAGCCGCCGTGACCATCTGCCTGGACTCCTGGGCCGTTCTCGCGTGGCTGGACGGTGAAGAGCCGGCGGCGTCCGCGGTCCAGGACGCGTTCGACGCGCAGCGCCCGTGGATGAGCTGGATCAACGTCGGCGAGGTCGCCTACCAGCTCGAGCGCCGCCATGGCCCTGACGAGGCCGCCGAGGTGGTGCGACGCCTTCGCGCCGCCGTCGCACTCGACGAGGCGAGTCCGGAGCGCGTCCTTGCCGCTGCCCATCTCAAGGCCGGGCACCCCGTCGCATTCGCCGACTGCTTCGCTGCTGCGACCGCCGCCGCACGTGGCGCGACGCTGCTCACCGGCGATCCGGAGCTCCTGGAGCGTGACCTCGGATGCCGTGTGCGCGATCTGCGGGCGCCCGCCGCCGCGCGCTGCGGGCGGTGAGCGCCATGGCCCCGGCGAGCACAAGGACCAGCGCGGCGAGCGCCAGCGTCGGCCGCAGCGCGTCGACGAACGCGTGCCGGAAGACGCCGACGGCAAGGCGGATGACGTCGGCGGGCGCATCGGCCCCGAGCTGCGCGCCCGTCTGACCCGCACCGACCTCGAGGCCGCCCGACGTATGGAACGCATCCACGAAGCGGCCGCGCTCGCCGGCCGGCAGCGCGTCCGCCCGGGCGACCGCGCCATCGCGCAGCTCGACCGCCAGCCGGCTCTGCAGCACCGCGCCGATGACGGCGCCGCCGAGCACGCTGCCGAGCTGCCGGCTCGTGTTGAGCAGGCCCGAGCCGGCTCCCGCGAGCTGGGGCGGAACGCCGTTCATCGCGACCGCGATCATCGGGATGAACGTCAGGCCCGTCCCGACTCCGGACACGATCATGCCGGGCAGGAACCACCACCGGCTCGCATCGACGGAGCCGGCGACGTCAAGCAGCCCGATGCCGAGGGCGAACAGCAGCAGGCCGCAGACCAGCGCCTCCCGGCCGAAGCCGCGGTCCACCACCCGGCCGACGAGCGGCGAGATCAGCATGCTCACCACCGCGGACGGCGCCGTGACGAGCCCAGCCTGCAGCGCGGACAGGCCCTCGACGCTCTGCAGGTAGAGCGTGAAGGGGAGGAAGAAGCCGATGAGCCCGAAGTGCAGCGCGCCGCCGACGAGCGTCATGAGCGCGTAGTTGCGATCGCGCAGCAGGGCGAACGGCACGAGCGGCTCGCCGTCCTGCGAGCGCGCCTGGGCGAGCACGAACGCGGCGACCAGGGCGACCCCGACGACGAGCAGCAGCGGGATCGAGACGAACGACCACACCGTCCCCCAGTCGTAGCGCTGGCCCTCGATGAGCCCGAAGCTCAGCGCAGTGAGGCCGGCGGTGGCGAGGACGACCCCGCGCACGTCGAGCCGGTGCCGGCGGCCCGGGCGCAGATCGGGCACCAGCCACAGCGTGAGCGCGATCGACGCGATGCCGATCGGCACGTTGACGTAGAAGATCCACCGCCAGTCCAGGTTCGTGACGAGCAGCCCGCCGACGATCGGACCCGCGAGGGTCGCGACACCGGCGGAGATCCCGTTGATGGCGAACGCCGATCCGCGCCGCTCGGCCGGGAAGAGGCTGAGGATGAAGGCGAGGGGCTGCGGCGTCAGCAGCGCCGCGCCGATGCCCTGCGCGGCGCGTGCGGCGATCAGGACGCCCGGGCTCTGCGCGACGCCGCAGACGGCGGACGCGGCGGTGAACAGGCCGGTGCCGATCAGGAACATCAGGCGCGGGCCCACGATGTCCCCGAGCCGGCCTGCGCTGATGAGGAGCACCGCGAGCAGCAGGACGTAGGCGTTGGAGACCCACAGCGCCTCGTCGAGCGACGCGCCGAGGTCGTCGATGAGCTGCGGCAGCGCGACGTTGACGATCGTCAGGTCCAGCAGCGTCATGAAGAGCCCGAGGCTCAGGACGCTGAGCGCCGCCCACGGGTTGCCGCGCAGCCGGCTCATGGACGCACCGGGTGGGAGTGGTCGCCGAGCGCCCATGTCAGCGAGCCGTCGCGCGCGTCGGCGGCGGCGGCCTCTACCCACGCGAGCTCCGCGCGGCGCATGACGATCGTGTACTCGAGCTCGATCGTGTAGACGCGCGGCAGGTCGGGCGGCACGCGCGCCTGAGCGGCCTCCAACGCGTCGACCTCCTCGCGAAGCCGCGCGGCGCGGCGCTCCAGCTGCGCCGCGGCGTCGCTCGGATCCAGGCGCGACATGAACGTCAGCCCGGCCGTGAACGTGGGGAGCTCGCGATCGGTCGTCGCGATCATCTCGCGCAGCAACGCGAGCAGGTGCTCGCGCCCGGCGGCGGTGATGGCGTAGGTCGTGCGCTCCGGCCGCAGGCCCTCGCGCCCGCGCTGCGCCTCGTGGACGAACCCCGCACGCAGCAGCCGCCCGACGGCGTGGTACAGCGCCGACCGGCGGCTGCCGGTGAACTCCTCGATGCGCCACTCGCGCATGCGGCGGGCCATCTCGTACGGATGCAGCGGCTCGTGCGCGAGAAGGCCGAGCACCGTGAGGTCGTTTGGATTCGGTCGCATAGTCCAGACGGAGTATTCCACACGGAGCAAATGATGCACCGCTGCCCGCTGCACGGGTACCCTCGACGGCGCCATGTCCGTGATCGAGCAGCTCGTCGAGCAGATCGAGGCCCGCTTCGCCGATGCGGAGCGCGAGATGGGCGATCCGGAGGTGATCTCCGATCGCGACCGCTACGCGGCCGCCGGTCGCACCTACCGCCAGCTCGAGCCCGCGGCGAAGCTCGCCGACGCGTGGCGCCGGGCGGTGGACGACGAGGCCGGCGCGCGCGAGCTGCTCGACGAGGGCGGCGACGATGCCGAGGTCCGCGACCTCCTCGCCACCGCGCGGGCGGACCGCGAGCGCCTCGAGGAGGAGATCCGCCTCGCGATGGTCGAGCGCGATCCCAACGACGAGAAGGACGTCATCGTCGAGGTCCAGGGCGCGGCCGGCGGCGCCGAGGCCGACCTGTGGGCGGGCGACCTGTTCCGGCTGCTCAGCCGGTACGCCGAGCGCCGGGGCTTCAAGGCCGAGGCGCTGGAGACGACCGACGGGCACTACACGTTCGCCATCAAGGGCGACGGCGCCTACTCGGTCTTCAAGTGGGAGGGCGGGACCCACCGCGTCCAGCGCATTCCGGCGACCGAGTCGCAGGGCCGCATCCACACGTCGACAGCGACCGTCTCGGTGCTGCCCGAGGCGGAGGAGGTCGACGTGCAGATCGACCCCAACGACCTGCAGATCGACGTGTATCGCTCCTCCGGTCCGGGCGGCCAGTCGGTGAACACGACCGACTCGGCCGTGCGCATCACCCACAAGCCGACCGGAGTCGTCGTCTCGATGCAGGACGAGAAGTCCCAGCTGCAGAACCGCGAGCGGGCGATGCGCGTCCTGCGCGCGCGCCTGTACGAGCAGGAGGTCGCGCGCCAGCAGGCCGAGCTGGCCGCCGACCGCCAGGCGCAGGTGGGCACGGGCGATCGCTCGGAGCGCATTCGCACGTACAACTACGGCGAGCGCCGCGTCACCGACCACAGGATCGGCCTGACGCAGCACAACCTCGACGCGGTCCTCGAGGGCGAGCTCGACGACTTCACCGCCGCGCTGCAGGCCGACGAGCGCCGCCGCGCGCTGCAGGCCCAGGCGGAGGCGGACGCCGTCCGGTAGCTCATGGTGACGCAGGGAGTGCCGGTTCGCGACGCCCTGGACTCGGCGGTCGTCGCCATCGCGGCGTCCGGCTCGCCCACCGCGCGCCTCGACGCCGAGCTCCTCCTCGCCGCGGCGCTCGGTGTCCCGCGCGCCGCGCTGTGGACGCAGCCGGATCTCGCCGTGCCCGGCTCGGCCGGCCGCACGTTCGGCGACCTCGTGCGCCGCCGCGCGGCCGGCAACGAGCCAGTCGCCTATCTCCTCGGCACCAAGGGCTTCCGACACATCGAGCTGGAGGTCGACCCGCGCGTGCTGATCCCGCGGCCGGAGACCGAGCTGCTCGTCGAGGTCGGCCTTGAGCTGCCGCAGGGCGCTCGGGTCGCCGACGTGGGGACCGGCTCGGGCGCCGTTGCGCTCGCGCTCAAGCAGGAGCGGCCGGACCTCGACGTGCTCGCCACGGACATGTCCGGCGGCGCGCTGGAGGTCGCGCGCCACAACGCCGCGCGTCTCGGCCTCGACGTGGCGTTCGCCCACGGCGATCTGCTCGATCCCGTCGACGGCCCGCTGGACGCCGTGCTCTCCAATCCTCCGTACGTGGCAGAGGGCGCGCCGCTGCCGCGGGACATCGCCCGTCACGAGCCGCCCGGCGCGCTGTTCGCGGGCGCCGACGGGCTCGACGTGATCCGCCGGCTCGTGCCGCAGGCCGTCGCGCGGGCGGGGCTCGTCGCGCTCGAGGTCGGGGAGGGCCAGGCGGCGCCGGTCATGGAGCTGCTGCTCACCGCGGGCATGGCCGACGTCAGCGCGCGCCCTGATCTCGCCGGCATCGACCGCGTGGTGGTCGGCACGCGATGATCGAGGCGTCCGATGCGGAGACGTTCGAGCGCTGCATGGCGGTCGGCGGCGTGGCCGTCTTCCCCGCCGACACGGTCTACGGCCTGGCCTGCGAGCCCGCCGCGGAGGACGCCGTCCGCCGGCTGTACGCGCTGAAGGGCCGGCGGCCGGACAAGCCGGCGGCGGTCATGTTCTTCTCCGTCGAGCTCGCGCTCGCAGCGCTGCCGGAGCTCGGGCGCCGCACGCGCGTCGCGCTCGACGCGCTGCTCCCGGGCGGCGTCACGCTCCTGCTGCCCAACCCGGCGCGCCGCTTCCCGCTGGCCTGCGGTCCGGACCCCGAGACGCTCGGCCTGCGCGTCCCCGAGCTGCCCCTCGCGGCGGCCGCGCTCGCCGCCGTGCGCTGGCCGGTGCTCCAGTCCAGCGCGAACCTCGCGGGAGGCCCCGACGCCCGCCGCCTGCAGGACGTGCCCGCGCGGGTGCGCACGGGAGCCGATCTGCTGCTCGACGCCGGCGAGCTGCCGGGAACGCCCTCCACGGTCGTGGACCTCCGTGGTTACGAGCGCGACGGGTCCTGGCGGATCCTGCGCGCGGGCGCGGTCGATGCCGACGGGGTGGCGGCGGCGCTGCGCATCCCCGGCAACGGCGCCGCTAGCTGATCAATCGCCGCGCCGCCGCGACCGTGTTTGCGGCGATCTCCTCGGCGCTCAGGCCGCGGTCGCGGCGGTGGTGCCGGTAGAGCGCGGGCGCGAGCGGCGCCAGGACGAGATCGGCGAGCCAGCCCGCGTCCGCCGACGGGTCGGCGTCCGCGATGAGGATCGCAACGTGCTGGTGCCAGGCGCCGTAGGAGCCGACCCGATAGCGCCCGGCCGGCGCCGACGCCTCCGAGGCGAAGAGCAGGTCGAGGTTGCGCTCGGTGTGGTCCGCGAGCGCCCGCACGAAGCTCTCGAGACGCTCGATCGCCGGCGCCCCCGGGCCGAGTGGCGGCCGGCCGCGAAGCAGGTCGTCCTGGATCGCGCGCTCCTGGTCGTCGAGCAGCGTCGCGATGACGCTCGCCTTGTCGCCGAACCGCCGGTAGATCGTCCCCATCCCGACGCCCGCCTCGGCAGCGATCTGCCGCACGTCGACGCGATCGACCCCGTGCTCGGCGAACAGCCCGGCGGCGGCACGCAGGATCGCCTCGCGATTGCGGCTTGCCGCTCTGCGTTGAGGCTCCCAGCCCATGCGCCGATCGTACCGTTGCGGAACACGCTCCGTATGTGTAGGGTGAGATACGGAACACGCTCCGTAACTGCGAATGAAGGAGATCGGCATGACCACCGCGACTGCCGCGTTCACCGGCGTCTTCCAGGCCGACACCGCCCACTCGTCGGTCCACGTCGGCGCGCGCCACATGGGCGTCGGGAGCTTCCGCACGCGCTTCGACGACCTCTCCGCACGCCTCGTCTCCGACGAACACGGCATCCGCCTGGAAGGCGAGGCCCGCGTCGAGTCGATCGGCGTCCGCACGCCGGAGGCGTTCCGCGAGCACGTCGTCTACGGCGAGGACTTCCTCGACGCGCGCCGCCATCCCGTCATCCGCTTCGCCGGCGACGACGTGGAGCTCGGCGAGGACGGCTCGGTCACGGTCCGGGGCGAGCTGACGATCAAGGGGCACACGCGCCCGCTCATCGCCAGGGGCTCCTACCGCGCCCCGATCGAGGACCCCTACGGCGCGCTGCGCACGGGCATCGACCTCACCGCGCGGATCGACCGGCGCGAGTTCGGCCTCGACTGGCAGGCACAGCTGCCCGGCGGCGGCAACGTGCTCGGCTGGGAGGTGGACATCGACGTGCGCCTGGAGCTCGTGAGGTAGCCTCGCGGGCCATATGGCCGACCTGCCCGCCGACTACTTCAACCGCCCGCTCGCAGACGTCGATCCGGAGGTCGCGGACGCGGTGCGGCTCGAGCTCGAGCGGCAGCAGCGCACCCTGGAGATGATCGCCTCCGAGAACTTCGTGCCGCAGGCCGTGCTCGAGGCGCAGGGCTCGGTGCTGACCAACAAGTACGCCGAGGGCTATCCGGGCAGGCGCTACTACGGCGGGTGCGAGCACGTCGACGTCATCGAGCAGCTCGCGATCGACCGGGCGAAGGAGCTCTTCGGCGCCGAGCACGCCAACGTCCAGCCCCATGCGGGCGCGCAGGCCAACGCCGCCGCGTTCCACGCGCTCATGCAGCCGGGGGACACGCTCATGGGCCTCGCGCTCCCGCACGGCGGTCACCTGTCGCACGGGATGAAGATCAACTTCTCCGGGCGGCTGTACGACATCGCCGCCTACGAGGTGGATCGCGAGACGAGCCTCATCGACATGGACGCCGTCGCCGCGATGGCCGAGGAGCGCCGCCCGAAGGTGCTCCTCGCCGGGTGGTCGGCATATCCCCGCCGGCTCGACTTCGCGCGCTTCCGCGAGATCGCCGACGCCGTCGGCGCTCTGCTCGTGGTCGACATGGCGCACTTCGCCGGGCTCGTCGCCGCGGGCCTGCACCCCAGCCCGGTGCCCTACGCCGACGTCGTCACCACCACCGTGCACAAGACGCTCGGCGGCGCCCGCGGCGGGCTCATCCTGTGCCGCGAGGAGCATGCGAAGAAGATCAACTCTGCGGTCTTCCCGGGCCAGCAGGGCGGACCGCTGGAGCACGTGATCGCGGCAAAGGCGGTTGCGTTGCGGATCGCCGGCACCGAGGCGTTCCGCGAGCGCCAGGAGCGCACCATCGCCGGCGCCAAGGCGGTCGCCGCCGCGCTGCTGCAGGCAGGGCACGGCGTGAACGTGCTCACGGGCGGCACCGACGTGCACCTCGTGCTCGTCGACCTTCGCGAGAGCGCGATCGACGGCCAGGACGCCGAGGACCGGTTGCACGACATCGGCATCACGGTGAACCGCAACGCGGTGCCCTTCGACCCGCGCCCGCCGATGGTCACCAGCGGCCTGCGCGTCGGCGCGAGCGCGCTGGCGACGCGGGGCCTGCAGGTGGAGGACTTCACCGAGGTCGGCCAGGTCATGGCGCTGGCGCTCACGCCGGCGTACGCGGAACGCCGGGCCGAGCTTGCCGAGCGCGTGAGCGCCGTCGCCGAGCGCTATCCGCTCTACGAGGACCTCGCGGCCGCCGTCTGAATCCGGCGGGCGAGCGCGATGAAGGCCCGCGCCGGCGGGGACGGCTCGCCCCGCACGCACGCAAGCAGGCGCAACGGAGGCAGCTCGTCGGCGATCCCCACTCTGGCGACGCCGTAGCTCTCGCCACCGTCCGTGCCGGCCTCCGAGAGCAGCGTCCACGAGCTCGTCGCGGCGATCTCGGCGAACGCGTCCTCCAACGATGCGAGGATCGGGCCGGTGCGCGGCTCCAGTCCGGCGCCGCGGCACAGCTCGAGCAGCTCCTCGCTCATCGCCCCGCGGCCGATCCGCACGATGGGATCGTCTGCCAGCTCGCGCAACGAGATCCGGTCGCGTCCGGCGAGCGGGTGGTCGCCGGCGAGGATGACGCACCACGGCTCCGCCCACAGCTCGACGACCTGCAGCCCGGGCAGCCCGGGATCGGTGCGCAGCAGCGCGACGTCCACCTCGCCGCTGAGCACGGCCTGCGGCTTTCGAGCGTTCGCCGGGCGCAGGTCGACGCGGACGCCCGGATGCTCGTCGCGGAACTCCCGTAGGACGTCCGCGAGCCGACGCCCTCCGCCGGGCGTCGTGACGAGGCGCAGCACGCCGGCACGGCCCATGCGAAGCTCGGCGGCTGCGCTCCGCGTCGTCGAGCGCCGCGAGCACGGCGCGCGCGTGCGGGAGGAACGCCTTGCGCGCGCTCGTGACGGCGACGCGATGGCTCGTGCGCTCAAGCAGCGCGAAGCCGAGCTGGTCCTCGAGGCGGCGGATCGCCTGGCTCACGGCCGGCTGCGCAACGCCGAGGCGCTCGGCGGCCCGCCCGAAGTGACGCGCCTCCGCGACAGCCAGGAACGCGGCGAGCTGCCTGGGCTCCATGCGCTCCACCATAACGCGGCGTTATCGCAATCAGACCTCGAGCGCGATTGCCGCTGCGTCGTCGCGGTGGTGTCCTCAGGCGCATGAGTACGACAGACACCACGATGCGCGCGGTCGTCACCACCCACGGCGGCGCCGCGCGGACAGAGCTGCGCGAGGTCCCCGTTCCCGAGCCGGCGCCCGACGAGGCGCTCATCGAGGTCCGGGCCTTCGCGGTCAACCGCGGCGAGCTGACGCTCGTCGCGATGCGCGACGAGTGGATCCCTGGGCAGGACGTCGCCGGCGTCGTCGTCCGCCGCGCGGCCGACGGAAGCGGGCCGCCGGAGGGCACGCGCGTGGCGGGCCTCGCCGAGTGGCACGGATGGGCGCAGTACGTCGCCGTCCCCACGGTGCGCATCGCACAGCTGCCTGCCGAGGTCGACGACGCCGCAGCGGCAGCGCTCCCGATGGCCGGCACGACCGCGATCGGCGTCTTGGAGGCCGGCGGCCCCCTGCTCGGAGCGAACGTCCTCGTCACCGGCGCGTCGGGCGGCGTCGGGCGCTACGCGGTGCAACTCGGGAACATCGCCGGCGCGAAGATCACCGCGGTCGCGCGCTCCGAGCGCGCGGACGAGGTCAGAGCGCTCGGCGCCCAGGAGGTCGTCGCCGAGACCGCCGACGCGCCCGCCAACGCCTTCGATGTCATCCTCGAGTCCGTCGGCGGCTCGTCGCTGGAGGCTGCGGTCACGAAGGCCGTGCCGCGCGCAACGATCGTCGTCTTCGGCATCTCCAGCCGCGAGCCGTCGCGCGTCGGCTTCCTCGAGTTCGGGCAGGGCGGGGCGTACGAGGCGCGGATCGTCAGCTACTTCTCCCACTACCACGCACATCTCGTCGGCAGGCGCCTGCAGTTCCTCGTCGACCTCGTCGGCGCCGGTCGGCTCGACCCTGGCGTCGGCTACGAGGCGAGCTGGGAGCAGCTCAACGACGCGCTGGACGCGCTCGAGCAGCGCCGCTTCGGCGGAAAGGCGGTGCTCACCGTCCGCTGACCCCCAGGAGCCGCTGGATGGGACGCAGGTGTCGAGGGCACCGCCTGCAGCCTTGCGCTGGCGGCCCTCGTGGTGTCGCCGGCCTCGGCGCAGGTCCTCGCCACCGTGCCGGGAGACTCGTACCTGACCGACGTGACCGTCACGCCGACGGGAGCCGTATGGGTCACGCGCGGCGGACGCGGCCGTCTCCAGGCAGGCGTCGGCCGGACCCTGCAGCTGCGGCCGGACGGGTCGGTCCGGGGTGTCCCGTCCGGATTCGCAGCTCCGAGCCCGCGACGATGCTGGGTTCGGTCGAGGTCGCGGGGCTCCGCGTAGCTCACTCGCGGCCCTGCAGCACGGCCTCGATCCGCGCGACCTGCGCGTCGAGGTCGTGCTCGCCGGCGACGCGCCGCCCCGCCGGATTGGGGACGCCGAGCGCGATCGCTCGCTCCAGGCCCGCGCGGATCGACGCGACGTCGTACGGATCGGCGAGCGCGCCCGCCTCGGGCGTGACGAACTCGGCCGGTCCCCCGACCGACGTGGCCAGGACCGGGCGCTCCATCGCCATCGCCTCCAGGAGGACCTGGCCGAACGGCTCCACGAGGCTCGGTAGCGCGAGGACGTCGGCCGCCGCGATGTAGTCGGGGACCCGGTCGTGGGGCACGCGGCCGACCGGCCGGATCTTGTCGCTCGCGCAGAGCTCGTTGCGCAGCGGCCCGTCGCCCACCACGAGCAGCGTCGCGTCGGGGATGGCGAGCACGGCGTCGCGCAACCGCACGACGTTCTTGCGCTCCTCGAGCCCCCCGACGAACGCGACGAGAGGACCCGGCAGGTCGCGCAGTCCGAGCGCGGCACGCGCCTCGTCGCGGTCGCGTGGGACGAAGCGGGCCAGGTCGACGCCGCAGTCGATGACCTCGGTCTTGCCACGGGCCGCGGGCAGCTGACGGCACAGGTCGTCGCGTAGCCAGCCGGACACGGCGATGACGGTCCGCGCCCTGCGCACGGCGGCCGAGGTGGCCACGCGGATCGCGCGCCGCTCGGCGACGTTGCGCACGTCGCGCCCGTGCGCTGTGAGCACGAGCGGGGCGCGCGCCGCGATCGCGGCGGCCGCGGCGACCGCGCCGGCGGGCACCAGGTAGTGCGCGTAGACGACGTCCGGTCGGCCGCGCAGCGCCTGCGCGACGGCCTGGCGCGCAAGCCGCAGCTGCTTGGACGGCGAGCCGCCGCGATGGTCGACGACGGCGGGGAGGATCTCGTGGCCGCGCCCGAGCAGCCGCTCGGCGACCTGGGCGACGAACACCCCGTAGTCCGGGTCGGCCGGCCCGGGCCACATCGAGGAGACGAGGAGGATCCTCACCGCGCCACGACCGTGCTGGGTCCGAGCGAGCGCAGCCAGACGGCGCGCCGGTCCTCGCCCGTCGCCTGTCGCTCGACCTCCTCGACGAGCGCGGCGAGCGAGGCGGGGTCGGCCCTCCACGTGCCGTCCTCCGCGAGGGGCGCGGCCGCGACCTCCGCAACCCCGGACCAGACCTCCTCGCCCAGGCTCTCGCCGGCGCCGATGAGCACCTCGTCCATCGTCTCGCCGGGCCGCAGGCCCATGACGTGGAAGTCCGGCTCCGCCCCGCCGCCGGCGCCGCGCCAGATGCGCGCCGCCAGCTCGCCGACCGTCAGCATCGCCGGGTCGGCCGCGGTGACCAGGCCGGGGCCCGGGAGGATCGCCTGCCCGACGAGCGCCGCGGCGTGCGCCATGGTGATCCAGTAGCGCAGCATCCCCGTGTCGGTCACCGTGAGGGGAACGCCGGCGCGCGCCTGGCGCAGGAACAGCTCCGACGCGCTTCCGGCGCTGCCGAGCACGTTCACGAGTCGGACGGCGGCGCGCCGCGCGCCCGTGCGCTGGGCCGCGATCCCCGCGAGGCCCTCCATGAGGCGCTTCGTGCGCCCGTAGTGCGAGGCGTGGCGGGCGGCCTTGTCGGTCGACGCGACGACGACGGCCTGCGTGCCCGCCGCCTCCGCACAGCGCAGGACGTTCCAGCTCCCGTCGAGGTTCGTCGCGGCGAACTCCTCCGGGTAGCGCTCGGCCCAGTCGACGTGCTTGTAGGCCGCGAGGTGGACGACCACGTCCGGGGCCGCACGGGCGACCTCGGCTTCCAGCCGGGCTCGGTCGCGCACGTCGCACAGGACGTGCTCGAAGCGCGCGAGGTTCGCCGCTCCGCGTGCCCTGCGGTCGGCGGTCAGCGCCGCCTCGTGTGCGTCGAGGACGGTGATA
>Ga0081539_10004904_pt1 | contig 14260 bp, 16 predicted proteins | sample TabmetS4T2R2_FD_71023 | JGI IMG/M metagenome (GOLD analysis project Ga0081539, IMG submission 71023) | Tabebuia heterophylla rhizosphere microbial communities from the University of Puerto Rico - S4T2R2 | ecosystem: Host-associated > Plants > Roots > Rhizosphere ...
GTGGCGTTCTGGGACACCCGCTGCGCCCAGCACCACGGGATGTTCGATTCCTTCCCGCACCGCCGCTCGGGCCATCGCGTGACGGTGTGCGGCGACAAGCCGTTCTACAGAGCCGCGTGAGCAGGCCGAGGCCGTCGCGGCCTCAGCGCTCGCCCAGCCAGTCCTTCCAAAGGCCGCGCCGTTGCTTCCTGGCTTCGGCCTCCGCGGTGGCGTAGCGCTGGCTGGCGCGCGATTCCCAGGGTAGCGCTTCGTCGAGGTTGAAACCGTAGGCCATGCCGGCGGCGATCAGTCCGCTGCCGATATCGCCGGCTTGGGAATCGTCGAGGCTGCATTGCGCGACCATGTGGCAGTCGCGATCGAACCTGAGCGCGCGGCACTTCACCTTGTGGCCTGACTGCTCCAGCAGATCCTCGAGGGCGGCGCGGGCCCGCATGCCGGCGACGCTCTCGACCTTTGCCCCGTCGCGCAGTTCGGGCGTTCTGATTCCCCACAACCGGATACGTGGCTTCAGGCCGATGCCTGCCAGCGTGTCACCGTCGATCGCGTAGACCTGACCGGTCCAGTTCGCCGCAAGCGCGCCCATGGCGGCACAATCTGGCGCGTCGGACGGGGTGGTGGGGGTGGAAGCGGGGGCCGGCTTGCGCGGCGCGGGCTGCGCCACGGCAGGCAAGGCGATGGCGGCGAGGGCAGCCGCAACGAACAGGCTTTTCATGGCTGCAGGGTGCCGGTGCATTGTGGTCAGCCGGTGGCGGCGTCAGCCGGCGTCGCGCCGGGCTGCGAGGTCGGCCGCGATTGCCGCCGCCATCCCGGCCAGCGGTCGTCCGTAGCGCTCGCCGGCTTCCGTCTCGCTCATCGCCGAGCGCGGGAAGCGCATGGAGATGCAGCCAGCCACGCGGTCCGCGTCGAGGATCGGCACGGCCATGCCGTGCATGCGCATCGGACGCGGCGGTTGGGTGAAGGCAAAGCCGTCGCGGCGGATGCGCTCGAGCGCGGCCTTCAGTGCCGGGCCCTGGCGGACGCCGAGGCTGCGCAAGATGCGGCGGCGCTCGTCGTCGGGACAGAAGGCGATCCAGGCGCGGCCGAGTGCGCCCACCAGCACCGGGCTCTTGCGATCGTAGCCCGCGCGCTCGAACGACATCGGACTCTCCGGTGCGGTCGAATGGCGGATCGCCATGCCGCCGGCGCTGAGCGTCGCGAGATAGAGCGGCCAGCCCTGTTCGCGCGTGAAGCGGCTCATGTGCGGGATGGCGGCATCGACCAGGTGATCGATGAAGCGCACGCCGCCCGCCAGCGACAACACCTGGTCGGTCAGCCGATAGCCGGCCTCGCGCGAGACGCGCGAGGCATAGCCCAGCGCGATCAGGGTATGGAGCAGCCGCACGACGGTCGGCCCCGGCAGGCCGGTCTCGGCGGCCAGCACCGCCAGCGTCGTCGAGCGCCGGCGATTGAGCGCCTGCAGCACCGCGAAGGCGCGGCGGATGGGCTCGATGACGGGACGCTGGCTAACCGGCAACGTCGGTCGCCAAGTGGAACAGACAATCCCCGCGTTCGCAGCGTGCCGGCACGCGCTTGCACAGCACCAGCCCATCGCGCTTGAACGGCACGACCTCGGGCTCGCGCCACGGCGTGTGATGGAAGTGGATGCGTGCGGCGGGCTGGCCCTTCTTGATCTCGGCGCCGAGGTCGACCAGCGGCTCGAACAGGCCGCTGTCGGAGGCATAGACATAGTAATCGTCGCCGCCGATCTCGGTGAGGCGCGTTTTCGTCGGCGCCGGCACGGCGCCCTGCAGCAGGCCGATATGCGCCAACACGCGGCGCATGCCGTCCTCGGCGACCTTCAGCGAGCCCGGCGTCACCAGTCCGCCGCCGCCAAGTTCCGTTCCCATGGAGATCACGCCCTGGCGCGCCGACGCCGAGGTGAAGGTCTTGCCGCCGCCGCCGATCGGCGCGTCCGCGATGTAGCTCACCGGCGCGCCGAAGGCTTTCAGCATGCCCAAAACCTTCTTCATGCGCTCGGGATCGTTGTCGCGAGACGCCAGTGCGCTCGGGACGTAGGTGAGCGAGCTGCCGCCCGAGTGGAAGTCGAAGCTGTAGTCGAAGCCCGGCAGCAGGACGTGCTCGATGAAGAAGGCGATCTGCTGCGTGATGGTGCCTTCGGCGTCGCCGGGAAAGGATCGGTTGAGGTTGCCCTCGTCGATCGGCGAGGTGCGTCGCCCTTCCATCGCCGCCGGGAAGTTGGCCGACGGCAGGATGACCAGCCGACCCTTGATGTCCTCAGGCCTCAGCGCGCGCAAAAGGTTGCCGAGGCCGATCTGGCCCTCCCATTCATCGCCGTGGTTGCCGGCCTGCATCAGCACGCTGGGACCCTCGCCATTCTTGATGCGCACGATGGGGATCGGAATCCAGCCGTAGGCGGAGCGATGCACGGAATGCGGCACGCGCACGAAGCCCGTGGCCTTGCCGTCGGCCAAGAGGTCGATGTCGGCCGACAGGCGGCTCTTGGCCGTGGAATCCGTACGCTGCATCCTGTTGTCCCTTCGCTGGCTGACTGGCGTTGATACCTTATCCGCCCATCTGTCGAGTGAACACAATGGCGACGAAAACCAAGCCGACGCTGCTGAGCGGCGGCAATCCGCAGATTGCGAAGGCCGACGGCGACGCGCCCGTGCAGGCCTACATCGCCGCCATGCCGGGCTGGAAACGCGGCGTCGGACGGCAACTCGATGCGCTGATCACGCGCACCGTTCCCGGCGTGCGCAAGGCGGTCAAATGGAACTCGCCGTTCTACGGCATGGCGGACCAGGGTTGGTTCGCGAGCTTCCATTGCTTCACGCGCTACGTGAAAGTGACGTTCTTCCGCGGCGCGGCGCTGCGCCCCGTTCCACCCGGCGAGTCCAAGCACAACGACGTGCGCTACCTCGACATCCACGAGGACGATCCGATCGACGAAGCCCGGCTTGCGTCCTGGATGAAGCAGGCCAGCCGAATGCCGGGTTGGGGCGGCTCCTGACTCTGCGCTAGGATGGCCGCCTCGAGAGGTGATCCCATGAGTGCTGCTTTCGACGTCACCAGGCCTCTGTCCGGCGCTTCGTTCGGGGCGACGGTGCGGCTCGCCAAGCCCCTGTCGCAGGGGGTGCCCGAGGGCCTGCCCGCAGTGTTGGCGGACGCCAATGGCCTGATGCTGATTCCGGGCCTGCAGGAGATCGCCGAAAAGCCCGAGCTGCTGGTGGCGCTGAGCCGCGCCTTCGGACCGGAGGTCGAGGATTATCGTTATACGCTGACGCAGCGCAGCTCGGTGCATACGTCGGTGCCGGAGATCTTTCTGGTGTCGAACATGGCGCCGGTGAATCGCAGGCCGCCGCGGCGGCCCGATCCGCCGGTGACGGCCGACGGCCGGCTGCCGGTGCAGTATCCGCACCGCAAGGGCTGGCACACCGACCAGAGCTATCGCCGGCCGCCGCCCGACATTTCGCTGTTCTATGCCGTGACGCCGGTGGCGCGCGACCGCGGCCAGACGCTGTTCGCCGACGGCACGGCGGCCTACGCCGCGTTGCCGCCGCCTCTCAAGGCCAAGGTCGACGGCCTGCAGGGCCTGCACTGCCAGCCCGGCACGGCGCGCTCGCGCGAGGGCGCGCTGGCCGGTCGGACCGACATCGACCAGGCGCCGACCGCGCGTTCGCAGCCGCAGCCGGTCGTGCGCCGTCATCCGGTGACCGGCAGGCCCGCGCTCTATCTCTGCGAATGGGGCCAGATGGATTGGGTCGACGGCCCGTTCGTCGGCCTGGAGCCCGGCCCGCGCGGCGCGGGTGCCGCGCTGCTGGACGAGCTGATGGCGCACTACACGCGGCCGGAGTTCGTCTACGTCCACGAGTGGACCGTGGGCGACCTGGTGGTGTGGGACAATCGCTGCCTGGTCCATGCCGCGACCTGGTACGACGGCGACAGCGAGCAGCGCATGATGTGGCGCACAACGGTGCGCGGCAATCCGGGCGCGATCTACGAAGGCGAGAAGCGCAGCTGGATCCGCGAAGGCGAGCCGGTCGCGGCCGAGTAGATCGCGTGGAACCGAGCCTGCGGACTGTCGACACCGGCAGCGTCCGGCTGCGCGTGGCCCTGGCCGGAGAAGGCCCGCTCGTCGTCCTGATCCACGGCTTCCCCGAAGGCTGGTACTCATGGCGCCACCAGATTCCGGCGTTGGCGCAAGCAGGTTACCGGGTAGCCGCGCCGGATGTGCGCGGCTATGGCGGCAGCGACAAGCCGCACGCCATCGAGGCCTATGCGATCAAGGAACTGGCAGCCGACATCGCCGGGCTGATTGCGGCGCTGGGGGCGGATCGCGCCGTCGTCGTCGGCCACGATTGGGGAGCGCCGATCGCCTACGGCACGGCGCTCTTTCATCCCGAGCGTGTTCGTGCCGTCGCCGGGCTCAGTGCGCCGCATCTTGGCCGCGGGCCGGCGCCGGGCGTCGAGCTGCTTCGCAAGATCCACAAGGACTGCTTCCACTATGTGCTCTATCTACAGGAACCCGGCGTGGCCGAGGCCGAGCTGGAAGCCGACGTGCGCAGAAGCCTGCGCATGATCTACTACGCGAACTCGGGCGAAGGACTGAAGGCAAAGGCCAGGATCGAAAATCCGACGGGGCCGGGCTGGCTCGACCGCTACGTCGACCCGGATCAGTTGCCGTCCTGGCTGACCGAGGCCGATCTCGATCACTACGCCGCTCAATTTCGCGACAGCGGCTTTCGGGCGCCGCTCAATCGCTATCGCAACTCCGAACGCGATTTCGAGCAGCTTGCCGCCATCGACGGCAAGCCGATCACGCAGCCGGCCGCTTTCCTCGCCGGCACTCTCGACGGCGTCCTGCGCATGTTTCCCGGCGTCGACATGGTCGACGTGATGCGCAAGCAGTGCGTCGACCTACGCTTCGCCCGCCTGATCGAGGGCGCCGGCCACTGGCTGCAACAGGAGCGACCGGCCGAGGTCAATGCGGCGCTCCTCGAATTCTTCGGCGGACTGGCTTAGCCCTTCGGGCAGGGAAAGACCCTCATCTCCGGCCCGAGGTCGTAGGGGGCGGGGACCTGGGTCAGCGTCGTCACCTCCGTGAACAACGCCCAGTCGAACGCACGCTGGTGGCGCGAGCAGAAGGACGGATCCTGGGTCGGCCGTTGCGCCGTGCGATTGGCGATCTCGGTGACCATGATGTCGAGGTTGGCCTTCTTGCGGCTGACCAGGGATTTCAGTTCGGCGGCGTTGCTCGACAGCTCTGGGGTGAACTTCTTGACGAATGCCGCATATTCGTCGTCGAGGTAGGGCTTGCCATCGGGGCCCTTGCACTGCAGGGCGCCGACGACGAGCTGCTGCTGGACCATGCGCACCCTGAAGGCGGTGAGCTCGGAATCGGTGTAGCAAACCGACCGCAGGTTGGCCGGCGGTGCGACGTTGGCCGCGGCCACCTGGTAATCGTTGGTGGGCTTCTTCTTCTCGGCCTGTTGAGGCGTGCAGGCGACGGCGAGCGTCAAACCGCACGCAGCGAGCTGGGACAGAGGGGAGAGGTGTCGATTCATTGGCCTTCCTTGGGTTTAGAAGGCGCAACGCGCGTCGGAGTCCGGGGTTCCCTCATTGCCGGGAGCGCGGCACTCCAGTGCCGCTCATTTCTTTCGGACCGCGAGCTTCCAGCTCGCTCATGAATCGTGGGCGCGCAAGATGCGCGCATTCCGGAAGAGCATGAGAAGACGCGCCACTGAAGTGGCGCGCTCCCGGCAATGAGTCTTTACAACCGCCGCTCGCTGCGCGGGTCGAGGGCGTCCTGCAAGCCGTCGCCCAGGAAATTGAAGGCGATGACGGTGAGGAAGATCAGAAGGCCCGGCAACAGGGCGAGCACCGGCGCCTGCTGCAGCAGCTCCTGCGCGCCGGTCAGCATGTTGCCCCAGCTCGCGGCCGGCGGCTGGGTGCCGAGGCCGAGGAAGGAGAGAGTGGATTCGAGCAGGACGAGCGCGCCGATCGAGAGCGTGGTGGCGACCACCAGCGAGCCCGCCGCGTTGGGCAGGATGTGGCGGAACATGATGCGCTCGGGCCGCGCGCCGAGCGCCTTGGCGGCGCGCGTGAAGTCGCGGGCTTTCAGCGACAGCGTCTCGGCGCGCACCAGGCGCGCCACGGTCGTCCAGCCGGTCAGCGAGACGATGAAGACGATGCGGTAGAGCGAGAAGGTCTCGGACTGGGCGATCTCGATCGGCACGCCGATCTTGCGCGGATCGACGGCCGCCAGGACGATCAGCAGCGGCAGCAGGGGCAATGCGATCACGCCGTCGGTGACGCGCATCAGCACCGCATCGAGGCGGCCGCCGAGATAGCCGGCGACGACCCCGATCAGCGCGCCGATGATCGCCGACAGGAACGCGCCCGAGATGCCGACCAGCAGCGACACCCGTCCGCCGTCGAGCAGGCGCTGGAAGAGGTCGCGGCCGAGATCGTCGGTCCCGAGCCAATGCTCGGCCGAGGGCGGCTCGAAGCGGCGGAAGAGGTCGGTGGCCGTCGAATCGACGCCGCGCCAGTCGGCGATCCAGGGGGCAGCGAGCGACAGCACGAGCAGGACCAGCAGGAAGATGAGCGAGGCCAGCGCCAGGCGGTGGCGCAGCAGGCGGGTCCATACCAGCCAGCCCGGGCTGGCGGAGGGGCGGGAGGCGACGTCGCTCATGCGCTCTGCTCGATCGACACGCGCGGGTCGACCCAGGCGTAGGCGAGGTCGGCCAGAAGGTTGCCGAGCATGGTGGCGAGGGTGGCGATCAGCAGACCGACCAGGGCGAGGTTGTAGTCGTTGTCCAGAATGGCCTGGTAGATCGCCTTGCCCATGCCGGGCCATGCAAACATCGTCTCGGTGATCAGCGCGCCCGAGAACAGCCCGCCGAACGACAGCGCCAGGATGGTGAGCACGGGCGCCAACGCGTTGCCGAAGGCATGGCCCCAGCGCACGCGGTTTTCGGGCAGGCCCTTGGCGCGTGCGGTGCGGATGTAGTCCTGGCGCAGCACCTCGATCATGGCGCCGCGCATGAAGCGGGTGTAGCCGCCGACCTGCACCAGCACGAGCGTGGTCGCCGGCAGGACGAGATAGCGCAGGCGATCGCCGAGGCCGCTGAGCCACGGCGTGTCGGGGCGGATGTCGGCCTGGCCGCCCGCCGGCAGCCAGCCGAGCTTCACCGAGAACAAGGTGATCAGCAGCAGGGCAAGCCAGAACGGCGGGGTCGAGATGCCGCCGAAGCACAGAAGGTTGATCAGGTAGTCGACGCGGCTGCGTGGCCGCGATGCCGCCCAGATGCCGAGCGGCAGCGCGATGGCGACGGCGACGACGAATGCGAGGCCGGCCAGGATGAAAGTGTTGATGAGACGCGGCCACAGCACCGCGAGCACCGGCTGGCTGTAGGTGCGCGAATAGCCGAAATTGCCGTGCAGCGCCTGCCACGCCCAGGCCGCGTAGCGTTCGAGCAGGGGCTTGTCGAGGCCGTAGACGGCGCGCAGCCGGGCGGCGTCCTCGCTGCGCATGTTGGGATCGCCCGCGATCATCATGTCGATGGGGTCGCCCGGCATCAGGCCGATCAGCAGGTAGACCACGAAGCTCATCAGCGCGAGCGTGATGGCGGTCTGGACGGCCCGGCTGGCGAGGTAACGGCTCATTGCTGGAGGCGCTTCTCCAATCCGGCTTTCACCACGAGCCAGTCTGAGTCGACGATCGAGAAGAACACCGAATCGCGCACGTGCCCGTCGGGCATGATCATGTGCTTGCGGAAGATGCCTTCCTGGGCGGCGCCGAGCTTCAGGATGGCGGCGCGGCTCCTGGCATTGCGCACGTCGGTCTTGTACTCGACGCGGTGGAACTTCAGCGTCTCGAAGGCGTGGCGCATCAGGAGCAGCTTGCACTCGGGATTGACGGTGCCGCCCCATGCCGAAGGCGTATACCAGGTCGAGCCGATCTCCAGCCGCTTGTGCGGCTCCTCGATATTGAGATAGCGCGTCATGCCGACATGGCGGTTCCCGGCCTTCAGGAGCACCGCGAAGGCGATCTCGTGGACGCCGTCGCTGCGCTTGAACGCGTTGTCGAAGTACGGATCGTAGTTCGGCCCGTAGGCGTTGCCGGTGACGGTGAAGATCTCCGGATACTGCGCCGCCGGCCGAATCGCTTCGCGATGGCGCTCTTCCAGTGGCTCCAGTCGCACGAAGCGGCCGTCGAGCAGCGGCTTGGCGAGCGCCACTACTGGTTCTCCCAGCGCCACTGCTCGATCCACAGGGTCGAGCTGTTGAGGTGACCGGTCGGCGTCACGCCCTTGAGCGGCTTGGGGATGACGAATGGATCGACGCGGAAGAACAGCGGCAGCACCGGCAGGTCCTCGGCGTGGATGCGCTGGATGTCGGCGAACAGTGCGCGGCGCTTCTCGAAGTCGAGTTCGCGTTCGGCGCCGTCGAGGGCGGCGTCCATGGCGGGATTGCGATAGCCCGGATAATTCTGGCCGCTCCAGGCATTCTCGGCAGAAGGGATCTCGGTCGAATAGAGCAGCGTGCGCGGCACGCCCTCCGGCGACTGTACCCAGGCATACATGGCAAGCGCCGGGAACTGCCGGCGGTTCAGCGCCTCGGAGAAGATGCGCGGCGGCTCCGCCTTGATGCGCAGCTCGATGCCGACCTGGCGGAGCTGGCTCTGGATCACCTGCGTCACCAGCTCGCGCACGCGGTTGCCGGCGGTGGTGGTGATCTCGAGCGACAGGCGCTCGCCCTTGGCGTTGTGGCGCACGCCGTTCCTGATGTCGGCGAAGCCCGCCTCGTCCAGAAGCTTTTTCGCAACGGCCGGGTCGTAGGGGTAGTGCCTGGTGTTGGGCGTGAACATCGGGTCGAGCGGGCTTATCGGCCCGTCGGCGATCGGGTTCTTGCCCTCGAACAGCTTCTCGGAAATCGCCTTGCGGTCGATCGCGCTCAGGATCGCCTGGCGTACGCGGCGGTCTTCCAGAAGCTTGTTGTCGAGCATGGTGTCGATGTGCTCGTAGATCAGCGCCGGCTTGTAGATGAAGTTGTACTTGTCCTTGTGGCGCTTCTCGAAGGCCAGCACCTGGTCGAGCGACAGCCCGAGCTCGCCCAGCACGTAGTCGACGTTGCCCGACAGCAGGTTGGCCTCGAGCGCCGCGGTGTTCTCGATGATCTTTACGACGATGCGCTTGAAATGCGGCTTCTCGCCCGTCCAGGTCGGGTTCTGCTCGAGCACGATGCGGCTGCCCGGCGTGATCTCGACGATGCGGAAGGGGCCGAAGAACAGGCCGGGGTTGGTCGAGTTGGTGTCGAACGCCGTCTTGTTGCGATACTCGGCAGGATTGGCATCGAAGATCGGCTTCTCGATGTGCGCCGGCAAGAGCGTGAGACTCATGCGGTTGTAGTCGAAGGTGACGCGGTCGATCGTCATGGTGAAGCGCCGATCGTCCTTGGCGTCGAACTTGATGATGCGGCGGAAGGCTTCCGACGAGGCCACGCCTGACAGCGGATGGCGGCCGACTTCCAGCGTGAAGGCCACGTCCTTGGCGGTGACCGGGGTGCCGTCGCCCCACTTCAGGTCGCGCAGCTCGACGTCGATCTCCATGCCCTTCTTGCCGCCCCCCTTGCCGTCATCGGGCAGGTCGATCACGCGGGCCTTGCCGTTCTCTATGGTCGGTATCTCGGTGCAGGCGAGGCCGACCAGCTTCCAGTCGGCGTTCCAGGCGGTGAGCGGCCGCGACGTCATGTTGCTGATCAGCGACTTGGCCAGCATCGAGCTGATCAGCGGGTTCCAGGTGCCCGGCGACTGGGTCATGCCGATCACCAGCTCGTCCTTGGCGCGGGCAGGCGCGGCGAGGGCGATGAGCGCAAGAGCGATTGAAAGGAGGCGACGGATCATTCCGACCAAGGTCGCACATGCGCTGGGGGCGCGCCACTCCAGTGGCGCGTCATGCCTTTAGACAGGCACTGCCATAGGGCCACAGGGACGGCTCGCTCACCAAGCCAGCTTTGACTGGATTTTGATCGATGTACTCGATGGTCGCATTGAAGTGGACCTCGTTCCTGATGTAGCGGTCCCAATACTCGGTTTGCCAGAAGGGTCCGGTTCGTCCCAGTTGCTGGTTGGCGTGTCGGGCAGTGTATCGCTTCCACGAACCGACAGTGCCTCCGAGAGAGGCGCCAGGCAGCACGGAAAACAGGACGTGCACGTGGTTCGGCATGATTGTCCACGCGTGCAGGCGATAGCGGTCGCCATCAAAAGCAAAGAATGCATTTTCGACAAGTCGGGCGATTGGCTCCGATCTCAACCAGCACGCTCCCCAGCTTCGGTCGAGCAGTTCGTGGCGTAAGGACTCTGGTCGATCTGCGGTCTTAAGGCGCTCAAGCGCCTCGGCTGGAAGACTGTCGGCGAGCCTGAAGGTGACGAACTGTATGACGTCTTGCGAATCGAAGTGCGGGAGGTAATTGCGAGAATGCCAGCCCTTGTGGCTCATTCATTGACGCTAACGCTGTCCGCCATGACGCGCCACTGGAGTGGCGCGCCCCCAGCGCTATCGGCCCAGCATCGGGCGCGGCGCCGGCGGGCGGCCGCCGTGGTTGGCGGACCATTGCTCGGGCGCCTCTAGGAAGGCGCGCGTCTCGGCGAGGCCCTTCTCGTCGAAGTACTTGTGCTTTGCCGCCGCCTCCAGCGCGTCCCACCAGGTGGCGAGCGCGTGCAGCTTGACGCCGCCCGCCGCCAGCATCTCGACGCTCTGCGGGAAGATGCCGTAGTGGAAGATCACGAAGCAGTCGCTGACCCTGGCCTCGGCCTTCTTCAGCGCCTCGATGAAGACCAGCTTGCTGCCGCCGTCGGTGGCGAGGTCCTCGACCAGCAGCACGCGCTTGCCGGGCTTGAGGTCGCCCTCGATCTGGGCCATGCGGCCGAAGCCCTTGGGCTGCTTGCGCACGTAGATCATCGGCTTCTTGGCCAGCGCCGCCAGGAAGGCCGCGAACGGGATGCCGGCGGTCTCGCCGCCCGCCACCACGTCGATCTTGTTCCAGCCGATGTCGCGATCGATCGCCTTGAGCGCATGGCTCATGATCTTGGCGCGCGCCTCCGGGAAGGAGATGAGCTTGCGGCAGTCGATATAGACCGGGCTCGCCCGGCCCGAGGTGAAGATGTACGGGTTCTCGGGCCGGCAGTGGATGGCCTCGATCTCGAGCAGCAGGCGCGCAGTGTCCCGCGCCTCGGTCGTGCCGCTGGCCCGAGCCGAAATTGCCTTGCCGTTCAACTTGTTGGCCGGCTTGTGCAGAGGTTCAGCGGCCGGCGTCTTGCTCTTCTTCTTCGTCGCCATTGACTGCCTTTCCCCCGATCGGCTTGCGACAAAATGACGGCCGTGTGTTTAGCGTCCATCCAGAAGACCGGCAAGGGCGACGGTAATTCCAGGCAATCCGAAGTTACTCGGTTTCTTTGGAATACTTACTGGAAGGCAGGCGCCAGCCGCGATAAAGCGACATCAGGCGCAGGAAGAGGCAGAGTCCGGCCCCGAACGCCATGACCGGGAGGGGCGGCAGGCCGAGCGTGAAGCCGAGCGCAATCGAGCCGGCGCCGGCCAGGGCCGCCACGGCATAGAGCTCGGCCCTGAGCACCGTCGGGATCTCGAGGGTCAGAAGGTCGCGGGCCACGCCGCCGCCGATGCAGGTCACCATGCCGAGGACGGCCGCGACGAACGGGTTGAGGCCGAAGGCCAGCGCCTTCTCGGTGCCGGTGACGGCGAACAGGCAGAGCCCGGCGGCATCGAAGAGCTGCACCGGCGTCTTCAGCCTGGCGATCTGCGTGGAGGCAAAGAAGCCAACCAGTCCGGCGGCGATGGTAATGGCGAAGTAGCGCCAGTGGGCGATCGCCGCCGGCGGTACGGCGCCGATCAGAAGATCGCGGGCGATGCCGCCGGCCACGCCAGCAGCCCAGGCGACGACCAGCACGCCAAACAGGTCGAGCCGCTTGCGCACGCCCTGGGTGGCGCCGCTGATGGCGAACACGAAAGTGGCGCCGAGATCCAGCGCGTCGAACAGCATGGTCGGGGAGACTACACCGATTGCGCTGCCGTCCCGAAATGGCAGAGTCCCGCGAGGGAGACGACATGGCTTCGGGCACGTATCGCAACTGGCGGGTCTATCGTTTCATCATCGGCCGCAAGCGCCTGCTGTCGTCGACCGTGGCCGGCCTGATCCTGCTGGCGCTGCTGCCCGACGACTTCCGATGGGCGACGCGCTTCATCCTGGCCTGGGACGTGACGGCGCTGCTCTACATCACCCTGATCCTGTGGATGATCAGCCACTCGACGGTCGAGGACTGCCACGACCATGCCGCGCTCAATGACGAGGGCGACTGGGCGATCCTGCTGCTGGTGGTCGCCGCCGTTGCGGCAAGCTTCGTCTGCATCGCCGTCGAATTGCCGACGCTGCAGTCGCCGCGGCATTCGCTGCTGCTCGGTATCTTCATCACTGGCCTGACGGTGGTCCTGTCGTGGACCTTCACCCACACCGTCTTCACCTTGCACTATGCCAACGTCTACTACCGGCCCGACGAGGACGGCCCGGGCGGCCTCGCCTTTCCCGGCCATCGCGAGCCCGACTATCGCGACTTCCTCTACTATTCCTTCGTCATCGGCTGCGCCTCGCAGACCGCCGACGTCGCCACCGTCTCGCGCGCCATGCGCCACCTGACGATGGTGCACGGCATCGTGTCCTTCGCCTTCAACACCGCCATCCTGGCGCTGACCATCAATGTCGGCGCGAGCCTGCTCAGCTGACCATGCCGCGCCGCCGCCTGGTCGACCTGCTCGCGTTGGCGTTCTTCGTGGCGCTCTGCCTCGGCGTCGGTGCGCTGGGCGCCGCGGTCGTGGCGACCAGCGTCGACACCTGGTACGCCGATCTTGCCAAGCCCTTCTTCACGCCGCCCGATCACGTGTTCGGCCCGATCTGGACGACGCTCTACCTGCTGATGGCGGTTGCCGCCTGGCGGGTGTGGCGCGCCGCCGATCGCGACACCAGGCGCGGGCCGCTGACGCTGTTTGCCCTGCAGCTGGCGCTCACGCTCGGCTGGACCGTGGTGTTCTTCGGCCTCGAGAAGATCGGCGCCGCGCTGGCGACCATCGTCGTGCTCGACGTCGGCGTGGCGGTGACCACGCTCGCCTTCCGCCCGATCGACCGCTGGGCCGGGCTGCTGATGCTGCCGTACCTCGCCTGGGTGACCTTCGCCACCGTGCTCAACATCGCGATCTGGCGCCTCAACCCGACGGCTTAATGCTCGTCGTGGCGGCGATGCGCGGCGTCGTGATTGCTCATGCCCTCGCCATCGTCGGCCTTGAGCTCCATGAACACCGCCGACGACAGGACGGTGAGGGCGCCCAGCGCCAGGAAGGCCTGCTGCACGCCGTGCACGATGGCGGCGGGATGCGAATGGAGCTCGGGTGGCACGAAGATGGCGGCGACCAGCGCCGCACCCGCCACGCCGAAGCTGATGGCGAGCTGCTGGCCGGTGGCGGCGATGGTGCTGGCGGCGCTGGTCTGCGACGCCGAGACGTCGGCATACACCAAGGTGTTCATGCTGGTGTATTGCATGGAGGTGAAGAACCCCAGGACGAAGGCCTGGCCGACGATCAGCCAGATCGGCGTGTGCGTGCCGACGGTGCGGAACGACATGATCATCACGCCGACCACGACGGTGTTGCCGACCAGCACGTTGCGATAGCCGAGCCGCGCCAGGATCGCCGGCATGAAGGCCTTCAGCCCGATCGAGGCGATCGCCTGCGGCAGCACCAGCAGACCCGAGACGACCGGCGAGAAGCCGAGGCCGATCTGGTAGAGCAGCGGGAACAGGAAGGGGATGCCGCCCAGGCCGAGCCGGGTGAAGAACCCGCCGCTCACCGCCGCGCGGAAGGTGCGCACCTTGAACAGGCCGAGATTGAGCAGGGGATGCGCAGTCAGCCTCGCCCGGATGCCGTAGCCTGCGAGCAGCGCCGCCGAGATCGCCAGCATCACCACGATCGCCGCGGCGCCGTGCGTATGATCGCCGAACACCTCCAGCACGTAGGACAGGAGCGCGATGCCGCCGCCGAACAGCACCAGCCCGGCGATGTCGAGCGCATGGACCTTGGGCTCGCGGTAGTCGGGCAGGTAGCGCTGCACGAAGTAGAGGCCGAGCAGGCCGACCGGCACGTTGACATAGAACACGCCACGCCAGTCGAGGTAGGTCACGATCAGGCCGCCG
>Ga0081539_10004905_pt1 | contig 14260 bp, 16 predicted proteins | sample TabmetS4T2R2_FD_71023 | JGI IMG/M metagenome (GOLD analysis project Ga0081539, IMG submission 71023) | Tabebuia heterophylla rhizosphere microbial communities from the University of Puerto Rico - S4T2R2 | ecosystem: Host-associated > Plants > Roots > Rhizosphere ...
GACGTCTCGCCCGCCCAGTTCGTCAGCGACGCGTATGGCGTGCAGGCGGCCGTGGCCGACGGTGGCCGTGCGCTCGTCAGCTGGGCATCGGGCCTCAACCCGTCCGCGCCGACACCGACGGGCGTGTTCGCCACGATCGCAGAGGCATCGGGCGCTTTCGGAGCACCTCAGCTCCTGGCTGACGCGCAGACCGCGACGCTTCCTCAACCAACGGGCGCCGCGATCACCTCGGATTCGGCCCTGGTCGCGTGGGCCGGCCCGCAAGGCGCACGAGCCGCGCGCACGGGTGCGCCGTGAGCGCCGTGAGCGCCTCGCACGTCTAACCGCTCGGGGCGCCGGTGACCTCGGCGCGGACGATCGCGTCGACCTGAGCGCCGAACACGAAGACAATGGTCGACAGGTGTGATGTAGGCCATCGCGACGATCACCGAGGCGAGGCTTCCGAACACCGTCTCGTACGACGCGACCGTCGTGAGGTAGAGGCGGAACGCGAGCGACACGATCACCCATGACCCGATGACGATCGCGGCGCCGAGGGTGACCCAGGGCAGGGGCTGTGGAGTCGCCGGTGCGAACCGGACCAGCAGCGCGACGGCGGGCAGGAGGAAGGTGCCGGTTAGCAGCCCTACCGGGCACCCAACACGAGCACGCTCCACGCCGCCGGCTCGTGCGGCACGGACACGAACGATGCCAACTGCGAGCACAGCGCGGCCGAGATGAAGCAGGCACCTACCGCGAGGCCGAGCGCGAGCGAGATGGAGTGCCGCTTCATGAACGACCGCCGAGATGGAGCGCGTCCGCGAGCGCGAGCACGAAGAGGACGAACGGGATGATCGCGGTCAGGATCTGGAACGAGACCGCGCTGGCGTACGTCAGGAAGGCGTTCTCCGCGAAGCCGTCGACGAGCGCCCGGCACACTCCCCTCGCGGTAATCGCACCGGGGCCTCGCGTGCGGAGGCCCCGGAGCACTTCACCCACGCCGCAGCAGCTGCGTGAGCTTCTTCTGGTCCGGTGGACGGCGCGGGCGCACCGTGCGCTGACGGAATGCCAGGCGAACGGTGCCGGCGCCGGCGGCCGCGGCTTGGAGCATCCGCACCCACCGCGGCGTGGAGCGTCGCAGCTTCATGGCCGGCACCTCGTCAATGCGACAGGGGCTTTCGATGGTCCCGGCCTGCCCTGCCCGCGAGCCGCACCACGAGGAGCAGCAACAGCGAGCCGGCGACGGCGAGGACCCACGTGCGCAGGTCGAAGAACGAGCCCAGCCCGCCGAAATTGACCCATTCGCCGATCAACCCGCCGATGACCGCGCCGATGATCCCAATGACCATCGTCACGATCACGCCGCCCGGGTCGTCTCCGGGCAGAACGGCTTTCGCTATCGCCCCGGCCAGCAGGCCCAGGATGATCCACGCGATGATTCCCATCGGATACCTCCCTTTGGTGTGATCCGGCCGGTCGCATCCGGCCCCTTGTCCGAATCTAGGCGCCACCGACCGATCCGAAAGCCCGATGGCCAACCAGGCGATCGCGACAAGCGATTGCGGAAGGTTCCGTCCCGCCCGACGCTGGGACCATGCACTTGCCGCTGCAGAAGCGGCGCCGCGGATTGCGCGATGCGCTGCACCTTGCCCACGAGACCTATCGTGCGTACAGCGGGACGATCGTGCCGGCCCCGCCCACTGCTCAGAAGAGCCGCCGGCGGCACTCCACGGTGGCCGTGGCGCCGCCCGTCCGCGCCGCCCAGGCCCGACCCGTCCAGCGTCCGCGCGATGCGCCGGCGCGCCGCGCTGATCCGGACGTCCTCCTCGACGTGCCATCGCTGAAGGTGGACGAGATCAGGGTCGAGGTCGAAGACCTGCAGGCCCGCGTGGCGCTCGAGGCCCATGTGATGGATCTGCTGCGCGTCGACGTCGGCGCGGATGTCTCGCTGGCGCGCGTGAGCCTCGACATCAAGGGCGTCGAGGCGAGGGCGCGGTTGAGGGTGCAGCTGGACCGAGTCGCCGCGATCGTGGACCGCGTGATGGACACCGTCGACACCAACCCGCAGATCGTCGAAGGCCTCACCAGCCGTTTGGGCGGGACGCTCGAGCAGCTGGGCTCCGGCGCCGGGCATGCGGTCGGGCAGATCGGCAGCTAGTGGCGTCATCGCACGGTCAGCTGTCGAAGCGCGAGCTCCTGATGTAGTCGCAGAAGTTCGGTCGCACGTAGCCGGGCACGGTTGCCTCGAGGATGTCGGTGTTCATCGTCCCGAACGTGGTCTCGGGTTTGTCGCGCATGCCCGCCGAGAAGGCTTCGACGATCCCCTCCTTGAAGCCGGTGCGCGGATGCGCGGCCAGGACCTCCCCGCGCTGGTGCGCGGAGAGCTCGTCGAAGTGCCAGCCCAGCACGTCGTACTCGACACCGAGCGTCACCAGGCGCACCTCGGGCTGCTTGTAGTGCGGTACCTGCGGCGTGGTGTGCAGGGCGATCGCCTCCCACACGGTCATCACCCGCTCCTCGCGAAGACCGTGGCGCTCGAGAAAGGCACGTGCGGCGTTCGCGCCGTCGATCTCGAAGCGCTCGCGTTCGGACCGGTATCCGTCGACGAGGCCGATGTCGTGGAACATCGCGCCCACATAGAGCAGTTCGGGGTCGTAGTCCAGGCCGAGCCGCTCCCCCTGCAACGACCCCCACACGAACACGCGCCGCGAGTGGTCGAACAGCAGCTGCGTGGAGACGTCGTGCACGAATTCGGTCACCTCCCGCGCGAGGGTGCTGTCGGGAATGGGAACACCGGCGATGGTCGTGTGGGTGGCAGTCATGCGTCTCAGCATGGACGGGCGCGATGCAGTCCAAGACAACGAGGGCCGGCCGGCTGATCAGATTGCGCGATCAGTCGCGCCAAATCGAGCGCAAGCTCGACCTTCGCACGATGCCGGGTCAAGGTCTGCTTGCCACGCAGAACGTCGTGGGTTCGAGTCCCATCGGCCGCTGCGAAACGCCTGCAGATCGGCAGTTTCCTCCCGGTCACCACCGTCGCCGCCAGCCCGCAGAAGGTCAGCGGCCGAATGCTCCGACGGCGGCACGCAAGAGCGCTGCATCCAGGCCGGTTTCGTCAGCGCACCTCGTCTGACGGCTACTGCTGCGCAGACGGCGGGGTGGCGCCGGCCAGGCAGTCCAGACAGATCGCGATGAACACGACCTTGCGGGGCGCGTTGGGCGGCGCATCTATGGCCAGCGTGAAGCTGTTGTCGGCGATCTTTCGCAGGTGCAGCCGCGCGATCGCGAACCGCCCGTCGGGCCCCACCGCCGCCGCATACGAAGCGTGGGAGCCGAGCTCGCGCCGTGCGACGACCCGCGCGCGCGCTGGGACAGGGTCGATCCGGCCGCTGATCGTTAGCAGCTTGTCCGAGCTGGTCTCGAAGGTGAACGTCCCGTCGTGCTGGTCCTTCGCGCCGTCGAAGATCACCCGCAGCCCCGGGGTGACGAACGCGATCACCTCGTTGCAGACGTCGGCCACCGAACGGCGCTGCTCCGCCACGGCGTAGTAGGTGCTGTCGATCTCATCACGCAGAGCGACCGCGTCGACCGCACGCAGCTGCCGGGCGGCAAGACCTCGCGCCCGGCTCGCCGCACGGTCACGGCAACTCTCGGCCACCGCGACGCGCTCGGCGTCCCCAAGCGCCCGATACGCCCTGCCCGACGGCGGCAGCGTCGTCGCGACCTCGGACGAGCGATCGTCCCGGCAGCCCGCAAGGACAACGGCCGCCAGACAGACCGAGACAATCAGACCGATGCGCGCCACAACACCGCCACTCAACTACCTCACCGGACCTCGCAGTGTGCACCGTTACAGCACCGCGCGCCTGCGTCCCTGGCGATAGGCCTGCCCGCCAATCGCGCCCGGCACATCACGCGATCCCGCGCCCCGCGCCAAGAGCGATCGGTCGCGCTCGGCTGCCAAGTCGGGCATGCAGCGCGAGGGGAGAGCGGTGCCCAAGGAGCAGCCTCGCGATTACGCCGAGTGGTTGATGTGCACCCACCCGAGCTAGCATGGGCCGATGCTGCTTCGGCCGCTGAGGCGCGCGCCGATGATGCTCGGCGGCGTCGGCTTTCAGGCCGGCTTGGACAAGGTGCGACGCGAGCAGATCGAGGCCCGGCGGCAGGCGGTCGCCCACGCCCCCCAGGCACCGGCGGTGCCCGGGCCCGACGTCGTCGAGCAGCTCAAGGAATTGAAGGCGCTGCACGACGACGGCGTTCTCACGCCGGAGGAGTTCCGGATGGCGAAGCGCAAGGTGCTGGGCGGTTGAGCGAGGAGACGATCGCCATGGCGCTCGGACCCGTCCAACTCCTCGTCGTCGGCTTCGACCGGCCGGACTTCAGCGGCGAGGTGCTCGCCGAGCTCGAGCGCCTGCGCGAGGGCGACGTCGTCCGCGTCATCGACCTGCTCGTCGTTCACAAGGGCGCCGACGGTGTCGTCGAGCGCCTGCACCATTCCGACCTCACCCCCGGCGAGGCCGAGGGCGCCGGCGCCGTCGTTGGCGCGCTCATCGGCCTCGGCGCGACGCGCGTCGAGGCCGAGGGAGGCGGCCTCGCTGGCGAGGACGAGTTCTGGTCTGTCGACGAGGCCATCCCGAACGACTCCGCCGCCGCGATCGCGCTCATCGAGCATCGCTGGGCGATCGCCACGCGCGAGGCGATCCGTGCCGCCGGTGGCGTTGCGGTCGCCGACGCGTGGATCCATCCGGCCGACCTCGTCGCCGCCGGCCTCATCGACGCCAAGGACGCCGAGGTGCCGGATGGGTGACGCGATCGAAAGGACGCTCGCCGCCGCGATCGGCGTGGCGTCAGCCCCCTATAGAGCGGTGCCGCGGACGCACCCGGTCGCCGGCTTCATCGACGCCACCTAGCCGGCGAGGCGTGCCCCGCGGCGGGGACGCAAGGGCGGGCCACCATCCGACTCACCACCGAACCCCGGCACAGCCCCGCGGTTCGACGGAACCGCCCACGCTCGAAGAACACGCGCGCAGCGGAATCACAAGCCGCGTGTGTCGGCGCGCTCGGCCAGCCTGGTCGAAAGGCTCGGTGCGCGACGTTCTTGCGACTGTACGGTCCCCCGCCTCATGCGATCGCGCGGCGTCCTTGGCATCTGCGGCTTGGTGATGGCGCTGGCGACGGTGTTCGCAGCTCCCGGCGCCCGGGCGTCCGTGGATCGGCCGGCTCACGCGCTGCCGACCGCGAGCGACCTGCCGGGCGCGACGGCCATCCCGGTTTCGGCGAGCGCCTGGTTCGCACGACTCAGCAAGCAGCAGCGCAAGCGTTCCGTTGGCAAGCCGGCGGGCGTGCGGTTGACCGTGAGCGGGGCGTCGGTCGTCGGGTTCGCGGCGGTGCTGCGGGACAAGACGACGGCCAAGAGTGCCGCGGCCGCCCTGACAGCCGCGTCGCGGGTCGGTGATGCGGTGGCCGTCGCCGGGCTCGGGGCCACCGCGGGCACGCCGGTCACGCGCAGCGTCTTCGCGGCGGGTACAGCCGTCGTCGAGGTCGCCGGGACTGCCGGATCGAGCGTGCTACCCGGCGTCGTCGCCCAGGTCAAGGCGCGCGTGACCGCGCTGGCCGCGCAGTCGCGCTGGCAGGCGCTCCAGGCGCAGAGCCCGGCCCGGTCGACGCGGTCCAGCCGGCTGAAGGACTTCGCGCTCGCGTTCGGTCCGGTGCCAGGCGTCAAGGTCGATCGCAGCGGCCTCGGGGCGATCGAGGACGGAACGAGCGCGCTGGCCGCGATTCGCGCCGACCTCAAGCACCTGACCGTGCGCCAGCGGGCCGCGGTGAACGCGATCCTCAAGGCGCCGTCGCGCGCGCCACGCAAGGCGCGTAAGGGCAAGGCGCACAAGGCGTCCTCGGGCGCGCGGGCGCGCGCGGCGGTGATCGCGCCGACCGCGCAGCTGCGCAGGATCGCGGCCGAGGCGGAGGCGCACTTCGCCAAGGAGCTTGCCCTCAAGCCCACGTTCACGCTCGACGTCGCACCTGCGGTGATCGGCTACAAGGTGGCAGGCAGCAACGGGCACGGCGCCAACGCGTGGGAGTACCCCGGCGACGCCGCCGGCGGCACCGCCGGGCCGATCAAGGTCTGCCACATCCGCTTCAACTTCCTGCTCAACTACCGCGGCACCGATCTCGAGCAGACCGTCGCCCACGAGGTGTTCCACTGCTTCCAGGACCAGATCCTCGGCAGCGGCGCGGCGATCGCGCAGCGCGTCGCGGGCGCGAACTGGCTGATGGAAGGCGGCGCGGAGTGGGCAGCGTGCACGTTCGCCGGCGGCAAGAACGGTCGCGATTGGTTCGCTTACTGGGCAGCCACGCCCGACCAGATCCTCTATGGGCGCACCTATGACGCGATCGGCGCGTTCTCCGAGCTGCGCAAGAGCACCGGGGTCGACCCGTTCACCACGATGGCCGCCGCGCTCAAGCAGGCGAACCAGGTGGCCGCGTTCGGGGCGCTGGCGGGCGGCCGGCAGGAGCAGTTCCTCGACAACCTCGGCCCGAGCTTCCTCCAGCAGCCGACGCGGTTCACCGCCGGCGACTGGGACCAGCAGGGCGAGTGCAAGGACGGCCCGCCGCCCGAGCCGTCGCCGCTCGTGCTCGGCATGGACGTGCCGCAGAGCGTCAGCGTCCCGGCGCTCGCCGCCAGGCTGCTCTCGCCCCAGCCGCAAGCCGGCGCGCGGGTGCTGACGGTCACGGCGACCGCCGGCCGCGTCCGCGTCTCCGGCTCCAACGCCACGACCGGCCAGCCGACTGACGACCTGCTCAGCCCCGACGGGACCGCCAGCCGCGACTACTGCATGGACGGGACCGGTTGCGCCTGCCCGGGCGCGGATCCGCTGCCGGAGCTCGACCCCAACGCTTCGAGGACACCCGTGATCACCGTCGCGGGCGACACGCTCAAGGGCGGTGTCGGCGTCGTCGCGCGCAAGCTCGTCTGCCCGGTCATCACGTCCGCCGAGTTCAAGGTCGACGGCGCGACCTTCAACGCCGACGAGGGAACGGCCCAGGACCCGCGCTCCTGGAACGTGCAGCTGCACTGGGACGACACGTTCAGCGGCAACATGCCGCTGAACGTCAACCGCTCGCTGTGCGCCTGCGCGGCGGGCACGCACGGCGGCGGGACGTTCACCGCGAACGTGGGCGGCCACGTCTGCCAGGGGACGGTGAGCTTGGAGGACGCGAACGCCCCCAAGGACGGGCGGCTGTCGGTCCTGGCCAGCAGCGGCGGCCGGGCCCGAACCTGGACGCTCCTGGCCGAGGCGACGGCCTCCGGTTACCCAGGCACGTCCGGTGCAGGGAACTGCCTGCCGCCGGACTTCGGCGGCTTCGACGCGGCAACCCTGTTCGAGGGCACTGTGACGCTGACGGCGACCGGCAGTCAGATCGTGAAGACCCAGTCGTTCCCGATCTCCTCGAATCCCGCGCACGGGTACGAGCACTGGACGGGCACGCTCACGCTGACCGGCATCTGGTGACAGACGTCCCCAACACGCTCCCGGCGCGGACAGCACAGAGGTCGGCACGCAGCGAAAAGACGTGGGCCCAGGTCGCGCGTAGCGTCGTGCGCCATGAGCCTGCACACTCGGCGTGGCATCACCCTGGCGGCGATCGTCACCTCGGTCGCGCTCGCGGCCTGCGGAAGCAGCGGCGGCGGGGGCACGAGCAGCGGCTCGACCGGGCCCGGTGCAAGTACGACCGCCGAAGCGACGACGAGCTCCTCGGCCGGCGCGTCGAAGTGCGGCCTGGGCAACGGCCAGAAGGCGACGGGCACGCCGATCAAGGTCGGTGCGATCGTCACCAAGCAGCCGGGGACCGACTTCACCGACGTCACCAACGGCGGCAAGGCGTACTTCGCCTGCGTCAACGCCAACGGCGGCATCGGCGGGCGGCCGATCCAGTACCTCGTCCAGACCGAGCAGACCGATCCGGCGCAGGTCGCGTCACTGGCTCACAAGCTCATCGAGAGCGAGAAGGTCGTCGCGATGGTCGGCAACATCTCGCTGATCGACTGCGCGGTCAACCACAAGTACTACGAGGCCCAGGGGTTCAGCGTCATCAGCGGCGGGATCGCGGCCGAGTGCTACGGAACCCCCAACATCGCCGCCGTCAACATGGGGGCGCGCTTCAGCTCCGATGGGGCGGCGCAGGCGCTCGTGCGCAAGGGCGCCAAGAAGCTGGTGCTCGTCACCGGCAACGTGCCGGGGATCGACTACGTGGTCCAGGGCGTGCAGACCGTGGGCAAGGCTCTGGGCGTGCCGGTCCAGGGATTCAAGGAGAACGTGCCGCTCCAGGACGCCAACTCCCTTGCGATCAAGCTGGTCCAGGCGGCCGGCAACGGCGGCGGCGTCGTCCTGAACTTCACGCCGCCGGAGGCGCTGAAGATCCTGCAGGCCGCGCAGCGCCAGGGCCTTCAGGATCGCGTCAAGTGGGGCTGCTCGACGCCGTGCAACACCGACTTCCTCGCGAAGGCGCTGGGGTCGACCTGGAACGGCAAGCTGTTCGTCAACGCCGAGGCGCGGCTCGCTGACTACGACGGCCCGGACATGGCCCTGTACCGCAACGTGATGCAGCAGTACGGCAAGGGCGTGCCGGTCGGCAGCTTCAGCCAGTTCGGCTTCCTGCAGGCGCGCATCACCACGCAGGCGCTCCTCGGCATCAAGGGCGCGGTGACGCCGACGTCTGCCAACGCCGCGATCGCAGGCGTCAAGGACTTCAAGACCGATCTGCTCTGCCGGCCGTGGTACTTCGGCAAGGCGCCGCTGCACATCCCCAACAACGTCGACCTGACCGTCACCCCGAAGGACGGGAAGATGGTGCAGGACGAGGACTGCTTCAAGATCTCCGACGCGGAGCCCGGTATCAAGCAGGTCCGGCAGATCGAGCAGCAGCAGGGCTGATAGGCCGTGACGGGCGCCGAGACGACGGCCGCCCAGGCGAGCGGCCGGACGCACCAGGACATCGCACGCCGGCGCGCGGGAGCACATGCCACCGCCGGCGCTGCGCTGATGGTCGTCACGCTGTTCGGCGCGCCGGCCGTGCTGAGCACGTATTGGCTCGACGTGCTGACCGAGGTCTCGGTCTACACGATCGTGTGCCTGGGACTCGGAGTCCTGATCGGTCGCGTCGGCCTGGTGTCGCTGTGCCAGGCGGCGATCCTCGGGCTGGGCGCCTGGATCAGCGCACGCCTGCTGTTCGCCACGTCGCTCCCATTTGCGCTGGTGCTGCTCATCGCCGGAGGGGGAACCGCGCTGCTCGGAACGCTCCTCGGCCTGCCCGCGCTTCGCCTGTCCGGCCTGTACCTGGCCTTGATCACGCTGATGCTGGCCGGCGCGGTCACCGTGGTGCTCACCAACACGCAGTTCCCGAACGGTGGCCCGGGCTTCCTCGCCCACACCGACGCGACCACCGGTAGCGCGATCCGGCGCCCCGACCTGGCCCGGTCGGACCCCGGTTACTTCCGCTACGCCGTCATCGTCGCCGCGATGCTGGCGTTGCTGGCGCTCGCGCACGTGCGTTCGAGGCCGGGGCGAGCGTGGGCCGCCATCCGCCAGAGCGAGCCGGCCGCGATCGCCGCGGGGGTGAACATCACCCTGTACAAGCTGTGGGCACTGGCGCTTGCGTCGTTCGTCACCGGCGTGGCCGGCGGCCTGCTGGCCGGAGACGTCGGACACCTCTACGTCGTCCAGTTCCCGGCCATCGCCAACATCCTCCTGCTGGCGGCGATCCTGATGGGCGGCGTGTACTCGCTCTGGGGCGCGGTGGTGGCCGGCATGTTGATGAAGCTGCTGCCGGCGCTGTTGGACAACTGGGGACTGCCTGCCGACCTGCTGACCATCCTCTTCGGTGTCGGGATCCTCCAAGTGCTCTTGACGGCGCCGGGCGGCTTGGCTGCCCAGGTGCCGCGTGACCTGGCACGGCTGCACAGGAGCATCGTCGGCCGGACCGTCGGCAGGAACGCGGGATGACCGCGCTGACGGTCATCGACGACCTGCTCGCGGGCGCGATCGAACGCGACGCCGTCCCCGGCGCGGTCGCCGTCGTCGCGGGACCGGAGGGCCTGCGTCACGTCGCAGCCGGCGGAACGTTGCGCGCCGGCAGCGACGACGAGGTGCGCGAGGACACGACCTTCCGCCTCATGTCGCTGACCAAGGCGCTGACCAGCGTCGCCGCGCTGCAGCTCATCGAGCAGGGCCGCCTGCGCCTCGATGCGCCGGTCGCCTCGCTGCTGCCCGCGTTCGGAGAGCTCCAGGTGCTGGAGGGGTTCGAGGGTGACACCCCGCGCCTCCGTCCGCCAACCGGCGCAGCGACCATCCGCCAACTGCTCACGCATACGTCGGGGCTCGGCTACGCCTTCGGAAGCCGCGACCTGCTGCGCTACCTCGAGGTGACGGGGACCCCCGATGCGATCACCGGCCGCCATGAGGCGATCGCGATCCCCCTGGTCGCGGACCCGGGCACCGCGTGGAACTACGGCGTGAGCACCGACTGGCTGGGTCAAGTCGTGGAGGCGGTCAGCGGCCAGGACCTCGCGGCGTATCTCGCCGAGCACGTCCTGGGCCCGCTCAGCATGCGCGACACGACCTTCGTTCCGACCGAGGAGCAGCGCGAGCGGATGATGGCCGTGCATCGGCGCACGCCGGACGGTGGCCTGGCCGCGCTCGACTTCGACCTCCCGCGCGATCCGGAGTTCGCGCCCGGCGGCCATGGCGCGTACGGCACTGCCGTCGACTACGCGCGGTTCCTGGCGGCGCTGCTCGGCGGAGGCGCGCTCGACGGCGCGCGCATCCTCGCGCCGGACACCGTCGACCTGGCCCTGCGCAACCACCTCGGCGGCCTGTCGCTGCCGAAGGTCATGGAGTCGACGATGCCCGAGCTCTCGCACGAGGTCGTCTCGATGCCTTTCGAGCAGGGCTGGGGCCTTGGCTTTCACCTCGTCCTCGAGGACGTCCCGGGGATGCGCCGTGCGGGCACCGGCGACTGGTCGGGGCTGATGAACTGCTTCTACTGGCTTGACCGCGCCAGCGGCGTCGCAGCCGTCTGGTGCACCCAGGTCCTGCCCTTCTTCGACGGCTCCATCCTCGAGGCCGTGATCGGCTTCGAGCAGGCCGTCTACGCCCACGGCCGGCGCTGAAGCACCCTCCTCCAGGCGCCGGCCGTGGGCGACGTTCCGCGCACCCGCCTCGACGGGCAGCTGGTGCTGCACGCGTGTCTCCCAGGTCGTAAGGTTCCCTGAGACGGACCAGGAGGAGAGGGTGACCACGCCGGCCGCTTGCAGCGACGTGTCCTGCGACCTACGGGACGTGGAGACAGCCAACATCACCGAGGCCTGGCGCGAAGTCCTTGCGCGGACCTACGGGGTCGAGTTCGACACGCGTCCCGCGCTCGCTTCGGGCGAGACCTTCGCCGCACGCGCATCCCGGTGGCGGCTCGGTACGTTGGCGCTGGTCCGGACGACGCACGGGCCTGGCGCCGGACACCGAGGCCCTGCCGAGATACGGGGGGACGGGCACGACGTCGTCGGCATGCTGTACATGCGCACGGGCACGATCGGACTGGAGTTCGAGGGACGCAACGCGACGCTGCGCGCTGGGGAGCTCGTGATCTGGGACGGCGCGCGCCGCGGGGGCTTCGTGGCGTCCGGGCCGGTCGACAACCAGACGCTCGTGATCCCGCGCGAGCGCCTGAGGACCGTGGCGCCGGAGTACGAGCAATGGGTCGGCCGGCCGTTTGCCGTCGACCATCCCGCGGCTCGGCTGATGGGCAGCTTCCTCGAGTCCCTCTCCCCCATCGTCGGCGGCCTGGACTCGGCCGCACGCGAGGCGGTCGCCGACGCGTCCGTGGACCTGGCCCGGGCGATCGTCGCACCACCGGGCAAGCCGCTACCGCACAGCCGCGCGCTGCTGACCTCCGTGCGGCTGTACATCGACGAGCACCTCGCCGACCCCGATCTCTCCCCCACGACCATCGCCAAGGCCAACGCCATCTCGCTGCGCACGCTGCACCGCCTGTTCGAGGGCGCGGACGCCAGCGTCGCTGCGGTGATCCGGGACGGCCGGCTCAGCCGCTGCCATGCCGAGCTCCTGAACGGAACCGACGAGTCCGTCACCGCGATCGCGTTTCGCTGGGGCTTTCGGAACATGTCGTTCTTCAGCCGACTGTTCCGCGAGCGCTACGGCGTGTGCGCACGCGAGCTGCAGATGGGCGCACGCGCTCGCTGACCTGGTGAGGCGCCGCGCGCGAGTTGCGTCGCGCGCGGCCTTCGCGTCATGACCTCAGCGGAAGAGCAGCGGCGCGAAGTCCCTGAGGTTGCGCCGCCACGTGTCCCACACATGTCCGCCCGTTCCTTGGACGAACTTGTACTTGATGTGGTACTTGTCGAACAACGCGCGCGTCGCGATGTTGTTCTGGTAAGCGATGTCCTCTGGTCCGCCGACGGTGATCCAGAGCAGCTTGTTGCCCTCGTTCACCTCGCGGTTGCTGAGGAGATCCGAGTGGTTCTGGACGAGGTCGTCGCGCGTCGCCTGGAACCAGCCTGAGCTGAAGTCGCCGAGGTAGGCGAACTTGCCAGGGTGCAGGAGCATGGTGTCGAAGGTCCACAGGCCGCCGAGCGACAGCCCGGCGAGCGCGCGATTCGCCGGGCCGCGCGCGACGCGGTAGTCGCGCTCGATCGTGGGCACGATGCTGCCCAGGAGCTCCTCGGGGAAGACGTCCTGCGGCACCGAGTAGTTGATGTTGAACGAGGTCGTGACGTTGCCGTCGGGCATCACCACGATCATCCGCTTCGCCGCGTGCTTGGCGAAGAGGTTGTCCATGATGTAGTTGGCGCGCATGTTCACGATCCAGTCCGTGTCGTTGCCGCCGCCGCCGTGCATCAGATACAGGACGGGGTACTTGCGATGACTGTCGGCGTTGTAGCCGGGCGGGGTGTAGACCTGCATCTGGCGCTCGCTGTGCGTCAGCTTGGAGTAGTACCGGACGGTGGCCCACGCGCCGTGCGGGACTGACGCGTCTGCGATGAAGTCCGCAGCCGGGCCGGGAACGAACACGTTGCTCCACGAGGAGGTTGCGCCCAACCACGTGTCCCGATTCGCCGGATCGGCGATCTTGGCGCCGTCGACGATGAACCCATAGCCGTAGAGGTTGGGCTCCAACGGCCCGACGGTCGCCGACCAGACGCCGTTGGCGTCCTTGGTCATCGGGATCGCGTCGGCCGCCGGCGACGGGCCGACCTTGTTCTGGAGGTTCAACGACACCTGAGTTGCCTGGGGTGCACTCAGCGTGAACGTCACGCGGTGATCGGGCAGGACGGTGGCAGCAGGTGCCGCGGTTGCGGCCAGCGCGCAGACGAGCAGCGCCACCATGACGCCCACGACCTTGGTGGGTCTCATCGATTTGACCTTTCGTTGTTGGCTGCGCAGCGGAGCTGCTTACGGCACGTCCGCCTGCGCCGCGTCCCGGACGAGCTGGATCCCGTCGGGCGCGGTGATGATGCGCTGGCGCACCAGGTTGAACGTGTCCTTGGCCACCGCCGCCACGTAGCGCCCGTGCGTCGGATACAGCTGGCGCAACTGCTCGTGGCTGAACGGAACCTCGTGTCCGGCGATGAAGCAGAACGACGCGCCGGTCGAGTTGCCGAACCACGTGCTCGTCGGCACGTCGAGGAACGGTGAGCGCAGGCCCCCGAGGACGTTGCCGTGCTCGTCGAGGACGGGCTGGCCGTTGGACACCACGATCGGGTCCGCATGGGGCGGGGCGATGCCCTTGCCGGCCCATTGCTCGAGGTTCCGCAGAGCCGCATCGAGGAAGATGCTGCTCGGGAAGCGGCTGCGGGGACCCTCGTTGCACGCAAGGGGCGGCGGCGGCTGTCCGGCCTTGACGATGTCGGCCGGGGCGGCGGAGTAGTACAGCTCGTCCGGCGTCGCGTGGCCCGCGCCCGCCATCTCGTAGTGGCGGTAGGGGTCGTTCGGCGCGTCGCTGTCGGGCCGCCGGGCATCGATGCCGGTCAGGTAGTCCGACTGCGACATCACGTGGATGATCGGCACGCCGACGTCGTGGAACTGGCGCCGCGGATCACCGACCGGCGGCGCCGCTTCGCACTGGTTCATCGGCACCGCGCCGACGAAGGCGCCGCCGGCGACCGCCACGAGATAGCCGTCGAAGATCGGCTTGCCATCGGACTTGACCACGAGCGGCTGGATGCCGTTGATGTAGTCGTAGAGATAGCCGCCGCTCTGGGAGTAGC
>Ga0081539_10004906_pt1 | contig 14258 bp, 12 predicted proteins | sample TabmetS4T2R2_FD_71023 | JGI IMG/M metagenome (GOLD analysis project Ga0081539, IMG submission 71023) | Tabebuia heterophylla rhizosphere microbial communities from the University of Puerto Rico - S4T2R2 | ecosystem: Host-associated > Plants > Roots > Rhizosphere ...
GTCGAGAATCGTGCTGATCTCGCGGTTGACCTGCTCGCAGTCCTCGATGCTGACGCTGTCCTCCGGTGTAGCGGCCGGCCCTGGCCGATCGATGAAGACGCGGACGACATGCCCGCTCGCCTCGCGACGGCTTTGAACGTCCCACACGTCAAGCCCATGCGCGCCGGCAACCCGGACGGCAATCGCCCGAATTTGCTCCAGTGGCGTCATCGCCCAAAACAAAAAAAGTGGGCGCGAGCCCACCTGGAGACCTTCTCCGTTCGGTGCAGCCGTTAAATATATCACGCAGGCGCAGTTACAAGAAAGTTATCGGGCGGGGCGGGCGACCAGATCGTAGTCCCGGCTGGCGACGATTTCGGCCGTGATCACTTCGCCAGAACCGAATTCGGACGGGTCGCAGTCGGTCAGGTAGACGAGCGGGTCGATATCGGGCGCCTGTCCCTCGAGCCGGCCGCGCAGCACGAGCTCGTGATCGGAGGCCGGGCCGTCGACCAGCAGCCGCACCCGCGACCCGACCAGCCCGCGTTGCGTCTGTTTCACGATCCGCTTCTGCGTACGCATGAGTTGTGACTGGCGTCGGCGCTTCACTCGCGCAGGCACTTCGTCTGCGAGCTGGAACGCAGTTGTGCCCTCTTCATGCGAGTAGGTGAACACGCCGACGTGGTCGAAACGGATCTGCTCGATGAAGCTCTGCAGCTCTGAAAAGTCATCCTCGGTTTCACCGGGGAAGCCGACGATGAAGGTCGTGCGCAGGGTCGCCTTGGGCAGCCGCTGCCGAATCCGGTCGAGCAGCCGCTCGTATGTGGCGCGGGTGCCTGGCCGTTTCATGCGCTTCAGCACCGGATCGGACGCGTGCTGCAGCGGGAGATCGATGTAGCGGCACACCTTTTCGCTCTCACCGACCGCATCCAGGACGTCGTCGGTGATCGTCGTCGGATACAGATACAGCATCCGAATCCATTCGATCCCGTCCACACGATTGAGCGCGCGCAACAGCCGTGGCAGCGCCCCGCGTTCGCCTCGATCGACACCGTAGAAGCTCGTGTCCTGCGAAATCAGCAGCACTTCCTTGACGCCACGCGCGGCGAGCGCTTCGACCTCGCGCACGATCGATTCCTGGGTTCGGCTCCGGTAATGACCGCGCAGCGTTGGAATGATGCAGAAGGCGCACTTGTAGTCGCAGCCTTCGGCGATCTTCACGTAGGCGTAGTGTCGCGGTGTCGCCAATAACCGCGGCGTGGTCGAGTCGTAGATGTAGGTGGGAAGGCCGTTTTGGCCTTCGGCCTTCGGGCTTCGCCCTTCGGTCCCGATTGGCTCCCCATTGGATCGGAGCAACGGGACAAGGGCCGTAGGCTGAAGGCCGGAGGCCGAAGGCCCGCGCGTGGCCACGGCGATCGCATTGACAATCTCGGGAACCTCTCCCGTGCCGATCACCGCGTCGATCTCCGGGATCTGCGCCTTGAGCTCATCGCGGTAGCGTTCACCGAGGCACCCGGCAACCACCAGCTTCGTGCAGCGGCCGGTTTTCTTGTGCTCGGCCATCTCGAGGATGGTGTCGATCGACTCCTGCTTCGCCTTGTCGATGAACGCGCACGTGTTGACGACCAGCACGTCGGCATCGGCGGCGTCGGCCGTGAGCTGATGCCCGGCATTCTGGGCGAGGCCCAGCATGACCTCGGAGTCGACGAGGTTCTTCGGGCAGCCGAGGGAGATCATTCCGATCTTCATGAGGTCGATCTAAGGATACTCGACGGATAATCGTCTGTATTTCGCCGCGCCTGACAAGGCTCGGCCGACGGTCGAATGCCTACCCGCCCTACCACCCATGCCGAGCGCTGATCCTGTCGTCGACGTCGCGTCGCTGTTGAAGGGAAGCGTACCTACGGGCACGCGAGTCACCGTCCGCGGATGGGTGCGCACCCGGCGCGATTCCAAGGCCGGCTTGTCGTTCATCCATGTGCACGACGGCTCGTGTTTCGATCCGATCCAGGTGGTCGCGGCCGCGACGCTGCCGAACTACGAAGGAGAGATCAAGAAGCTGACGTCCGGCTGCTCTGTGATCGCAAGCGGCGCGCTGATCGCGAGCCAGGGGCAAGGGCAGGCGGTCGAACTGCAGGCCGATGTGGTCGAGGTCGTGGGATGGGTCGACGATCCCGACACCTACCCGATTCAGCCGAAGCGCACCTCGTTCGAGTACCTGCGCGAGGTCGCGCATCTGCGGCCGCGCACCAACACGATCGCCGCCGTCGCGCGAGTGCGTCATTGCCTGAGCATGGCGATCCACCGGTATTTCCACGAGCACGGCTTCTTCTGGGTGCACACGCCGATCATCACGGCGAGCGACGCCGAGGGGGCCGGCGAGATGTTCCGCGTGAGCACGCTCGATTTCGTGAACAGTGGGGCGGCGCCGCGGACAGCGGACGGACGGATCGATTTCAGCCAGGACTTTTTCGGTAAAGAGACCTTCCTCACCGTCAGCGGGCAGCTGAACGTCGAAACGTACTGCTGCGCGCTGTCGAAGGTCTACACGTTCGGGCCGACGTTTCGCGCCGAGAACAGCAACACCAGCCGTCACCTGGCGGAGTTCTGGATGGTGGAACCGGAGATCGCGTTCGCCGATCTCGCCGCCGACGCCGATCTGGCTGAATCGTTCCTCAAGTACCTGTTCACGGCGCTGCTCAACGAGCGGGGCGATGACCTGAAGTTCTTCGCCGAGCGCATCGACAAGCAGTGCATCACGCGCCTCGAGGCGTTCGTCACGTCGGTGTTTCAGCGCATGTCGTACACGGATGCGATTGCGGCGCTCGAGAAGAGCGGTAAGAAGTTCGAGTTCCCCGTCCATTGGGGAATGGACCTGCAGTCGGAGCACGAACGCTGGCTCACCGAGGAGCACGTGAAGGCACCCGTCGTCGTGATGAATTACCCGAAGGAGATCAAGGCGTTCTACATGCGCATGAACGACGACGAGAAGACCGTCGCGGCGATGGACGTCCTGGCTCCCGGCATCGGCGAAATCATCGGCGGCTCACAGCGCGAGGAACGTCTTGATTACCTCGATCGGCGCCTGGCGGAGCTCCGGCTGAATGCTGGCCACTACGCCTGGTACCGCGACCTGCGGCGCTATGGAACCGTGCCTCACGCCGGGTTCGGCCTCGGCCTCGAGCGGACGATCATCTACGCGACGGGAATGGCGAACATCCGCGACGTGATTCCTTTTCCGCGCACGCCGGGGAACGCATCCTTCTAGGTCGCTCGGTGACTGGGCGGATAGGTAGCTGGGTAAAGAACACTTGTCACCGTGCTACTTCGAAAGCCGCATCGCTTCGACGCGTTCGATTGCCCAAGACAGTGCATTGACGTAGCTACCCATCCGCCTAGCTACCGAGCTTCCTAGAACGTCACGAACGTCTTCTCCAGCCGTTCGCGTGCCTTTACGCACTTCTGCAGCGTGCCGACGGGGTCTGCGCCTCCGCTCACCTCGAACATCAGCACGCCGTCGTAACCGATCTTCTGCGTGGTCATCATGGCCGCGTCCCAATCGATTCGGCCGGCGTACGGCACGAGGTGGTCGTCGCGCTTCCCGCCGTTATCGTGCACGTGTGTCGTCCATAGATGACCCGACAGCGTTTCGATTGCTTCGCCGACGTCGCCCATCAGGTTCGCGTGCCCGTAGTCCAGGCAGATGCCGACCTCGATGCCCTCGAGATGTTCTTCGAGCAGTTCCACGAGTGCCGAGGCACTCGAGAGCGCGTTGGGCATGACCTCCACCGTCACTTTGACGCCGGCCGTGGACGCCATGGTCGCGATTTCTTCGACGCTGCGCCGTGCGACGTCGGGCTGGTTGTCGCGAGGCGGCACCTGCTGGCCGTTCGGGATCCCGAGGTGCAGAACGAGGTAGCGGAACGGAATCGCCGTCGCGACGTTCAGCGCGGCCTCTGTTTCTGCCAGCGCTGCCTTGCGCCGTGCCTCGTCGCCGGACGCGATCGAGTACGAGCCGACCCACTGGTCGTTGCGCAGCGCGTCGAAGATTGGCGCGTGCACCGAGTGCAGCTCCAGACGCGTATCAGCGAGCCATTCACCGAGCTGCGCGATGGAGGCCGCGTCGTGATAGTCGAAATGGGCGCGCGTCGCGAACAGCTCGATGGCCTCGAAGCCGTGCGCCGCGATGTGCACGAGGTGCTCGCGAGTCAGCCGCTGCTCGTGAAACAGATGCGTGGAAATGCCGAAAGGACGGTCGGCAGACAACCGCCAATTATCGCAATTCTTCCAGATGCTCCGCCAGAAGCTCGCGCAGCCGGCCGAACCGCGGGTAGCGCTCCAGATTGGCTCGGGCGTAGTTCAAGGTGCGAGGCATGTACTGGATGTAGACGGGATTGGCGCGCGATGTCGTCTGAAAGCCGAAGGTGCCAAGCGCTTTGAGATTGCGTTGCAGCGCCATCAGGTCGAAGCGTCGCCTGAACTCAGCCGACGTCTCGCGCTCGCCTTTGACGGCAAGGAAGAAGGCGATCAGCTCTTCGACTTCGTCCTCGGTGAAGTCGACGTAGGAATCGCGCAGCAGCGACGCGAGGTCGTAAGTGTCCGGCCCCATCCGGGCATCCTGGAAGTCGATGATGTACAGCGTCCCGTCCCTCAGCATCAGGTTGCGGCTGTGATAGTCCCGATGACACAGCACGCGCGGTTCCGCCGCCAGCTCCTCGACAATCGCCGCATACTCCGCGGCGAGCGCCTGGCGCTTCGCGGGCGAGAGCACGGCGCCGCGATACGCCTCCAGGAAGTGTTTGGTGAAGAACTGCAGCTCCCAGGTCAGCTTCTCGACGTCGAACGCGATGCGGTACGGCGCGTACTCGGACGAGGCGAGCTCGGCCCCGCGCCGCTGCAGCGTTTCGACCAGGCTGACCGCCTGCCGATAGAGCGCGCGGTGTTCGGCCGGTGATGCCGCACCAAGATGCGCCTGCAGCGTGACGTCGCCGAGGTCTTGGAGGGCGATCACGCCAAGTGTGTCCGAGTGTCCGAGGAGTGCCGGCACCGGAACGGGCATCGCCGTCAGCAGCTCGCATACGTTGACGAAGGGGAGGGCGGCGAATTCGATCGGACCAGGATGAACGGCCAGTACCTGAGATGGTTCGTCGCGGAGCAGGATCCGGAAGTAGCGGCGGTCCGACGCGTCGCCGGTGAGCGGCACGACCCTGGCGCCCTTGGCGTGCAGACCCGCGTCGGCCAGATAGTGATCGATCCGCTCGCGGGCGTCGTCTGAGGTTCGGCGCTCTGGAATCACGTGATCTCTCGTCTGTCGTCTCTCGTCTCTCGTCTTTGGTCTTAGTCTTTAGACACCGAAGGCGTTCACAAGCCTGCTATGGCGAGCCCATCGACCTGCTTCTCTCCAGGCACGAGCTCACCAGTCGCATTCCGAATGCTGACGCCGTGCCACGACGTATCGGCCGGCACGGTCACCCCGTCAGTGACAATGCATTCCCTCAGCATGACGTCGCGTTCAATCACCACATCGTCCCACAGCACGGAGCGTTCGACGCGCGCCGATTCGTCGACGCGGGCTCGTGCGCCCATCAGCGTGTGGTGCCCCTCGCGGCCGGCGAGGCGGAGCGACGTCGCAAGATAGTCGGACGCTGTCCCGATGTCGAGATACTCGGACGCGCAGCGGAACGCACGAACCGACCCGCGCCGCTCGGCGATGAGCTCTGGATAGAGGCGCCCGACCGTGGCATACGGAGTATTTGCCGGCACGCGGTCGAAGGCGCGGGCCTCGACCATCTGCACCCCGAAATAGTGAAACGAGGATTCGGTGGATCCGGCGGGAACGAAACCCGTGACCGCGCCATCCGGGTCGACGACGACACCGCCGTATTTCTCGGGCTCCGCGTTCGGCACGAGCGCCATTGTGACGAGCGCGTCTGACGATCTGTGATCCTCGATGAGGTCACGGACGTCGAAATCAGTGAGCGTGTCGCCGTTGACAATCAGAAAGGACTGCTGCGCCTGACGGCCGTCCAACAGGAGGGGAATCGCGCGGCGCGGGCCGCCGGCGGATCCCAGGACCGGCACTTCCCACGAATAGCGGACGCGCATATCGAGGGAATCACCGTCGCCGACTTCGCGCGTCAGCGTGTGCGGCAGGTGGTGGAGATTCAGCACCGCGTCGGCAATGCCCGCACGCCGGAGCCACTGAAGAATGCGAATGACGAGAGGTACACCGGCAACTGGCAGCGCGGCCTTGGCACGGACCAGGGAAAGCGGACGCAGTCGCGTGGCCAGGCCGGCGGTGAGGACGAGCGCCGGGATCATTCCCCGGCGAACACCATGTCGCCGCCGGAAATGCCGTACTCCGCTCGACGCTGGAGGAACAACGAGCGATACGAATCGAGAATGAAATCGGACGGCGCGCGTCCGAGCGCGTGCGTCAACGCGTGAATCGCGGCCTCGCCGCCTTCGATCTCGATGAAGGTGCCGATCGGCGTTTCGTCAATCGCGATCGTCGCGTCCGGTGCTGCGAACTCCTCGCGATATTTCTGATAGCGAAACCACGGGTGGAACCCGAGCTCCCCAAACACGCGCCGGAGCACATCTCCGTCGGAGACGATCGTTTCGTGTTCGTCGCGCAGCTTCATCGCGCTCTGCTGGGGGGGCCCCTTGAACGTCAGCAGGCTCTTGCCCGATTCGCTGCGCACGCGAAGCGCGCATCCGCGGTGGCGCAGTGTTTCGTCCGGCGTGTCGAACAGCGCATCCTCCTGAAGACGACGCGCGCGCAGCGGCGTGGCTCCGGTCTTCAGAACGGCGGTGCGCGCCTGTTCCGCGCTGTCGAAGAGAAGTTTGACTTCGCGTTCTAGCATTGGTGGACGAAAAAAAGGCGGGCCTGAAGGCCCGCCTCTACACAGGCGGTCGTTTGGGCACCGGCGCCACGAGCGGCGCTGGTAGAGGCGGACCTTCAGGTCCGCCTAACCGGCCTTATTCCTTCGACACGATGACGAACCGCTCCTGCCCGTTGCGGAGCACGAGCAGTCGCGCTGCGCGACCCGACTGAACGCGGCTCAGCTCGCGCTGCGCGTCGGCAGCGGTGCTGACCGTCTGGCCATTGACGCGCAGAATCACGTCGCCGCCCGACAGGCCGGCGCGAGCCGCCGGACTCTGCGGGTCGACTTCGACGATCACCGCGCCCCGGGTGCCATCATCGAGCCGAAGCCGCCGCGCGATATCGGGCGTGATGTTCTGAATGGTGATGCCGAAGCCGCTCGACTCCTGGCCCTGATCGGTGTCGCGATCGCGTCCGCCGCCGGCACGAGCCTGGTTGCCTTCCGACTCGAGGTCGAGCTCGTCGATGGTCACCGTCAGCGTCCGTTCCCTGGCGTCGCGAATGACGCGAACGGGAACCGACGTGCCGGGCCGCGTGGCCATCACCATCTGCACTAGATCGTCGTTCTTCTTCACCGGCTTGCCGTTGAAACCGACGATGACGTCGCCGGGCTCCATGCCGCTCTTGGCCGCGGCGCTGTTCGGCGAGACGGCCGCGACCAGGGCACCCTCACGTGATTTCAGGGAGAGCTCTTCGGCCGCTTCCTTGCTGACCGCCTGCACCTGCACGCCAATACGGCCGCGCGTGATCTTGCCGGTGCGCAGCTGCGGGAGCAGTTCACGCACAAGGTTGATTGGCATCGCGAAGCCGATGCCGATGTTGCCCTGCTGCCGCGCGTCGGTATAGATCGCCGTGTTGATGCCGACGACCTCGCCGCGGACGTTCAACAGCGGACCACCGGAGTTGCCCGGATTGATCGCGGCGTCGGTCTGCAGGACCTGCGCAAACCGCTGCTCGGCCACCGGGAAGGACCGGCCCGTCGCGCTGATCACGCCCACGCTCACCGTGTGCGCCAGGCCGAACGGGTTGCCGATCGCCATGACCCAGTCACCGGGCTGCATCTGCGACGAGTCGCCGAACTTGATCTCGGGAAGGGCGTGATTCGGCTTCTCCGTCAGCTCGATGAGGGCGCTGTCGCTGAGCGGATCGCGGCCGACGACCCTGGCCGCAAACTCCTGATCCTCGTCCTCGCCATACAGCGAGACCTCGATCTTGTTCGCGCCTTCGACGACGTGGTTGTTGGTCAGGATGAAGCCGGCTTTGTCGATGATGAAACCGGTGCCGGCCGCCTGTACCACCTGCTCGCGCGGGCGCCGCTGTTGCTGGCGGTTGCCGCCCTGTCCGCCGCCGAAGAACTGCTCGAACAGGTCATTGCCGCCGCCGAAGAAGTCGTTCAGATCCTGCGCGCGCTGTCGCGACTCGGTGCGGATGTTGACCACCGCCGGCGTCACGTTCTTCGCGATGTTGCGGAAGGTCGTCGCATCGACCGGGCCGCCGAGCGGTGCCGAGTTGGCGGGCGGAGCCGCTATCGTCTGCGCCGACGACGTCGGCGACAGATCCAGTCGTGACGCGATCACCATGCCGACAGCGAGCGAGGCGATCGCGATCAGCAGCGCATAAAACCAAAGTGCTTTGCGGTTGGACATTGCTCCTCCAAAAACCCTCTATCGTCTACCGCCGGGTCGTCTTCGCCGAACCCGGCCTGCGTCGTAGGGCGGGTGCCGCATAGCGGACCCGCTTTCCCGATTACCCTAGCGTCACGATCTCCGTCTGTCGGGGTCCCGTCACCAGCGCCGCATATTCGGCGCGGAATACATTGATCTCGCTGCGGATGCCGAAGGTGTCGAAGTAGACGCCTGGCTCCACCGTGAAACCTGTCCCGGGCAGGATGCGACGCTCGTCGTGCGTTTCGTAGTCGTCGAGGTGCACCCCATTACCATGGACGCTTTCGCCGAGGCTATGGCCGGTACGGTGCAGAATGTGATCGCCGTAGCCCGCCGCGACCAGCACGGCACGGGCGGCCCGGTCCACTTCCCAGCCACGCACGTCGCGGCGTTCAGCCGCGGCCTCTTCGACGGTCCGGACCGCGGCATCGCGGGCGTCAGCGACGGCGCCAAAGGCGGTCGCGACGGCGTCCGGGACACGACTGCTGGTCATTCCAACCCAAGTGATGTCAGCAAAGACCGCGCCCGGGCGATCCAGTTTGCCCCACAAGTCCAGCAACAGCACCTCGTCAGCCACGATCGCCCGCGACCCGGCCGCCTGCGGCAAATAATGCGGGTTTCCTGCATTGGCGCCAATGGCCACAACTGGGGCCGAATCGCTGATCAGCCCCTCCTCGGCAAACCAGGCGGCCATCTTCTGCTGGAGGTCGAATTCGGTCCACGGCTGGCCGCGCTGGAGGACGGACGCTGTCTCCTCGAATGCCCGGTCCTTGATGCGATACAAGGCCTCGGAGGCGGTCCGATGCGAGTCGAGCTGGGCGTCGGTCCATGCGGCTTCAAACCGTTGGACGAGGTCTCCCGAGGAAAGGATTTCCACCCCCCGGGCTCGAACCGCCTCGGCCGTCCCGGCATCCACGCGGGAGACATACGGAATGGCGCACATTGGCGAATATTCCATCGCGATCCGTTTCATGCCCGACAGCAGCCGGTCGAGCCCGGCGTCGAGTTGCTGACGCCCGGCGTAGACGATGCGTTCGCCGGGCAGCGCGTCGAGATTATGCCGCTCGATCGCATGGACGAGACCCCGTGGCGTTCCGTTGGCCGGTATGAGGTAATACCACCGACGCGTCGTCATGTGGCGGCCGTCGCCGAGGCCGGCCAGCTGCACGGCGATCGGGTTCGACCCGTGGAAGTCGTAGAGCAGCCAGCCATCGAGACCTTCAGCGCGAAGCGACGTCTGAATAGCGGCCACGTCAAGCGCCATGACGTCTCAGTATAGAAGGGTCGAAGGCAATTTGGGCGTCGGGAATTGGTCGGTCGTCAGAGGGTTGGGAGTCTTAGAATCGAGTACCCATGAAGCGCCTCTACCTCGCATCATTGATCGCCGCACTCGGCGCTGCTGCGGTTGTCGCCCAGCAGCCCCAACAGCCGAATCAGGAGCCGCCACCGGTCACGTTCCGCGTGGAAGTGAACTACGTCGAGGTCGATGCGTTCGTCACCGACGCGCAAGGAAAGGTCATCTCCGACCTGACGACCAACGAGTTCGAGCTCCTCGAGGACGGCAAGCCGCAGAAGATTTCGACCTTCTCGCTGGTCAACCTGCCGATCGAGCGCGCCGAGCGGCCGCTGTTTGCGGCCGGGCCAATCGAAGACGACGTGCAGACCAACGACGGCGGCGAGGGGCGGATCTACCTGATCGTGCTCGACGATATCCACATCGAGCCGATACGAGCCCCCCGCGTAAAGGCGGCCGCGCGGCGCTTCATCCAGCAGAACTTCGGCACCAACGATCTCGCGGCCGTCGTGTACACCGGCGGTCGATCCACCGACTCGCAGGATTTCACGAACAACCCGCGACTGCTGGTGGCAGCGATCGACAAGTTCAGCGGCCGGAAGCTGCGCTCGGCGACGCTCGAACGCATCGAAGGCGCTCGCACCAACCCTGACACCGGGGTGTTCGGACCGGGCACCGACCCCAGCGAGATCGAGCGCTCGTTCCGTGCGCGCCAGGTGATGGGGAGCGTCCGCAAGATGGCGGAGTTCATGGCCGGCGTACGCGGCCGCCGCAAGGCGATGCTGTTCATCAGCGAAGGCGTGGACTACGACATCAATCAGGTGATGGGCATTCAGGGGTCGACGGCGACCTCCGTGCTGCAGGACACCCAGGATGCGATCGCCGCCGCCACGCGCGGCAACGTGGCCATCTACACGATCGATCCGCGCGGCCTGGTCAGCGGCAGCGAGGATCTGATTGAGACGAGCAGCACGTTCGAGGACCAGGGAGTCGGCCTCATCTCGGCGCGGAACGAACTGCGACTGTCGCAGGACAGCCTTCGCGTGCTCGCCGAGAACACCGGCGGCTTCGCCGCGGTCAACCAGAACGACTTCAACGGCGCGTTCGATCGCATCGTCCGCGAGAACAGCACCTACTATGTGCTCGGCTATTACCCGGCCAACGAACGGCGAGACGGCCGGTACCGGAAGCTGCAGGTCCGGGTGAAGCGCCCCGGTCTGATGGTGCGCGCGCGCAACGGCTACTTCGCCGCACGCGGCCGCGCGTCGGAGCCAAAGCCGACCAACTCGAAGGCGCTGCACGCGGCGATTGACGAGGCGATGGGCAGTCCGCTGCCGACGCCCGGCATTCCGATGAAAGTGTTTGCGGCGCCGTTCAAGGGCCAGGCGCCGAACGCCGCCGTGGCGCTGGCGGTGGAGCTCGACGCATCGAAGCTGGATTTCACGGAGAAGGACGGGACGTGGTTCGAGAAGGTGGAATTCGTCAGCGCCGCCACCGATGCGAACGGCAAGCTCTATCCGGGCGAGCGTCAGACGGTGAACCTGATGATGAAGCCGCAGACCTACGAGCGCGTGAAGTCGCGAGGTTTGCGCGTGCTGACGCAGTCGAACCTGCCGCCCGGCCGCTATCAGCTGCGCGTCGCCGCCGGTAACGCGAACGGGAAAGCGGGCGGCGTGATCTACGACCTCGATGTCCCCGATTTCACCAAAGCACCCTTCTCGATGAGCGGGATCGCGTTGACGTCGGCGAGCGCGGCGGAAGTGACGACGATCGCGCCGAAGAATCCCTTGCGCGATTTCCTGCCCGGTCCGGCGACGGCCGCACGCGAGTTCATGACCGGCGATACGATCGCGCTCTTCGCCGAGGTCTACGAGAACCAGCGCGGTACCGCGGCCCACATGATCGACATTCGGACCGAGCTGCGCGCCGAAGGCGGGCAGGTGGTGCGCAACACGTCCGAGCAGCGATCATCGACCGAGCTGCAAGGATCGTCGGGAGGCTACGGGTTGACCGCGCGAATCCCGCTGACCGACGTGGCGCCGGGCCTCTACGTGCTGCACGTCGCGGCCCAGTCGCTGGCGGGTGATCGCCCGCAGGTGAGCCGCGATATTCAGATCCGCGTCCGCTGACGGCGGTGAAGCTCGACCTCGTTCAGACCGTTGCCTGCGCAGGTCTGATCCTGTTTGCCGGTTACGGCGTCAAGCGCGCGATCCCGCTGCTCGCCCGCTACAACATCCCGGCGCCGGTGGCGGGCGGCCTTCCGGTGGCGGCGATTCTCGCCATTCTGTACGCCGGCCAGTGGCAGCCGGTCACGTTCGACACCACGCTGCAGGCGCCGCTGATGATCGCGTTCTTCACGTCGATCGGCTTCGGCGCCAGTGTCAACCTTCTTCGACGCGGTGGCCCACAGGTCGCGCTTTTCACCCTGATCGCTTCCGTGGTCGCAATGCTGCAGAACGTCATCGGCGGCGGCGCGGCCGCGCTCCTTGGTCAGCATCCGCTGATGGGGGTGCTGGCCGGTTCGGTGACGCTGACGGGAGGTCCGGCGACCGGTCTCGCCTTCGCGCCACTCTTCGAGAAGGCGGGCGTCACGGGCGCGTCCACGCTGGCCGTGGCTGCGGCCATGGCCGGCATTGTCGCGGGCGGTCTGATCGGCGGGCCGATAGGGACGTTCCTGCTCGATCGCCATCCACGGCGCGTCCCGCTGCGTCCGGTGCAGGGCACCCTCGAGAACCTTGCAGAAACTCAGTTCACCGAGCCGTCGGCAACGGTCCCGGCGGGCGAGGACGCGGAAGCGTATTCGCTGCTGAAGCACCTCGTCCTGATGCTGACCGCCATGTGGGCCGGCGCGTGGGTCAGCGCGTGGATCGCATCCGCCGGCTTCACGTTGCCCGCCTACATCGGCGCGATGCTGGTCGCCGCGGTCATCCGCAACGTCGACGATGCGACCAGGATGATTGGCATCTCTCAGCGCACGATTGACGACCTGGGCAGCGTCGCCCTGGCACTGTTCCTCGTGATCGCGCTGATGACGCTGCGGTTGTGGGAGCTGGCCGGGCTCGTCGTTCCGCTCGTCGTCATTCTCGTAATCCAGATTGCGGTCATCGCCGTCGTTTGCGCGATCGCGATTCCGCCGCTGATGGGAAAGGACTACGACGCCATCGTCATGTCGAGCGGGTTCGCGGGGTTCATGCTGGGGACGACGGCGAACGCGATGGCGAACATGGGCGCGCTCGTGGAGCGCTACGGCCCCGCTCCGAAGGCCTATCTGGTCGTGCCGCTCGTCGGTGCGTTCTTCATCGACTTCATCAACGCGATCCTGATCACCGTCGCGTTGAACCTGTGGCAGTGACGTTGCACGAGACCAGCGCCGATGCGTGATCCTCTCGCCAGCTCCACGGGACTGTCATCGCGCGTGGCGGCCCCGCTGGCGTATGCCGCGTGGTGGCTGACCGGGATCCTGTTCTTCGTCATCGAGCGTCGCGACGGTTACGTCCGCTTTCACGCGGCTCAGGCGATCGCGGCGTTCGGGCTCATTGCGATTCTCGTCGCGACGTTTGCGGCACTGGCGGGCGCGTCGCTGTCGTACCTGCCGTCGGCCTTCCTGCCGTTCCTGTGGACCGCGGGGTTGACGTGGCTGTTGGGAATGGCGCTGTGGCTGGTGGCGATGTGGAAAGCGGCGAGCGGGGAAGCGTGGCGCATCCCGCTCGCCGCAAGTCTGGCGGATCGATTCCTCGGCCGCCGCGTCGTGTCCAGTGCCGGACGGCCGTGATCTGATGCGGCGCGGACCTTTATGGTCCGCGAACCTACAGCTTCGGCAGCGCCTTCGTCTTGATCGTCCCGTTCGCGTGCTCGAACTTGTACTGGTTCCGGTCCATCTTCGGATTGACCGGCGTGCGCAGCGTCACCTCGATCACCTCGCCCGGCTGCATCGGTTTCCGGTAGCGGAAGGTGTCGCCGGTGACGGGGTCGCCCGCCTTGTCGTACCAGAACTCGTCCACCTTCAAGCCGGCAATCGACCCCGCAGAGAGGTTCTTCACCTTGATTGAGGTCACCACGAATTTGCCATCGGGCGACCGCTTGCTCACGGGCTTGGTGTAACCAAGCTCGGCCTCTCCACGGACCGGCGGCGCCAGTCGTGCAGGAGCAGCGGCGGGTTGCGCCGCGGCAGCCGGCGGCGCGGCCTTGCTCTGTGCGAAGGCGGCGGTCGTCAGCAGCAGGACTGCGGTCATCACCACCAGCGACGAAACCTGACGCTTCATTGTGAGTCCCTCCAGAAGCAGCTGAATTATAGGCACTTACATCTCACCGTTCCAGTCCTCTGGCTCGGGGTTCGCGGACCGGAAGATCTCCAGATGCCACTTGCCGCCACCCCACGGCTCGATCACTTCCGTGGCGACCACGTCGACGAGAATCTCGGCAAAGGTTCGCCCCT
>Ga0081539_10004907_pt1 | contig 14257 bp, 18 predicted proteins | sample TabmetS4T2R2_FD_71023 | JGI IMG/M metagenome (GOLD analysis project Ga0081539, IMG submission 71023) | Tabebuia heterophylla rhizosphere microbial communities from the University of Puerto Rico - S4T2R2 | ecosystem: Host-associated > Plants > Roots > Rhizosphere ...
TCGAGTCCCCGAAGGCGACCGGGTCGTCGTCCGCGCAGAGCGCCGAATCGAGCACGGCGCGAGTCAGCTCCGGTGCGTCCTCCCCGTCCATGCCGGTGGCCAGCCCGCGCCGTGCCCGCGCGTCGATCAGCGCCTGCCACTCCTCGATGATGCCGGGCACGTGCGCCGTCAGGTCCTCACACAGCGAGGCCACGAGGCTGGTCATCGGTCGGCTCGTCATGTCGGTCACCGGTAGCACCTCTGGTGCCACGGACACGGCCGTGGAAATCGGCAAGTCTGATGAGGAACGTCGGCGGGAGCGCGCCCCCGCCTCGTCTCGCACCGGCGCCGGGAAGGGGGAGCATGGCGCGGCGGCGGCGTCTGCGCGCGCCCCCCGCTCCCGCTACACCTTAGCGGTGAGCTTGCTCTCGACAAAGTTAGCAATCATGCCGACGGTGAAGAGCTTGGCCATGTTGTCGAGTTCCGGGTCGGCCTCGAGCTGCGCGACGTCCGCGAACGGCATCCGCGATTTGAGTTCCGCGATCCCGTTCGGGGTGATCTTGCTGCCCTGGACGAAGTTTGGATCGTTCGCCAGCTCCGGGTTGAACATCTCGCCCTTCTCGATCTTGATGCCGAACGTCTTCTCCAGGCGGAACTGGATGTCGAGGTAGTCGATGCTCTCGGCACCCAGGTCGTCGCGCAGCACCGCGTCGGGCGTGACGTCTTCCTCGTCCACGCCCAGCGCGTCCACGAGGACGGCCTGAACCTTGCTGTAGATCTCTTCACGTGACAGTGCCATGCGGTCATCCTTGTGCGTGCGCGGTCGTTGCTGGTTCCGTTCGCGACCGATGTTGGTCCGATAACAATTGGCTAGATCGGTCAGATCGTCAAGCGCCCTTGAGACATCATCTCCCAGCGCTGGCGGTTGTGCTCGCGGAGCTTCTCGTCCACCACCGATAGCTCGGGCTGCTGGTCGGTCAGGTTGAAGTACGCCAGTTCCAATCGCGCCGACAGCGCCGTCTCGTCGCGGACGGTGCCGGTGGCTTTGAAGGTGGCGCCGCCGGAGTCGGTATCCTTGTTGAAGATCACCTCGACCTTCAGCGCGTCGCCCGGCGCGACGAACTGGCCGTACTTCACGTTCCGCGCTTCTTTCAGCACGGCCATCGACCGCGCGAAACCGTGCCGGCGGTGCAACAGCCACGCGGCCGACTGCGTGAGCGCCTCCAGCATCATCACGCCCGGCAGCACCGGGAACGTCGGGAAGTGATCGGCGAGGTATTCCTCGGCCAACGTCACCTGCTTGAGCGCGACGATCCGGTCGTCGGTGATCTCGATGATCGAATCGATGAGGTTGAACTTCACGGGTCGTCGTGTTTGCGGGTTTCGAGACGCGTGCGCGCTCGCCCGAGTGCGCACGACACGCGCGCTCCGAATCCGTTCGGAGGCGGTTTCGAATCGTTGGTTTTTATCGGTGGGATGCGGGGTTTGCAAGCGGGCGGGTTCGCGCCAAGTTCGCCAAGAGACGCCAAGGGCGCCAAGGTGCATTCGGGAAAGCCGAGGCTGACCCTCCCCACGAATGGTGGGCGCGGGGATTTTGTCAATTGAGGCTGGCCTCGAACTGTTCGGGGCTCTTGTAGCCTATCGCGGAGTCGCGGAGTCGCGGTGTCGCGGAGTCGCGGAGTGACGCCTCCTGCGATTGTACCAGCACTCGATGTATCTGAAGATCGACCTGCGATTGTACCAGCACTCGATGTATCTGAAGATCGACCTGCGATTGTACCAGCACTCGATGTATCTGAAGATCGACTGGCCGGCCTCTTCTCTTGTCCGGTACTCCTGGTGATGGACCAGTTCGGCCTTGAGTGTTCCCCAAAAGCTTTCCATCGCGGCGTGGTCCTAGCAGTTGCCCGGCCGGCTCATGCTCACCGTGAGTGCTTGTGATTGCAGTAATCGCATGTAATCGATGCTGCTGGCATACTGCACGCACGCACGCACGTACGTACGTACGCACGCACGCACGCACGCACGCACGCACGCACGCACGCCGCGATCCACTGTGATGAATCAGGCCGGCGCCGGGCCGACGCGATCGCAAAGCCATCCGAAGCGCGTCGACGCGCAACTCGGTTCGCAGGTGGTCTGCCATGCCCCATCCGATGATCTTTCGGCGGCACAGGTCCATCACCGCCGCCAGGCATAAGAACCCTTCGGCGGCGGGGATGTAGGTGATGTCGCGGCACCGCTTCTGATCCGGCAGATCCGCGGCAAACTGCCGGTCCAGCAGGTTGTCGCGGCCACCGGCAGATTGTGCTCCGAATCGGTGGCCTGAACGACAAACCTGCGGCGCATGATCGAGCGGATCCGAGCCTTTTTCATCAACTTCGCGACCGTGTTCACGCAGACGTTGATCTCACCCTCCACCAGCTCTGCATGAATACGCGGGCTGCCGTAGATGCCGTCACTTTCCGCGTCCGCGCGTGCGTGCGCGTCCGCGCGTGTGCGCGTGCGTGCGCGTGCGCGCGTGTGCGTGTGCGCGTGCGTGCGCGTCCGCGCGTGTGCGCGTGCGTGCGCGTGCGCGTGCGCGTGCGCGCCAGCTTCTTCTCCAACTCCTTGATCCGCGCCTTGAGTAACTGCGGATCGCCGCTGGCCTGATAATCCGGCTCGACTAAGTTCACCGGACTGAGCCCACGCTTGGTGAGCCAGTTCTGAATCGTGACCCGCGCGGGTGATCCCGAGCTTGTCGGCCGCCTGCTGCTGAGGAAGTCCCTGATCGGTCACGAGCTAGCATGCCTGATCCTGATACTCAACCGAATAACGCTTCATCCGTGCCATGGTCGCGGGCTCCTTTCGCCAGCATTGTGCCCGCGAGTTCCCGCGCCCACCATTCGTGGGGAAGGTCATGAGGTTCAAACTTCTGCTTCTTCTTGGCGATCTCGGCGTCTCTTGGCGGTCTTGGCGCGAAATCAATCGGCGTCCATTGGCGCGGGCGCGGGCGTGGTCGGGTCGGGTTCCGAAGTGCCGGCCTGCCGCGTCTTGAGCATCGCGGCCTTGCTCTTTATGTCGGCCAGCTCGCGTTCGGTGCGAACGGCCCGGCTGCGGCGTTGGAGCTCGCGGATTTGCTTGACCGTCTTCCAGGTCGTCCGCACGAGGATCGTGAACACGGCACCCGACAGGAACGCCATGAACGCCAACGTGAACACGGACGCCGGTTGCGTGTGATTGAACCACCACCAGAACTCGACGGGCTTGCCGCTGTTGTTGTAGATGAACAGCAGCGCGTACAGCACGATCGCCGACGCGACGATGATCTTCGTCCAGACTTTGATCTTCAGCCACACGTTAAGCCTGCGCTCCAAAGAGTCGGCCTACGAGCAAGAGCAGCCCCTGCAACCCCGGCGTCAAGTACGCCGCGATCGGACAGTAGAATAGCATCACCACCGCGGTCGCCATTGCAAGGAACGGCCCGTAGGGCAGCTCGCGGCCCTTGCCGAAGAGCAGCTTGTACAGCGCGAACGCGATGCCGCAGAACGGCGCGAGGAAGAACGCGACGGTGGCCGAGCCGGCGCCGAGCACCGCGCCGACGCCGAACATCAGGTGCACGTCTCCGAGTCCCATCGCAACGCGGCCGAACGCGAGCGTGCCGAGGATCCGCGTGATCCAGACGACGAACCCGCCGACCAACGCACCGAGGATCGCGCCGAGCAAGCCGCCGATCGCGTTCTGATCCATCAGCTTCGACCATGATGCGCCGAACCCGGGCAGCACTTTGATCGCGATCACCATCAGCATCGCCCCGACCATCGGCGGCAGGAGGAACAACATCTCCTTGCCAATCTCGTGACGGATCTCCTTGCGCGTGTACTCTGGCGGAAGTTCCGACTCGTACTCGAGCTTCTTTCCTTCGCGCCGGGCCGTTTCCATTTCCGCGAGCGCCGCGGCGCGGTCGATCTCCAGCAGCGGCTCGCCGTCGGGGAAGCTGCGCGTGATCAAGCCTCGGTGATAAAGAACGAGGCTGACGATCAGCCCGATCCCTCCGCCGGTCGCGACCGCGCCGCCGAAGCCTCCGGCGTTGAGCGCGCCGGGAAGTGATGGCCGATCGATCACCGCGTGCACGATGATCCCGACGATCGCCGCCAGCCAGGGGATCTCGATCGGGATGATGAACATCTCCGCGTCGATCAGGCTCGCGGCCAGCAGGCACGCGATCAGCATCATGTCCAGCGCGTAGATCGGCCAATGCTGTTGGAAGACGCGGATGCTCCCGCCGAAGATCGGCTCGCCGTAAGAGTCGAGCGCGAGCACCGCCGGCCGAGGCGCGCACGGGCCGACCTGCCAGATGTAGAACGCGACGTAGTAGAAGACGAACAGCAAGCCGGCGATCGCTTCCACGATCGGGTACCGCGGCGAGATCGACGCCTTGCAATAGCGACACTTCCCGCCGAGGAAGATCCAGCCGAACACCGGGATGTTGTCGCGCCACGCGAGCTTCGTGTCGCACTTGGGACAGTGCGAGGGCGGAAACGTCAGCGCGCTCGTCGTCCGCAGCAGCGCCCGAAGCATTCCCTCGTTTTCAGGCACTTCCACGCGTGGGAGTCGCCAGACGACGACGTTGAGAAAACTCCCCACGCACGCGCCGAAGGCGAAGAGGAAGAGGATGTAGACGAGGTGCTGCAACATCATGCGAACCGAACGAGCGCGCCCCTCACGCCGCGAAGTCCCGGATCGAGCACGCTTCGGAACCGGGAGCCTATCCGGGGCTTCGCGGCGTACCGCTCAGCCCCGGCGTGGCGCGACCTTTCACATCGCGTCCGCGCCGCTCATGTCATCTTCGCGAGGTACACGATTGCTTCATCGACGGAAAGGTTCGTGACGTCCAACTCGCTGGTCATCACCTCACGATAGAGCGGCTCGCGCTGTGCCAGCAATTTCGTCACCTCATCGATCCCCCCGCCAAGCTGAGTCAGCGCCGGACGATTCGCAGTGGTATTCGGATCAGCGTGGATGCGTTTCACAAGCTCCGCGGGGTCGCAGCGCAGGTACACGCGCTTGATCTCCAGCGATTTGAGCAGCGCGCGGTTCTCGTCCCGCAGCACCGCCCCGCCGCCCAGCGCGATCACGTGGTCCGTGCGGCCGACTGCGTCGCGGACGGCTCGGATCTCCATCTCGCGAAAGCGGTCCTCGCCGTCCTGTTCGAAGATCTCGCGGATGCTCTTCCCGGCCTGTTGCACGACCAGGTCGTCGGTGTCGACGAACTTGATCCACAACCGGTCGGCCAGCTTTTTGCCGATCGTCGTCTTCCCACTGCCGCGATATCCGAGCAGGACGGCACTCATGCACTTCGATTATCGGCTAAGAGAGGGTGGAGGGTAGAGGTTAGACGGTAGGACGCTGCGGGCCAGCGTTTTTCTACCCGCTGCCCTCTATCCTCCACCCTCTTCCCCACGCATAATGCCTCGCACGATGCCGGACCATCCATCACCGACGTACAAGCGCGTCCTGTTGAAGATCAGCGGCGAAGGCTTCTGCAAGGAAGGCGGCTTCGGCATCGAAGCGCCGGAGCTCGAACTGATCGCGCAACAGTGCGTCGACGTCGCCAAGATGGGCGTGCAGCTCGCGATCGTCGTGGGCGGCGGGAATTTCATCCGCGGCGCGACCTTCGCCGAGGACGGACGGATTCCCCGCGCGACGGCCGACTACATGGGCATGCTCGCGACGGTGCTCAACGCTTGCGCGCTTCAGGAGACGATGGAAGCGATGGGCCAGCCGACGCGGGTGCAGTCGGCCATCAGCGTGTACAGCGTGTGCGAGCCGTTCATCCGCCGCCGCGCGGTCCGGCATTTGGAGAAGGGTCGCGTCGTGATCCTCGCCGCGGGAACGGGCAACCCGTACTTCACCACCGACACGTGCGCCGCCCTTCGCGCCACCGAGCTCCAGGTAGACGTGCTGCTCAAGGCCACCAAAGTCGACGGCATCTACTCGGCCGACCCGAAGAAGCACAAGGACGCGAAGCTGTTCGGCGAGATCACCTATGAACAGGTCCACCGCGACCAGCTCCGCGTGATGGACCTGACCGCGATCACCCTCTGCATGGAGCGCAAGCTGCCGCTGGTCGTCTTCAACCTCAAGACGCCGGGGAACATCGCGAGGGTCGTGCGGGGTGAAAAGGTGGGGACGCGGATCAACCCGTGACGCAACCGCGCACGCGCACGCGCACGCGCACGCGCACGCGCACGCTAGCGAGGAACCGAGAGCGTCGCAGTCCTCACGCCGGTCGCGGCTCGACTGTCTTCGACCCTGAGGCTCGATTCGACTGAGCTCATCGAAGTCGGACCCGAAGGGAGCTCGTCGAAGTCTGTGCGACCGGATCCCACACGGTTTACAAGTGAGGCGCGCTCGGAGTCCACGATCTTGCGATCGTGGCTACGACAAGCAAGAGCGCGCGCTTTCTCCCGTCGACCTCACTCAGCGCTTCGCGCTCCGCGTCTTCTTCTCCGCTAGTCCCTTGAGCTGCGCGAACAGTTGCTTCCACCCGCCTTGGTAGTCCTTTGACACGTTCTCCGTCAGGTAGCCGAACGTCCGCTGGCAGAACCGCAGGAGCGTGGCCTTGCCGTCGTTCTCCGGCTGGAGTTCGAAGATGAACACGTTGTTCGTCGGCACGTGGCTCATGCCCATCGGGCCGGACATGCGGAGGAGCTTCTCGGGCTGGAGGTAGGTGATGGTCGTGTACAGCGACGTCGAGCCGTCGGCGGGGTCCTCGCCGTAGAAGCGGCCGCCGACCCAGGGCTCGAGCGTGCGCTTGGACTTCGTGTCGGTCTCCTCGAAGCGGAACCATCCGCCGACGTCGAGGATCGTCTGCCACACGCGCTTGGGCGGCGCGTCGATCTTCACTTCCTGGATGAACTGGAAGTGCGTGGGCTTGAGCTTGAGCATCTTCAGCGGTTGCGGCACGGCGACGGGCTCCTTTCACGTCCTGTGGTTGAGCGTCCTGTGACACGGCCGTCTCGGCCGTGCGTGGGTCGTCCGCACGGGCGAGACGCCCGTGTCACGAGGCAACGTTTACCCCTGCTTCTTCAGGTTGATCACGACGTGGTCTTCGTACGCGTCGCCCTTCTTGGTGACCCAGCTCTCGGTGAGGTTGTCGCCTTCGATCTTCAGCACGAGCCGGCCCATGCAGCCGTCACCTGGGTTTTTCAGGTTGGTCACGTCGACGAAGTCGAACTGCATGACGCCGCCCTCGTTCTTCACGAGCTTCATCCGCGGCTGGTTGCCGCCGGCGCAGTAGTGCGTGACCATCAAGTTGTCGCCGTCCATGTGGTAGGCGTTCATCATCTCCATCGGCGAGCCGGGGAACATGGTCTCCATGACGGTGCTGCCCTTGGCGGTGGTCTTGAAGATGATCGTCCCCTGCATGCCGGGACCCTGCTTGACCCACGTTCCCTCCATCGCCCGGATCGCTTCGAGCGGCGTCGCCGGCGCGTCCTTCTTCTTCTCGTCGGCGCGCAGCGCCGTCGAGCACGTGATCAGCAAGGCGCACGTCAACACGATCCCGATGCAATGAGCTTGACGAGTTCGGCGAGCGTTCACGATGTGGCTCCTTTCGCTTCGGACGACGATTCGTCGTTACGAGAGTCCGGCCGCGTTGCCTCCGCGGCGTCGCGGATGCCGAGCATCGCGTCGGACCAGATCGATTCGTATTTGCCGACCCAGCGGCGGAACACCTCGCGCAACGGGACGGGGTTGAGCGCGTTCCAGCGTAACCGCCCTTCCCGCGCGACGACGAGCAGGCCCGCTTTTTCCAACACGCGCAGGTGCTTCATCACGGCGAACCGCGAGAGCTTGGGGAACGCGGCCGACAGCTCGCCGGTCGTGCGGCGACGCTCGGCCAGCAGGTCCAGCACCCGCCTGCGGTGCGGGTCGGCCAAGGCCTTCCAGACGCGATCCGTGCGCCGGTTGTTCACATGTGACCATAAGGTAACATATCAATGGCGGGGCGTCAAGTGGCGAACTCACAAATCACAACGTCGCAAATCACAAAGAAGCTCCAACGAAGGCAAATGCGGAAAACTCCAAAGGGCCGTTTTGGAGCTTGTGCCATTTGCCGCATTCGAGCTTTTTTGTGAATTGTGTGTTGTGAGTTGTGAGTTCAGTCTGCGGAGTTGTGAGTTGTCCTCGCCCGGATACGATACGTCCAACCACGAGGAACCCATGCCCGTCGATGACATCCTGATGGACTGCGAAATGCAGATGGAAAAGGCCGTCGAGCACCTTCAGCACGAGCTGCGCGGCATCCGCACCGGGCGCGCTTCGCCGGCGCTGGTCGAGCACATCCAGGTGATGTACTACGGCAGCCCGACCGCGCTGAAGTCCATCGCGAACATCTCCGTCCCCGAGGCGACGCAACTGCTCATCCGCCCCTTCTCCCCCACCGACATCCACGCGATCGAGAAGGCGATCAACGACAGCAAGGTCGGCCTCTCGCCGCACAGCGACGGCAAGCAGATCCGCTTGATGCTCCCGCCCCTGAGTCAAGAACGGCGGCAGCAGCTCGCCGGGCAGTGCAAGGGGTTCGCCGAGCACGCGAAGATCATGATCCGCAACGCGCGGCGCGACGGGAACAAAATCGTCGAGACCGAGCAAAAGGGCGGCGTGATCACCGAGGACGACGCCAAGCACGGCAAGGACCAGATCCAGGAGCTGACCAAGACGTACGAGGGGAAGGTCGATTCGCTGATCGAGCACAAGCGGACGGAGATCCTTCAGGTCTGAACGCTCACCTTCGTCAGCGCTCGACAGGTTGGCCGCCCCTCAACGATTCGCATCTTGCGAGCGCCTCTCGGCGGGCGCTTGACTGTTCTTGTCATCCTGAGCGCAGCGAAGGATCTCACGCGTTCGAAAAGGCGGAAATGTCGAGACCCTTCGCTGCCGCGCCGCTCAGGATGACAAACCTGGACTTGCGACGGCGACAATAGGGGGTGAAGAGTGGTCGACCTACCGATCCTCGCGCGCGGACATCGTATTGAAGGCTTCCCCGTACGGTGCGCCACGCCCTACAATCACCGCAGATGCGGATCAGCTCCGGTATCTCTCAGCAGCCACCAGCGCCGCCGCCGCTGCCGCCGCGCGTGCTCGACTACGTCGAGCAGACGCCACACGGGCTGTGGATGCGGGCGCTGTCGGCCGGCGCTACCTTCGCCGCGGGAGCGGCGCTGGTCGAGATCGTGTGGGACGTGCTGGTGCTCGCGGCGCGGGTGCGCGGGTACCCCGAGTTTGCCGTCGTCCGCGCGTGGCAGCCGATGCTGCTGCTGTCGCAAGCGGCGCTCCAATGGGTCGCGGCGTGGATCCTGACGACCGACGATCCGTCGCCGCGCGATCGGCCGCCGCGATTGTTCGCCGGCGCCCTGCGCCTCTCGGTCACAGTTCTGTTCCTGCTCCTCTCGGCGGACGCGTTGCGGCTGTACGAGGGCATGACATGGCAGAGTCGCTCGTCGCTCCGCACCGCCGCGCAACTCGCTGACCTCGTCGCCACGTTGTTGTTCTGGCCGTACCTGCTGCGGATGGCGCTCCGACTGTCGTCGCCGGACCTGGCGGTGCGCGCGGGCGTGGGGCTGGTCGCGTCGGTCGTCTCGTGGGGTTGCGTGTCCGGCCCGCGACTGCTCGCCCGATGGGCGGGCATTTCCCTGCTCGACGACCGATACTCCCTGAACCTCGCGTACGGCACCGACGCGCTTTGCTCGACGCTCGTCGTGTTGATGCTCCTGCGGTTCACGTTTCGATTTCGAGACGAAGCCAGCGTGAAGGCAATGACGAATGACGAAACCCGAATAACGAATGAATGACGAAGTCCGAATAACGAAGAGCCGTGATCCGGGTACTTCGTCATTCGGGTTTTCCGCGGCACCCTCACCCGTTACCCTGCGCCGTCGTGTCTCTGCACCTGTCACTAGCCCTCGTCCCGCTCCTGATCGGCCTGAACGCGTTCTTCGTCGGCGCCGAGTACGCCGTCGTCACGGCCAAGGCCTTGCACGTCGAGACGCTCCGCACGAAGCGCCGCACCCGCGCGGCCGACGCGCTGGACTCGCTGACGAAAGACCCGGCCGGGGCGATCGGCACGATCCAGGTCTGTATCACGATGACCAACCTCCTGCTGGGCTGGATCGGCGAGCCCGCGATGTCCGCCGTGCTCTACAAGGCCTTCGGCCCGCTGATCGACGCGTGGCCGAAAACGTTCACCACGATCGCGACGGCGCTGAGCTTCCTCGTGGTGACGCTGCTGACCGTCGTGTTCAGCGAACTGCTGCCCAAGGCGCTGACGCTGCGCTACGTCGTGCCCGTCGCGACGCTCACCGCGGTACCGATCGTGTTCATCCGCGGCGGCGTGCGACCGCTGGTCGTACTGATGAACGCGCTGGCCAACGCCGTGACAGTGCCACTGGGGCTCGGGCGCGTTGACGAGCCCGAGACGCAGGTGGTGAGCAGCGACGAGGTGCGACTGATGGCGGCACAAGCGGCTGATGCCGGCGCGCTTTCGCCGCGCGAGCGGACGCTCGTGCTGAACAGCCTGACGATCGGCCGGCGCCGCGCGAGCGAGATCATGGTCCCGCGCGTGAAGATCGCTCACCTGAACCTTCAGCGCTCGATGGACGAGAACCTCGGCGTCGTGAACGAGCACCTGTTCAGCCGTTTCCCGCTTTGCGACGGGAGCATGGACAAGGTGATCGGCGTCGTCTACGCGAAGGACTTCCTCACCGCATTCCACGAGGGCGGCGACAGCAGCGTGCTCCAGCTCATCGCGGCGCCGGCCGCGTTCGCGCCGCACAACGTCTCGCTGGACGCGCTCCTGGGCCTGTTCCACGAGTGCGGCACCAACGTCGCGTTCCTCGTCGAAGAATACGGCGGCGTCGAAGGGATGGTCACCTTGCAGGACGTCGTCAACGAACTGCTCGGCGGCCGAACGGAGCGCGCCGACGCGAGTTGAAAATGGACTTGCGGTCGGACCCGACGCTATGGGTAGAATGTGCCGCCATGAACACCATCGAGCGCATCCGGGCGGCCGCCTCCGACGCGCGGCATCGCGGGGAACATCCGAAGAAGGTCTTCCTCACCGTCGACGACGGCCGAAAGCTCCAGTTCGAGCTGATGACCGAAGACCCCAAGCTCGGCCACAAGATCGAAAAGCAAGGGCTGCGGCACGCGGTGCACAAGATCGAAGGGTTGGAGGTGGTGTGGAGGAGTCCGGAGTTCAAAGTCTCCTGATCAAGGCTTTTGAAACCACCGATACACGCCGATAAACGCAGATTGAATTGAAGTCTTTCTCTATCTGCGTTCATCGGCGTTCATCGGCGGTTCCATCACGAGTCATCGCAGCGATCGCAGCGTTTCCAGGTTCACCGCGTCCCAGTCCCGCCCGTGCTCGTCCTGATCCTTCGGCGTCTCCAGGATCTTCGGCACGTTCTCGAACGCCTCGTCCCGCACGAACGGCCGGAACCCGTCCAACCCGATCTTTCCGCGGCCGATGTGGTCGTGCCGGTCGACCCGGCTGCCGAACTCGCGCTTCGAGTCGTTCAGGTGAAGCACCTTTACGCGCTTGAGCCCGACGGTCGACTCGATCTCCTTGCGGAACTTCGCGTACCGTCGCCCGCGGAAGTCGTACCCCGCTGCCCAGAGATGCGCGGTGTCGAGACAAACCGCGAGTCGCTTCGGCTCCTTCACCCGCGCGATGATCTCCGCCAGATGCTCGAGCCGATGCCCCAGACAAGTGCCCTGTCCGGCGGTGATTTCCAGGCACGTGACGACCTTCTTCGCCTCGGGTAACCGCGCGTGCACTTCGTCGAGCGCCGCCGCAACCTTCGCGAGGCCGGCTTCTTCGCCCGCGCCCATGTGCGCGCCCGGATGCGTGACGAGATACGGGATACCGAGCTGATGGCACCGCCGCAGCTCTTCGACGAACAGGTCGATGCTCCGCCGCCGCGTGACTTCGTTCACGGCCGCGAGGTTGATGAGATAGCTGTCGTGGCTGACCGTGAGCTTGAACTTCAGCCGCTTGATGTGCCGCTTCCACTCCGCGATGCACGCATCGTCCAGCGGGCTGCACTTCCACTGCTGCTGGTTCTTCGTAAAGACCTGCACCGTCTCCATGCCGTACGTCTCGGCCTGGAGCAACGCGTTGTGCAATCCGCCGGCGATGGAGAGGTGGGCGCCGAACATCGGTCAACGAAGGAAGATGCCCGGCTGGAGGCGGAAGTAATCGGAGATGCGCACGATGGCCGACTTGCTCCAATCTCGCTTGCCGTTGAGCATGTCGGACAGGGCGCTCTGCGACACGCCGATGCGCGACGCGAACGCGTTGACGCTTAGTTCGTTCTCCTCCAGCAGGTGGCGCACGACTTCGGCCGCGCTCACCTTTGACGTATCGATCTGATGGCCCGCTTCGCGCTCGTACTCTTCGATCAGCGACACGAGCACCGTCTTGTAGTCCGCGACGGCCGCGCCTCGCTCGTTGGCAAGGCTGCGCAGAAACGCCTTCGCCCGCGCGTGTGATTGAGCGGAGCGAATCGGACGAAGCGGGAACTGCCCTACCAATTGCATGTATTGGTCGGAGGCGCGTGCTCGCGGGCGAGATCGAAGAGTGCTTGCCATGTTCAGTACCTCGATTTCCACGCGTCCTTGTCGTATTCCGCGTGCGTCAGCTGGTCCCAGCGCTGACCGGATTGCCGAACGGAATCGACGTACCGCGATTACGCGCCATGCCCCGTTTGTAGCCGGTCGGGGATACTCACCAAGCGTGCCACGAGATCGCAGAGGTGGGATACCGCGTCGTCCGCAGTGCTCGCCGTGACATAATCCCAGTTTCCCAAGCCGAAACCCAACATGCCTTCGTAGTTGAGCCGATTGGCGTGAATCCCGGTCGATGAATCGACGTAGCTGACTTCGTATCGGAGTTGGTCGCTCCGGCCACCGAAGTCGATGTGAAGCGAGAATGCCCGCTCCGAATGCCGGCCTGTGTAGATCCAGTCGCCGCCCCCGCGATTCTCAGGTCGCGCACCGAACCGCTCGCCCAGTGCTGCCTTGAGTCGTTTGCGAAGTTCCCCGGCAGAGATGGGCACGATCGCCGCTGCCTGGCGAGCAACGTCATCGGGCAGGTGCAAGCCGGGACCGGGCCGAGGCGAGCGTCTATCCGCAAGGTACATTCGGAGGGTGCGGACGTCGACGTACCGCCAATCGAACGTGCGCACCATTCCATCACAAAAGCGGCGATACGCACGATGCCCCGTTTGCCCCGGATGCCGCGTGGGATCTGCTTCGGCGAGCAACATGTACAGCGATCTGTCCATGAACGCTTCGAAGGGCTCGTCGCGTTCGGCTTGGTGCAGCGCTCGGACGTACTCGATGGCCTTCCAGACATATGTACTAGGCACACGACGCAGCAGTTGAAATTCTTCCGCAACTGTGCGCTCGATCTCGCTCCTAACGAGGTTTCGGATCGCCCGTTCGTCGGCCAAGCTCACGCCCCCTCGCGGGTCACGATCTTGTAGTCTTCGCGCTCGCCTACTCCTCGCAGCGGATAATCCTTCCGCAGCGGGTAGTTGCCGAAGCCGTTCCACGTGAGGATGCGGCGGAGGTCGGGATGCCCCGTGAAGATGATGCCGAACATGTCGTAGACCTCGCGCTCCATCCATTCGGCGCCGGGCCACACGCCGGTGACGCTGGGGACCTTCAGGCCAGGGTCGCCCTTCTCGATCACGTCTTCGTCGCGCAGGCGGTTCGACTCGCTGCCGGGCGAGGTGGGATGCTCGGGGTCGAGGAAGACCTTCAGCCACAGCCGGCCGTTGTTGGGGATGCTCGTCAGGCCGTAGTTCACGCCGAAGCGGTGACGGGCGCCGGGGAAGTTGAGGTAGTCGACGCCGTTCACTTCCGCGAGCATATCGTAGCGCAGCGTCGCGTCGTCGCGCAGGAACGTGCAGACGTCGATCAACCGCTCGCGCGGGACGACGACGGTGGTCATGTCGCGAAACTCGCCGACGAGGAGCTTGGCGTCGGGGAACTTCGCCTTGAGCGGCTGAAGCGCGGCGTGCGTGATGCTGCGCGGCATGTGACCTTCGATCCTTTCGCGCGACCCGTTCTCGAGTTCGCCGTGCGACGCGAGATGAGCGTCGGCGGATTGTTCAGGGAACGCGAAGCGCCGTCAAGGCGACGCGGGAAACCCGCATCTCAAGAACAGCGCAACCGCAAGTGCTCCCGTCCCCCTCTTCCGGTAGTCCGCAACATTTCCGGCGAACGT
>Ga0081539_10004908_pt1 | contig 14256 bp, 14 predicted proteins | sample TabmetS4T2R2_FD_71023 | JGI IMG/M metagenome (GOLD analysis project Ga0081539, IMG submission 71023) | Tabebuia heterophylla rhizosphere microbial communities from the University of Puerto Rico - S4T2R2 | ecosystem: Host-associated > Plants > Roots > Rhizosphere ...
GGACCTCGGAGGAGGAGATGTCCATTCGGGGCATGTCGAAGAAGGTGAGGCGTTCGGAGACGTCGTCGCCGTACTCGGCGGTCAGCCGCTCGGTCACGTCGCGGCGAAGGGCTCCGGAGCGCTCCGCGACGGCAAGCGTCGCCAGCTCGAGCACCGCCCGCGGCTCCTTCCAGGTCGGAAGGCTCACGGCCATGTCGCCGCCGACGATGAAGGTCAGCTCGTGCTCCGGATGTCGTGCATGCAGCTCGCGCAGCGTATCGACCGTGAAGGACGGTCCTCCGCGATCGATCTCAAGCCGGGACACCTCGATGCGCTCGTCGCCCGCCGCGGCGAGCTCGCAGAGCCGCAGGCGCGCCTCCGGGCCTGGGTCCTCCGGCGCCTCCTTGTGCGGCGGGGCGAAGACCGGCATGAGGACCACGCGATCGAGCCCCAGCTGGTCCGCCGCCTCCGAGGCGCACAGCAGGTGGGCGATGTGCGGCGGGTTGAACGTGCCGCCGAGGATCGCGACCTTCACTAGCGGATGTGGCCGTCCCCCTCGACCACGTACTTCGTCGTGCAGAGCTCACGCACGCCGATCGGTCCTCGAGCGTGGAGCTTCTGCGTGGAGTTGCCGATCTCGGCGCCCATGCCGAACTCGCCGCCGTCCGTGAAGCGCGTCGACGCGTTGACGTAGACGCACGCGGCGTCGACGCTGCGCTGGAACAGCCGCGCGGACGCCGTGTCGCGCGTGACGATCGCCTCGCTGTGCCCGGAGCCGTGGCGGTTGACGTGCTCGATCGCCTCCTCGACGGAGTCGACGATCCCGACGGCCAGCACGAGCGCGAGGAACTCCTCGTCCCAGTCCTCGTCGGTGGCGTCGCGGAGATGGCCTTGCAGGCCGGAGTCGGCCAGGGAGCGGGAGCGACCGTCGACGCGCAGCTCCACCCCGGCCTCGTGCAGCGCGCGCAGCACGGCGGGCAGGAACGCCGCGGCTGCGTCGGCGTGCACGAGCAGCGTCTCCGCCGCGTTGCAGACGCCCGGACGCTGGGTCTTGGCGTTCAGGACGATGCGCTGCGCAGCCTCGAGGTCGGCGGTCGCGTCGACGTAGACGTGGCAGTTGCCGGAGGCGGCGTAGATCACGGGGACGGTCGCGACCTCCTTCAGCGCCGCCTTCAGCCCCTCGCCGCCGCGCGGGAAGATGAGATCGACGACGCCGTCCTGCGTCGCGAGGTCGCGCAGCTCCTCGCGCCCGCCGGGAACGAGGCCGATGGCGCCTGCCGGGATGCCGACGGAGACGATCGCGTCGACCGCGACCGAGCTCAGCACCGCGTTGGACCGCGTCGCGGACGACGACCCGCGAAGCACCACGGCGTTGCCCGACTTCAGGCACAGCGACGCGGCGTCGATCGTGACGTTCGGGCGCGCCTCGTAGACGACGGCCACCACGCCGAACGGCACCCGCACCTTGCGGACGTCCAGCCCGTTGGGGAGGCGGCGACCCTCCACGACCTCGCCCACCGGGTCGGGCAGCGCGGCGATCGCGCGGGTGCCGTCCGCGATCGCGACCAGGCGGTCGTGGTCCAGCGCCAGCCGGTCGAGGAGCGCCGGGCTCAGGCCCGACTCGCGTCCCGCGGCGACGTCGGCGCCGTTGGCCTCCAGGATCTCGTCCTCGCGGGTGAGCAGCGCGTCGGCGATCGCGTGCAGCGCGGCGTCGCGCGTGGCGGTCGGCAGCGAGGCGAGGACCCGTGAGGCGTCGCGCGCGGCGAGGCAGACGTCGGCGACGGTCTGCTGTGCGAGTGCCATGCGCCAAGACTAGCCTCGCCCGCCGTGTGACGCTGCTGCATGCCTGGCATGCAGCAGCGTCACCGGGCGGCACTGCCCGCGCGGACGAGCCCGCTCTCGTACGCGAGCATCACGAGCTGCGCGCGGTCGCGGGCGCCGAGCTTGAGCAGGATGCGGCTGACGTGCGTCTTCGCGGTGGCCGGGCTGATCACCAGCCGCTGCGCGATCTCGTCGTTGGAGAGCCCGGCCGCCACGAGCGCGAGGACCTCCCGCTCACGCTCGGTCAGCTCGTCGAGCTCCTCGGGGACGGGTCGCTCGCGGCCGGGGCGCAGCACGAACTCCGCGATGAGCCGCCGGGTCACCCGCGGGGACAGCAGCGCGTCCCCGGCGGCGACGACGCGGACGGCCGTCCGCAGGTCGTCCGGCTCGACGTCCTTGAGGAGGAACCCGCTCGCGCCGGCGTGCAGCGCGTCGAAGACGTACTCGTCGAGGTCGAACGTGGTCAGCATCACCACGCGGACCCCGGCGAGCGCCGGGTCGGAGGCGATCTGCCGCGTCGCCTCCAGCCCGTCGACGCCGGGCATGCGAATGTCCATCAGGACCACGTCGGGGCGGTCGCTGCGCACGCGTCGCAGCGCCTCCGCCCCGTCGGCGGCCTCCCCCGCCACCTCGATGTCCTCGGCCCGCTCCAGCAGCACCCGGAACCCCGAGCGCACGAGGGTCTGGTCATCCGCGATGAGGACGCGAACGCTCACGACGCGGCGGGCCGAGTCGGCAGGCGCGCGCGGACGCGGAAGCCGCTGCCGGGCACCGGCGCGGCGTCGAGCTCCCCGCCGAGCGCGCTCGCGCGCTCGCGCATGCCGAGGACGCCGTGCCCGGGAGCGAAGCCGTTGGTGCGCCCGCGGCCGTCGTCCTCGATGCGCATCTCGATGCCGTCGCTCGCGTAGTCGATGAGCACGTGCGCCGCGGAGGCGCCGGCGTGCCGCACCACGTTCGTGAGCGACTCCTGCACGATCCGGTACGCCGTGAGGTCCACCGCCGGCGGCAGAGGGCGCGGTGCTCCGTCGACGGAGACCCGGACCTCGACGCCGGCCCGGTCGGCCATCCGCACGAGGCCTTCCAGCTGACCGAGGCCCGGCGCGGGAGCTCGAGGGGCCTCGCCGGCGGTGTTGCCGCGGAGGAGACCGACCGTCGCGGCGATCTCGTCCATGGCGTCGCGACTGTGCTCACGGATCGCGCGAAGGGAGGCCCGCGCCTCGTCGGGCGCGTCGTCCAGCACGTCGGCGGCGACGCCCGCCTGGACGGCGATGCCGGCGACCGTGTGGGCCATCACGTCATGCAGCTCGCGCGCGATCCGCACCCGCTCCTCCTGCACCCGCCGCGCTCCCTCGCGCTCGAGCCGGTCGCGGACCTCGTGCGCCCACCCGCGCCGGCTGCGCACGGCGTCGCCGAGCAGCAGCACCGCGCCGAGCAGCGCGGTCTCGGCGAGCGTCTGCGTCCCCACCACGGACGCGACCGATCGCCCGTCGTCGATGGCCTGCCAGCCGACGGAGAAGAGCTGCAAGCCCATGACGATGACGGCGGCGGGGAGGACCCGACCGGCGACGGCGGCCGAGTACGCCGCCGCCGCCAGCGGCGCCGCGGGCGGGAAGGCCGGATACCCGAGCGCGTAGTAGGTCATGAGGGCGAAGACCGAGCCGGTCAGGACGAGCATCGGCGCGACGCGCCGCGCGAGGAGCAGCCCGCCGATCGTCAGCGCGATCAGGTACGCCAGCGCGTCGGGATCCCGCGTCACGCCCTCCTCCTGGGCGACGCTCATCATGAGCGCCGTCGCCGCCGCGACCGCCGTCGCGATGGCCGCGTCGATCAGGAGCGGCTTGGGCCGTGGGAGTGCCTGTCGGTCGTCGTGCACCTTGCCGTGACCGTACGCCAGGCGCCACCCCGCGTCATCGGCCGAGCGGCCTACGCCTCCCGGCGTAGCCGCGGCGTCTCGCCGGCCCGCGGCGGTACGCGAGGTGCGTCCGCCAGGCCGACGACGGCGGCGCCCGCCGAGCCGATCATCCATGGCGCAATCCCAATCGACGGATGGAGGATCCACATGCAACTCGGCACATCGATCCTGGCGGCGACGAGCTGGCCGGACGCGGCGGTCGCGATCTCGGGCGTCCTGCTGGTCACCGCCGTGGCCGTCATCGTGATCCAGCAGTCGCTGGCGACCTGGCGGACCCGGATGGCGATCGCGCGCGAGGAGGCCTACCGCCGGCTCGCCGAGCAGATCGCCGACGACCTACGGGAGATCAACGCGCGCCTCGGAGGCGGCCGTGAGGCACGCGGCTGAGTTGGGTCAGGCCAGGACGAAGTAATCCCGGTGCACCGCTTCCTCCGTCGCCCGCGGCATGAGGTCGCGCACCTGGTTGCTCTTGAGCCCCTTGATCTGACGCAGCTCATCGGCCGTGTAGTTGGAGATCCCCTTGCCGATCACGAGGCCGTCGTGGGCGACCTCCACCGCGTCGCCGGCGTCGAAGCGCCCCTGCACGTCCACGATCCCCACCGGGAGCAGCGAGGTGCCGCCCTCGCGCAGCGCGCGGGCGGCACCGGCGTCGATGCTGACGGTGCCGTGCGGCGCCTTGGCGTAGCGCAGCCAGAGCTTGAAGGACGAGTAGCGGCTGCCCCGAGCCAGGAAGCTCGTCCCCTCCCGCTCGCCGTCCAGGGCGCGCGTGAGCGCCTCGGGCCGCAGCCCGTTGGCGATGACGGTCGGGATGCCTCCCGCGGTCGCCATCTCCGCGGCGACGACCTTGGAGCGCATGCCGCCCGATCCGAGCGGCGAGGTGGCGTGGCCGATCTGCAACGCGTCGAGCGCGTCGAAGTCGTCGACCTCCTCGACGAGCGCGGCGGCGGGATCCAGCCGCGGGTCACCGGTGAACAGGCCGTCGGTGTCCGTGAGCAGGACGAGCCGGTCGGCGCCGATGAGCACGGCGACCTGGGCGGCGAGGAAGTCGTTGTCGCCGAAGGAGATCTCGTCCGTCGTGGTCGTGTCGTTCTCGTTGATGACCGGGACGACGCCGAGATCCAGGAGCCGCCGCAGCGTCTGGCGCGCGTTGAGGTAGTGCGTGCGCGCGCTCATGTCGAAGAACGTGAGCAGGACCTGCGCCGTCATGACGCCGCGCTCGCGCAGGAGCGCGTCGTAGACCGCGTACAGCTTGCCCTGCCCGACGGCGCTCGCCGCCTGCAGGTCCTCGACCGCCGAGGGACGCCCCGCGAGGCCCATGAGCTGCATGCCGCGCGCGATCGCCCCGCTCGTGACGATGACCATCTCGTCGCCGTCCCCGCGCCGACGCGCCACCTCCTCGCACACCCGCCCGACGACGTCGACGCGCAGGGCGCCGTCGTCGTGCGCGACGATCGAGGAGCCGAGCTTGACGACGAGGCGCGCCACGACCTCAGCGCTTGACCTGCGACCCGCCGACGATCGCGTCCTCGCCGTTCTCGAAGCGCACCCACGCCTTGTTCGTGCCGTCGTAGTCCGGCGCCCACAGGACGAGCGTCGCGGGCTCGCCGCGCACCGTGCACCGATCGGAGCCCTCGGGGTCCCTCCCCGTCCAGATCCGGAAGAACGGGTTCTGCTCGCGCTCCTCGGCCACCGTCGTGGGCAGCGTGTGGCCGGGGTGGATCCGGGTGTCCTCCGGCAGCGCGAGCAGCCGCTCGACCGATGCCTTCAGGTCGGCGAAGCCCGTCGCCCCGGGGGCGCGCGTGCCGCCGACGGTCCCCTTGAAGAGGACGTCGGCGGTGAACACGTCAGATCCGTTGACGAGGAAGGACAGGTGCCCGGGCGCGTGTCCCGGCGTGAACAGCGCCCGCACCTGCAGGCCGCCGAACTCGACGACCTCCTCGTCGATCAGCGTCCGGTCGACGCCGTCGACCAGCCGAGCCGTCAGCTCGTGGGCCAGGATCGGCGCGCCGAACTCCTCGGAGAGGCGCTCGAGCCCGGCCAGGTGGTCGTGGTGATGATGGGTGAGCAGGACCGCCGCGATCTCAAGCTCGTTCGTCCGAGCGAGCTCGATGAGCGGCTCGACGCGGTCGTTGCCGTCGATGAAGATGCCCGTGCCGCCCGGCTCGTCGCCCACGAGGTAGGCGTTGGAGAGCCAGTCGGGGTGCTCGGTGCGCTCGAGGATCATGAGTAGGCGATCACGCTCCGGATGCCGTCCTGGTGGTGCATGAGGTCGAAGCCGCGGTTCACGTCGTCGAGCGTGATCCGGTGGGAGATGAACGAGTCGACGTCGATGTCGCCGGCGAGGTAGCGATCGACGAGCTGGGGAACCTGGTCGCGCCCGCGCACGCCGCCGAAGGAGGCGCCGACGACCTTGCGGCCGGTGATGAGGTAGCGGGGGACGATGTCGAGGGTCTCGCCCTTGCCGGCGACGCCGGTGACGCAGCAGGTCCCCCACCCCATGCGCGCGGACTCGACGGCCTGGCGCATCACGCCGACGAGGCCGGTCGCCTCGAAGGTGAAGTCCGCGCCGAAGCCGCCCGTCTCCTCCAGGACGCGCTCGACGGTGCCGTCGCCGCCGATCCATGCGTCGGTGGCGCCGTGGCGGCGGGCCAGCTCCAGGCGGTCCTCGGAGAGGTCGACGACGATGATGCGGGCGGCTCCCCGCAGCCGCGAGCCCGCGACGGCGCCGAGGCCGACCATGCCGGCGCCGAACACCACGACCGTGCTGCCCGCCTCGACCGGCGCGCGGAACATCGCGGCGCCCAGCCCGGTCGAGAGGCCGCAGGCGAACAGACACGCGGCCTGCAGGGGCGCCTCGGGGTTCACCTTCGCCAGGGCGATCTCGGGCATGACGGTCGCCTCGGCGAACGTCGAGCAGCCCATGAAGTGCCGCAGCTCCTCGCCGTCGCGCGAGAGGCGCGTGGTGCCGTCGGGCAGGTAGCCCTTCCCCTGCTGCTCGCGGATCGCGAGGCAGATGTTGGTCTTGCCGCTGCGGCAGTTGACGCACTCGCGGCACTGCGGCGAGAACAGGGTGACGACGTGGTCGCCGACGGCGACCGAGCTCACGCCCTCGCCGACCTCCTCGACGACGCCGGCGCCCTCGTGCCCGAGCACGCAGGGCGCGTACCCGCTGGGGTCGACCCCCGACGCGGTGTACATGTCGGTGTGGCAGACGCCGCAGGCGGCGAGGCGCACGAGCACCTCGCCGCGCCTGGGTCCGGCGAGCTCGACGTCCTGCACCACGAGCGGCTCGCCGAAGCGCTCGAGGACCGCGGCACGGATCTTCACCCCGCGCAAACTACCCTGCGCCGACGTGCGCATCCTGTTCGTCTGCATGGGCAACATCTGCCGCTCGCCCACGGCGGAGGGCGTCATGCGCCACCTGCTGGCCGAGGAGGGGCTGGAGGGCGTCATCGAGCTCGACAGCGCCGGCACGGGCGGCTGGCACGCCGGCGATCCGCCGGACCGGCGCGCGACGGCCGCCGCGCGCGCCCGCGGCATCGCGCTCGACGGTGCCGCGCGCCAGGTGCGGCCCGCGGACTTCGAGGACTTCGACCTGATCCTCGCCGCCGACCGGGAGAACCTCCGCGACCTGCGCGCGATCGCTCCGCGCGGCACCGAGGCGAAGGTGCGGCTCCTGCGGGAGTTCGACCCGAGCTGCGAGGGCGCGCCCGACCTCGACGTCCCCGATCCGTACTACGGCGGCGAGCGCGGCTTCGAGGACGTACTCGACCTTGTCGAGGCCGCGTGCCGCGGCCTGCTGGACCGCGTGCGGCCGTGACCGCAGACGCGCTGCGCCGGGCACTCGGCGACGCGCTCGGTCGTGAGGTGATCGCGCTGCGCCCGGTCGCCGGCGGCTCGCTGAACGACGCCTATGCCGCCCGGCTCGCCGACGGCGAGAAGGTGTTCGTGAAGACCCGCCCCGGTGCCGCGCCCGAGGAGTTCGCGACCGAGGCGGAGGGCCTGCGCTGGCTCGCCGACGCGGGCGGCGTGCGGGTCGCCGAGGTGCTCGCGGTGGGCGAGGACTGGCTCGCGCTGCGCTGGATCGAATCGGGCCGGCTCGACGCCGCCGGCGAGGAGGAGCTCGGACGCGGCCTCGCCGAGCTGCACCGCGCGGGAGCACCCGCGTTCGGCGGTCCCCGGCCGCTGCGGATCGGGCCGCTCGAGCTGCCCAACGAGCCCGGCGACGACTGGCCCTCCTTCTACGCGACGCGGCGGCTGGAGCCGCTCGCCGGCCGCGCCGGCCTGAGCGGCGTCGTCGCACGGGTCTGCTCGCGGATCGACGCGATCGCCGGACCGGCCGAGCCTCCCGCGCGCCTGCACGGCGACCTGTGGAGCGGCAACGTCCTGGCCGGCGCGGACGGCCGGCCGTGGCTGATCGATCCGGCCGCCTACGGCGGACACCGGGAGGTCGACCTCGCGATGCTCACGCTGTTCGGCAGGCCCGCGCCACGGACGCTCGCGGCGTACGACGAGGTGTGGGCGCGGGCGGACGGCCACGAGGAGCGCCTCGCCCTCTACCAGCTGTTCCCGCTGCTCGTGCACGCCGTGCTGTTCGGCGGCGGCTACGTCGCGTCCGCGGAGGCGGCGGCGCGGCGGTACGTGTGATCGCCTCGTCGACCGGCGGGATGCGCTCCCGCCGCGACGCGGTTGCCCTTCTACATCCAGGTGATGCACGGCGGCGACCGGGCGGCCAACGACGCCGAACCCCGCCCCCGCGCCCCAGCCCCGGCGGCGCGGGTCTGGCAAGCGGGGCCGCAGCGCGCTCCGCACGGCGCGACGTGGGGCGGGCGCGCCAACGGGGACGGTCACACCCATGACCCTGAGCCGCCCGCCCGCAGCACGCGGTCGACGTTCGCCATGCGATACAAGGCAAACGTCGACCGGGCGGCCGAGAGGGCCGACAACGCCCGAGCCCCAGCCACCCCGGTGTCCCCTCGGTGCCGACCCGACGACGCCCGCACGCCAGCCGCACCAGAACTGGACGATGCAAACGCCCACCCAACCACGAACGGTCGAGTGGTGCGCGAACCCCGCCCCGCGCCCCAGCCCCGGCCGCGCTGCGAGGCGGCGGCGGCAACCGGGGACAGTCTTCGCCGCCCGGCCGGCAGCAACCCGGTCGACGTTCGCCATGCGATACAGGGCAAACGTCGACCGGGCGGCCGAGCGGGGCGCGCCGGCTACGACGGATCCAGCTCGAACACGACGCCGGCGATCTCCACGTCGTCCCCGGGCTGAAAGCCCGCCTCCTCGAGCGCCCGCATGACGCCCATCCGGGTGAGGCGCGCCTCGACGTGCGCCATCGCCTCGTCGTTGTCGAGGTCGTGGCGGGCGAGCAGCCGCTCGACCTGCGCGCCGCTGACGACGAACATCCCGTCGTCACCCCGGCGCACCTCGAAGCCGCGGTCCGCCGCGGGCCGGAACGTGCGGTGCTCGGCGAGCCCCTCGACCGCGAGCTCGGCCGCCTGCGGCGCGGGCTCGGCGAGCGGCACGCGACGGCCGAGCTCGGTGGCCAGCTCGTCGAGCCCCTGGCCGGTCGCGCTCGACGTCACGATCACCGGAGCGTCCAGCCGCTCGCGCCACGCGCGCGCCGCCTGCTGCGCCTGACCAGCGGGCACCAGATCGGCCTTGGACAGCGCGAGCAGCCGCGGCAGCGCCGCCAGCCGAGGGTCATGGGCGGCGAGCTCCGCCTCGATCGTCGCGTGGTTGTCGACCGGATCGGACCCGTCCAGCGGCGCGAGGTCCAGGACGTGGACGAGCAGGCGCGTGCGCTCCACGTGCGCGAGGAAGTCGTGGCCCAGGCCCGCCCCCTCGCTGGCGCCCTCGATCAGGCCGGGAATGTCCGCGATCACGAGCTGGCGCTCGGCCGTCTCCAGCGTCCCGAGCACCGGCTCGAGCGTCGTGAACGGGTAGTCAGCCACCTTCGGGGCGGCGCGAGTGATGCGCGACAGGAGGGACGACTTGCCGGCGTTCGGCAGGCCCACGAGCCCGACGTCGGCGAGCAGCTTCAGCCGCAGCTCGATCCACTGCTCCTCCCCCGGGAGCCCCTTCTCGGCGAAGCGCGGCGCCTGGCGGGTGGCGGTGGCGAAGCGCTTGTTGCCGCGCCCGCCCGCGCCGCCGCCGGCGACGACCACGCGCGTGCCGGGCACGATCAGGTCGTGGACGGTCCCATCCTCGAGCGTCACCTGCGTGCCCGGCGGGACCTTGACCTCGAGCGTCTCGCCGTCGGCGCCGTAGCGATTCGACCCCTCGCCGTGGCGCGCGCGCCGGGCCTTGAAGTGCGCGCGCCGGCGGAACGCCTGCAGGTCGCGCAGCGAGTCGTCGCAGACGAGTACGACGGAGCCGCCGCGGCCGCCGTCGCCGCCGTCGGGCCCGCCGAGCGGCACGTGCGCCTCCCGCCGGAAGCTCGCGACGCCGTCCCCGCCGCGACCGCCCTGCACGAAGATCCGCGCGCGGTCGGCCAGCATCCTAGGCCGCCTCCAGGTGCGCCTCGCGCTCCACCCTGGCCTGTCCCTCGCGCGCCGGCCCGGCGCGGACCAGCAGCACGGCGCAGAGCAGCGCGCCGGCCGACGCCGCGGCGGCCGTCGCGAGCGCGGCGTGCACGCCGCCGACGTCCGTCCCGTCCCCGACGATCGAGCCGAGGATCGCGATGCCGAGCACGCCGCCGACCTGGCGGGTCGCGTTCAGCACCGCGGTGCCGACTCCGATGAGGTCGGGCGGCGAGCTCACCGCGATGACGATGTTCAGCGAGGGCACTACGAGCCCGCCCGCGACCCCGGCGACGCACAACGCCACGAGCGCGACGGCGACCGCCGCGTCACCCTCGGCGAAGAGCAGGATGACCGCGGACAGCCCGTTGGCGCCGAGGCCGAGCGCGAGCGGCGCGCGCGGCCCGGCGCGGGCCGCCCACCGGCCGACGAGGACGGCGGCGGCCAGGGTGCCGGCCGGCGCGGGCAGGAAGATGAGCGCGTTCTGCAGCGGCGTGTAGCCCCACTCCCGCTGGAAGTAGAGCGAGAGCACGAACATCTGGGCGTACGCGGCGAAGTTGAACAGGAGCCCGAGGCCGGTCACCACCGACACCTCGCGCGCGGCGAACAACCGCCTCGGCAGCAGCGGCTCGGCGCCGGTGCGCTGCACGACGACGAACGCGACCCCCGCGGCGACCGCCACCACGAGCGCCGCAAGGACGCTCGCCTTCCCCCACCCGCCGTTGGCGCCCTCGATGAGCGCGAACGTCAGCGTCGCGAGGGCCACGACTCCGAGCGCGACGCCGGACAGGTCGGGCACGCGCACCGCACGAGGGACGCTTGGCGGGACGTTCACGCGCACCATCCCGATCACGACGAGGCTCGCCAGGAGGTTCACGGCGAACACGCTGCGCCAGTCGATGGCCTCGATGAGCAGGCCGCCGATGACGGGGCCGACGCCGAATCCGAGCGCCATGCCGATCGAGACGAGCGCGACCGCACGCGTCCGCGCGACCGAGCTGGGGTAGGCCTCGCGGACGAGCGCGATCGCCGACGGCGTGATCAGGGCGGCGCCCGCGCCGGCGACGACCTGACCGACGACGACCACGATCAGCTCGGGCGCCAGGGCGGCGATCGTCGAGCCGGCGGCGAACGCCGTCGTGCCCAGCAGCAGGACCCGGCGCGCGCCGAGCCCGTCGGCCAGCGCGCCGGCCGGCAGCAGGAGGCTCGCGAAGGCGATCGCATAGCCGTTGGCGCACCACTGCAGCCCTGCCGTCCCGCCGCCGAGTGCCGTCCCGATCGTCGGGAGGGCCACGTTCATCATGGCCACGTTCAGCAGCGTCAGCGAGAGCGCGACGGATGCCGCGATGAGCGACCAGTGCGGAGCCCGGACCGTGCCGGGCAGGGTCGGGGGCGCCGCTGCCATCGCCACGTCCACGTTAGCCTGGCGCCTCCGGCGGGACTTCGGGAGGGCGCATGGCCGCAATCGCGGATCTGGAGGGCAAGGTCGCGGTCGTCACCGGCGGCGCTTCGGGCATCGGGCTCGGCATCGCGAGGCGGGTTGCCGCGGCGGGCGCGCAGGTCGTCATCGGCGACGTCGAGGAGACCGCGCTGCGGTCAGCGGCGGACGAGGTCGGCGCGCTCGGCGTCCGGACCGACGTCCGCCATCGCGACAGCGTCCAGGCCCTCGCCGACGCCGCGGTCGAGCGCCACGGCACCGTGCACGTCGTCGTCAACAACGCAGGCGTCGGCCCGTTCGGCCGGCTCGCCGACCTGACCGAGGCGGACTGGCGCTGGATCGTGGACGTGAACCTGTGGGGCGTCATCCACGGCGTCAGCGTGTTCCTGCCGATCCTCAAGCGCGCGCCCGGCGGGGGCCACATCGTCAACACCGCGTCGATGGCGGGCCTGCGCCCGGGACCCAATCTCGGCGCCTACACCGTGACGAAGTACGGCGTCGTCGCGCTGAGCGAGACGCTCGCGATCGAGCTCGAGCAGGACGGCGCGCCGGTCGGCGTCACGGTGCTCTGCCCCGGGCCGGTGCACACGAACATCGGGACCAGCACCCGCAACCGTCCGCCCGGCCTGGAGGGCGCGCTGGCCGACGCGGAGCTCCAGATGGTCGAGGGCCGCACCTGGATGGAGCCCGACGAGGTGGGCGACGTCACCGTGCAGGCGATCCTGAAAGGCGATCTCTACGCCGTCACGCACCCGGCGATGTTCCCGCCGGTGCAGGAGCGCTTCGCGCGGATCACCGAGGCGTTCGAGCAGGCGACGCTCAGGGGCTGATGAGCGCGATCGGGCGGACCGGAGAACCCGTCCCGCCCCGCAGCTTCAGCGGCAGGCACACGAAGAGCATCTCCCGCACGCCGTCGGCGGCGAGCTCCTCCAGATACAGCGACTCGATGATGTGGATCCCGGCGCGCACGATGAGCAGCGTGTGCCCGGGCAGCGTGCCCAGCCCGGGATCGCGCAGGCCCGGTGCGTCCCACGCCAGGTTGTCGGCGCCGACCGCGAGCGGCCGAAGCCCCGCAAGCCAGCTCGATCCGTCGGCGCCCACGCCCGGGCCCGCCTCGTAGGCGGGGCGATCGACCCACAACGCGCCCGCGCCGGTCCGCACCAGCACGACGTCGCCCGCCCGCAGCTCGACGCCCTCGGCCGCCGCCTGCAGCTCGCCGGCGGTGATCGCGTGCCCCGGCTCCAGGGCACGGCCGACGGCGGCGGGCACGTCCAGCAGCACGCCGCGGGCGATCATCGGCGCGACCTCGTCGATCCCCAGTGTCGTGAAGCCGTACGGTGTCTGGACGCTGGCGTCGACCTTGACGCCCCCGTGGAGCTCGAGGCCCTCGGCCTGGTGGCACAGCGCGTCCATGTGCGTCCCCGAGTGCTCCGCCATGACGAGCAGCGCCGAGGCGCTCGTGCGCCGCTCGCCGGGGTTGATCGGATCAAGCTCATGCCGGCGATGCAGGTGCAGGAGCACCCCCGGCTCGTGCGCCGGGAACGTCGGGGCGCCCGCGTAGCGAGGCTGCTCGAGGTCGTACACGCGCGCGCCCCGCAACGCGCCCAGCAGGTCGGTGGTGCTCATGGCGTCCTATACGATCGCGTCGAGGTTCTGGGGAAGTATCTCGGCAGGGGGAGACGATGGCGCATAGCGATGTGTTCGAGCGCGGCCTCGAGCGGCGGGAGCGGATGTTCGGGGCGCGCGGCCGCGCGCCGGTGGAGGACGCCGACGACTTCACGCGGGACTTCGAGGAGCTCGTGGTGACGCAGCACTGCTTCGGCGAGATCTGGGAGCGCGAGGGCCTCACGCAGCGCGAGCGCAGCCTGGTGACGTGCGCGATGCTGCTCGCGCTGAACCGCGGGCCGCAGCTGCGAGGACACGTCGCCGGCGCGATCTCCAACGGCGTCACGAAGGAGGAGCTGCGCGAGCTGCTGCTGCACGCCAGCCTCTACGCGGGGATCCCCGCGGCCGTCGAGGGCTTTCGCATCGCCGGCGAGGTGCTCGCGGAGGCGGGCCGGTGAGCGCCGTCGGCTTCGTCGGCCTCGGCACGATGGGCTGGCCCATGAGCGCGAACGTCGCGAAGGGCGGCTATGGCGTCGTCGGCTTCGACGCCGACGCCGGCCTCGCGCGGCGCTGGGCGCAGGAGCACGGCCAGACCGCCGCGACCGGCCCCGAGGCGTTCGCCGGCGTGGAGGCGGTGGTGACGATGCTGCCCAACGGCGCGATCGTCCGCGAGGCGATCCTCGACGGCGGCATCGCCGACGCGCTGCCCCAGGGCGCGGTCGTGATCGACATGAGCTCGGCCGAGCCGTCGGCGACCCTGTCGCTCGGCCCCGAGCTGGCCGAGCGCGGCGTTGCGCTCGTCGACGCGCCCGTGTCCGGCGCGCGCCCGAAGGCGATCGACGGGACGCTCACGATCATGCTCGGCGCGGACGACGAGGCGGCCATCGCGAAGGCGACGCCGATCATCGAGACGATGAGCGCCAACATCTTCCGCACGGGCCCGCTCGGTTCGGGACACGCGATGAAGGCGCTCA
>Ga0081539_10004909_pt1 | contig 14250 bp, 18 predicted proteins | sample TabmetS4T2R2_FD_71023 | JGI IMG/M metagenome (GOLD analysis project Ga0081539, IMG submission 71023) | Tabebuia heterophylla rhizosphere microbial communities from the University of Puerto Rico - S4T2R2 | ecosystem: Host-associated > Plants > Roots > Rhizosphere ...
CCCCATGTTCACTACTCCCTAGCCGATTTGGGGGTTTGATGTAGAAAAGGCATAATTCAAACTATCCGATACAACTCTGCTATAGGCATATAAACGCATGAATGCGACAACTCCTCGTATTGCGCTGGTGACGGGCGCGGGAACCGGAATTGGCAAACGAACGGTACAACTGCTCTGGGAAGCCGGGTATTCGGTTGTGCTTGCAGGTCGCCGCCCTGAACCCCTGAAACAGACGGTTGAAGAAGCCGGGGTGCCGGACGCACGCACGCTGGTGATGCCTACAGACGTGAGCGACCCGAACGCAGTCGCCGCATTATTCGAGGCAACTGAGCATAAATTTGGAAGGCTGGATGTGTTATTCAACAATGCCGGAGTGGGTGCGCCCGCCATTCCGCTCGAAGCCCTGAGCTATGAGCAGTGGCGTAGTGTGCTGGATACCTGCGTGACTGGAACGTTTTTTTGTACACAGCACGCCTTCAGAATGATGAAGCAGCAAACTCCGCGCGGCGGACGTATCATCAACAATGGGTCGATTTCCGCACATACCCCGCGACCCAATTCAGCCCCCTATACGGCGGCGAAACATGCGATCAGCGGACTCACTAAATCGACCGCGCTGGATGGTCGATCTTTTGACATTACCTGTGGACAGATTGACATCGGGAATGCTGCTACCGATATGACTGCGGGGATGAAAACCGGCGCGCTGCAAGCCAATGGGACGATGGCGGTCGAGCCGACCATCGACGTCGATCATGTTGCTCAAGCTATCCTGTATATGGCGAACCTCCCGCTCGACGTGAATGTGCCGTTTATGACCGTGATGGCAACCCAGATGCCCTTCATAGGTCGTGGGTAAGGGGATCGTAGAACGATTTTGACTACTCAGGCAAGCCTGGGTTGCGCTGTTTCACTTAGGGCTATAATCAAGGGGTATTCACTTGTGAGCATCCCTTTTTAATTACGTGACCGAGTGCCTTTTATGCCTTTACCGATCAACCAGATAATCCCCGGCGACTGCGTGGACGTGCTGGCAACGCTGCCCGCCGAAAGCATCGACCTGATTTTTGCCGACCCGCCCTACAACTTGCAGCTTCAGAACGCGCTGTGGCGACCAAACATGACGCTGGTGGACGCGGTGAACGACGAGTGGGACAAGTTCACTGACTTCGCGCACTACGACGCCTTCACACGCGATTGGTTGGCGGCGTGCAAGCGAGTGCTGAAGCCGACGGGGACGATTTGGGTGATCGGGACGTACCACAACATCCACCGCGTCGGGACGATCCTGATGGATTTGGGCTACTGGACGTTGAACGAGATCGCGTGGATCAAGGCGAACCCGATGCCGAACTTTCGCGGGGTGCGCTTCACCAACGCGCACGAGACCTTGATCTGGGCGAAAACGTCGGAGAAGGCACGGTATACCTTCAACTATCGGGCGATGAAGGCGCTGAACGGCGGCAAGCAGATGCGGAGCGACTGGCACATCCCGCTGTGCAGCGGCAACGAGCGCCTGCGCGTGAACGGCGAGAAGGCACACTCGACGCAGAAGCCGGAAGCCCTGCTGGAACGGGTGATCCGCGCATCGTCGAACCCCGGCGACGTGGTGCTCGACCCGTTTTTTGGCATGGGCACGACGGGCGCAGTCGCCAAGCGGCTGGGGCGGCAGTGGATTGGCATCGAACGCGAACCTGTGTACATTCAGGTGGCGCGGGAAAGGATTGAGCGGGTTATGCCTGAAACAAAAGGCGAGGAAACGGGTGAGCGCGGCGAGGCGACGCGCGTGCCGTTCAAACGACTGATTGCCGAGCGGCTGATTCAACCGGGGACGGTGCTGGTGTTCCGGCGCGACCCGGAAGTGATGGCGCTGGTGCGGGGCGATGGGCGATTGCAATACCGCGACCTGAACGGGACAATCCACACGGTGGCGCGGATGCTGGCGGGTGCGCCGTGCAATGGCTGGCAGCACTGGTATTTCACGGACGAGGCAGGGGAGCTTCAGCCGCTGGACATGCTGCGGGAGAAGCTGCGGCAGGAATAGCAGATAAAGGGCACCGCATCGCCGTGCCCTTACTTGTTAGGCACTCTCATTCGGTGAAGCGGAAGCGCGCTACGCCGAACGCGAAGAACAGCGCCGTCATCGCCAGCAGCACCAGCACCGGCAGCGCCACTGTCCCGACATTGCCGCCCTCAAATAACAGCGACCGATAACCGTCCATCGCCCAGGCGACAGGCGAAATGTGCCCGACGGTTCGCATCCATGCCGGGACAATATCGAGGGGCCACCACGCGCCGCCGAGCGGAGCCAGCGTGAGCGATAGGAACAACGTGATGCCACTCGCCTGCGCCACGTTCCTAAGCACCGTCGTTAGCGCAAGCGTCAAAGCCGTCGCGCACAGGGCGAACGCGACCATGACCAGCACGAGCGCCACCGGGTCGTTCCCATAGCGCACCCCCAGCAGCGCGCCAAAGCCAAACATGATCGCGTATTCCAACATGCCGATCACGAAGCGCGCCAACAGCTTGCCACCCAAAATCTGTGCCCGGCTGATAGGCATGACCGCCAAGCGTTGCAGTGTCCAGTCTTTGCGCTCCTGAATCAGCGCGGCTGCTGCCGGAAAGATCATGAACATGACGTACATAGTGCCAATGCCGGGGAACGACTGGCTGAACCCGGCACCCCTTGGTGTATCAGTTTCCCGCTGCCCAACGATGTAGGTCACTCGTACCGGGTCTAGTGCCCAGAGCGCGCTGGCATTCTCACGCACCATATCGCCAAATGCCGGGTCGTCTATGTTGAGCGACTGCGCCACGTCTGTGCCCACTCTCTCGGCGATCAGCGCGCCGCCGAGCCGTTGGGTGACAGCTTGCACCGCCTGCAAGATGTAGCTCGGCGCGCTGGCGTCTTCGTTGGCGCGGTAGATGATGCTGACGTTTTCGCCCGCGTTGATGGCATCGGTGAAGCCTGCCGGGATTTCGATCAACGCTAGCGAGGTCTGCTCCTGCACGCGGGTTTGCGCCAGCACCTCGTCGAAGGTGGTGTCTCCTAGCTGGCAGATATCCTCGGCGTTGTTATCCATCGGGCACAGTACAATTCCGCTATTCACTTCGCGCAGGTCGTTTATGAACTGCTGCGCCAGCGCGCCGCCGTCGCGGTCAATCACGTCCACGATCAGCGTCGCAGCGCTCGTCATACGGCTGCCGCCCGCGCCGTTGGCAAAGCCGACGACGTAGGCGATCACCAGCGGAATCAGCACCAGGTTGATCCAAATGCTCCGGTTTTTGAAGATGATGCGTAGATCATTCAGGGCAATATCGAGCACCGTTCGCATCGTCATTCCCCTTATACATTCAGGCGGCGGTTGAAAATCGCCAGCCCAATGCTGAATAGGACGATGCCGATCCCAAGCAGCGCCAGTAGGTTCGTGCTGATGTCGGTCTGGTTTTGCGACAGCCGGGAAAATGCATCGGTGCCCCAGTAGTTGATAGTCAGGCGAGAGAAGGACTGGATCGCCTCCGGGAAAACGTCGGTGCTGATGAACGCGCCGCCCAGTACCCCCATCGCCATCGAAATGACGCCGCCGACGATATTTCCCTGTTCAGGTGTCCGCACCAGCGCCGCTACCACTGAGCCTAAGCCGGTCGCTGCCAGCGAAACCGCCACCACCACCGCCGCCAGCGCCAGCAAATTGCTGCCCCACAGGAATTGAAGCTGCCCGACGAGCAGGCTGCCGATCAGCGTGAGCGCGAGCAGGAGCGCGGTGACCTGCACGATGCAGATCACCAACGTGCCGAGCAGCTTGCCCAGCAGAATGAGGTAACGCGGGGTGGGCGATGCCATCAGACGGTTGAGCGTGCCGTCGCGCCGTTCTTCCAGCACGCTGTTGGCGCTGCCCATCGCCGTGAACATCATGAAGAACACCGCTTGCCCCGCGCCAACCAATATCAGCGGGTTAAAGGTTGCCGCCTGCCCGGTCACGGTTTGCTGCTCAATCGTGATCGGGTTTTCGCCCGGCGTGAAGGCAGGCGCGAAGTCCGGGGTGAAGCTGCCACTTGCCGAGGCTGCCGCGAACAGGACGCCGAAGGCGGGGTCGCTCTGCGCGCGGACGATGAGCGCCTCAATCGTCGACTGGATAGTGATGTTTCCGGTTGCAATCTGGTTGGCGAAGCTTTCGGCGATGCTGCGAATGATGCTCGCTGCGGTCGGGCTGGATGCCGAGGCATAGACTTCGACTTCTACCGGCTCGATGCTGTGCTCTTGGCTGTAGGTCAGCTTCGCGCTGAAGTTCGCCGGGATGATGATCGCCGCTGTGTAGTCGCCGCTGTCTACGGCTGCCCGCGCCGTTTCCGCGTCTGCCACCTGCACGGCGTTGGTCAGGTCAAAGAGCGGGTTGTCTTCAGTCGACTCGTCCACATTCTCCGGCGGCACCAGCAGGTTCACGAAAATATCGCCGTTGTTGATCGGCGTCCCGTTCGCTTCCGCGCCTTCATCCAGATTCACCACCGCCACCGGAATGTCACGCACGGGCACGTCGTTGCCGCCCCGGATAAAGCTGCTGAATGCCACGCCGATGATGGTCGCCAGCGCCAGCGGCGTCACGATCATGATTAGAATTAGGTTACGGTCAGTGAAGGTCGAGTACAGGTCTTTCCAGGTGATCGCCCAGAGTTTGCTTAACATCGCCTAATCCCTCAACGCTCGCCCGGTCAGGTGCAGGAAGACGGCTTCCAGGTCAGGTTCGCGCACTTCCACCGAAAGCACATTCACGCCGCCCTCGTTGGCAATGCGAATGATGTCCGGCAGGGCGCTGCGCCCGCGCTTGGCGAACACCGTGACCACGCCATCAGTCGACACTTCCGTGTCGTTGTCGGTCGCGGCTTCCTCACCAGAGACGGCTTTCCGCGTGTAGGTGGCGCTGGTCACGCCGGGGATTTCCGCCTTGAAGCGTTCTAGCAGCGCATCCGGCACGGTTTGGTCGCCTACGTTGAAGACTAGGCGATCTTCCTCGCCCACCTTCTGGATCAGTTCGCCAACCGTGCCCAGCGCGATCACTTCGCCGTGATCGATGATCGCCACGCGGTCGCTCAGTTCCTGCACTTCTTCCATCAGGTGCGAGGTATAGAGCACGGTCATGCCCATTTCCTGACGCAACCGCAGCACTGTATCCAGCACGCGGCGGCGGTTCTGCGGATCGATGCCGACGGTTGGCTCGTCCATGTAGATCAACTGCGGCTGGTGCAGCAGCCCGATGCCGATGTTGACGCGCCGCTTCATGCCGCCGCTGAAGCTTTCGACTTTGTCGTGCTGCCGCTCTTTCAGGTCGATCAAGTTCAGCACCTGGTCGATGCGCTGCGTGCGGTCAGCCGTGCCCATGCCGTACATCTTGCCGAAAAAGTCAAGGTTCTGCCGCGCTGAAAGCTGTGGATAGAGCGCGATCTCCTGCGGCACGACGCCGAGCAGCCGTTTGGCGGAAATCGGCTCTTTGGTGATCGAATGCCCGCCGATCAGCGCGTCGCCCTGCGTCGGCGTCAAAAGCCCACTGATCATCGAAATGAGCGTCGTTTTGCCCGCGCCGTTGGGACCGAGCAGGCTGAAGATTTCGCCGCGCCGAATGTCGAGGTCTACGTCCTTCACGGCAAAGAATTTCTCACCCGTGCTGCGCTTGAATTCCTTCGACATGCCGCGCACCTGTACCAGCGTTTCGTGCATCGAAGCTCCCTCGCATTGCGTTTGAGTATGAATGCTGAATACGTGATTGTATCGGAAAAAGTTACGGGGTTGATTGTATTGCAGTGAAGCGGGTAAAACAAAACAGGGATGGGCAACCATCCCTAAAAAAGAGGGGCTATCTTAGACGATGTTACTTCACGACACGGAAGCGCATGTGGATCGCTTCTCCGGTTTTCACGTCGAGCGTTTCCAGGTGGATTTGCTCATCGCCCAGATGCTCGAACATACGCAAGCCGTCGCCTAACAGGACGGGGACAAGGTGAATCTGGATTTCGTCCACCAGCCCGGCTTTGATGAACTGCTGGGCAATATTCGCGCCGCCCATCACGCTGATGTCTTTGTCGCCCGCCGTCGCTTGTGCCTGCGCCAGCGCCGCGTCGATGCCATTCACGAAGGTATACACGCCGTTTTCCGGCACATCCTTCGGCTTATCATGCGAGACGACGATCAGCGGTCGACGTGCTGGGCCGGTTGGACCGTCCGCCTGCCACCATTGGATCGACATATCATAGTTGCGCCGCCCAGTGATGACCGCGCCGAGGGTTTCAATGCCCTCGGTCAGCATCTGACGGTCGAGCGAGTTACCGCTGTTAAACGCCCACTCGTGCAAAACTTCTCCACCGTCGCCCAATCCTGCTTCGAGGCGCATGTTCGGTCCCGCGATAAAACCATCCAGCGACATGCTGATCACGAAAATCACCTTGCCCATCGCACTGCCTCCTGCCTTTGCAAATCAGTCAACCTGATCCTAGGGGAGTTGGTCGAGCGAGGCTTGTAAAAATTCACTCAATCAATTGGGAGCTGTCCCAGCGTTTGGGGCTGGTCGAGGTGGGCGGCAACCAAGCGCCGCCGCTGCTGAAGGTAATCGGTGGGGCTGTAGCCTGTAAAGGCGGAAAACTCGTGGTTGAAGTGCGCTTGGTCGTAGAAGCAGGCTTGGTGCGCCAGCCACGTCCAGTCTACCGACTGGGTCGGATTCACTGCGCGCAACACCTGAGCAAAGCGGTAGAAGCGCGCCAGTTCCTTCGGTGAGATGCCCACGATCCGCTTGAACTGTGTATCCAGATGGCTCTGGCTTGCGCCGATATATTCGCTCAGCCCGCGAATCGACAGCGTGCCATGCTGCCGCTCGATCTCGGTAATTGCTCCCTGCACCATGCGCAGGCTATGTGGTGCTTCACACAGACGCATCAGCAGCAGCCGCTCGAACAAGGCTAGCCCTGCTTTCGCCGTCGGCGCATCGTATAACCGCTCACGAATTTCTGCCGCAAACGATCCCCAGATCGCATCCAGCGGCACGATCTCATTGTGGAGTTTCGAGAGCGGCATTTGCAGAAACGGGTACGCTCCGCCCGGCTTGAAGTGGATACCATAAAACCGGACTTCCCGCGCCCATTCGACCACGTAAGAACGGCTCCACAGCCCGATCCCCCAGCTTTCGGTATAAGTCGCCAGCGCTGCGCTGTTCTCTGTTGCCCGCACGACGAAGGGAACGCCGAGATTCACCATCAGGTGCAGCGACGGCATCGGGAACACTTTGAACCGCGTATGCGGCGCAGCACCCTCTATGGTGTAAAGGTCGTCGATGTAGGTGTTCAGCGGGGCAGGTGGAACGCGACGCAGGTAAGCCATAAACGCTGCCTTCATTTGAGTGCATCAAGTCTTACAGATTGGAACTTGCGGTTGGAGAAGTGGGGTAAAGCAAAAGGGGGATGGTTGCCCATCCCTTAATTAAAGAAGAGAGGGGCTGCTTACGCCTAGTACTCGATGTACCGTTTCCAGGCGTCTATGCCGCTACCGACCGCTATCACCAGATAACTGGTACGCGGTGTTTTTGGCTCCCAACCGAGCTTCATACCCGCCTCATTCGGCAGGCGGTCGCCCTTGCGATGGTTGCAGTGGTAACAAGCACAGGCGGTATTGCCCCAAGTATCTTTGCCCCCGCGCGACTTGGGGATGATGTGATCCACCGTGAAGTCACTCTTGCTCAGCGGCTTCCCCTTCGCCAGCGTCCCCGGCTGCCCCTTGCAGTAAATGCAGGTGTAGCTGTCACGCACCAGCACTCCCCGGCGGCTCCAGTGTGCCTGCCGACGCGGGACGTTGATGTATGAGCGCAGCGCAATCACCGAAGGAACCGGGAATTTTTCGCGGATGGTGCGAACGAACTCACCGCTTTGTTCGACGACCACCGCTTTTTCCGCCAGCAAAAGATTTATTGCGCGAGGAATTGAAATTACCGACAACGGTTCCCATGTATGACCGTTGAGGAGCAGGACTCTACCCTGCAAGGTGCTTACCGACACATGACACCTCAACACCCGACTATGACAACATAACAATTATACCGCAAATCACAAACGGTTGCAGCAGGCTTAAACAGGCGTTAAACGCCAAGCGCACGCTGTTCTTTTTGTCCTCTTGACCCTCCGGTTACCGGAGGTTTCATACTGCAATTATCGGAAATGAAAAGCTCGATTCTATCAATCAAGGAGTTCCATTTCATGAACAGGAAACTTGCAGTCATTCTCGTTTTACTGCTGCTAGCGTTTGGCATCCTGCCTGCTGCCGCGCAAAATGATCCCGAAGCCAACAAAGAGGTGGTTCGCAGCGCCTTAGCCGCATTATCGTCCGGCAATCCCGACGCTTTCTACGATCTTTTCACCGATCCCTTCAAAATGAACCAGGGCGGAACCACCTTAGAAGACACCACCCGGTCAGACAACGAGTTTTTCAACGCCGCGCTGCTCGGTGCCATGCCCGACCTTCAAGTTGTGCCGACGCTGCTCATTGCTCGGGATGATCTGGTCGCCGCCCAAGTGACCTACAGCGGCACGTTTAGCGAACCCTTTAGCTTTCCGCCGTATTCCGAAGAGTCTTTCCCGCCGACCAATGCAGAAGTTATATGGACAACCATAGACATCCTGCGGTTCAACGACGAGGGATTGGTCACCGAAGTGTATGACATGAGCGATCCATTCGCCCTCTTCAGTCAGCTCGGCGTTTTCCCCGCAGAAGAGAGAGACGGAACCGGCATAGCCCTCGACGCTCCCGCAGGCTATCAGGCGCTCAGCAACGAAGCACTCGCGGCAACCTTCACCAGCGGCATGGAAACGCGCAACCTCGACTTGCTCAACCAACAAGCCGTATCCGGGTTTGGAGATTTCCCCCAGTTTTTTGCGAATCCGTATATTAGTTGGTCGGGTGGTGAACCCTTTTCTGTCACGGCAGAGGGTTCAGCGGAAGACCCGTCTTTTTCCGAAATCATTACGGAGGTTATGCCCGACGTTCGTATTCAACTCATCAAAACGGTTGCGGAAGGCGATTGGACAGCAGGCGCCGCCAAGATCACCGGAACGTTTACCGAAGATGGCGAACTCTTTGGCATGTCGCTCACCGCGACAGGCGAGGAAATTTCCTTCCTGCTGGGTGTGATCTACCGCTACGATGCTGACGGCAAAATTATCGAAGAGTGGGTCGATGGCGACTTCTCTCCGCTCTTTATCGGCTTAGGCATAATGGGCGAGGAATAGCTGTTACCAACCAAAGCCTGTCTTGTAGAGGCACGATTTATCGCGCCTCTTTTTTTTGATCATTTACTGAAGACTAATCACTAACGACCAAAAACTGCGCTTTACCAACAAAAAGGGAACCCGTGCGCCGGTGCGGGTTCCCTCTCCTCAAGGGATTCATGATGGTTTGCCGCTCAGTTCTGCGATCTACGATTTGCTAACAATAAAACACAGTCCGGTTTGTCAGTCGAAAACAGTCGTTGCGGTTGGATGTTGGGCTTCACGCCCTCCACCCATTTTCAAGCGGTCGGACGCGAAGCAATCGGCATGTTCGGTTACGTCGTGCTGTCTCACGACGCTGTTTTGCGCGACTTTGTCTGCATAGGCAGACGTGCGTTTTGCAGTCGTTCCGTCGTTGTCACACATAGAGCCTTTTGCCTTTCTCTATTGCCTACGGCACTGCGTCCGGCACACTTATAACAGTGCCCAGACCCGCGTCCACAAGGGGCTTTGCTGCTTCTCGGTCTTGAACAGCGTCCGGCGGATTTGACGGGTGGTGCCCCGGCGTTGCTGAGCGGCTTCGCGCTGCATGTCTTTGCGACGCTGTTCTGCCAATCGGATGTCGCTATTGTTGAAGGACATGGTATATCTCCTGCTTGTTCTTTGCTTACTTCGTTCTACGGTGCTCGCTGGTATTCTGTTCAAAACTCGATTCTCATTCTGATTAGAGAAGATTTTCATCTCTACTCAGAAGAGACCAGCCCTGGCTAGGATGACTTGCGGACGAGATGCAAGCCTACTTCTGCCTCTGCGTTCTTGCTTTCAAGCTCGCTCATCGTTTCCTGTGCCGTGTAGATGACTTCGTAGAGCCAGCTTTTCAGCTCTGCGTTGGTCATCGGCGTCACGGCGCGAATGTTGCCGTCGCTGGCTGCGCTGTGCAGTTCATCCAGCGCATCCAACAAATCGGACAGGCGAGCAGTGTTGTAAAGCAGTTGCAGGTTCGGTTGAAGCGTCGGTCCCATGATTACCTCTACTTCGCTGGCAAAAGAACAAATAAAAAGGGCGTGAGACTTATCCTTCACAGTCTCACGCCCTTTCGGGATACCGGTTTCCGGTAGGAGCATCACCTCGGTGGGTGTACTCCTCGATAAGACTGTCCTATTGTGTTTCCATCACCGTTACCGAACGCGGCGACGCTGTTCCCCAGCGTCGGGCGCACGACAACCGTCAAATTCGACGGGAGGGAGGCGGAATCCACCCACAGAATCGTGCGACCAGAAGAGAAGATGCGCTGCGCGAAGAGGGAACGGGTGACCATTACGCGCCTCGCTCCACAATGGTGTTATCGAGCATTGCCTGAATACTCTCGCCAGTAATGAAAACACGGCGCATCCCATCGGGCTTGCTGATGCGCAAATGCCCGTTCTTGACAAGACGCTTCAAAGTGCTCAGGCTAATCCCAAGCGCCTCGGCAGCTTCTTGCCGGGAATACACTGCTCCTGGTTCAATACGAGGTTTTAACGCTACTGCCATTCGACGTTCCTCCAATTCTCATGCTCGGTGTCTAGCCGAGGATACGCTGTGCGTATCGGATACAGGGACGGGTTTTCGCATTTGAGCGTGCCCGATTATCGTTTTTTGAGACGTACACAAGGCATGGCAGACGGCGACGCCTATCCACGCTACTGCACAGATTAACACCGATTTCTAGGCGTGTCAAGCAGTTGGCAACACTATTATCCATTCTTAACAGACGAAAGGGGTTAATAAGGGGTCAAAATTTCTGAGGGATATGCTGAGGATAACAAACCGTGTGGATCGAGGTTCACGGGACGAACCGAGGAACTATACGCCTCGGTTCGTCCTGCGATCAGCAGTTTATCGGGTTAGCACCCCATATGTCGAATGGGGTCGCAGATACCGCCATCTCGCATAATGATTTGACCAGCGGGAACGAGGTCAGCAGGTAAATCTGCAATAACGCCTGCCTCGTAGTCGTTCCACGAGCGCACCAGTAGTCTCGTGACTTGGCGCTGGAGAGCGGCTGGTGCAGTGTAGTTACTGATCATTGTGTTTTCCAACTCAAGGGCGGAAACACGCGGTCGATCAAACAAACCGATGAGGACTGCGATGATGCTCAGCGTGTTGGACGTGCCATCCTGGATCACGGTCATCTGGAACGAGACGTGAAGACCATCCTCCTTCACATCGACTTCGAGATCGGAAATCTCGCGGGTTGCGGTGCTGGCAATGTTGAAATCGGACTTGATCTGTTCTTCGGTCAGGACGAACTGAGGTTCGTCAGACACTTCTTCCTGCGCCTGTGCGACGCTGAAAAGCGCCAACAGCAGCAGGGTGGTGATGAGGGAAAGCAAACGCTTTGACATCAGGTTTCTCCTGTTCTATGTGAAACGCTTATATGAATCTACATTTTTGTCGTGACAGCCTCGTGACAGGAGGGTGACGGCAACGGCAAAATTCGCTCCAAAACGGACTTGTTTCAGAACGTTTACAGGTTTTTTATAGGTTCCGTTCCGTTATGTAGCTATCAGAAACACGATATATGCGTTGGCGAGGGAATCAAGGTGGTGTCTGTGCATGACACCAAGCGGAGTGGAGGGAAACAAAAACGCTCTCATCTCCCTGCTACTTTAGTCAGGGATGAGAGCGTTTTGTTTTAGCTACAAGCTAACGGCTAACCACTAGGATGAAGCGACCTGTTCACGGCGCGCCGCTGCCTGCCGCAGGTTCGGCGAACGCTCCCTTTCTGAAAGCACTGGCGAGTCGTGCATTAAGCGCGGCTCATCTGCGGAAATAGCTCGACCGTCATGGTCGGCTACCTGCTTTTCCTGCCTCTTTGCTGTGCAATAGCGGAGGGTTGCCAGGAAGATGATCTGTAAAACCTGCGGATCTGTGAACATCGTTCGTCCTTTCCGCTTTTATCCTTGCCGTCATACCTATCTTGCAGCCTCGGCTAACCCCAGAGTCAAGAGGGAATTGCTTCAAGCCAATAATTAGCTTTTAAGGGGTCAGGAAAGACACAGAAGAGCATCGTAGGGCGATTTTCGAGAGTCGTCAAGATGCCGAGATTATTTTCTAAGGTTCATAAAAGGTCTGGGGTTGACAGGTCTCGATTCGCAGTCGCATAATAGGCGCTAAGGCGATAACCGAGACAAGTACGTGGAGACCACGCCCCACAGGGAGCGCGCGCCGCAGATTGAGAGCGCACGCGGGGAGTGCCGCCGAAATTCCCTCGGTTCGGCGATGCAAGCATCGACACGCTGACGGGTGAGGCTTGAACGAAGTTCAAGCATGTAGTCCGCTCCGCTTCCCCGGCGTGATGGGGTTAATCAAGGTGGGCGTTTGTACGGCGTACAACATGCCAACCAGGGTGGTACCGCGGGAGACTTGTTCGCTCTCGTCCCTGACCGAAGCAACACGGGGACGAGAGCGTTTTTGTTTTGGAGGCAAACATGCTCGAAAAACTTGAAGCATTATATAAGGAAGCTACCGCTGCGCTCGACGGCATCACCACCAGCGATGCTCTGCGTGAGTGGGAAATCAAGTACCTGGGCAAGAAGGGCGCGGTCACGGAGATCATGCGCGGCGTCGGCGGGCTGCCGAAAGAGGAACGCGCCAACTTGGGCAAGCGCGCCAATGAGATCAAAAACGCGCTCAGCACCGGTTATGCGGAACGCGAAGTGCTGGTCAAGGAGCAGGAACTCGCACAAGACCTCGAAACTGGCGCGGTGGATGTCACGCTGCCGGGGCGTCCGCGCCCGGTGGGTGGGCTGCATCCGTCGACCCAGATGCTCCGTAACTTTTACACTATCTGGGCGGAAATGGGCTTTCAGGTTTACCGCAGCCGGGATGTAGAGGATGACGATACCAACTTCACGCTGCTGAACATCCCGCCGCACCATCCCGCGCGCGATATGTGGGACACGTTCCACACGACCACGCCCGGCGTGATCCTGCGGACGCACACTTCGCCGGGACAAATTCGCGCGATGCGTGAGTTTGGCGAAAACGGCACGCAACCGATCCGCGTGATCCTGCCTGGGATGTGCTATCGCTACGAGCAGGTGTCGGTGCGCAGCGAAATTCAGTTCAATCAGGTCGAAGGCTTGGCGATTGGCAAAAACATCCGCATGACTGACCTGAAGGGCACGATCAGCGAATTCGCCAAGCGTATGTTCAGCCCGGATACGCGCGTGCGCTACCGCTCGTCGTACTTCCCGTTCACCGAGCCGAGCATGGAAGTCGATGCGGAATGCCTGCTCTGTCACGGGGAAGGCTGCGCGATGTGCAAGTACAGCGGCTGGCTGGAGATCGCAGGATGCGGCATGGTACACCCGACGGTGCTGCGGAACGGCGGCTACGACCCGGAAGTGTGGAGCGGGTTCGCCTTCGGCATGGGACCGGAGCGCATGATCAACCTGAAATTCGGCGTGCAAGACATTCGCTACTACTGGGGCAACGACCTGCGCTTCTTAGAGCAGTTCTAGCCAGTCGGTCGCTGCCATGTGGCTTCCTATTCTTCCGCTGATCCTGGCGTTCTTCAGCAACATTTGGTCGCTGCTCAAGGACAGGGAAACGCGCGGGGTCGTCGTTGTGGTGATTTTCGTCCTGCTCAGCGGGATGCTCTTTTACCATTTTGCCGAAGGCTGGACGTGGATCGACTCGCTCTACTTCAGCGTCACAACGCTCACGACGGTCGGTTTTGGCGATGTATCACCCAAGACCGACCTCGGCAAGCTGTTTACCATCATCTACATTCTGACCGGGCTGAGCATTCTCGCGGGCTTCCTTACGTTGCTGGCACAAAAGCAGCAGGAGCGCAACCAGCGCACACGAGAACGCCGCCGCAGCCGCGAAGCTGATAAAGCGCAATTGAAGGCAGATGGGTCGGCAGATGCTGAGGACGTGAATTAAAGGAATGAATACAGCGAAATTCTGGTCGATGATCGAAGATGCTCATCAAAAGAGCGCGGGAAGTATTTCAACCCA
>Ga0081539_10004910_pt1 | contig 14246 bp, 16 predicted proteins | sample TabmetS4T2R2_FD_71023 | JGI IMG/M metagenome (GOLD analysis project Ga0081539, IMG submission 71023) | Tabebuia heterophylla rhizosphere microbial communities from the University of Puerto Rico - S4T2R2 | ecosystem: Host-associated > Plants > Roots > Rhizosphere ...
GCGCCCACCCCACCCCCCCTCCCGCAAGCGGGAGGGGAAAATCGAGGTCTCAGCTCCCGACGACCAGCTTCAGCAGCCGGCGTTCGATCGGCGCCAGCACCGGCCCAAGCTCATGGCCCCGCCGCAACACTGCACCATGCTCGCCGATCAGGGTCCACATGCCTTGCCGATTGTGCAGTGCCGGGCGCTTCTCGATCTTGTACTCGGGCCGCTCGGCCGTGCGGCGGAAGGCCCAGAAGGCGGCGCTGTCGGGCGTGAACTCGATCGCATAATCCTTCCACAGGCCGGCGGCGACCATGCGGCCGTACAGGTCCACGATGCGGCTGAGTTCAGCGCGATCGAATCCGACCTGGATGGATGGTTTGGGCTGATGGGGAAACGGTGTGACCGTACCCATCAGGCGCGATCTCTTTTCTTGGCGTCACCCTCGACGCTATCGCGTTCCTCGATCAACCGCTGGATGCGCGCGCGCAGCTGCTCGACCTCGCACTGCAACACCTCGAGCTTGCTGGCGCCGCTTTCGCGCAGCTCGTCGCAGGGTGTGCCGTAGGGGACGAACTCTTTCGCATAATGCTGGGCATCGACCAGCGTGGAACGCGCGGGAATGCCGATCATCGTCGCGCCCTCGGCCACATCGCGGGTGACGACGGCATTGGCGCCGATCCGAGCTCGCGGATTGACCGTGATCGGACCTAGCACCTGCGCGCCCGAACCGATGATCACCTCGTCGCAAATGGTGGGGTGGCGCTTGCCGGCAACGCCGTTCGCGGGATTGGTGCCGCCCAGCGTCACATTCTGGTAGATCGTCACATTATCGCCGATGTCGGCGGTCTCGCCGATCACGGTGAAGCCGTGATCGATGAAGAAATTGCGGCCGATCTGCGCCCCTGGATGGATGTCGATCGCGGTCAGGAAGCGGGCCAGGTGGTTGATCAGCCGCGCGAGGAAGAACAGCTCGCCGCGATACAGCCAGTGCGCCACGCGGTGCAGCCCGAGCGCAATGACCCCCGGGTAGAGCAGGATTTCCCAGCGCGATCGCGCGGCAGGATCGCGCGATTTCACCGAATCCAGATAAGCCACCAACCCCGCAACCATGGGTGAGTATCCTCCATGCCTTTGGCCGGAGATAGTTCGATTGGGGGGATAATTCCAGCTTTGCCTAAAAAATCAGGCAATGGCGCGGCAGGAAGCAAAGCATCTACGTTCCTGGCCCCAAATCGTCATTCGCGCGAAAGCGGAAATGCCGCTTCTTCACAAGCATTTGAAACAACGAAGAAAAGCTGGACTCCCGCTTTTGCCGGAGTGACATGTTCGCTCAAATCAAAGCGTGGCGTGCACGGTCGCCACCGCCTTGATCACCGAGGCGACCCGCACCGCCGCCTGGATCACCTCCGCGTTCACGCCATGCTGCCGGAGCACCCGCTCGTGGCTGACGATACAGGCGCCGCAGCCATTCATCGCGCTGACTGCCAGACTGAACAGCTCGAAATCGTCCTTCTCGATGCCGGGCGAGCCGATCACGTTCATCCGCAGGCGCGCGGGAAGCTTCTGATATTCGGGGTTCGAGACAAGGTGGACGAAGCGGTAATAGACATTGTTCATCGCCATCACCGCCGCCGCGGCCCGCGCCGCATTGGCCGCCTCGGGCGATAATTTGCCTTCCGCTTCGGCCTCGACGGCAGCAACGATCGGCCGATAGCCGGTGCCGTGGACGCAGGCGAGCAGCAGGCCATATTTGCGCTGGTCGCCGAGCGACTGGTCGTTCAGCAGCGAACCGATGTTGAGCCGCAGATCCTTCGCATAATCGGGAAGACTGTCCGCGAAATCCTTGAGAGACATCATGTTTTCCTTTTCTGGATACAATCGGGGCGCGAAGCGCTGGCGCTCCGCGCCCCTGCCTGCTGTGGCAGCCGGCAGGCCGGATCGGGGGTTACATCCGGCCGCGAGGCTCAGGCTGCCGGTCGCAGGACCTCCTGTTCGGGTGTCCAGTTGCACGGGCAAAGCTCGTCGGTCTGCAGCGCATCGAGGACGCGCAGCGCCTCTTGCGGATTGCGGCCGACGTTGAGGCCATTGACCGTGACATGCTGGATCACATTGTCCGGATCGACGATGAAGGTGGCGCGATAGGCGACGCCCTCGTCCGGGGCGACGATGCCGAGCGCATGCGCCAGTTCCTTCTTGTTGTCGGCGATCCACGGGAAATCGGCCGCGGCCAGCCGCTCGTCCGACTTGCGCCAGGCGAAATGGACGAAATCGGTGTCGGTCGACGCGCCGATCAGCACGGCGTCCCGATCCTCGAAATCGCGCTTCAGATCGCCGTAGCCGATGATCTCGGTCGGACAGACGAAGGTGAAATCCTTCGGCCAGAAGAAGACCACCTTCCACTTGCCGTCACTCTGGCCGAGATCGATCGTCTCGCCGCCCGGCAGCGCATCGACGCCCTGCTGCACCGGCACCGTGATCGCCGGAAATTTGTCACCAACCGTAAGCATGCGAACTCCTGTCTTGTGCGGATTGAACTTGCGTGCCCCTCATATGGGGGCTGGTATCAATCGATCAAATTGATTAGATTGGTTCCACTAATCGATTGAAACGATGATGAGCACCTATCTCCCAACCCTCAAGCAGCTCCAATATCTGGTGGCTCTCAAGACCCACGGCCATTTCGGCCGCGCCGCCGATGCCTGCTTTGTGACCCAATCGACGCTATCGGCCGGCATCCGCGAGCTGGAATCGCTGATCGGCGTGACTTTGGTCGAGCGCACCCGCCGGGTCGTCCGGTTCACGCCGCTCGGCAACAGAATCACCGAAAAAGCGCAAAGGATCCTGCGCGAGGCCGAGGAACTCGCCGATATGGCGCGTGCCGCGGGCAAGCCGCTATCGGGCGAGCTGCGGATGAGCGTCATCCCCACAATCGCGCCGTTCCTGCTGCCGGAGGTGCTGCCCAAGCTGCGCAGGCAATGGCCGGACCTGAAGCTCTATCTGCGCGAGGAGACCAGCCACGCCGCCTGCGATTCGCTGCACAGCGGGCAGGTCGATTGCGTGCTGCTCGCCCTCCCGTATCAATGCGGCTTCGTCGATCACGAGGATCTGTTCGACGACCGGCTGTTCGTCGCCTTCCCGCCCGGCACGCCCGATCCGCCGCCGGAGGTCCCGCCCGCGGCGATCGACGAGACCAAGCTGCTGCTGCTCGAGGACGGCCATTGCCTGAAGGACCATGCGCTGGCCGCCTGCAACCGGCCCGAGCTGCGCGCCGAGGCCGCGATGATGGGCACCTCGCTGCACACTTTGGTGCAAATGGTCGACAATGGTTTGGGCGTGACGATGGTCCCGCAAATGGCCCTGCATGCGGGGATCCTGGAGAATACCGGCGTTATCGCCCGTCCTCTGGAGGCCGACCACCCATCGCGCCAGATCGCCTTGGTGTGGCGCAAGAGCAGCCCGCGCGAAAAGGAGTTCAAGCTGCTGGCGGATTCGATGCGCGACCTTGCGCCCTCGTGAATCTCCCCTCCCGCATGCGGGAGGGGATAAAGGGGTGGGTAAGCGAAGCCATGGCCTCGATACCCACGGCTTTGCTGTGCCGTTGCCGTGGCTCGCTTCGCTCGCCCCCACCCCCCAGCCCCTCCGCGAACGGGAGGGGAGAAAATAACAGTCAATCCATATGCTTCAAACCGACCCGCAGATAATCCCATCCGGTGATGACCGTCAGCACGGCCGCCGCCCAGAGGCTCCAGATCCCCACTTCATGCACCCAGGGCCATTGCGGGGTGGCGCCGCCGAGGATCAATGCCCCAAGTGCGACGAGCTGGAAGGTCGTCTTCCATTTGGCGAGCTGGCTGACCGGCACGGAAACCTGCAGCCCGGCCAGGAATTCGCGCAGGCCCGAAACCGTAATCTCGCGCAGCAGGATGATGATTCCGGCAATGACATGGAAGCCAGCGATCGTCTTGATGAAGACGAGCATGACAATCACCGAGGCGACCATGATCTTGTCGGCGATCGGATCGAGGAACATGCCGAGCCGCGACACCGTGCCGGTCGCGCGCGCGACATAGCCGTCGAAATAATCGGTGATGCCCATCAGGCAGTAAAGCGCGAAGGCAATCGCGAAATCGAACCACCCGCCGACTGGCCAGAGCAGCGCCACCAGGATAGGCACCGCCAGGATGCGCGACAAGGTGAGGATGTTCGCCAGGCTCAACATGGGCGCCTGCTTAACGTCAAGCCGCAACAATTGGGAGATACGAGCGCTCTGACCTTGTCATGATGGACGATATGAAAGGCTTGTACGATAGTGCCGTGTCCGACATGGAAGGCGCCCGTGTCCGTTCCGAAGCCCCGCACCGCTCGATGACTCCCACGCTCCGGCTGCTCGGCAAGCGGCGCTTTCTGCCCGTGTTCGCAACCCAGTTCCTGGGCGCCTTCAACGACAATCTGTTCAAGACCGCGATGGTGATCCTGGTCACCTTCCACATCTATAATGATGCGACCAAGGAAGCCTCGTTCAACGCCATCGCCGGCGCCGTCTTCATCCTCCCCTTCTTCCTGCTCTCGACCTTTTCGGGCCAGCTGGCCGACGGCCGCGACAAGGCACGCATCATCCGCATCGTCAAGACCGCCGAGATTCTGATCATGATCGCCGGCGCCGCCGGCCTGCTTATGCATTCGGTCGTCCTGATGCTCGCGGCCCTGTTCGCTATGGGGGTCCACTCGACCTTCTTCGGTCCCATCAAATATGCGATCCTGCCTCAGCATCTTCACCGCGATGAGGTGCTCGCCGGGACCGGCCTGATCGAGGCCGGCACTTATTGCGCGATTCTCGTTGGGACAATCGCCGGAGGGATTATGCCGAGTGACGTGGCGGCTGCAGGCGTGCTCATCACCGCGCTCATTGGCCGGGTTGCGGGTGGGCAGGTGCCGCCTGCTCCGCCCGAGCGCGATGTCGTCGTGCCAAAAATGGACTGGCACATCATCCGCTCGTCGATCGCGCTGGTGAATGCCACCATGCACATCCCGCGGCTGTTCCTGGCCATTGCCGCCATCAGCTTCTTCTGGATGCAGGGCGCCGTGCTCGCCGCCCAGTTCCCGCCGCTGGTGAAGAATGTGTTTCACGCGAACAATGAAGTGGCCACGCTGTTCCTCGCGGTCTTTTCGGTGGGCGTCGCCATCGGATCGGTCCTGATCAACCGGCTGCTCAACGGCCGGGTCCTCGCCAAATTCTCGCCCGCCGCAGCGATCGCCATGGGCCTCTTCATCGTCCATCTGTACTGGTATGTGAAGGCCTGGCCCGATACCGGAAACGGGCTGATCGACGTCTCTACCTTCGTGCGCCTGCCCCATGCCGAATGGGTGATGATCGACCTGTTCGGGGTCGCCGTGGCAGGAGGCATGTTCGTGGTGCCGCTCTACGCCTTCCTCACTACGACCGTTCATAAGTCCGAGACGGCGCGGACGGTGGCAGCGAACAACATCGTCAATTCAGGCGCGATGGTTCTGGCCGCCCTGATCCTGTTCGCCATGGTGCAATCCGGCATCTCGGTCGCCGACACATTGCTCATCGTCGCAGTGGCGAGCATCGGCGCGGCATGGCTCGCCTGGAAGCTCCACCTCGCCTGTGACTAGGCTTCAGCCGATGAATGTGCTGAAGAACACGAAGCCGCCGATCGCGGCGGCGGCAAACAATTTCAGATCCTCGACCCAGCTCGTGCCCTCTCCAGTCGAGGCGTACGGTTCCCGAGCGAGGAGGCTGCGGCGAATGGCGAGTGTGCTGACGCGGTCCATGCCGTAGAAATTAACGATTTGTTAACTTGTTCCAAGAACGAAATGGGCGAATTTTGGAGCATTGTCCCATCGCGAGACGGTGGCGACCAAGACCATGCAGACCCGCCGAAAACGCGGCTCGATCGACTGAACGTGCACGCTGCCCTTGACGTGCGCGGTTGCGCCGTCTCTTGGATCCTCCAATCGCAGATTTCCGAAGGCAGCCCATGACCCAGTTCGATCTGACTGACGAACAACGCCAGATCCAGGAGATGGCGCAACAGTTCACGGCGGCCGAAATCACACCCCACGCCGCCGAGTGGGATGAGAAGCACATTTTCCCGCGCGACACGGTCCGCAAGGCGGCCGAACTCGGCTTTGGCTCCATCTATGTGTCGGAGGAAAGCGGCGGCATTGGTCTGGGCCGGCTCGAGGCGGCGTTGATCATGGAGGCGATGGCCTATGGCTGTCCGTCGACCTCGGCGTTCATTTCCGTGCACAACATGGGCGCCTGGATGATCGACCGGTTCGGCTCAGCCGAGCTTAAGGCGAAATATCTGCCGTCCGCGGTTACGATGGAGCGGATCGTCAGCTACTGCCTGACCGAGCCGAGTTCGGGCTCCGATGCCGCGGCGCTACGCACCAAAGCGGTGCGGGACGGGGACCATTATGTCGTGAACGGCTCCAAGGCCTTCATTACGGGCGGCGGCGCCAACGACCTTTACGTCACCATGGTCCGCACCGGTGATGAAGGGCCCAAGGGCATCTCCTGCCTGGTGATCGAAAAGGACATGGAAGGCGTCAGCTTCGGCGCGCAGGAGCGCAAGCTCGGCTGGCACTCGCAGCCCACGGCGCAGGTGAACTTCGATTCGGTCAGGGTGCCGCTAGAGAACCGGGTCGGCGGCGAAGGCGAAGGCTTCCGCTTCGCCATGATGGGCCTCGATGGAGGACGCATCAACATAGGCGCCTGCTCATTGGGCGGGGCGCAGCGGTGCCTCGATGAAGCGATCGGCTATACCAAGGAGCGCAAGCAATTCGGCCAGGCGATCGCCGATTTCCAGGCCACTCAGTTCACGCTGGCCGACATGGAGACCGAGCTGCAGGCGGCGCGGACTTTGCTCTATCAGGCTGCGGTGAAGGTTACCGACAACGCCCCCGACAAGACCCGCTTTGCCGCCATGGCCAAGCGCTTTGCCACCGATACCGGCAGCTCGGTGGTCGATCGCGCGCTGCAATTGCACGGTGGCTATGGCTATCTGATGGACTATCCGATCGAGCGATTCTGGCGCGATCTGCGGGTCCACTCGATCCTCGAAGGCACCAACCAGATCATGCGCATGATCATCGCGCGCGACATGCTGCGCCAATAATCAAAGGAAACAACGCTCATGAGTTACGAGAACCTTCTGGTCGAGACCCGCGGCCCTGTCACACTGATCACCTTCAATCGACCCCAGGCCCTCAACGCCCTCAACAGCGGAGTGCTTGCCGATTGCGTGGCTGCATTCGCGGCCTTCGATGCCGACGACACGCAGCGCTGCGCGATCCTGACCGGAAGCGAAAAGGCTTTCGCGGCCGGAGCCGACATCAAGGAGATGATCAACCTCGGCTATGCGGACGTCTACGGCAAGAACTTCTTCGCCGACTGGGAAAAGGTGGCGGCGACCCGCAAGCCCTGGATCGCGGCGGTGGCCGGCTATGCGCTCGGCGGCGGTTGCGAGGTGGCGATGCTGGCGGACATCATCATCGCGGCGGACAATGCGCAGTTCGGCCAGCCCGAGATCAAGATCGGCGTCACTCCCGGCATGGGCGGCACGCAGCGGCTGGCGCGCGCGATCGGCAAGTCCAAGGCCATGGAAATGTGCCTGACCGGGCGGATGATGGGCGCGGTCGAAGCCGAGCAGTCCGGGCTGGTGTCGAAGGTCGTTCCGGTCGACTCATTGCTCGACGAAGCCCTGAAGATGGCCGAGGTCATCGCCGGCATGCCGCCGCTCGCGGCGCTGGCAAACAAGGAGTTGGTCGCCGCCGCGTATGAGACGATGCTAACGCAGGGCATTGCCTTCGAGAAGCGCCTGTTCAACGGCGTCTTCTCCAGCGAAGACCGGGTCGAAGGCATGACGGCCTTCACGGCGAAGCGCAAACCCGAGTGGAAGGGACGCTGACCATGGCCCGCATCGGCTTCATCGGCCTCGGCCATATGGGCAGCGGCATGGCCGCCAATCTGGTCAAGGCAGGCCATGAGGTCCATGCGTTCGATCTGTCGCAAGCCGCTCTGGAAAAGGCGGTCGGGAACGGCTGCGTTCGTGCCGCCTCTGCTGAGGAAGCAGTGGCCAAGGCTGAAGCGGTCGTCACGATGCTGCCCGCCGGCAAGCACGTCCGCGAGGTGTATGAGAGCAGCGTATTCGCCGCGGCGCCGGCCAGCGCTATCCTGATGGACTGCTCGACGATCGACGTCGCCAGCGCCCGCGAGGTGGAGGCCGATGCCGGCAAGCGTGGCATCGTGATGGTCGATGCTCCGGTTTCCGGCGGCATAGCCGCGGCCGAGGCGGGCACCCTCACCTTCATGGTCGGCGGTTCGGACGCGGGCTTCGAACGCGCGCAGCCCTTCCTGGAAGCGATGGGCAAGGCGGTCATCCACGCCGGTGGCCCCGGTGCCGGCCAGGCCGCCAAGATCTGCAACAACATGCTGCTCGGCGCCTCGATGATCGCGACATGCGAAACCTTCCTGCTGGCCGAAAAGCTCGGGCTCGACCCCCAGACCTTCTACGACATCGCCAGCAAGGCCTCGGGCCAATGCTGGTCGATGACGAGATATTGTCCGGTGCCCGGCGTAGGACCGCAATCCCCTGCCGACCGCGACTATGAAGGCGGCTTTGCCTCGGCACTGATGCTGAAGGATCTGCGGCTGGCCATGGAGGCGGCGCAAGGCGTCCATGCCGAAACGCCGATGGGCGCCCGCGCCGCGGAGCTCTACGAAAGCTTCACGAGCCAGGGCGGCGGCACCAAGGACTTTTCCGGCATCATAAAAATGCTCGATCATTAGCGGGATGATGGGGGAATGCGCCTGCGTCTCCTCCTCGGCGCGCTGCTGCATTTCTGGCTCGCCTCGACACCTGTTTCGGCAGCACCGCTGATCGCCGCCCATCGCGGCCTCGTCGCGACGGGCGTGAGTGAAAATAGTCTCGACGCCATTCGATCCGCCGCCGGCGCCGGCCTGGACGCCGTCGAGATCGACCTGCGCGCCACCGCGGACGGTGTGATCGTCCTTTCGCACGATGCCACTGTCGACCGCGTGACGACGGGACGCGGCAGGGTCTCGCGCTTCACGCTGGCCGAAATCAGGGCACTGTCGTTGAAGACGGGCAGCGGGCCCCTTGCCACCTTCGAGGAAGCCCTCGAGGCGACGAAGGGCACGCCCACGAAGCTGCTGCTCGACCTCAAACGCGCGGGCGCAATCGATCCAGCCCATCTCGTCGCGGCAGTACAATCTCACGACGCGCTGGACCGCATCATCATCGGCGCGCGCTCGGTCGCCGATGTGCTGGCCTATCGCCGGCTCGAACCCTCGCTGCCTATCCTCGGCTTCATACCCGCCCAATCGGACACAGAGGCATTCATCGCCGCCGGGGCGGGCACAATTCGCTTGTGGGCACGCTGGCTCGCGCAGCCCTCTGCAGGCTGCGCAAACGGCGCCTCGCCAAATTGTACGGTGCAAAAGCTCCAGGCGCGGGGCACACGGGTCTGGACAATTGCGGATGCGTCGTCCGCAGACGAGCCGGCAGCCGCCTGCTTTGCATGGCTGACAACCCTGAGTCTCGATGGAATTCTCACCAATCAGCCGCTGCTCGCGCGGCAGATAGCCGGCACCAGCCCTGCCGGCTCGTCACCTTCAGCGCGGACACAACGACGCCCGCCCTGCTAATTTCCTGGTGCCGCACGCCTTCGGAGGGAGTCCTCAAGGCTGCCGCTGGCCTCATCCGCCTGCGGCGCCCCCTCGGCCACTTTCGGGAACCGGCCGAATCCTGAAACGCGATAGCCCACGCCGCGCTCATTGAAGACGAACAGCGGATGGTGTTGCTCCTGCAGCCTGCGCCGCAGCTTCAGGACAAGCGATCGAAGGTCCTGACTCGTCGCCTGCCGGTACGGCCCCCATAGCGTGGCAATGAGTTTCTCTTCCGAAACGGTGGCACCCCGGTTTTGAACCAGGACTGAAAGCAAGGCCCGCTCCATACGCGACAACGAAGCCTCCGTGGCGGAATCGATCCTGTACGGATCATCCGCTTCAACAACTTGTTGATGACCGGCCTGCCGCAGCTTTGCGCGAATGCGCGCCACAAGCTCGCCCGGAAGGAATGGCTTTTCGATATAATCATCGGCCCCCCGGTCCAGCGCGGCGATCTTGTCCGCCTCGGACCTGCGTCCGGACAGCACGAGCACGGGAATCTGGCTCTCCCCACGCAAGTCCGCGACCAGGTCCATACCGTCGCGATCGGGTAGGCCGAGATCGGTCACGATCGCATCCGGGCGGCTGCTCCTGAACCGGTCCAGAGCGGAGGCCGCCGTGGTCACCGCCTCGCAGGTAAAGCCCGAATACTCCAGGGTTGCTCGGAGAATCTCGCTGACGATCGGATCATCTTCCACCACAAGAATGCGATGTCCTAAGTGGCCAGCCACCGATTGCCTCCCATATCAGACCCGAGCCCGATATACGCTTAACCTGCCATCGAAGCCATTGTTCCGGCCGCGGAATCTCCTCGCGCCCAACCCCATCTCGATCCCCAGAGGGAGCTCGAGATTCTACAGTATTCTTACTGTACGTTCGATCGATACATCAAAAGCGGGCTGTTCGACTTGTGAACAAGACGCCGGCAATGATCTCGCTGTCGCCAATATATGGACTCACCACTCCTACAAATATTACACAATTCGACTCCAGGAACATTACCACACTTGGGGTCGTTATACAACTTTAGAAGTAAGCTCTGTTATTTCTCCTCTGTATGGATAAATAACCATGCTTTACAGACTAACATTGTTATCATCGGTTTTGCTAATGTTTACTATTTCCGGCGAATCCACCGCCGCTGACAGGCCAATAATTATTTCGGATCACTCATCGGATCGGAGCGTGGCGCCCAACGTGTTTGGATCTGTCGCCATTCCGCTGGCCCATTCTCGTTACGACACGCGATGGCAGCGCGTGCTGCACCAGACCCGTTCGCCGCAACTGTCGGTCCTTGTCCGACAGGCAGCTTTGCTGGGGCCGGATCAGAAGGTTCGTTTCGTCAACAGCTTCCTGAATCGGGCCATACGCTACGAGTTCGACACCGACCGTTCCGGCGACCAATGGGCAACCGTGACCGAGACCATGACAAGAATGGCAGGCGATTGCGAAGACATCGCGATCGCCAAGATGCAGGCGCTTCGGGCGCTGGGTATGCCCGCATCCGACCTGTACATGACGGTCGGCCGTGACGGCGCATCGGAAGCCATTCACGCGCTCCTGCTGGTGCGCATGGGCAATCGCTTCTGGGTTCTCGATAACCGCACCGATCGCCTTGTTGCCCAGGACGAGTTTGGCGACTTCCGCCCGATCCTGACATTCAGCGGCGCCGGCACATGGACCCACGGCTATCGCCTGGGCCGACAACCGGCCAATTCGATCATGATTGCGCTGAATAAGGCCACGCTACCGATCGGAATCACCGTCCGCTCCGCCACCTGGTCAGGAGCGCGGCACTAGGCAGCAACCGCAAGCATTGCGCGAAAAGTGGGTGCCGGTTGTTCGAAAAAATAATGCGATATCAAAATGATATGGAGTGGATGCGATTTCGATTAGTCGCATCCTGCTCCATTCAGCAGCGCTCGATCACCATCGCAATGCCCTGGCCACCGCCGATGCACATGGTCATCAAGCCATAGCGGCCGCCAATGCGCTCGAGTTCGTACATCGCCTTGATGGTCATGATCGTGCCAGTGGCTCCGACCGGATGGCCGAGCGAAATGCCGGAGCCGTTGACGTTGGTCTTGGCCGGATCGAAGCCGAGGGTCCTGGCCACCGCGCACGCCTGAGCCGCGAAGGCTTCATTCGACTCGATGATGTCGACCTGGTCGAGGGTCAGCCCGGCCCGCTGCAGCGCGATCGGCACTGCCTCGATCGGCCCGGTGCCCATCACTTCCGGCCGCACGCCGGCATGCCCCCAGGCGACGATCCGCGCCCTTGGCGTGAGGCCGCGCTTCCTTGCTTCCTCTTCGGTCGCGAGCACGACCGCGCCCGCGCCGTCATTGATGCCCGAGGCATTGCCCGGCGTGACGGTTCCGTCTTTCTGGAACGCCGCCCTCAGGCCTGCGAGGCCTTCCATCGTGACGTCCGAGCGCACATGCTCGTCGATGTCGAACAGCCGCATGCCCTTGCGGTCCTTCACTTCGACCGGGACGATCTGATCCTTGAACCGACCTTCGGCGATCGCGTGCGCGGCACGCCGGTGACTTTCGGCGGCGAGCTCGTCCTGCATCTCGCGCGTGATCTGATATTCGCGCGCTACATTCTCGGCCGTCACGCCCATATGGTAGTCGCCGAACGGATCCTGCAGGCCGACGGTCAGCGCATCGATCATCTCCACATTGCCCATCTTCTGCCCAAAGCGGACCGCCGTGACGTGATAGGGCACGCGGCTCATCGACTCGACGCCGCCGGCCACAGTGATGCCGGCTTCGCCGAGCAGCATCATCTGGGCAGAGGAGACGATCGACTGGATCCCCGACCCGCAGAGCCGGTTAAGCGTCAACGCCGGCACCTTCACCGGAATGCCGGCTTCGAGTGCCGCAACGCGGGCGAGGAACTGGTCCTTGGGCCCAGTCGGCATGACCTGCCCCATCACGACATGCTCGACGTCGTCCGGCGCGAGCTTCGCCCGGCTGAGCGCTTCGCTTACCACGATCTTGCCCAATGTGCCGGTCGGTATGTCCTTGAGGCTACCCCCGAAAGTGCCGATGGCGGTGCGGGCACCCGAAACGATGTAGACGGAAGTCATTCGAAAACCTCTATGAAGCGGGCGCATTGCGGCGCCTTCGGCGAGGCACCTAATCCCTATCAAGCGGCGAGGCTAGGATTTTGTGCGATGCAAAATGAGCAGAAGGCGCTCCGTGCGTTCCCAAATGACGCGTCAGCGGGCGAATCCTTGCCTACCAGCTCCGGTCCTCTACATCGCGAGAGGGCATCAGCGCGTGAGGATAGCGAAATGAACAGGCTCGGCATCGAACAAATCAGCGTCTTTGGGCTGCCGCCGGTCGATTACGTCAATCTCGTTGCCGACCTCGGCTGCAGCAACATGGGCATTGCGCTCTACGCCTTCGGCATCAATCCGCACAATTACCCGCCCTTTTCCCTGAAGGACGACGCGCAGCTGCGCCGCGACACGATCGCCGCGCTCCGCGATCGCGGCGTGACCATCTCGATCGGGGAGGGATTCGGGGTCAAGCCCGGCGCGGATGTGCGCGATCAGGCGGCCGAAATGGACGCCATGGCCGAGCTTGGCACACAGCGGCTGAACAGCTTCAGTTTCGACCCGGACCTCGACCGCAGCTTCGATCAGCTGGGCACGCTTGCCGAAATGACTGCCGACCGCGGGATGAAGCTGGCGATCGAATTCGCGCCGATCATGACCATCGCCGATCTGCCGACCGCGGTCGCAGCGGTCCGCCACGTCGGCCGTCCCGACTTCCAGATATGCCTCGATACGATGCACTTCATCCGGTCGGGTTCGAAACCGGCGGACCTGGCTGCCTACGAGCCCGAGCTGTTTGGCTACATCCAGCTCTGCGACGTGCCGGTCACACCGACCAATCCCGATTATATGGAAGAGGCCATGGCAGCGCGGATGGCGCCCGGCGAGGGTGAGCTGCCGCTGAAGGACATCCTGGCGGCCCTGCCGCGCGACCTGGTCGTCAGCCTCGAAGTGCCGCGCCTTGCCGAAGCGAACGCAGGAATCGGCCCGCACGAACGCCTCCGCCCCGCCGTCGAAGCGGCGCGCAAGATGGTCGCGGAGCTCGATTAAGCGGTCCCGATCTGCGCCATCGCCGCCTGCATCCGCGGCATGATCATCGCCTTGACGGTATCCTGATTCATGAATTCACCCATGTAGGCGATCTTGCCGTCGCGAATGCGGAACAGGAAGGCATGCACGTTGCTGAACGGCTCCCCGTCCTTGAACGTCCCGCTCGAGCGGGTTTCCGCCGCTGCGCGATCCTCCTCGACGGTCAGCGCATCGATCGTATATTTGAAGTCGCCGGCAAACAGCGAGGCGAGGAACTGGACGCCCATCAGGAAGGTCGCCTTGTCTGACTCGCCCGACAGCACCGTCCAGGTCGTCATGTCCGGCGTGAACATGTCCTCGGTCAGGGTTCCGGCGGCAAGATTGCGAAAAAAGTCGCGCACGATCTGATGATTGGCCTGGGTCAACGGCTTTCCCTCCTTCACTTTAGAG
>Ga0081539_10004911_pt1 | contig 14245 bp, 10 predicted proteins | sample TabmetS4T2R2_FD_71023 | JGI IMG/M metagenome (GOLD analysis project Ga0081539, IMG submission 71023) | Tabebuia heterophylla rhizosphere microbial communities from the University of Puerto Rico - S4T2R2 | ecosystem: Host-associated > Plants > Roots > Rhizosphere ...
AGCGACACTCAAATTCCGCAGAGACTGTTGCAGCACAACCGAGCTGACTTCAGCAAGAAAAGACTTCTCTTTCTTCAGTGCGGGAAGCATGTTGGCGAGATCGACGTAAGTCAGATTCTCTTGTCTTTGCTGCCACGCTTCAGTCTTGGATTGCAATCCCCAATTGTAAACAAAACGAGCACAACCGAACTCCTGCGCCAACTCCTGTTTCTGTTCGTCGGATGGATAGAATCGATATTGGTAAGCCCGTTCTCTGATCACGAACCAATGTTACTCCGGAATGGCCCGGATTGTCAGGCACTATTGATCGCCCTTGAAACAAGGTCGATGCGAAATTCATCTCCAACCAATGCGCCCACTCATCAGATCTTGGGGAGCCCTCATAAGATCTTGGGGAGCAAGATGGCGAATTTGGATGGAGTATTCTTTCGCGGAAGAGGATAAAAAATCCTGAGTCCTGGATGCGAAAAGGACCTCTATTTTGAACCCATTGCATTCAGGACGCAGGATCCAGTTTTTCACTGCTTACTTCGGTTCACAATCAGCGTTCGCATGAACACTGAACCCAAATCTTGAACTCATGATCTATGAGCTTCGGGAGGGAAGAATCTCGAATGAAAAAATGGCCTGATAGAATATTTAATTTATTGATGCTACAGGAGATGTCGCTGCGGGGTAAGGCTCCGCCATCATACTTGAAGAGCCTCTCTATAAGAGGTTATTCAGCATCAGATGAGATCGGTCTTTATCTATTCTTCAGCCGCTCGCACACACCACCCACTCCACAGCTCAACAAAGATGGCCCGCGGGTTGCGCTGATTTAGCCACGCTGCTTTAGAACAACGCCGGTACTTACCGATGCCTATCACAATGGATCTTTTATTTCTGTGATTATCAGAATTCTAAAGATAGGGGATGGCACCTCTAACAAAATTTCGATAATCACTCCGGGAAGTAGGGAAAGATTAATGTTCCATGAGATTTGTGTCAAGTGGTTCGTCCTGATTTCAGGACAAGCTCAATTTTTTAAAGACCAAAATGTGAGAGATCAACTACCTGGCGCTAGTTGAATTAAGGGTGGAAAGATCAAGAGATAGAATAGGTTAGCTGTTAAGGTGATAACCCCAGGATATTCTTGCCCTGATTTCAGGACAAGAATATCCTAATAATGGGATTTGTCGGAAGGGGTGACGAAAGAGGGAGGAGATGCGGGTGTCGTTTTCAGTGTTTCCATCTTAGGAGATGGTCTTTGCCGGTTGATTTCAGTATGCGCCGGTCCCTCGAGAGACGACCTTTGCCGTGCGCGCCAGAATGATCAGATCGAGCCAGATACTCCAGTTGCGCACATAGAAGGCGTCCCATTTCTCCATCCCGCTGGTTCCGGCCTGGCTCCGCCCCGAAACTTGCCAGAGGCCGGTCAGACCGGGGCGGACGCGTTCTCGAAGATTTCTGACGCGCGAGGTCAGTTCGAGGTGATGGTAGGAGGGAAGCGGCCGCGGCCCGACCAAAGACATCTCTCCTTTCAGGACATTGACCAATTGTGGCAATTCATCGAGAGATGTCTTACGTAAGATCTGGCCGATGCGCGTGATGCGTGGATCATCTCGCAGCTTGAAGTTAGTCTCCCATTCCCAGGCCAATTGGGGATCTTCAGCCAGTTTCTTTCGAAGGACCTCTTCAGCGTTTGGCACCATGGTCCTGAACTTGCGCATCTGAAACGGTTTTCCGTTCTTACCTACTCTTTTCTGAAGGAAGAAGGGATTAGCCCGATCTTCCAGCCAGATCAATCCGGCCAGCAGCAGGCAGAGCGCTCCCCAGAAAGGAGCCATCATGATGACCAGGACGATTTCGAGGAGGTTCTTTGACCAGCGTGCCATGGGGTCCAACAGGTTGAGCGGCATCTCGAGCCCCGGCATGCCGCCCAGGTCGCTGACGCGGACCCAGAGCGATTGCACATCAAACAATTCAGGTTGGATGATGATGTGCCGGTAAGAAGCCAGAGGACCGTCCAACAACTCCATGGTTCGTTCGGAGGTCAGGCCCCTCGTCGCCAGGATGGCGACCGGCGCTTTCGAGGTTGCGAGATCGGATGGGCCGAAGACCGGCAATCCTTCGATCGTCGTTTCCCAGGCGTCCGGATCGTCGCTGAAGACGCCAATGGGAATGTAACCGGTCGCTTTCTGCTCGCGCAAAGACTGAATGATCAAGGCCGCAGTCTGTGGGTCGGCGTAAACGACGGTCGGAACTCCCCAAGCTCCGTAGGTCATGAGAATTCGCTTGATTGCAATGCGCATCAGAGGGACCAGCAAAAGGCTGATGAGGAAAGCCCCCAACAGCACCATGCGGCTGACACTCTCCGATTCCTTGGCGAGAAACAGCACCATCGCTGCACCGCCATAGATCCCAGCTAGCAGAAAGACCACTCGGCGCAGTTCTTCTACCGATCCAATTCCCCAGCTCGGCAATAACCGTTGCCCGACAGCGACTGCCCACCAGGCGATGACGACCAGCCAACTCCAGGTGGGGATCATGGCTGCCCCCTGCCAGAACTTACGCAGGAGACCCGCCAACAACAGCGCCATCATAATGGCTATGGCATCGCCGATTCCGAGCGCCACCGCGTTCCAGATGCAGCGGCGCATGTATTTAAAGCCCTGGGCGTAACCCAGAGTTTCGTCCATTCCGGAGAAGTGCGGGAAAGTCAAATCAAGCGCAGCGCGATTGTTACTTTCAAGTACCGAATGATTCATAATCTTGTACCTCATTCAACCAACAAACAACTCAGGCTGCTTCAGCCGCTGAAAGCATTTCGTTCTTGTCGATCTGTCCTTTCTTCTCCAACTCTCCGTAGATCCACCAGTAGGTCCGTCTGAGACCTTCTTCGAGGCTGATCTGAGGTTCCCATCCCAGCACCTGGCGGAGCATGGTATTGTCGCTGTTGCGGCCTCTCACTCCCTGGGGTTTGGTCAGATCGTGGCGTTTGACCAGACTCTTATCCGCTATTCCCGAGACGATATCGACCAGTTCATTGATGGTGATCATGCGGTCCTGGCCGAGGTTGAGGGGCTCGCGGTGATCGGATTTCATCAGCCGATAGATGCCTTCGACGCAATCATCGATGTAGCAATAGGATCGTGTTTGAAGCCCATCGCCCCAGACTTCGATCTCGTCGCCGTCGGCGGCCAGCGCCACCTTTCGGCAGATCGCCGCCGGCGATTTCTCGCGCCCGCCATCATAGGTACCGAGCGGCCCAAAGATGTTATGGAATCTGACCGTGCGTGTTTCAAGGCCGTACTCTTCGTAGTAATGCCGGCATTGGCGCTCTGAAAAGAGTTTCTCCCATCCGTAACCGTCTTCCGGATCGGCCGGGTACGCGTCCTCCTCTTTGAGCGGTTCCAGGTCGGGTTTGTCCTGTTTGTACCCCGGATAGATACAGGCCGATGAGGTATAGAGATAGCGTTCCACGGTGCTCAGGCGAGCCGCTTCAAGCATATGAATATTGATCAAGACGTTATCGTGCATGATCTCCGCTTTATGCGCATGGATGAACCCGATGCCTCCCATGTTGGCGGCCATGTTGTAGACCTCGTCCATCCCCCGTGTCGCTTGCAGACAGTCCGGCCAGCGGCGCAGGTCAAGGATCTCGAATTCATCAGCGGCCGATCGCTCGTATTCAGGGTATTTGAGGTCAACTCCCCTCACCCAGTAGCCCCGCTGTTTGAGCATGCTGACGAAATGATGGCCGATGAAGCCGCCCGCTCCGGTCACTAAAACTCTGGTCTGTTTATTCATTCTGACTTGTTCCTTTCAGATTGTGGTTAGAATTGTGATTGAAATTGTGATTACTGATCGTGATTAAAGGTGATCTTCTGCCCGTCCGGATACACTTCCGATGTCAAGGGCACAGAGAGGCGCGCCCAGTTCGATGTGAACTCTCGGTCGTGGGAGATTGATTAGGGGTAGAGAAGACGCCGGCGGCGTTGATTAAAAGAGTTCGCGCGTCCTGCCGAGCTCACTTCTTTCAGGTTTTTTCTCCTGCTCTTGACAATAAGAGAACTCGACGCGGTAATCGCGCAGGCCGAGGCACTGGAGAAACATCTGATAAACGAACAGGGGATTATTGATCATATAACGCCGAGCCAGCCGGCGCGGCTCTTGAAGCAGGCGGAAGAGCCATTGCAGACCGCTCCTCTGCATCCATTTCGGAGCATCTTTGGTCCTTCCGGTATGAATGTCAAAAGCTGCGCCGACGCCGAGCATGACCTTGACGTTGAGGCGATCGAGGTATGCCTCCATAAACCGCTCCTGTTTGGGCGTACTCAATCCCACCCAGAATAGATCCGGACGGGTCTCTTCGAGCTGAGCCGCCAATTCCGCCTCTTCATCCGGATTGAGAGGTCTGAAAGGAGGAGTATACGAACCGACAATCTTGATGCCGGGGAAACGTGATTTCAACCTGGCCGCTAACTCCTGAGCGACTCCTTCGTTACCGCCGAAGAAGAAATGGGTGTAACCTTTCTCCACGGACCTCCGGCAGACCTCGATCATCATGTCCGGCCCGTAGACTCTCTCCATCTTTCTGTGCCCCTGCGCTTTTCCCACCCACACCGTAGGCATCCCATCGGGAGTAACCAAGAAAGCGTTATTGAGAATGCTTCTGAATTTTTCGTCCCGTTGTGCTTCAATTACGCCGTGAACACCGGTCACGCAAACGTACCCTTTGGTATTTCCGGCGATGGCTGCTTCAACGGTATCGACCGCCAGGTCCATCCGTAAGGCGTGGATTCCAACACCCAGGACATTAACCCGCGGCACTGAAGTTACTGCTCGTTGTAAGATCTGATGTCCATTGTCCATACCTTCTCCTGTTTATCTGTTTTGTTATTTTTGCTTGTTCAACTGTTAACGGGATCGAGAGTTTAATGCGAAAGTTTTGGTTATGCGGCGCGGCCATGGCTCAACGCCAGGTGATAAATCTGCATCATCGCCTGATAGTTCTTCTCGGCCGTATATTTGGCCTCGAACTCCGCCCGCGCTGCGTCGCGCATCGCTGCTAATTCGATCGGGTGAGAGATGGCCCATTGCACCTGTCGAATGAGGTCCACGACGTCGCCGGCGCGAAAATGAAGTCCGGTCTTTCCGTGTTCGACCAGACTGCTCATGGCTCCCATCGCGGAGGCGATCACCGGGGTTCCCGCCGCATAGGATTCGATAATCGTCAACGGGAGCCCCTCATACCAACGTGAAGGGAAGATCAGAAAGGATGCGCCCTTGATGGCCTCGGCCACTTCGCTGCTACTCTTACTTCCCAGGTATTCGATCGCCGGATTGTTGCTTGCCGCCTCTGCCACTCGATCGGCCAGGGCTCCTTCACCGATGATCTTGAGCGGGATCAGCCGCCCGACCTCTCTCCAGGCCGCCATCATCGTGTCCAGGCCTTTCTCGGCCGATAATCGTCCGACATAGAGCGCATAGCCGCCAGTACCTTTTCCGGGACCGGGATCGGCGTTCACGAAGTTCGGTTTGACGATGATCTTCTCGGCCGGCAATCCGCCTTGAATGAATTTCTCGCGCGAGAAATCGGTCAATGCGATGTAAATGTTGACCAGTCGTTTCCAGGTGTTGAGCGCCTGGTGGGCCGTCAACATCGCCGCCACCCCGCCCGAAACCAGTCTGTTCTGGCGATAGCAACCGTGAAAGATGCCGGGCCAGGGAAATGACTTATCCAGGCAATCTTCACAGACCTTGCCATCCCGGAAGAGATAAGAACCCAGGCAGAGCAAGCGATAGTTGTGAAGGGTCTGGACGACGGGCACCCCTTCCGCCTTGGCCGCGTAATAGGCGGCAGGTGAAATCAGCGGAAAGAAGTTGTGGATTGTCATAATATCCGGCCGATGCCGGCGGATCGTCTCTCGCAAAGAGGAGTAATCCTCGCTGCTCCACACCGAGCGCAACCCGGTCTTCCAGGATGAGAGCCCATCCATTTCACGATTATCGCGCGTATAGTTCACTACTTCGTGCCCTCGTTCGAGCAGCAAACTTTGCTCGTTGGCCCAACAGGCGTCCTCGCCCGCGCGAATCAAATAACGGTTATGAACGATCAAAACTCGCATAGAAAGAATGATGAATGCCGGATGCCGATAGGTTCAGATACTGTTACTCGGAGCCTGTTACTCGGAATTGGTCTCTGTTGCATTGATCCGTGATGCAAAGAGTGGCGCCACTGCCAATCCTGTGATCAGGTAATATGGTATCGCCCCGAAAGGAGTCTCGAAGAAGTTACCAAAGAATCCGCTGGAGACGCACATCACCAGGTAAGCTATTCCAAAAGGATTCTTGGTTTGCCGATAAGTTAGCCAGTGCAGCCTCAAAATGCTCAATTGGAATGCGAAGAATAAGCTGACCCCGATCCATCCGCCGTAACCCAGACAAAAGAAGAAGATGCTGTGAGGCGAGCGGACATTGGTGTGATCCGACATATAACTGACGAGGTCCGTGAGAGGGTACCCGTAGCCGTGGCCCAACAGTGTTTCCGAACTGGTTTCATGAACTGAATCCCAGATCGCCCTCCACCATCTCCTTCGCCATTCCACTGTTCCAGCGGCGGAATCGGCGATCTCGGAGTACTTGGAGGCGCCCTCGGGATCGATCGCGGCCAGGCCTCTGCCGACGATGTCACGCGATGAAATTTGCCCTCCTCTTCCGACCGGAGCGGGGATGCTGAAATCGGCGACGTAACCGACCGCGAGCAGCAAGGCGATCGCCCCGGCGCTCGCCACCAGACTGCCGACCCTTCTGCTGATCACTCCCCAGAGGACGAACCCGAGACCGAATCCCAACCACTCTCCTCGGACCTGCAATGCCAGCATCACAAATGCATTGAGGAGCAGCGGGAAGAGCACTCGCCGGAGTTTTCTTTCAAAGCATAACAGCCCGAGAATTGCCAACCCCGAACCGGCGGGTTGCCCGAAGATCGCCACCTGTTCGCCGGTCACGTCGTCCATGGCGGAAGGCGTCATAAAGAGAGGATTCAAGACCACGATATAGAGCAAGCCGTAGATGCCGTTGCACCAGGCCAGCCATCTGAAAAATTTCCCCAGATAATTGGGATAACGGATGCCAACCCACAGACCGAGAAAAATGTAGAGCGGATAGACATTGAAGACCAAAGTTTGGAGCGCGGTCAACAGCGGGTATCCTGCGGTCATCCCTCGAAGTACCTGGATGATTCCATAACCGGCAAAGAGGTAATAGACCCAGGCAAAATGGCTCAGCGGAACCTCAGCCGTCATGGCGCCTAACCACCTTCCCAGAATCTCTCTGGTTCTGGTCAGGAGGAAGAGGCCGAGAACGATCTCGCCGATGAAGAGATTGGCGGCTTTGACGCCCAGATAAGCGAACGATCTGGTCATGCAAAGATAGCCGATCAAGACAAACCCGATGGTGATCGCCCAGAACCTGGCCACGAGCTCAGAGGGTTCTGCAGGCGTCGTCAGATTGCGCGCCGGTAGGACCCTCTGGCCCCCCCAATCAAGGATCGATTGTTTGCCGGAGATTGAGTTATGCGCCAAGATAAAAACCCTGCCAGGCGAGAATGAAGTTCTCGACCGAATATTTACTGACGTCTCGCCGCGCTTGCTCGCCCATGTCCAGGCGGGTTTCCGGCGGCAGCCCCATCAATTTGATGATGCCGCGCTCCAGGCCTTCAATGCTCCGGTCGAGCAAGAGACCGTTCTTACCGTCTACCAAAAATTCCTCGACGCCGTTGAGCGGCGTGATCATGAGTGGTAGACCGGCGGCCGCGGCTTCGAGCGAAACGAGCGGGAAGACCTCATAATAAGAGGGTAAGACGAAGGCATCGGACATCCAGAGGTACGGCCTGACGTCCTGTTGCATCCCGACAAACGTCACGCGTTCATGCAGTCCCATCTCCGCCACGCGTGCCCGATAGTTCTTGATCAAATCGGCTTCGCCGCCGACGACCAGCAACCGTGTTTTAGCCCAGCGGAGTTTCTTCAATGCTTCCAGGATGAGGGGCATCCCCTTGCGTTCATATTGTCCGAGGGCGATGAAGACCAGCGCCAATTCGTCCTTTGCCAGGGACAATTCGTTGCGTCTGGCGTCGCGATTGAACTCTTCCGGCGGAATCATCCGGTCGAGATTGACCGGATTGGGAATGACCTGGATCTTATCCGCCGTCCACGGATACTCTCGCCTCAACTCGCGAGCCAGCCCTTGCGAGGGGACGACGATCTTTCCGACGCCGCGATAGAGATAGGGCTCGACCACCGCGTGTAACCAGTGGTCGAGCCAGCGCAACCATCCGCGCAACCCTTTCACCTTCGCTTTTCCCCATTGCTCCCTCAGGTATGCGCGATGGCAGAAATGTGAGTATGAGATGTCGCCGAAGCTCAAATTGCTTTCGACCATCTGAATAGCATCGAACCGCACTCGGTGCTTGATTCGGTAGAACCAGTAATAGAGCGGAGCCAACAAGTGGTAACATAAGAAGAGCAACGCCAGAGGGCGCTTGAAAGCGGGGATCCGCACCCATCGAATCTTTTCCGGGCACGGATTGGCGAACTCTACGGCGAAGACCGTAAAGTTCACCTCCTGACACAGACCTGTAATCATTCTCAAATGGCAACTGCCGATTGGGTTGGTCGGAATGATCCGGTAATCAAATATTGCGACGTTTTTGCCCATAGGTCACGAGAAATAGAAATTTCGATTTGGAATCGATGAAAGGTTTTCACTCAGTCTCAGCTAGAAACTCGCGGCTTTCCTTTTGGCATATTCGGTGACACATTCTTCGTACCACCTGCTCATCTCTTTGGCGCGATATGGCCAGGTATTCTTTCTGGCGAAATGCCAGCCATTCTCTCCCATCTGTTGACGCGCTCCTGGTTTTTCGGCCAGGTAGCGAATGCCGTTGGCGAGCGCCGAGATCGTCTCTTCGGGAGTAGTGACGGGAATCTTGATTCCGGCCTCGTGCGGAACCAGCTCTCCGACCCCTTGATGGTCGAGCGTTAAGACCGGCAGCGCCTGCGCCATTGCCTCGAGCGCCACGCTGCCGAACGAGTCGCGCAGACTGGTAAACAGCAACGCGTCGGCGCGATGAAAGATCTCTTGCATCTCGGCAAAGGGAACAGCGCCCAGGAACTGCACCTGCTCGGTCAACTGCAGTTGCCTGGCCAGTTCTTCCCATTCCTGGCGTAAGGGACCATCCCCGGCGACCAGCAGTTGCACGGGGATCTCCGATTTGACCTGTGCGAGCGCCTCCAGCCCGAGTCCCAGGGCCTTTCTCGGTTCCAGCCGTCCGGCCCAGAGCAACGTCAGCTTCCGGCCGGGGGGGCGGACCGGCATCGGGTCCGGGATGCTGTTTTCCGGCAGGCCGTTATCGAAATATGACAGGACTTGGGATGCGCCGGCCTCTTTCAAAACGGTCGCCGTCTCGCGATTGGTCGCGAACAAGATGGCGCAGCGCCGGACGGCACGCCGCAGCGAGGGAAGGTGAGGCAGGATTTGCAGGCGTAGGCTGCGTAGCAACTCCTTTGTCCGGGCCTCTCCGAAGTAGTGTCGAAAGGCTCGCGGCGAGACCATGCCTCCGCCGATCGGCCCCCAGATGAACGGAACCGGCAAACGCCATAAAGGAGGCGGCACGCTGACCGTTCCCCAACTGACGTGGTGAACGACGTCGAGGTTGTGCGTCCGGTGAAGTTGACGCGCACGGCGCAATGCCGCCCACTGCCAAAGGATGTAATGCAATTTGATCCCGCGCTCCCCTCGTGCCGGGTTCCAGGGGTCCAGGATCGCAGGCGGTTTTACCCAGACAAAACGGAGATTCGGATTCGGATGTTCATCAAGGTAGCGTTCGATCTCTTCACGGTACTGCGGATGGGTCAAAACCCATACTTCATGCAGTTCCGAAAGATGCCAGCCCCAATTCCAGGTCAATCCTGGCTCCGATCCTCTTCCTGGCCCACAAGCATGGCCAACTAATAGAACTTTCATCGATTGGTTAACTCCGTGAGTTCTTACCGGAAGTTTGACAGCAACTGTTACTAATTCATCAACCACCAACCTCAGCTTGCATCAAGCTTTGAAGGTCGCTTTGATGGTGGTCTCCGTTCTCGGTTTCGGATGAAAGAGCCCTCTGATCAACTCCACTACTCTTTGAGCTTGCAACTTGATGGCGGGGCCGAACGCATAATCGAGCCATCGCTGCCTGAGCGGAGCGGGCATCATGAGGGCTATTCCGTAGATCGAGACATAGGCTATCTTTTGAATCCTCCCGTACATATCGTCGCGGATCAGCAGCGAGGAGTAGTTCAAATAATCCAGCACGAGGGCCAGCCACGGCTCGCCGTTCAGCAGTGAGATGGCGAATCGTTGTCCGATCAGCGTCAGGTTCTGCTCCGGATTGAGCAGCCGGTCGGAATATCCCCGTTTCTCAAGCTGACTGTTGACGCCATCGAGGACGCGGCGCACATCATTCATGCCTTTTTTCGATGTCTCCGGATTGACTCCGAATGATCCGGTCAGATTGGCCCCATGAATTTTGTATTGGCCTAAGACCTTCGGTACCGCGCCGACCCTGGTGAACAGCGGAAGCGTGGTGAAGAGAAAACCATCGGCCAGACTGCGGAATGGTTTCTCCGGGATCGGAAAGACCAATTCTGCGGCTTCACGCCGGAACGAGAGGGCGCTGGAGGGCATGTTCCTGTATCTCCCTCCGCGCTTGATCACTTGCTCCGCAATCCACCCGGTCTCGAACTTGCTCAGGAAAGGCATCTGTTGAAGCTCTTGACCGAATTGATCGATGATCGTCATCGCGTGGAGCATGAGCCCGGTCTGGGGCTCTTTGAGAAACTGATCGACCACCGCTTCGAGTTTCTCCGGAAGAAAGAGATCATCGGCGTCAAGCAGACAAATGATTCCGCCCGTGGACTGGGCATACGCCGCGTTGAGCGCCGACGCCATGCCACCGTTCGCTTTATTGATCATCTTGATCCGCGCGTCGGTCACCACATAAGATCGAATCACCTGGCAGGAATCATCGGTCGAGCCATCGTCACAGACGATCAATTCAAAACGCCGGTATGTCTGACGCAAGGCGCTTTCAATCGCCTCTCCGACAAAATGGGCATAGTTGTAGTTGACGATCAGGATCGAGACCAGCGGCTGTTGATCGAGCGGCGGCAGCGTGATGGGACTGAGCTTGCCGCCTGACTGATCGCCACCTTCATTAACGGCCTTGAGCTTTATTTTCATAATTTGAAACCTTTCAGCTTGATGTCCGGGAAAGTAACGACCTCGCTGCTCAATTGAGTTTCCGGCAGAGCGCCAGCGCCGACCCGACGACCTGATGCATATCGTAATACTTGTACTCGGCGAGGCGTCCGCCGAAGACCGTCCGCTCGCGCCGCGCCAGTTCCTGATAACTCGCGAGCCTCTGTTTATCGGCCTCGGAGTTGACCGGATAGTAAGGCGCGTCGTTATCGATCTGGGAATATTCGCGCGAGATGACCGTTTTGCCGGGGCGGTGTTTCTTCTCGGGATGCAGATGCTTGGGCTCGTGAATGCGGGTGTAAGGGACTTTGAGGTCGGCATAGTTCATTTGGCTCGTCCCCTGAAAATCATCGACCGCGAGGCTCTCGACCTCAAACCGAACCGAGCGCCAGTTGAGCCGGCCGAACTGATAATCGAAGTAACGATCGATCGGAGCGGTATAGACCAGGCGATCGCACTGCCGCTCCCAGTATGCTCGATCGGCGAAGTAATCGACGTTGAGTTCGACGGGAATTCCTTCCAACATGCGCTCGAAGATCGGCGTATAACCGCCGACCGGAACGCCCTGGTAGGTATCGTCGAAATACGAATCATAGTAGGAATAACGAACGGGCAGCCGGGTGATGATGTTGGCCGGCAACTCGCGTGGATCGCAACCCCATTGTTTGATCGTGTACCCTTTGATAAAGGCATCATAGAGATCTTTTCCGATCAGACTGATCGCCTTCTCTTCGAGATTGGCGGGATTTTCCACCCCGCTTCTCTTGGTGGCGATGAACGCTTCGACCTCCGACGGCTTGAGATTGCTGTTGTAAAAGGCGTTGATTGTCCCGAGATTGATCGGCATCGTATAGACCTTGCCCTCATAGGTGGTGAGGACTCGATGCTGGTAGCGATTGAAGTCGCTAAACTGGTTAATGTATTCCCAGATCTCCCGGTTGTTGGTGTGAAAGATGTGAGTGCCGTACTTGTGGATGTTGATCCCCGTCTCTTCGTCATTATAGGTGTAACAATTGCCACCGACGTGGTCACGCCGTTCAAGTAAGAGCACCGAATTGCCTTTTTTGGTCAATTGTTCGGCGGTCACCGCGCCGAACAGACCTCCCCCTACGATGACATAGTTATATTTAGCCATTGTCTTCTTGCGGTTAATGCTTAATCAGCAAAGCTATTTTCTGATTGAGGCTAGACGCTGCACGTTGCAGAGCGCCTCGTGACCTCTCCTGAGATTGCGGCAGAACTGAACCCAGCCGAAATTAACGTCATCCGCGATCAATGCTCCGGATGGCCGGAGGTGCGGCCAGACCAGCTCGAATTCCCAAAGCATGTGATCGGGTGTGTGCAGATCGTCGTGGAAAAAGAGGTCTACCCATGGCAACCGGGCCAGGAGCTCGGGTAATGCCGTCCGGACATCTTGAAGGATCAAGATGTGGCGCGCCCCCATTTGGCGCCTGATCTCGGGAGGGATCGCCCAACCGGCGCCACGCTCGTACCAGCTATAGAGCGACCCGTCGTTCTGGACCCCGTGATCACTTGCTTCCGGCGGCAACTCGATCGAATAGAGTTCTCCGGTTCCGTTCTCGATGAGGGCGGCGCTGATAAATGAAGTGGAGACCCCCGCCGCCACCCCGGTCTCGATGACATAGCGCGGCTTCAACGCGCGGGCTATTCCATAAAGAATGATGCCGTCCTCCAGGCTCACTCCGCCCTGGCCGCTGTTGACCTCGGCGATCGTCATCTCGAGTCTGTGACGCCACCGTCCGAATCCGTCGAGACCGACCCTTTCATCGATCCCCAGGGTCCATAAGAACTCGATCGGATCATTCAACTTGTATTTAGAGAAGAGCCATTTCGCGTATGCGAGCTTGAGGATTTGCCCCGGAGATGTCCGGTAATACGGAGCGACGGCCACCTCTTCGGCGAATTTGATGATTCGCGCCGCCCAGCCCGAATGGATGCGCCATTTGAGGGGCGCCCGTGCATAATGATTTTGGTCTGTTACCATTGCCGCCAAAAATAATGATCGAACGTTAAATAATGACCGTAGGGAGATACTTGATAGATTTCATGAGAAGGGTCTTCCAATGCTCGCCTTCGGCTGTCTGAGAAAGAATCCGCTGGCCATTAATCGCGTCAAAGAGGTCAATCCCCCGGCGGCGGTGGCGCCGGCCACTCCTCCCCAGGCGGTGAGGGGCAACCCAATGAACATCGTGGTCATGGCGCTGGCCAGTTGCGAGAAGAAGGCTACTCTTGTCCGCTCGAGGCTATTGAGGATGACCACCATCAAGTTGGCCAAGTAGCCGATCAAATAACAGATGACGAAAAGGCGTAGGATGCCGGCCAATCCCAGATAGGGCGAATTCGATCCGTAGAATAGTTGGAGCGCCCACTGCGGCCAGATAACCAGGATCAGGTAAAAGGGGAGCAGTAACATTCCTCCCTGAATCCCGTAACTAAATCCGATTTTAGTTGCTTCTCTCTCTCCGCGCTCGCCTCTCGTCCTCGCCACCGCGGGATAGATCAAGCTCCCGATGCCGAAGGCGACGGGATGAGTGATACCGAGAATGTTACTAACCGCCTGAAACTCTGCAGAAGCCGCCGCGCTATAGAAGAAGGCGAGCGCCCACGGATAGGCCTGACTCAGAAAGAGACTGACAAAGTTGGTCATCAGCACCCATCGGCCCAGGTTCCAGAAGACATGGCCCAGCTGACGGACCTCAGCCAGTTCCATCCACCTCATGCCGTGTTGGAGCATCTGGAGCATTCCTGCTGCTCCTGAGGTGATGGCCATCAAGATGAACGCTTCCTTGACCGACATCTTCCAGTTGCCGGCATAGATCCAGACCAGTCCGGCCTGCCCCAGGTAACTGATGATGTCGCCGAAGACCGCCTCGCGGTGCCTGAGGCGAGCCATGAAGGCCCTTCTGATCGTCTCCTGAAATTGCCAGAGGAT
>Ga0081539_10004912_pt1 | contig 14244 bp, 4 predicted proteins | sample TabmetS4T2R2_FD_71023 | JGI IMG/M metagenome (GOLD analysis project Ga0081539, IMG submission 71023) | Tabebuia heterophylla rhizosphere microbial communities from the University of Puerto Rico - S4T2R2 | ecosystem: Host-associated > Plants > Roots > Rhizosphere ...
GGCTGGGCCCGGTTTTGTTATCGATGAGGCGCGCCGGGGCCAAAGGGGGCGCCAGGCCGCCGCACTCCAAGGAGGCGCCCGGTACGAAGCTCGCTAATCGTTCAAACTGCATCACCACCGACGGCGCTTTCTTGCCTCCACAGCCTGTGATGTTTTTGGATAACGGTGGATGAGCTCGCGCCAGGCGGCGCCGTCGTAATGGAAACGCTTTGTATTTGTGTCGAAGACGAATCCGACGCGCTGGCGGTTATAGCGATCGAGACCCGTGTAGTTCAGGAAATAACTGAACTCCGGTGCGTCGCCAAGGTCGTCTTTGAGACGGCGTGCGGCGTCGATCGAGAGCTTTGCGGCAAGCTCTTCCGCCGTGTCACCGAGTAGCAGCAGAACTTCGGGACGAAGCGTTGAACGAGTGAAATGGTCGAGAAAGATTCGCGCCCGTACGATGCGATCGAAGCCATCTGAACGTTCCATCAGCGTCAGTAATCTTCGGTCATCACCGGGACGTGAGGATGAGGCGACGGCGTCACGTTGAATCCAACCGTGCGTGCGGCTCGATACGTTGACGAGAAGAAAGACGACGCCGTCACCGCCAGTTTTCGAAGATCTGACGGCCACCAATCGTCCACGGCTGAGACGTCGCACGAGTTTCCCGCTGAGCTGCGGCGTTGCACGCAGCGCCGCAAGTCGCTCATCAACAACAACCGCCAGCCGCCCTCCCGCGGGAGGCCTCTTCTGCGCAAAACCAGCTACTTGAAGTAAGAGAATGCAAAGCAGGCAAACCGTGAGCTTGTGAGGAATCATTTTGTTCTCCGTTTCGTGAGGTTTTTAGAATAGGCCCTATTGGTCCTATCGGACCTATAGAACCCCGCCAATTTAAACCGCGGCGATTCTCTCTTTAAACGCCGCGTGATGGAAGTGGCAAATCGCCACCGCCAGCGCATCTGCCGCATCATGCGGCGACGGCACGCTCTTCAACGCCAGCAGCAGCCGCACCATCTCCTGCACCTGATGCTTCTCCGCGTTCCCATAACCAACCACCGTCTGCTTGATCAACCGCGGTGAATACTCTTCAATCTCCAGTCCCGCACGTTCCGCCACCAGCAGCACAACTCCACGCACCTGCCCGAGCTTCATGCTGACTTTCACGTTCGTCGCAAGGAACGCATCTTCAAGCGCGCACGCATCCGGACGATGTTGCGCGATCACTTCCTCCAGCCCCGTACACATCTTCAACAGTCGCGTGGAAAACTTCAGACTGGACGCTGCGCGAATCGAACCAAACGCGACGAGTGAGTAGCGCCGCCCGTCGCCTTCGACAACGCCCCATCCCATTGTCTGGCTTCCCGGATCGATTCCTATAACGCGCATCGCGCGCGAGTATACAACGCCGTTACCATCTGCAAACACAAAATGTTATCCTCAAACTTCCCCTTTAGTCCCCCTGCTTGTGTGTAATGTGGGCGCACTCGATGAGTGAGTTCTTGGAATCACTGTCTTCATTTTTAGGCAACCCGGCAGGCTACGCTGAGGAGAAGCCGTTCCAGGCAGAATTCTTCAGCGTCGAGCGCCTCGAACAGTACGCACAAACTCTCGCGGCCGAACACCAAACGGTCACTCGTAAAGGTCACGCACAACTCCTCCCGCGTCTCGAAGACAACGGCCGCAAGCTCGAAGCTGCTTACAAAGCACTCGTCAACGCGCTGCGGGAAGGCCGCGCGATCTCACCGGCCGCTGAATGGCTCGTAGACAACTATCACATCGTCGAAGAGCAACTGCGCGAGATCCGTCAGGACCTGCCGAAGAGCTTCTATCACGAGCTCCCCAAACTCGCTTCAGGCGAGTTGGAAGCCTACCCGCGAATCTACGCAGTCGCCCTGGAACTCATCGCGCATACTGACTCGCGTCTCGCTACAAACACGCTGCAAAGATTCATCGCGGCTTACCAGACTGTCGCGCCACTCTCGATCGGCGAGTTATGGGCCGTCGCGATCACCCTGCGACTGGCGCTCGTCGAGAACCTGCGCCGCCTTGCTATTGCCATCGCCCGCGCACGCGCCGAGCGCGACGAAGCCGACAAGCTCGCCGACAAGCTGCTCGAGCTCGCTTCACTGCAACCGGCGAACGTCATGTCGTTTCTGAGCGAGCGAATCGGAAAACAGGAAGATCTCCCACATGCGTTTCTGGTCCAACTCGTCCAACGCCTGCGCGAACAGCATCCGTCCGTCATGCCCGTGATGGACTGGATTGAGAAACAGGTCACGAAGCAAGGCGCGACGGTCGAGCAGATCATTCACTCGGAACACCAGCGACAAGCCGCAGCGCAGGTCACGGTGGGAAACATCATCACCAGCATGCGCCTGCTCTCGACGCTCGACTGGAACGACTTCTTCGAGAAAGTCAGTCTCATCGAGCAACTGCTGGGAAACGATCCGGCGGGCGTCTACGCGCGGATGGAGTTTGCCTCGCGCGATCGCTATCGACACGTCATCGAGCGCATCAGCAAACGAACACGCACGAAAGAGCTCGAGGTCGCCCAAGCCGCTATCGATCTCTCCGCTCACGCGGACGAAAAAGTGCCCGCGCAAAAACATGTCGGTTATTACCTGGTCGACACCGGCTTAACCGAGCTCGAGACGAAGTTCAAATATCAACCACGCACTGTGGAACGTTTCCGACGCTTCCTGCTGCGACACTCCACGGCGACGTATCTCGGCACGCTCACCGTCATGACCGTGCTGATCATGACGCCGCTGCTTTACTTCATGTCTCGCTATGGCGTTGGTTGGCCGTTTCTTATAGTGACCGCCTTGCTGGCGCTGCTCCCCGCGAGTGATCTCGCGATCACAGTACTTAACTGGGACCTCACACACTTCTTCCCGCCACGTCTGCTGCCTCGGATGGAAACCTCGACTGGCATTCCAGACGATGCTGCGACATTCGTCGTCGTGCCGACGATCTTCCTGAACGATGAGCAAGTACACGAGCTCGTTGAGCGACTCGAAGTCCACTATCTCGCCAACCACGACGAACACGTCTACTTCGCGTTGTTGAGCGACTTCCCTGACGCCGCTACAGAAGAAATGCCAGCGGATTCAAACCTGCTCGCGATTGCGCAAAGCGGCATCGACGCTCTCAATCGCAGGCATGGCAACGAGCGTTTTCACCTCTTCCACCGTAAGCGGCAATGGAACGCGGGCGAACAGAAATGGATGGGATGGGAACGCAAACGCGGCAAGCTCGAAGAGTTCAATCGACTGCTGCGCGGCGCACAGGACACGAGCTTCGTCGTGCGCACTGCCAACGACGCCCTGCTGAGATCGATCCGTTACGTGATCACACTCGACTCCGACACGCAGCTTCCACGCGACGTCGCGCGCAAGCTTGTCGGCGCTGCGATTCACCCGCTCAATCAACCACAGATCGACCCGGCAACGAATCGCGTCACGCGCGGCTACGGCATTTTGCAGCCACGCGTCAGCATCGCGCTCGCCAGCGCTTCGCGCTCGAAGTTTGTTCAAGTCTTCTCCGGCTACACGGGTATTGACCCGTACACAACAGCCGTGTCAGACGTCTATCAGGACTTCTTCGGCGAAGGAAACTTTACCGGCAAAGGCTTGTACGACGTCGATGCTTTTCAAACGACTCTCGAAAACCGCGTGCCTCCAAACTCGCTGCTCAGTCACGATCTATTCGAGTCGCTGTTTGCACGCGCCGCACTCACAACGGACATCGAGCTCCTCGATGACTATCCGGCGTCGTACGAAGCCTACGCGAAACGAGCACATCGTTGGGTGCGCGGCGACTGGCAGATCATACGCTGGCTGTTTCCGTCAGTGCCGGATGGGAACCGCAATAAGGTGTACAACACGTTGCCACTATTCGCGCGCTGGAAGATCCTCGACAATCTTCGTCGCAGCCTTGTCGCGCCGGCGTTGTTTCTGTGGCTCGTCGCTTCGTGCGTGATATTTCCCGGCTCGGCGTTGCTCTGGTCGCTCTTTGTGTTTCTCGTGATCGCGTTTCCGGTTTACCTGCACGTAACGACAGGCCTCGCGATGCACCCGCGCGGCATTCCCTGGACCAGTCACTTCTGGAGTCGCTGGGGCGACTTCCGCACCAACACCGCGCAGATCGCACTCTCGTTTGTGTTCCTGCCGCACCAGGCATGGTTGATGTGCGACGCGATCGTGCGCGCGCTTTATCGCCAGCTAATCTCGCGCAAGAAGTTGCTTGAATGGGTGTCGGCAGCCGAAGCGGAAAAATCCGTACGCAACGACGTGCCGTCATTCGTCTGGTTCATGTTGCCGGCCTTGATACTGACGCTCGCCGCACTTGGCGCAACGTTCATATTCAAGCCTCGCGCAGTGCCGGAGATGGGAATTCTCTTCGTCGTCTGGATTATCTCGCCGTTGATTGCGTATGTCGTGAGCAAGCCGCGACCGGCTGAACGAAAGCTTTTGAACGAAGAGGACAAGGCATTTGCACGGCTGATCGCGCGTCGCACGTGGCGCTTCTTTGAAACGTTTGTCGGCGCTGACGACAATTGGCTCCCACCCGACAACTATCAGGAAGATCCGTCACCCGTCGTAGCGCATCGCACCTCGCCGACAAACATGGGCTTGTTGCTGCTCGGCAATCATTCGGCGCACGATCTCGGTTACGTCGGCGCGCTTGAATTAGTCGAGCGACAGGAGCTGACGTTTGCGACATTAGCGAAGCTGAATCGCCTGCACGGTCACTTCTTCAACTGGTACGACACTAAAACTCTCGAGCCGCTCTTGCCGCAATACATCTCGACAGTCGACAGCGGCAACCTCGCCGGACATCTGATCGCCGTCAAACAAGCCTGTATTGAGTTTCCGGAAACGCGCCTGTTCGATTCACGCGTGATCGATGGATTGACCGACACCATCAATGCGATCGACGCTGAAGCCGTAGCCCTCGGCAGCTTCCGGCAACGCACTGACGTCGTGACCGTCAGACAGTTACACGACGAGATCGCTGCATGTCGCGAAGTATTGCAAGTCGAGCCCGGCGAAGATCTCTCATCGTGGATAGCACTCTTTGATTCTCTGAACCGGCGTGCTTCTGAAATCGAAGACATCGTGAACGCGCTCGTTCACGAGCATGGCGAAGTTAGTTTCAAGGAGTTGCGCTGGTGCGTTGGCGCACTGCAACACCAGCTTAAGTCATGCCGCAGAGACGCGGAATCACTGACGAGTTGGGCACGTTTACTGCCCTCTCTCGAGAAGGAAATCAGAGATGTAGAGAACGACTGGGTTCCGATCCTTAAAGATGTCCCAACACTCGCCGACATCCCACAACTCTGTGACAAAATCCTGGTCCAACTTGCAGCCATGCGGAACAACGCTTCGCCGACGGCTACGCAACTCACCAAAGCATTCGAACAAGCTGCGGGCGCTGCGGCCGACATGTTGTCGCGACTCAGCCGACTCGCACGCCGCTGCGATGAGATCGTCGAAGAGATGGACTTTTCATTCCTCTTCGACGTCGAGCGCAAGCTCTTCACGATCGGCTACAACGTCACCGCCTCACGCGCGGACGACTCGTATTACGATCTGCTCGCTTCGGAAGCGCGTCTCGCGAGTTTTGTCGGCATCGCAAAAGGCGACGTGCCGCAACAACACTGGTTCCGCATGGGTCGCGCGCTCACCAAAGTCGACGGCGGGCGCGCGCTGATCTCCTGGACGGGAACGATGTTTGAGTATCTGATGCCGCTCCTCGTCATGCGCAACTATCACGCGACCCTGCTCGCCGAAACTTATCAAACCGTCGTCGAGCGTCAGATCGAATACGGCGAGGAGCGTGGCGTGCCGTGGGGAATTTCCGAAGCCGCTTACAACGTGCGCGATCTGCATTTCAACTATCAATACGGACCGTTTGGCGTTCCCGGTCTCGGTCTCAAGCGCGGCCTGATTGAAGATCTCGTCGTCGCTCCTTACGCCACCATGCTGGCTATCGGCATCGATCCGGACGCGGCGATGGACAACCTGCGTCGCCTGCAAAAAGAAGGCGCACTTGGACCATACGGCTTTTACGAATCGATCGACTACACCGCTGAGCGGCTGCCTGAGAATCAGAAGTCGGTGCTCATTCGCGCGTTCATGACGCACCACCAGGGAATGAGTCTCGTCTCGCTCGCAAACATCCTTCACGAAGATCTCGGCCCGAAACGTTTTCACTCCGATCCGGCAGTGCAGGCGACCGAGTTGCTGCTGCAGGAGCGTGTCCCGATCGGCGTGCCTGCGGCGCATCCGCGCTCCGAAGAAGTCCTGACTGGGCGTGTGGCCCAGGCCATGCCGGGCATGATCACGCGTGTTTACGAGTCCGCAGATCTCGAGACACCGCGCACCCAGTTGCTTTCGAACGGCAGTTACAACGTCATGATTACGACTGCCGGTTCGGGCTACTCACAATGCGAGGACAACGCGGTCACGCGCTGGCGCGAAGACGTAACACGCGATAACTGGGGCGCGTTTATTTACCTGCGCGACGTGCGCAGCGGCAACGTCTGGTCGGCAGGACATCAGCCGGTGCGACGCAAACCGCAGTCGTATCACGTCGCGTTTTCAGAAGACAAAGCCGACTTCCGTCGCGTCGATTCGGGAATCTCGACGCGCATGGAGGTCGTCGTCTCGGCGGAAGACAACGCGGAGGTGCGTCGCATCTCGCTCACAAACCACTCTTCACGCACGCGCGAGGTCGAGTTAACGAGTTATGCAGAGATCGTTTTGGCGAGCCAAAACGCAGACGTCGCACACCAGTCGTTCAGCAATCTTTTCATCGAGACTGAATTCGTGCCCGGCGAGAACGCGCTCCTCGCGCACCGGCGACTACGTTCTTCTGATGAGCGACCGATCTGGGGTGTGCACGTTGTCGTCGCCGAAGGTGAGCAGGTCGGTGCGGTGCAGTATGAAACTGATCGCGGACGTTTTCTCGGACGCGGACGCACCGCGAGTAATCCGATCGCCGTGATGGAAGATCGCCCGCTCTCAAACACGACCGGCGCCGTGCTCGATCCCGTTTTTAGCCTGCGCCGTCGCGTGCGAATTCCTCCGAATCAGACTGTGCGTTGTTCGTTCAGCACCGCTGTCGCGCAGTCGCGTGAAGAGGCGCTCGCCCTTGCCGACAAGTATCACGATCCAAATATCTTCGAGCGCGAGCTGCGACTCGCGTGGACCAAGGCGCAGGTTGAGATGAGTCACTTGAAGATCGATTCGGAAGAAGCGCACCTGTTTCAACGTCTCGCGGCGCGCATCGTCTATTCGGATCCGTCACTGCGCCCGACACCGCACGTGCTCGCGCTCAATACCAAAGCGCAATCGAGCCTTTGGGCTTACGGCATTAGCGGTGACCTGCCGATCGTTGTCGTTCGCATCAATAAAGCCGACGACATGCGCACCGTGAAGAAGCTCGTGCGCGGGCACGAGTACCTGCACTACAAAGGCCTGAACGTCGATCTCGTGATTCTCAACGACACGCCGACTGACTATCTACAGTTACTGCACCAGGAGCTCGACACGACGATTCGCACCAGCGGCTTGCAGGCGTTACAAGACAAACCCGGCGGAGTTTACCTGCGACGCTCGGATCAAATGCCTGAAGCGGATCGAATTCTGCTGCACGCGGTGGCGCGCGTCGTGATCGTCGCCGAGCGTGGCTCGTTCGAAGATCAGATTGAACGTAAGCGCGTGGAAGAGCCTTTGCCGCCGCCGTTTGTGCCGCGCGTTCCGTCGCAAACATATCCGGAGCTGACGGTGCCGCAGCCGGATCTGTCGTTCTTCAACGGACTCGGTGGATTTCACCAGGGTGGACGTGAATACGTGACCGTTCTCGGCGCGGAGCAGTGGACTCCGGCTCCCTGGTCCAACGTCATCGGCAACAACGTCGATTTTGGTTTTCTGATTACTGAGACTGGCGGCGGCTGTACGTGGTCGGTTAACAGTCGTGAGAACCGGCTCACGCCGTGGTCCAACGATGTCGTCAGCGATCCGCCGGGTGAAGTGGTTTACCTGCGCGACGAAGATTCAGGCACGATCTGGTCCGCGACGCCTTCGCCGATCCGCGAGCGTGAGCCGTACATCGTCAGGCACGGACAGGGCTACAGCGTCTTCGAACACACCAGCCAGGGCATCTCGCAAGAACTCCTTGTCTTCGCGCCACTCGACGCGCCCGTGAAGATCTCGTTGTTACGTTTACGCAACCGCACGGCGCGGAAGCGACGAATCACGGTTACTAATTACAACGAGCTCGTGCTCGGCGTTTCGCGAGCTTCGTCAGCGCCGTACATCATCACCGAGATCGACGCGCAAGCTTCGACGATCTTTGCGAAGAACCCTTTCAACAACGAGTTCGCGGAGCGTGTTGCGTTTGCGGCGACGAGCGAGCGCATGTTGAGTGCGACGTGCGATCGCAAGGAGTTCATCGGCCGCAACAGCTCGCTCGAAAGTCCCGCCGCGCTCAGGCGTCTCAGCCTTGCAGGTCGCGACGGCGCCGGGCTGGATCCTTGTGCCGCAATTCAAACGAGTGTCGAGCTCGCGCCAAACGAAGCGCGCGAAGTCATCTTCCTGATTGGCGAAGCGGAATCGAAAGCCACGGCGCAGTCCGTCGTCTCAAAGTTTAGACAACCAGGCAACGTCAACGCTGCGTTTGAACATGTCCTCGCACACTGGGACCACCTGCTCGGCACGATCGAAGTGCGAACGCCCGATGCGGCGTTGGATACGATGCTCAATCGCTGGCTTCTCTATCAAACACTCTCGTGTCGCATCTGGGCGCGCACGGCGTTCTATCAATCAGGCGGCGCTTTCGGTTTTCGCGATCAGCTACAGGACGTGATGGCACTCGTCTACAGCAGTCCTGACGTCGCGCGCAAACAGATCGTCCTCGCGGCGGCGCACCAGTTTAAAGAAGGCGACGTACAGCACTGGTGGCATCCGCCGAGCGGCCGCGGCGTGCGCACGCGCATCTCCGACGATCTGCTGTGGCTACCGTTCGTCGCCGCGTTCTACATCAACGTCACCGGCGATGAATCTATCCTCGAAGAAGTAGTTCCGTTTCTCGAACAGCCTTTGCTCAATCCGGATCAGCACGAGAACTACACACAACCACAGGTTTCCCGGGAGACCGCATCGGTTTACGAACACTGTGCGCGCGCACTCGATCGCAGTCTCGCTGTGGGCAAACACGGACTCCCGCTCATGGGCGCGGGGGATTGGAACGACGGCATGAACCGCGTCGGCATGGGCGGCAAAGGCGAGAGCGTGTGGCTCGGCTGGTTCCTCTACACCACGCTCGCCGCTTTCACGCCGCACGTCGATGCACGCAAACAGAGGCAGCGTGGCAATCGTTATCGCAAGCATCTCGAGAACCTGCGCAAGGCGCTTGAAGAGAAGGCGTGGGACGGCGACTGGTATCGCCGCGCTTACTTCGACGACGGCACGCCGCTCGGCTCGGCGCGTAATGAAGAGTGTCGTATCGATTCTATTGCGCAGTCGTGGGCCGTGATCTCCGGGGCTTCGGATCAGTATCGCATGGGACGGGCGATGGCTGCGGTCGAGGAGTACTTGATCCGTCGTGGTGATGGACTCGTGATTCTCTTCACGCCGCCGTTCGACAAAAGCAGTCTCGATCCCGGCTATATAAAAGGATACGTGCCGGGCGTCCGTGAAAACGGTGGGCAGTACACGCACGCGGCCATCTGGACCATGATTGCGTATTCGATGCTTGGCGATGGAGAGCGCGCGGGCGAGTTGTTCTCGCTATTGAATCCGATCAATCACTCGGCAACGCGTGCCGGGCTGCACAAGTACAAAGTCGAGCCGTATGTTGCGGTGGGCGATGTTTACGCGGTGCCGCCACACAATGGTCGTGGTGGTTGGACGTGGTACACGGGATCGGCTGGTTGGATGTATCGCGCGGGACTTGAATCGATACTCGGATTCAAGTTGATGAAAGATCGCTTGGAGATCGATCCGTGTGTGCCGCGCTGGTGGCGCGAATTCGAGATCGTCTATCGACGCGGCCGCGCTGTTTACCGGATCAAAGTCGAGAACCCGTCGGGTGTGAGTCGAGGCGTGGTGAGCGTCGAGGTTGATGGCGTGACCCAGAACGTGATCGAACTGCTCGACGACGACAAAACGCACAATGTTCGAGTCTTAATGGGTGAGCCGCCGATTAACGCGGATCACGCGGATCAGAAAGAAGAACAGAAAACTCTTCTTTCTTAATATCCGCGTTCATCCGCGTAAAATCCGCGGCTAACTATACCGCCGCCATGTCGGCTTCGCTGATATCAAAGTTAGCCGAGACCTTCTGCACGTCGTCGTGGTCCTCAAGCGCTTCCATCAGCTTCAACATCTGCCGCGCATCTCCGCCTTCGAGTTTGATGTAGTTCTGCGGCACAAACTCAACCTCAGCAACCTGTGGCTCGATGCCGGCTCCCTTCACCGCCGTCAGCACGCCATCAAACGCTTCCGGTGAAGTGATGATCTCGAAATTGTCTTCATCGTCACGCAGGTCATCCGCGCCCGCTTCGATCACGAGATCGAAAAGCTCTTCCTCCGATTTGTCAGACTTGCTGACGACGATGTAACCCTTCTTTTCAAACATCCAACCCACTGAACCAGATTCACCAAGGTTGCCGCCGTTTTTCGAAAACAGGTGCCGGATCTCCGCGACCGTGCGATTGCGATTGTCGGTCATCGATTGAATGAGCAGCGCCACGCCGCCCGGACCATAACCTTCGTACGTGATCTCTTCGTAATTGACGCCTTCTTCCTCGCCCGTGCCGCGACGAATCGCGCGATCAATCGTCTCATTGGGCATGTTGCCGCCCTTCGCATCGAGAATCGCTTTGCGCAGGCGCGCATTCGCGTCAGGGTCACCGCCGCCCGTGCGCGCCGCGACGGTGATTTCTTTAATAAACTTCGTGAATAGTTTGCCGCGCTTGGCATCGAGCGCGCCTTTCTTGTGCTTGATACTGTGCCATTTCGAATGTCCGGACATTGGGTTTCAGATCCTTCTGGAGTTTGTGGGTCGGACGGGCAATATATCACAAGAGGGGTTTTCTCACGCAAAGACGCAAAGGCGCAAAGAACGCAAAGGCTGCTTAAGTTCTCTTTGCGCCTTTGCGCCTTTGCGTGAGAAAACTATTTCAAAGCCTCATACTCTTTGCGCGCCTCCGTCAGCACGGGCAGGTCGGGATCGGCGTCTTTCCAGAGGGCAAAGAAATCCTGATACGCCTTGCGCGCGCCCTCTGTGTCGGGGTTAATCGCGAGCGCGCGTCCGAGACCAAGGTGCGCGAGGATGTGCGTCGGCGAGTGAATGTCGACGCCTCGGTGGTCTATCACCTTCCTGAATTCCGCTGCCGCCTGATCGCCCATGCGTTGCTTGAGATACAAATTCCCGCGCGCGAAGGTCGTGCCGACACCGAGAATGATTCCACCTTCGTAACCGCGTATCGACTCGAACAACTGAATCGCCTGATTTAGATTGCCGCGACTCTTCTCAATCCCCGCCGTCACGATTGGCGGAACAATCGTGTTGATGACAGTGTTCTTCGGATACGTGGACCGTGCTTCGTCGAGCAGCTTTTGCGCCTGGTCGCGATCGTCGCAAGCGGCATAAATTGCCGCGCCGTTGGCGAGGTTCATCTGACCACGCAGGAGCTCCAGCGCCGCCTTCGCATTCGCTTTCGCCTGATCGCACTTACCGAGATACATCAGATCATTCGCCATACCCATCAACACACCCGACGCATTCTCCGTGCGATCCTGTTGCTTCAACAACTCGACTGCACGCTTTCGCAGCTCTTCAGCCTGCTTTAGTTTGCCGGCATACAATGCAGTCGCGCTCTGCAGCGCGGTAATATCGGCCTCCTCGGGTTTGCCTTTGGCCCACTGAACTTCGCGATCCATCGCCGCCTGATCCTGCCGCAGGAAAGCAAAGAAATAGTTATTGACGTGCGCCGACAGGGAGTCGGGATTGATCTTTTGGGACTCTCGCGCCGCCTGCTCTGCTTCGTCAAAACGGCCGAGGCTCATGAAACTCGAAACGAGATTGTCGTGCCCGGTGACGTTATTCGGACTCAGTCGCACGGCTTCGAGCGCCTCTTTCAGTGCTTCCTCGTTTCGTCCGAGGAGTTTGTAGCTGAGTGAAAGATTGTTATGCGGAATGAAATCGTTTGGATAAAGACGCGCCCACGTCTTGAGTGTTTCGATCGCCTGATCGATGTCGCCGGTTATGTAGGAGTGATACTTCTCTTCAATGTAGAGCCGTTCGCGCTCACTCACGCGATCGCGCAGATCGTAAGCCTTCTGCACGTATTGTTTCGCCGTCTCGATCTGTTCCTGGTTAACGTAGTGAACGCCGACGCGTGCGTAGGCCATCGCGAAGTTTGGATCGAGCTCGACGGCGCGCTTGTAGAAGGTCAACGCCTCTCGCGCCCTGCCCTTGGCGCGCTCTTCGTTAGCCATCGCATAGGCCTTGAGCGCTTCGAGCGATGACGTGGTGGCCTGTTCGATGTTCACGTCGTACTTCTGCATTGAGCTCAGCGATTCGCCGAGTTTCTTGCGCAGGTTCAAAGCCGCGGTGCTGAGTGACGAGAGTACCTTCTCTTTACTCTCCGCCTCGATCTGTTCGCGCGCGATCGGATCCCCCGAGCGCGGGTTCAACGCTTCGAGCGTGATCACGTAATGACTGCCGAGACTCGCAATCGTTCCCGTCAGCATGGCTTTGATTCCCTGTCGCTCGCAGATCTCACGACCGACGGCACGCGTGATGCGATCATCGGGCGAGCGGCCCATGAAGCGCAGTGTCTCGCGCACGCGATCTTCGGGAAACAAGTTCAAGAACGGTGTTTGACCGAGATTTACCGCGAGTGCCTGTTTCAAGGTGCCGTCGAAGACAGCCTCCCCTGTTGTGTTGACGAAATCGGTCAGCAGAATCGTGTCGCGCTCGGTGAGCGGGTGCGAGTTGCGCTTGTAAAGGTAAAACGCCGAGGCGCTCGCGACGATCACGACGAGCGCGATCAAAGCCGCGGCCAGCTTGTGACGTTTGATTCCGGTGGCGATGTACTCAGCGCTCGAAACGTGACTGACCGTTTTCTCTTCAGTCGGCACTGCCTGCTGCGCGACAGTTTCAGTGCCGGGGAAATCACTGATCTTCGACCGTGTAAAGCTGACCGGCGCCGCGGATCTTTCGAGCTCTGATTGAAACTCGAGTCGCTGCTTGAGACGTCGCAAGTCTGTGATGAGCTCTTTAACTGTTTGATAACGCTCGTCGCGGTCCTTACGCAACGCTTTCATCACGATCCAGTCGAGCTCGGCGGGCACGTCCGGCGCGAACCGAGCGAGCGGCGGCGGCTCCTTCTGTGTGATCGCGACGATCACGTCGGTTGACGTTTCGCCTTCGAACGGAGTGCGGCCTGCGATCATCTCGTAGATCACGACGCCGAGACTCCAGATGTCGCTGCGTGCATCGACCGGTTTTCCACGCGCCTGCTCCGGCGACATGTAGTGAGACGTGCCCATGACGACACCGGCGTCAGTGTGCACGAGCACTCTCGTCGCGGCTTCGCCGTCGGATGGAGTGCGGTCGATGGCTTCAGTGAGTTTGGCGAGACCGAAGTCCAGCACCTTCACGTAGCCGTTGCGGCGCACCATGATGTTGTCAGGCTTGATGTCGCGATGAACGATGCCTGCCGCGTGTGCTTCTTCGAGTGCGCTCGCGACCTGCATGGCGATGTCGAGAATCTCTGGCGTTTCGAGATGCGCGGCAGCGAGCTTGCGACGCAGTGTGACGCCGTCGATGAATTCGGTGGCGATGTAATGCCGGCCGTCGTCGACTCCGACTTCGTGAATAGTGAGGATGTTTGGGTGATTCAGGTTCGACGCGGCTGAAGCTTCCTGCTCGAAACGATGCAGGCGATCTTTATTAGTGGTGAACTCCTCACTCAGGATCTTGATGGCGATCTTGCGGCCGAGCTTCATGTCTTCAGCCAGATAGACCTCACCCATCCCGCCGGCGCCCAGCTTCTCGAGTATTCGATAATGCGAAATTTTGTCCGGATCCATTACTTGCAACGAGTAACGGTACAACTGTAGGGGCGGCCCCCCCCGGCCGCCCCCCCCTTTCCCCCTTTGTTTCGTGGCGGGCGGGGGCCCCGGGGGGCCGCCCCCCCCCAGGTGCCCTTTTACAAAAAAAATTTTAAAAAACCGCTGCTCA
>Ga0081539_10004913_pt1 | contig 14242 bp, 10 predicted proteins | sample TabmetS4T2R2_FD_71023 | JGI IMG/M metagenome (GOLD analysis project Ga0081539, IMG submission 71023) | Tabebuia heterophylla rhizosphere microbial communities from the University of Puerto Rico - S4T2R2 | ecosystem: Host-associated > Plants > Roots > Rhizosphere ...
CACGGCGGCGATCCGCAATCGATCGGGTTCTGCCATGAAATCGGCCTGGACTACGTGAGCTGTTCGCCCTTCCGTGTTCCGGTCGCGCGTTTGGCGGCGGCCCAAGCCGCCCTGACTCCAATCTCAGCCGACGTCTAATCCGTGTAATCTGTGGCTGGTCTTAGGGCGGCGATGAGGGCCGCCCTAAAGGTTTACCGCGGCGCCGAAGCAAACGCGACGTCGGTGACCAGCACCCCGCCTTGAGCGTGTTCGTTGAACGTAAACTGCACCGAGCGAATGTTGTGCAGATTCACGCCGCCGAACGCCGTCAACGGCACGCGCACTGTGTTCAAGACGACCTTCGGCACCGGTCCTGTTTCGCCCGGCGGAAAGTAGAGCGCACCTGAAACATCGCTTACGCGCACCGACGAACTCGCACCCGAAGCATCCGTCAACACCACGCGGAAGTCCTGCGCCACATTCGCAATGTTTCGCACGTCAGCGAAGTTTACGCTGACGCGAAACTGGAGCGCCTGAAATCCCGAAACGTTGCCGAGCGTCGGCGGTATATCGTTTTTGTAGTTGCCAGTCAGGTCATTCCAACCGGTTATTAGTTGACTCAATCCACGCAACGGCGAGCGGGCACTCGGCGTCGTGTGCGGCTGTTGCGCGTTGAACTGATTGGGCAAACACTTTTGCGGCTGAGGCGCGGGTCCGCCGCAAAGTTGATACGGCGTCAGAGCGGTTTGCGTCGCCGCGCCGCCGGCCGTGTTGGTCGTCAGGTTGGTATCGTTGAGCAAACGGTTCACGTCGAGACGCAGTTCCGGATTGTCCGGTGCGTGATACGACACGAACAGATTGCTCGTTTGCGCCGACGGCGGCGGTGGCGCGTCGCCGGTAAGGATCGGAATGAACTGCGTTTCGCCGCCCACGTAAGCGCGGAAGAACGCGCTCATGTAAGCGAGACCGGTGCCACGTTGCTGGGCTTCGGTCAAGCGTTGGCTGGTTTTTCCCTTGCCGCAATGTGAATCGTTATTGCCGCCTTGCACGAAAGACAGCCAATCGTTCGTGGCGCCCGGAAACGGACTCGACGAAGGCGACCAGATCGTGTTGTAGAAATTGTGATTCGCGCCCATCACCAGTTCGTAATGTTTCGGCGCCTGATCGCCGGGGACGTTGTAACGCGCGTCGTCGTAGAAGTGGACGCCTTGCAGATCGCTCACGTCGCCATCGCAGTAAGGCAGCAGCACATTGAGCGCGGCGTTGTTGACAACGAAGCGATTGAAATCGACGGGCGCGAGCGGGAACACGGCCTTGATGCCGTACGGTGCACCCAGCGAGTTGTTCAGCACGTAATGCCGCACCACGCCTTCGCCACCGCGCGAGTGGCCCATGGTGCCGACGCGCGTCAGGTCAAACTTGCCGACGAATTTCGTCCCGAACGGAGCACCGCCCGTCGTGTTGAATTGTTTCAGGATGTCGAGGTGCTTTTGCATCAGCTCCGCGCGCGCCAGCGCGCCGAGGTCAAACACGGAGTTGTCCACCGCGTTCACTCCGTTGGCACTGACGGAAACGACGACGTAGCCGTTGCTCGCGAGCACTTCCGCCACATAGTCGTAGCCCTTGTAACTCGGAATGGGTTGATGGTTCGGCGCGCACGGCCACTCGAGAAACTGCCCGCCGCTGCCGTTGAAACAAGTCGCGTGACGGCCGTGGAGTAAAACGATGACGGGGAATGGGCCACCAGCGAGACTGGTCGGGTAGTGAATGGAAGCGCGGAGCTCAACCGGACCGGGAAAATTGCTCGGCTGAAATGCGGTGTCGCCGAAATCGTATTCTTCGCGGGTGAAGCCCAAAGGGCCGGGCGTTCCCGGATCGGGTGCTTGCGCGAAGGTGATTTGCACACTGCCGATGATGAACAACAGCAGCAGTGCAGCAGTGCAGGTTTTAGTTGTGAGTTTCATTAGTTTCCACCTCCCTGCTTCAGTTGAAGCTTCTGCGAGAGGGTTACGCGATCGTCCTTGTTCTCACCGTACGAGAGTGAGACCACGCCGCCTTCGCTAATCAACGAGCCATCGAAGGTGACTGCAGTGATTTGTGAAAGGGTTTCGTTTTCGATGCCGTAGCCGACGATTTGATCGTCGAGCCAGATCACGGCGGGCATGGCGCGCACCGGGAATGGTCCACCGGTGACGGTCAATCGCCACGCACGCTCCACTGCCACCTGCTGACCGCGAACTTCCGCCGTCACACTGCGCGGCAGCGTTACTTCCTCCACTCGATAGCCGGTAATTTTTAAGTTGCCGCCGGCTGCCGGCGTTTTTGTTTCCGCCAGCAACTTCCCTGGTAATTTCATGATTTCCCGTAGTGGCACGTCTTTGTTAGCAGAGTTTGAGTTGCGCTGGGCCAGGCTGAACGAGCTACTGGCGGCCAGCAGAGATAACACGACGATAGCAATCGCCAACGAGCGATTGATGAGACTTCGCTTCATGCTACAAATCTCCTTTTGAATGATGGACTACTCTAGGCTATTAATTGGGAGGTCTTACTCTGTCGGGTGAAGTAGGCGGATACCTTAATGACATCCATGCGAAGTGTCAATATGCCGGCGGTGCTGCTCGTCGTTCTGTTGTGCTGCCCGTCAGGAGTAACCAGATTGAAGGGCGAGAGTGGGGGCCGTTGGCGGCTCGTTTGGTCTGATGAATTCAATTACACCGGCCTGCCCGACCCGCAGAAGTGGGACTACGATGTCGGTGGTCATGGCTGGGGCAACCAGGAGTTGCAGTTCTACACCGCGCGCCGCAAGGAAAACGCGCGCGTCGAAAACGGCCGGCTCGTGATCGAAGCGCGCCAGGAGCGTTGGCAAGGGAGCGACTACACTTCAGCGCGCCTGGTTTCGCGCGGCAAAGCCGACTGGACCTACGGCCGGTTTGAAGTGCGCGCGAAGCTGCCTTCCGGGCGCGGCACCTGGCCCGCCGTGTGGATGTTGCCGACGGGGCAGAGTTATGGAGGCTGGCCCAACAGCGGCGAGATCGACATCATGGAGCACGTGGGTTTCGAGCCCGACGTCGTGCATGCGAGCGTCCACACGAGCGCCTACAATCACAAAATCAACACGCAAAAGACCGCACCACTGAACGTCGCGAATGCCCGCACGCAGTTCAACGTGTACGCCGTGGAGTGGACGCCCGAAGAAATTCGCGGCTTTGTCAACGACCGGCATTACTTCACTTTCCGCAACGAGCGCCTCACCAACGCGAGCGCAGATTACCGGCAGTGGCCTTTCGATAAGCCGTTTCATCTGCTGCTGAATCTTGCCGTCGGCGGCACTTGGGGCGGGCAAAAGGGCGTGGACCCCGCAATCTGGCCGCAGCGGTTGGAGATTGATTACGTGCGGGTTTATCAACTCGCCAGGTCGGCCTCGAAGCGGTAAAGAAATACATGCCATTCACGGCCACGACTGCGCCACAGTAAGTTTGTCGCAAAAAGAAAGCGGCAGAGCCTGAACTCTGCCGCTTCCGCTGAACCTTCCTGGTGCACCCGGCACGACTCGAACGTGCGACCCCCTGATTCGTAGTCAGGTACTCTATCCAGCTGAGCTACGGGTGCGAAGTCGGTAATAATAAAGGCTGAGGCCGAAATAGTAAAACGCGCGATTTTTCCGCGTGGTTTGTCGTATTTAGCGCGCGAAGTAGCCCGGCTTGGTGCGCGCCGTCAGCTCCGACGGCGTCACTTCCACTCGAATCTCGTGCCACTTTCCACGCACGCGCTCGCCCGGTGCCTGGTATGCAACCGTGTAAAGCGTCCGCAGGTTTGCCGCCACCTCTCGATAAAGCTGCGCCATGTATTCCAGCCGGTTGATTTCGTTCAGCCGCCCACCCGTGCGATCCGCCAGCGACTGCAAACGCGCGCGCGCGGCCGCGTAGATTCCGGTGATGTTCGGCGACGGCAACGGCAATCGTTTCGGATCGCCTGACGGCAACGCGAGCGGATAGATGGTCACGCCTAAACGATCCGCGTCCGCCAGCACGGACGTGAACTCGGCGCTCGACTCGGGTTTGATCGTCGCCAGCGCTTCGTCATCCGTTTGCGCTTTGGCCAGCGTCGCGCGGTCGACGTTGCGCAGTTGCGTGTCGAGGCCATCAGTAAGCACCACGATCGCTTTGCGTCGCTTGCCTTCTTTTTCCAATTCCTTGAGCGCGTATTTCAACGCGTCGTAAAAGTGCGTCTCGCCGGCGCCTTCGGCAATTTCGATAGCGTAGGCGGTTTTTTGTCGATTCTCAGAAAAGCCTGACAACAACTTTACCTTCGCGTTGAACTGCACGACCGCCACGCGATCTTCCGGCGCGAGCGCATCGAGGAAACGCTGGCTCGCGAGTTTCAACTGCTGCCGGAAATTCAGCGTCGAGCCGGACATGTCGAGCAGCAACACGAGACTAAACGGCGCCTCTGCCGGTTCGAAGTGCTGAATCGACTGCTTCACGCCGTCTTCGTAAATGGCAAAGTCGTTTTGCGTTAGCGAGGTGACGGGTCGCCCCTGCTTATCGACCACGCCGACGTTGAGCTGCACGAGCGACGTATTCGTGCGTATCACTTCGTCGGTGTCCTGCGCCGTCACGGTGTTGCAGCAAAACAGGATGAGGAGCGCAAAAAACGCGAGCCGCTGGCAGGGAGTAAAAAGGTATTTCCGGTATTGCATGCGTAAATCGGAGAGAGAGTATGCCCGCCCCAAAAGTTTTTTTCAAACGCGCGGAATTCGGACGTTTTTGCAGGTCTAACGGTTGCTTGCGGGAGGGTTTATAATGCGCCGCACTAGCCGAAAGAGACTATTTAGAAAGGACCTCACAACATGTCGATCCTCACGAATTACCGTCCGAATTTTTGCTGCGAGTGTGGCCACAAGATCGTGCGGCTGCGCTGGTTTGTATGGACCAGCCGCAGGTTCTGCGACAAGTGTTCGCGCGCGTTTGCGCGGCTGCACTGGCTGCGCCCGTCGCTCTCGCTGGTCGCGCTGTTGCTGTTGGGAGTTTTGATCGGACGTGGCTGCCGCCGCGCTCCGGCGCCGCTCGTCATCGAGCGCACTGCACCCGCGCAAAACTCGACTTCAACGAGCAATTCCGCGACGCCGAATTCCACGATGACGAACACCTCCGCACCGACTGCACCTCAGCCAGCCGCAGTTGCGGAAACTGTCTACCTCTGCGGCGCGCGCACAAAGAAAGGCACCCCGTGTTCTCGCCGCGTACATGGGCCAGTACGCTGCTGGCAACACAAAGGCGCCTCTGCAATGCTGCCGGAGGAGAAGCTACGCGTTAAAGAGTAGACACGGAAGACACCGACCACACGGAAGACTCGGATCGATCCGTGTCCTCCGTGTAAATCCGTGGCTCAGTTACGGCCTTGCTCCGTCGCCTTCGACGTCGAACGGTTGTTGATCGTCTTCACCGGCGGCGCGGGCTTCGGCGGCAGCTTCACCGGCTGCTTCAGCTTCGCCATCACCTCGGTAATCGCACGCTCGAGCTGCGGATCCTTTCCGGCGATCACCGACTGCGGATCGTTATCGACCTCGATGTCGGGATCGACGCCGTAGCCTTCGATGATCCATTCGCCGTTCTTATTCGCCAGCCCAAACTCCGGCACGTTCACGACGCCGCCATCGATCAGCGTCCCTCGATTCGTGATGCCCACGACGCCGCCCCACGAACGCTTGCCAATCAACGGCCCGAGTCCGGCTTCGCGAAACATCGACGGGAAGATGTCGCCGTCAGACGCCGAGTTCTCATCCAGCAACGCCACCATCGGACCGAGAAAAACCGCATCGGGATAGGTCGAGCCTTCGTCGCTGGTGCGCGAGTAATTCACGCCCAGCAGCTTGCGACGCAAACGCTCGATCAGCATGCGCGAGACGTTGCCGCCGCCATTCGCGCGCACGTCGACGATCAAACCTTCCTTTTGCAGTTGCGGGTAATACCACTTGATGAACTCGCGGATTCCCGCCGCGCCCATGTCAGGGACGTGCAAGTAACCAACGCGACCATTCGTCGCTTGCGAAACTTTCTCGCGATTATGATCGACCCAGTCGAGATAGATCAGGTTCTGTTCGTCCGTGATCGGCTTGTACGAAACGGTGCGCGCGCCCTGCATCGACGGAACTTTGTTAACCGTGAGCTGCACCGGGTTGTCAGCCTTGTTGCGCAACAGCCGGTAAGGATCGTCAGTGGGTTTCAATTCCTCGCCATCGATCGCCAGCACGTAATCGCCGACACTCACATTCACGCCGACCTCGGTCAACGGCGAACGATAAATATCTTCCGCATTTTCGCCGCCAAAAATCTTCGAGATGCGATAGCGACCGGCCTGCTTGTCGAGTTCAAAACGCGCGCCCGCCAAGCCGTAACGCGGCCGCGGCGGAATCTGAAAATCGCCGCCGTCGATGTACGCGTGTTGAATAGTCAACTCCGCGATCATCTCGCTGATCACGTAGTTCAAGTCCGAACGATGCCCGACGTACTTCAACAACGGTTTGTACTGCTCGCGCAACGCGACCCAGTCGTAACCGTGCATGTTCGAAACGTAAAACCAGTCGCGATAACGGCGCCAGACTTCGTTGAAGATCTGGTTCCATTCCTCCGCCGGAACGCGGTCGACATAAAGTCCCGACGTCGCGACGGCTTTGCGCGAACGCTCGCCGACCGGCGTCGCATCGTAAAGATTGAAGCCCGGTCCCTGCGCCACCAGCACCTTCGAACCGTCATCCGACAGCACGTAACCGCGCATGTCGTCGACGAGCGTCGTCTCTTTGCGATCCTTGATCGAGTAGATGCGCAGCGCCGTTGGCTTATCGCTCTGGCGACCGTAGTAACCCGCGCCACCGACGACGTACAGCAAATGACCGGTCTTCGCTGACAAGCCGCCGTAGTTGTCCGCCGGGAGTGGCACACGCGCGACGCGATCCGCCAAGCCATTGAAATCGATCGTCATAGTTGCGGGCGGTTTCGGCGCGGGCGCTTCCGGTTTTGCTTCCGCCGGTGCAGCGGCGGCGGGCGAGGGCGAGGGTGACTCAGCCGGCTTCTCAGCCGGTGATGGAGACTGCGCCGGTTTAGCAGCGTCGTCCGCCGTCTTCGCCACCGTCACTTCGTCGCTCTCCGGCGGAAACGGATGCTTCACGTCTTTGCGCAACGCCAGCGCGTAAATGTACGTCGGACGATTCGTCGCGTAATTAAATTCGATGTTCGAGATCTGTGGCGCGTATTCGCGGTCGCTCAGGTAGTAGAGATAGTTACCCTGGGGATCCCAGGCAGGGTTGTAAGAGTTGAACGACTCGTCAGTCACGCGATGCAGTTGCCCGTCGCCCGCGCTCCAGACGTAGACCGCGGAAAAGACGTTCTTGTTGGCCATCGTGAACGCGAGGAAGTTGCCGCGCGGCGACCAGGTGTAATCACGAATCTGTCCGCGCGGTGAATCGGCAATCTCCACCACCTTGCGATCCGCCATCGTCAGGACATAAACCTTGCCGTCCTTGTCGCTGAACGCGATCCGTTTTCCGTCGGGCGACCATTCCGGCTGGTAGCGCATCGCGTTGCCGTTGTGCGTGAGTTGCTCCGCCGGCTTCGTACCATCCTGGGCGATGACGTAGAGCTCTTCTTCGCCGCTCATGTCGGAAATGAAAGCGATCTGCGAACCGTCCGGCGACCAACTGGCCCACTTGTCGTGCGCGCCGGAAGAATGCGTCAGGTTTCGCGTCGGGCCTTTTTCAACCGGCGCGCTGAACACGTCGCCGCGCGCGACGAACAACGCGCGTTCACCCTTCGGACTCAAGCCAATCGACTCGATCAAGTTCGCCGCCGACACGTGGCTCGGACGCCGCGCATTTCCTTCGTCAGGAACGTTGATCGAAATCGGAGTGCTCTTGCGTGTGCGCACGTCGAGCACCTGCAACTCGCCGTCGAGTTCGTAAACGATCTGGTTTTCATTGTCGGAACTGGGCCAACGCACGTCCCACTGGCTGCTGCTTGTCACTTTCGACGTGCGGCCGTTCGAGACGGTGTAAGCGTAAAGATTGAAATGACCGTCGCGATCGGAGTTGAAGAAAATCGTGTCGCCGATCCACATCGCGTCGCGCGTCGGGCGCGGCCCCTCGGTGATACGCTTCGCGGCGGCGGTCTTCAAATCGAAGATGTAAAGCTGATTGGCCTGACCGCCGCCGTAACGTTTCTCGGAACGGAAGTCCCGCGACTGCGGCGAGTAAACCATCTCGTTTCCGTTCGGCGAGAAGTCGCCGGAACCCGCCGTCGGCATCGGCAAGGCCTCGGCTGGACCGCCATCAACCGAAACTGAAAACAGTCGCGCGATTGGCAGCGACCACGAATCTCGCAGCGAGCGGAAGAAGATTCGTTTGCCGTCGCGGCTCCAGCCAAACACCTGATTGTCCCAGCCCCAGCGCGGTGCGAGTGGTCCCTTCGCCGGATAAAACGTGAGCTGCCGCGGCTCGCCGCCGGTGCTCGGCACGACGTAGACCTGTTCGTCGCCATCGTACTGGCCGGTGAACGCGATCCATTTTCCGTCCGGTGAGAACTTGCCAAACACTTCGACGCCCGGATGCGACGTCAAATGAGTGGCGGTGCCACCGCCGGCAGGCGCCGTCCAAAGATCACCGGCGTACGTGAACACCACGCGATCGCTGTAAATATCCGGAAAGCGCAGCAACTTTGTCTGCGCCTGTGCGCTCGGCGCAAAGAGAACGAGCACAATGAGACCGAGAAAGGCGAAATGGTTCTTGCTGAACAAAGGAATTACCTCCGATTTTTGAACGCGTCGTTCAATTCTGTGTGTCTACTGGTTAACACCACCGGACGCCCATCTATGAACAAATATCGTATGTGAGTGCGAATCTCGAGCAGATCGCCGTCAGTCACGACGAGATTCGCCATCTTGCCCACGTCGATCGAGCCCAACCGATCGGCAACGTTCATGATTTGCGCGGGATAAAGCGTCACGGACTTCAGCGCGTCAGCTTTGGAGAGACCGTAAGCCGCCGCCATGCCGGCATACAGCGGCAGGTTTCGCACCTCTGCACCGGGATCGCCAGTGGAGATACAGAAACGCACGCCCGCCTGTTGAAGTTTCGCGGGATTCTCGTAAAGCGTGTCGTAAAAGTCGTCTTCACGCTGCGGCAGCGTGAAGACGCCGGTCAGGATCACCGGTACGTTCTTCTCCTTCAGCAAGCTCGCGACTTTCCACGCGTCGTTGCCGCCGAGAATGATCGGCTTCAGCTTCATCTCCTCCGCGAAGCGGATCGCCCCCCGAATTTCCGCTTCGCGTTCGGCGCGAAAGATCACGGGCTGTTCGCCGCGAACGTACGGCACCAATGATTCCAGCACGACGTTCTGGTCCGGCCGCGGCAGCGATCGATCTTTCGCGTAAGCATCCTGCGCCCGGCCATACGCTTCCGCATCGCGCAACAGCTTGCGAATGCGCTCGACTTCGCGCGCGTTTGCTTCCAACGTCTCCGCCAGATTTGCCGGTTGCTGCTGGAACCCGCCGAAGCCACCGCCGCCACCAGTGACGCGCGGGTAGTTGATCACGAGTGCCGCATTCGGAACGACCGCCATCTCCTTAGACGACGTGCCGAGCAGATTGATTAACGCTGCCTGGCCGGAAATCAGGCCGCCTTCCGGTGCGGTCACCGTGTTCGTGATGCCTTCGACGCGTGTGACCGCGATGTGCGCGCTGTGTGGATTCACTGCGATGATGGCTTTCGCGTTCGGGTTGAGATCGCCGGTTTCCGCGAGATCGACCGTGCCGTTTGCGCCTTGCGGCACTTCGACGAGGCCCATGTTCGTGCCGGCGTCGATCATGCCCGGATAGACCGACAAGCCGCGGCCGTCGATTGTTTGCGCGCCCGAGGGAACATTTACCGCGGCGCCGACGGCTTCGATCTTGCCGTCGCGAATCACGACCGTGCCGTTTTCGATGTCCGCGCCACTGACGGTGACGATGCGTGCGTTGCGAATCGCGAACACGCCGCGCGGCGGGATCACGCCTTCTTGCGTCGTCGGGTTACCGATCTGCTGGGCGGCGACCAATCCCGCAAAAACAACGATCGCAAAAGTCAGTCTCGCGAGTTTACTTAAGACGTTCACGGTTGCTCTCCTTCGATAGTATCGTCTTCGCGCGAAGGCCGGCGACGGCGTGGCGACTGCGGCGACTGTCCCTGCGCGGGCGGTTTGTTTGGCTCGGCTTGTTCGAGCGTCGCACGCTCTTTGAGGAGGTCCGGACGCCGCGCGAGATCCTGCTGGCGATCGAAGAAAACCGTACCGTCGATGAAGGTCGTGTCGACGCGCGAATAGACGCTGAACGGATGACCATTCCAGATCGCGACGTCGGCGTCTTTGCCGACTTCGATCGAACCGACGCGATCCTGAATGCCGAGTTGAATCGCCGGATTGATCGTGACGAGCCGCAGTGCCTGTTCTTCAGTCAGGTCACCCCAGTGCATCGCCTTCGCCGCTTCGATATTCAACCGGCGCGCGCGTTCGTCCGAATCGGAGTTCATCGACACGACCACTCCCGCGCGCGTCAGGATCGCGGCGTTGTAAGGAATCGCGTCGTAAGCCTCGATCTTGTAGCCCCACGAATCGGCGAAGATCGAAGCGCCGGCGCCGTGCGCGGCGATCTCTTTCGCTACCTTGTAGCCCTCGAGCACGTGCTGGAGAGTTCTGATCTTGAAACCAAACTCGTCGGCAAGATTGAGCAGCATCAGGATCTCGCTGGCGACGTAGCAGTGCGCGTGGACGTAGCGTTTGCCTTCGAGCACTTCGACGAGCGGCTCGGGTTGCAGATCGCGTCGCGGCGGCAGCAGGTTCTTGTCCTTGCCGGCATTCGCCCGGTACTCGTCCCACGCCCGCTTGTAGTCGCGCGCGCGAACGAACGCGTCGCGAATAGTTTCTTCGACGCCCATGCGCGTGTTTGGATACCGGCGCGGAACGCCCGGCGTGTTTGGCCGGCTCGACTGCTTCACGTTTTCGCCGAGCGCGAACTTGATGCCCGGCATCGCACCCGGAAAGATAAACTCACTCGCGGGGCGGCCATACTTGATCTTCACGACCGTGTTCAAGCCGCCGATCGGATTCGCCGAACCGTGCAGCAGGTTCAACGTGGTCACGCCGCCGGCCAGCTCGCGGTAGAGATCGGGATCCGTCACGTTCAGCACGTCTGCGGTGCGCACCATGGACGTGACCGAGAGCGTGCCTTCGTTGATCGTGTCGAGCATCGAGTGGGAGTGACAGTCGATGATGCCCGGCATGACGTACTTGCCGGTGCCGTCGATCACGCGCGCGTTCGCGGAGGCCTTGAGGTTCTGGCCGATGGCGGCGATCTTCCCGTCGCGCAGGAGCACGTCGGTATTTTGCAGCGTGCCGTGCGTGATCGTGAGCACAGTAGCGTTGCGGATCAGCGTCTCCGGTGAAGTCACTCGCTGCGCCTGCGCCACTGACGCCAGGAGCATTACCACCAGGAGAACTGATCCCACTGATCGTGCGATTATCGAAACGAGTTTTGTTCTCATAAAATCCCTTCCTGTGGCCGTCAGTTAGGTCGTGCTCGACTCCCAGTGAACGATCCCGGCGTCATGCCAACAACCGTCACCGTCCCGCGAATCTGATCACCGGAAACATTTCCGACAAACGTCGCTTCCTTCGTCTGTCCTTCAATCTCGAGCGCCGCCGTGAAACGAACTTCACCCGCCGCCGTCACCGACGCGTTCGAGATCTCACCCGCCCCGAGCGAACCCGAGATCGAGCCACTGACCCGCTCGCCTTCCTGTTGCAACGTCAGCGTCGCGTTCTTGTCGCCCTGACCGAGATTGATCGTGAGGTTCCACGTTCCACTCAGACTGTTGCGCGTCCCCGCGCCACCGCCTGTTCCGCTGCTTGGGGGCCGCAAATCGACCGGACGCCCGTCGATGAAAAGATGAACGAGGCGGCTGTTGCGATCGAAAAGATCGCCGCGCGTGACGGTGAGGTTCGCGATCTTGCCGGTCTCGATCGAACCGAGCTGGTTCTCGACGCCGAGGATCGTCGCCGGCCAGATCGTGAACGCACGCAGCGCGTCCGTCGGCGATAGTCCGTTCTCAACCACGTGCCCGACGTTCACCATCAGCTCGGAAATGTTCGTCAACGAACCCGATTCGAACGCAAACCGGACTCCTGCTTTCGCCAGCTTGCCCGCCGTTTGTTGTGCTTCGACTCTTTCGCGCAACACGCGCAACGGTTCGGGATCCGCTTCCGGCAGCGCCGCCGTCGTGCGCCGCGGCAAATTCAGCGACAGCAGCACAGGCACGTTCCGTTTTGCTAGACGGTCCGCCACGCGATCCGCTTCGCGCCCGCCCGCGATGATCAAACGCAGCTTGAACTCATTCGCCAAATCGAGCGCGCGCGTGATCTCGCGTTCCGTGTTGGCCAGCATCACGACCGGCATTCGTCCTTCGACCACCGGCCCGAGCGCGGCTAACGATCGATCAACTTCCGGCCGGCGCATGCCGCGTGGGTTCCGTTCGTACGATTGCATCTCGTTCCGATAGCGCTGCGCGTCGAGCATCATCTGCCGCAACGCAGCAAACACCCCCATCAACGAGCCGGGATAAGTACCTCGCAGCGGCGTGAAACCGACGTGCATCGCGACCGGCGACCGCACGATCATCTCCTGCGGCGTCTCACCGGCGAGATTGATCAAGGCCGACTGGCCCATCCAGATGCCCGTCCGTGGCGAAGTCAACGCCGTAGTGATGCCGACGTTTCGCCACGACTCGATCTCATTACCGCCGGGACGAATCACGTCTTCAACCATCACCTCCGGTTGCAAACCAGCTGGCTGAGTTGAGTTCGGACCACCGGGACTCGGACGCGGAGCCGCCGCGAAGAAACCACCACCGCCGCCACCGCCGGGCGACGGCGAAGCCGCAGCTTCCGGAAGCGCGAGGTTCGTGTACGAATCGATCAGGCCCGGGTAAACCGTCAAACCGGAGCCGTCGATGATGCGCGCATCCGGCGGTGCGTTGACGTTGGCTCCGACCGCGGTAATCAGCCCATTGCGAACCACGACGGCGCCGCGTTCGATCGTCGCGCCTGAGACGGTAACGATGCGCGCGTTCGTGATCGCGTAAGTGTCAACGCCGCTGCGTTGCGCGTGAACAACCGAAGTGGAGATGAAAGAGAGTGCGACTAAAGCGACGGTAAGCGGGCGGATTCTTGGCATAAGCACGCAGATCCCGAGTAGTTTTGAGTTGCGAAATCAGGAAAGAGAGCGAGAGCTTAGCCCAAGAGCGGGCCGTAAGGGAAGTGGAGCGGGGGCGCGCCTTCGCTTGCCCCCTTCCCAACGTTTTGCTAGTTCGTGACGCTCAGTTATTTGTTCGCGTTGCGGTTTCGATTACCGTTCGCGTTGCGGTTCGCATTCGCGTTCGCGTTGGCGTTCGCGTTGCCGGACGGGGACACCTTCAACTGGTTTCGCACCGACTTCACGCCTTCAACCGACTTCGCGACCTGCTCCGCGCGTGTTTTTTGCGCCGCGCTCGCCACGGTTCCCGTCAACGTCACCACCGCGTTGTCAACGTCGACGTTGATCGTCGAATCGCGCAGGTCATCCGCCGCCGCGAGATCGAAGCGCGTCTTCACCCACAGCCAGCCGTCGTTCACGCCGCTGCCAATCGTGCGGCCCGAACCCTTCGCCTCGCGCTGATACTGTTCCTTGTTGCGTTCATACTCCTCGCGGGTCGGCGGCCGGTTCGTGTTGGTATTGGCAATGGGCGTTGGCGTGACCGTCGCGTGCGCATTGGCGTTCAGGTTCGCGTTCGCGTTGGCGGTACGGTTGTCGTTAGCGGGTCCATTGCAAGCCGGCAGAATGAGTGCCAGCACGGCCAAAGCTATGAGTCCTAAAAATCTCTTCGTCATTTTGGGAAAGTCCTCCTTCGGTTGAACGCGAACGAAGTTCGGAAAACATACGTGCGCACGAAAACATGGCAGAACACGCGCCGAACACGCTTCGCGAACATGCTCGATCACCAATGGGGGTTTGAAACAATTTGCGGGCGGGCCGGGGAGCGCAGTTAATTCAGCAATCGCTGGGCCGGAGGATGGCCCGAGGTCACCATTTGACGCTGCCTTCTTTCGTGGTGTCGATCTCCGCCAGGTTCGGCGAGTCGCCAAACAGATAGCCTTTGATGTTGTCGAACAGAAACGTCTGTGCGTCGGGGTTCGTGAGGTCCAGG
>Ga0081539_10004914_pt1 | contig 14240 bp, 13 predicted proteins | sample TabmetS4T2R2_FD_71023 | JGI IMG/M metagenome (GOLD analysis project Ga0081539, IMG submission 71023) | Tabebuia heterophylla rhizosphere microbial communities from the University of Puerto Rico - S4T2R2 | ecosystem: Host-associated > Plants > Roots > Rhizosphere ...
GGGCGGCGTCGTACCCGCCGCTGCCCGGCACCACGACCTCCCCCTCGAAGCCGTCGCCGAACGTCGAGAGCGCAGCGGCATCGATCACGATGCGCCCTCTTCGAACCGGAGCACGTACACCTCCTGCCCGCGCGGGTACTCCTTGGTCGCTCGGCTCTCGCGCGACGCGGTCATGCCGAGCGCCGCGTAGATCCCCTCCTGCTCGTCGTGGAGGTGCTCGCCGAGGTACACGTTGGAGACGATCTCGCCCGCGCCAGCGGCGGACGAGACCATCCGGACCGCGCCCACGACCGGCGGGCCGACCACCGTCAACTCCCCCGCGATCTCGACCAGGAACCCCGGACCGGCGTCGAGGCCGATCGCCAGCCCCACGCCCCGGGAGAGGTTCCTCGAGTTCCGCCGGAAGTCCTCCAGCACGCGGGTGCCGAAGAGCTCGATCAGCTCGTGCGCGGTGTGGGCGAGGTTCCCGGCCGCCTCGACGAAGCGCCGTTGGTACTCCACCTCACCCGGCCGACCGGGGACGACCCAGTAGGCCAGGAACCCGTCGCCCGTGAAGCGGTCGAACCACCCGCCCGGCGTCCCGATCCCGCGACGGACCGCCGAGACGAACTTGTCCATCACCCGGGCGAAAACTTCGAAGCGGACCGCCTCCTTCATCAGCATCGTCGACTCGCGGATGTCCGCGGCCATCACGAACATCTGCAGCGGTGTCGTGTCCGCGATCGCGTCGATCAGCTCGTCGCGACCGAAGCGCTGCTCCCAGTCCGGCGGCGCGTGGGTCGTGAGCAGCTCTCCGATCCGGAGCCGCTGCTCCTCGCGATCGAGCTCGACGACGTCGTCCGGCACGGCCCGCGAGCCTAGCGGTGGGGCCGTCCCGTCGCTCAGGGATCCCGGGGTTCCCTAGTCGGCGAAGAACCCCTTCAAGACCGGCGCGAGCACCGCCGTGTCCACGTCGTGGCCCTGGCCGTCCAGGAACCGCGTCTCGCCGTCGGGCAGGGCTTCGGCCAGGGCCGTGGCGGTGTCGCGCATGAACGGCATGTCGGCGCCGCCGGCGATCACGAGCGTCGGGACCTTCACGTTGGCGGCGCGGTCGACGGGGATCCGGTAGTCGCCCATGATCCTGGCGTCGTACGCCAGCGTGTGCGCCAGCGCCTCGGTCGCCGACCACCACGGCTGGGTCCGAGCACCCGCGACGAACTCCGGCGGCATGCCGACGACCCTCGACATGAAGTACTCCACGGCGTCGCCGCGACGCCCCTCGGCGACCATCGTCTCGTACTGCTCGACCTGGTCGGCCGGGGGCGTGGGCATGCCCTCCGGCATGTATGGCGGCTCCCACATCGCGAGCTTCGTGACCGGGCGACCCTCCGCCGCGGCGAACATCGCGAGGACGGCGCCTGACGACGTGCCGTAGAGCCCGGCCTCCCCGCCGGCGGCCTCGATCACCGCCTCGATGTCCTCGATCTCGCGCTCGATCGCGTACGGCTGCGTGTCACCGCTGGGTCCGCGACCGCGGCGGTCGTAGTTGAGGACCGTGAGATCGGACGCGAGCTCCTGCGCCAGCGGGACGTGCGACATCCGATCGGTGGAGCCGCCGGAGACGAGGACCACCGGTGGTCCCTCGCCGATCCGATCGAAGGCGATCGTCGTGCCGTCCCTCGAGGTGACCGTCTCCATGTCCTTCGCTCCCTCCTCGTGCTGGCCTCTCGATCTGGCCCCTCACGCTCTGGCTCGGGCCACCCTAGGGCCCGAAGACGCCGTTCAACCAACGCTCCCACGCGGCCTCGGTCTCGTCATGGTCCAAACCGTCGGTGAAGAGGTGGTGACCGACGCCGGTCGGGCCGCCGAACACGCTGATGTGCATGAATCGGTAGATCCCGTCGTCGGTCCGCACGCCGAGGAAGTCCCGCGACGTCCAGTCGACGACGCCGTCGAGCTGGGGCAGCCCGGCCGGCGTCAAGCGGACCGAGGCCCCCAACTCGACGGGTCCGGGCAGACCGAGGGCCTCCTGGTAGCGCCGCCACGCCTCGTCCCGATCGGGGACGACCGGCCCGAAGACGTTGACCGGCGTCGCGGTGCGCCCTCGGAAGTACGTGAGGTACACGCGCAGCTTGTCGAAGTACATCGGGTCGCCCTCGGACAGCCCCTCGTACTCCTTCTCCCAGTTGTCGCCGAGGAAGCCGGAGTGGACCCATCGGACGACCGTGCTGCCCTTCTCCCGGCCCTCGACGATGTACTCGAACGCGTGGAGCGCGCCGTCCGGCCCCTCGTCCGTTCGCGACGCCAGGTGCGTGGGCGGCTCCCAGGCGGTGATCGTCGTGTCTTCGGAGCTGCCACGGAAGGACATGCGGGTGTGCCCTCCCGGTCCCGGGTCGACCTCGTTGCGACCCATGAACCAGCTGTCGATCCCCGGACCGGTCGCGATCGCCTCCCACACGTCCTCCGGCGAGGCCGGGACCTCGATCTCGTGGGTCAGCTCGAACGGATGTGCCATCTCAGGTCTCCTCCCTGTGGATCGGACGATCGTGGTGCGGTTCCGGCTTCAGGCTCGGGTGCACGGCCACGAGCACCCGGTGCTCGCGGCCGCCCTTCGCCTGCTCGTCGTGGTACCTGCCGATCAGCCCGGTGACCGCCGCCGCGAGCTCCTCGGCGAACGCGGCGCGATCGGCGGCGGACGCGAATCGGACCTCGCCGTCGATCGCGAACGTCGCCAGGCGCTTGCGCGCGATCGTCGCGCCGGCCAGCAGCTGGCCGACCTCCCGCACCAGGCGCGCCGCGAGCGCGATCAGCCAGCGGGCGGACAGCCGATCCGGCGCCCGCGCCGGATCCGGCTGGACGGCCGCGAGGGCGGCCGGCGAGATCACGTACGACAGCGCCGTGGCCTGCAGGATCCGCTCGGTCATGTTGCCCTTGCGTCGTTCCTCGACCAGCTCGACGAGGCCGTGATCCTCGAGCTGCCGGAGGTGGTAGTTCACCTTCTGGCGAGGCAGACCGACGCGCGCCGCGACCGACGTGGCCGACGCCGGCTCCACGAGCTCCGCCAGGAGCTGGGTCCTGATGGGATCGAGGGACACCTCGGCGGCTCCGGGATCGTCGATCACGCTCACATCGATCACGATGCGACTCTACTCACCGACAACTTTTTTTGTCAAGAGCGGGCGGTGCGATCCCCCGGATCCCGCAGCTCGCCGGCGAGGAGGTCCATCAGGAGCCCGTCGTGCCAGATCCCGTCAGGGCCGCGCTCGTAGGCGCGCATCACCCCGACCGGTCGGAACCCGACCTTCTCGTAGGCGCGGATCGCGGCCGCGTTGTCGGCCGCCGGGTCGATCGTGAGGCGGTGGTGACCTCGCTCCTCGATCAGGAACCTGGCCAGGACCCACACCGCCTCGCTCCCCAGGCCCTGGTTGTGCCGCGTCGACGTGACGTACACGTCGATCCCGGCGCGGCGGTACATCGGGTCGGGTTCCTCTTCGAACTGGATCGCGCCGATCACGGCGCCGTCCGCCTCGATCACCAGCGTTCCGGCGTCGGCGACGAACTCCTCGAGCTCTCCCGGCTCGAGCCGCCCCCAACGCGAGGCCACCTCGGGCTCGTCGCGGATCGACCGGAGGCGAGGGACGTCCTCGGCCGTCGCCGACCGCAGGACGAGACGGCGACCGGTCAGCCGCATGGGACGGGTTCCCGTCACGCCATCCCGTCCGGGTCCGGGCGCCAGCGGTAGCCGAGACCCGATTCGGTCACGATGTAGCTCGGCCGCGCGGGGTCGTCGCGCAGCTTCGCCCGAAGCTGGCGGATGAACACCCGCAGGTACTGGCTCTGCGTCGAGTACCCCGGCCCCCAGACGCGCTGGAGGAGCCAGCGGTGCGTCAACAGCTTGCCGGGACTGGTCACGAGCGCCTCGAGCACCTTGTACTCGGTCGGCGTGAGGTGGACCGGCTCGTCACCGAGCCGGACGAGCTGCCGACCGAGGTCCACCTCGAGCGGCCCGAACCGGAGGATCGGGGTCCCGCGGTCGGCCTCGACGCGCCGGCGGACGGCTCGCATCCGTGCGAGCAGCTCGGGCATGCCGAACGGCTTCGTCACGTAGTCGTCGGCGCCGGCGTCGAACGCGTCGACCTTGTCGTCCTGGGTGTCGCGGACCGAGAGCACGATGATCGGGACGTCGGACCAGCCCCGGACGCGCCGGATCACCTCGGGACCCTGGATCCCCGGCAGACCGAGGTCGAGCACGACCAGGTCGACCTCCGCGTCGGTGAGCACGTCGAGCGCCGTCTCTCCGTTGCCGGCGGTCAGCACCTCCAGACCGTGTGCCTGCAGCGTCGTCCGGACCGCGCGGAGGATCTGCGGGTCGTCGTCGACCACTAACACGCGGCCGTCGGGCATCATCAGCCGCTGCCCGGGATCTCGATCACGACGGCGGCTCCTCCTCCCGGCGCATCGCGGATCGCGACGGTCCCCCCGTGTGCCTCGACGATCGCCCGGGCGATCGCGAGCCCCAGCCCGGTGCCGGCGCTCCCGTCGCCGCGCACGAACGGCTCGAAGACCCGCTCGGCATCCTGGCGCGGCACCCCCGGCCCCTGGTCCGCGATCCGGACCTGGACCCCGTCCTGCCAGCGGGCGACCGTCACGTCGATCCGCTTGCCGCGCGGCGTGAACCGCGCCGCGTTCTCGAGGACGTTCGTGAGCGCCTGATCGAACAGGCCGACGTCGATCGAGACGGTGGGGACGTGGTCACGGATCATCAGCCGGACGTCATGCTCCTTGAGGATCGGCTCGGCCCGTTCCACGACGCCCTCGACGACCTCGTCGAACGCGACCGGCGTCAGCGACGGCGTCATCGCACCGGCCCGCATCCTCGCGACGTCCAGGAGGTTGCCGACGATCCGGTTCAGACGGCCGGCCTCCTGGTCGATCGTCTCGAGCAGCTCGCGACGATCGGATCCGCCCAACGGCGATCCCTCCTCCAGGAGGCTCGACACCGACGCGGTGATCGAGGAGAGCGGCGTTCGGAGGTCGTGCGTCACCGAGGAGAACAGCGCGGCCCGGAGACGGTTCGTCTCCGCCTCCACCCGGGCCTCCTGCGCCTCCGACCCCAACCGAACCCCTTCGATCGCCAGGCCGACCTGACCGGCGAGCGTCTGCAGGACGCCTCGCTCCTCCGACCCAAGGACCGGGTGCGACCGACCGGGGACCGCCACGATCCGTCCCAGCTCGCGGTCCCTCGTGCCGATCGCGACGATCTCGACCGGTCCGTCGGCGGGCGGGCCCGCACCCTCCACGGCGATCGCGCCGTCGACGAGCTCCGTGGTGATCTCGCACCGTGACAGGTCGAAGAGCTCGGTGATCGATCGGGCGAGGTTCCGCATCACCTCGTCGGTCGGCACGCCCGACAGGAGCCACGTCCCCAGGTGGTGCAGCAGCCGCGACTCTCGCTCCCGGCGCTCCGCTCGCGCGCGCTGCTGCACGACCCGGGAGAGCATCGTGCCGACCGTCACGGAGACGGCGAGGAACGCGCCGAGCGCGACGATGTCCTCCGCCTTGCCCACGACGAACGTGTTGCGGGGCGGGGTGAAGAAGTAGTTCAGCGCGAGGAACGAGATCGCGGATGCGGCCAGTCCCGCGGACAGTCCACCCAGCACCGCCGACATCACGACGGCCAGCACGTAGAGCAGCGCGGCGGTGGTCGTCGACGGGCCCACGGGCAGGAGCGCGATGAGCGTGACGATCGCTGCGGGGACCACGGCCGCGACCGCGATCCCCGGGCCACGGGATCGTCGAGACGGGCCCAGCCGGGCTGCCATCGTCGGCCGAGCGTAGCAACGCCTTCGGCACGGCTCTTCCCCTTACGGAACCCTTACACCCGAGCCCTCGGTCCTTATCTCGTCGATACGGAGCCGGACCGAAGCTTCCGGGCATGGCGCTCGCGATCCACCTCGCCGCCGACGGTCCCGGCCTCGACGCGAACCTGTTGGTCGGGATCCTGATCGGCCTCGTCATCGGGTTCCTCGCGGGCCCGGCGCTCCGTCACTGGCTCGTCTACCGCGAATGGTCCGAGGCCTCGCGCGAGGCCGATCTGACGGACGACCTCCTCCGGCGGCTCGGGGATCTCCCCGAGCCGCCGCGGGAAGACGACGAGGACGGCGAGCCGCCGCTGCGAGACGAGCCCGTCCGGCGGGTCCGATGGCCAACGTCGCGCTGAAGCGCGTCCTCGTCGGGCGGCCGCTCGCGAGCCACAAGGCGGAGCACCAGCTCCTCCCGAAGGTCCTCGCGCTCCCGGTGTTCTCCTCCGACGCCCTCTCCTCGAACGCCTACGCCACCGAGGAGATGATGTTGGTCCTCGCGACCGCCGGGGCCGGAGCGCTGGTGTTCCGGATCCCGATCGCGATCGCGATCGCGACCGTGCTGGCGATCGTGATCGTGTCGTACCGGCAGACGGTCCGGGCCTACCCGGGCGGTGGCGGCTCCTACATCGTCGCTCACGAGAACCTGGGCACGCTGCCCGGTCTCGTGGCGGCGGCGGCCCTCCTGTCCGATTACGTGCTGACGGTCTCCGTCTCGGTGGTCGCGGGATTCAACGCGATCAGCTCGGCGGCGCCGTCGCTGAGCGAGCACCGCGTGCTGCTCTCGATCCTGATCGTCGCGCTCCTCACGATCGCGAACCTGCGGGGGGTGAAGGAGGCCGGAACCCTGTTCGCCGTCCCGACCTACGGCTTCGTGGCGATGATCTACGTGATGCTCCTCGTCGGGTTCGTCCGTTGCCTGGGCGGATGCCCTCAGGCTGCGACGGCGACCCTGCCCCTCGAGGAGACGACCACCCTCGGGATGTTCCTCGTCCTGCGCGCGTTCTCGTCCGGGGCGACGGCGCTGACCGGGGTGGAGGCGATCTCGAACGGCGTCCAGGCCTTCCGGCGGCCGCAAGCGACGAACGCGGCCTCGACCCTCGCGATCATGGGCGCGATCACGATCACGATGTTCCTGGGGATCACGGCGTTCACGGTCCTGCTCCACGTTCGCGTCACCGAGGAGCTCGCGGCCACGCACTCGGTCCTGTCGCAGATCGGCGAGACGCTCTTCGGCCGGTCGCTTCCCTTCTTCGTCCTCCAGATCCTCACCGCCGGCATCCTGGTCCTGGCCGCGAACACCTCGTACCAGGACTTCCCGCGCCTGTCGGCGATCCTCGCGCGCGACCGGTTCATGCCCTCGCAGTTCCGCAACCGGGGCGACCGGCTCGTCTACTCGAACGGCGTCGTGATCCTCGCGATCGCCGCCTGCGCCCTGATCGTGGCCTTCGACGCCAACCTCACTCGATTGATCCAGCTCTACGTGGTGGGCGTGTTCACCGCGTTCACGCTGTCGCAGCTCGGCATGGTGCGCCACTGGTGGCGCTCGCGAGGGACGGGATGGCGCCGGAGCGCGGCGATCAACGCGGTCGGCGCGGTCGCCACGGGGCTGGTGCTGGCGATCGTCACGATCACGAAGTTCACCCACGGCGCCTGGATCGTGCTCTCGGCGATGCCGGTGATCATCGCGTTCTTCCTGGCGGTGAACCGTCACTACGCGACGATCGCGCGGGCGCTCAAGACCGACGTGGAGCCACCGGTCCCCGGGCTCCCGAACCACCTGGTGCTCCTCGTCGGCGACCTCGGGCCCGCCACCGCGGAGGCGGTCGGGTACGTCCGCGCCGCGAGACCCAGCTCGGTGACACCCCTCTACACCGGGCCGGCCGAGGCGTTCCGCCCGACCGAGGACCGATGGGAGTCCTTCGCACCGAGGCTCGGACCGCTCCGACCGCTCGACGTCCGCGGGGGTCACGTCGCGCGGGCCCTGCGGCGTTGGATCAAGGAGCGGCGGGCCGGCGGCGGGGAGGGGTTCACCACGATCGTGATCCCGGAGGAGCTGCGCAGCCGGTCGGTGATCCGGCACCTCGGACGCCGCTCCCGGTTCTGGCTGAAGGCGGCCCTCTACTTCGAAGCCGACGTCGTCGTGACCGACGTCCCGTTCCTCCCGGGCGAGCGACCGAACGGCCCGCGTCGCCCGGATCGCCCCGTGGAGCCGGCCCGTCACGTGGTGCTCGTCCCCGTCTCCGGCGTCAGCGCCGCGTCCACCCGCGCCGTGTCCTACGCGATGTCGCTGGAGGCCTCGACGCGGGAAGCCCTGTTCTTCTCCACGGAGCCCGAGGACGAGCAGGGGATCGCCGATCGCTGGATCGCCCACCGGATGGGCATCCCGTTGTCGATCGTCGACGCGCCGTTCCGCGACTACACGGACCCGATGTTGAGCGAGGTCCGCCGCTTCACGGAGCAGCCGGGCGCAGTCGTGACGGTCGTCCTCCCGGAGCTCGTGCTGGCGCATCCGTGGGAGCACCTGCTCCACGGGCAGACGTCGCTGTTCTTCAAGCGTCTGCTGCTCTTCGAGCCGGGCGTCGTCGTGACGAGCGTGCCGATCCACCTCCGCGCCGCCGCCCGACGACCCCAGCCGACCGGGATCGATTAGCGCGTCCGCCGGAGCACGAGGAGGACCGGACCGAGCACCAGCATCGTCCCCAGGCCTGCGATCACGAACACGGTCCGGGCCGACGTCACCTCCAGCAGGAAGCCACCCCCCGCGAACGCCAACGTGTGCCCCGTGTACGACGCGGTGCCGATCAATCCGAAGACGCGCCCGAGCATCTCCCTTGGCGTGGCCTGCTGGACCATGGTGTCCGTCGCCACCACCTCGAGGGCGTTGCCGAGCCCGGCGATCGCCTGCCCGGCCGCCGCGACGGCGAGGAGCGGCGCGAGCCCGGTGACGATCGCGCCGCCGCTGCTCGCCACCCAGCCCCACGCGAAGACGGCCGCGGCGCCGGCGGCCGTCCCCTTCCACGAGAGCCCGAGCGAGCCGGCCAGCATCCCGACGCCGTAGGCACCGCTCACGAGACCGAACGCCACCGCGTCGCCGTGGAGCGTCTCGCGGACGAGGAAGACGAGCGACACGTCGTCGAGGCCCGCGAACGCGACCCCGAGGAACAGCGAGATCGCGAGCGCCCGGAGGAGCGGGCTCCGCCAGACGAACCGGAGCCCCTCGACCCCGACCGCGAGGAAGCCACGCGCCTCGGTCTCGCCGACGCTCCGGAGCGCCGGGAGACCGATCAACGCGGCGGCGGAGATCACGAACGTGAGCGCGTTCGCGGCGAGGGCGCCGCGCACCCCGAGCCCGGCCACGAGCAACCCACCGAGGACGGGACCGAGCGCGATCCGGAGGTTCATCGCCGTGCTGAGGAGGGCGTTCGCACGAAGCAGCTGAGCCGGCCGCACGAGGGCCGGGACGGCGCTCCGCCCGGCCGGAGCGAACACCGTGTCGAGCGTCGCCGCCGCCACGACCAGCACGAGCAGCCACCCGAACGGCGGGGCGAGCCACGCGATCACGCCGAACAGCGCCGCCTGTCCCAGGTCGCACGCCACCATCACCGAACGCTGCTCGACGCGGTCCACCAGCACGCCCGCCAGCGGTCCGAGGAACCGCGGGACGGACGTCGCCAGCAGCAGCGCGCCCACCGCCGGACCCGATCGATGCGTGCCTTGCACCAAGAGGACCAGCGCGGTGATCGCCACGCCGTCGCCGATGTGCGAGACGGCCCGGGCGAGCAGCAGTCGTCGGAACGGCGGCGAGTCGCGGATCGGGCTCGCCGCCGACGCGTCGCTCATCGGCCTCCCGGCGTCGTGTCGCCGCGGCGGGGTGTGAGCGGGGGAACGGTCCGGCCGGCGGCCGACGCGTCGATCAGCTGCTGCAGCCGTCGCTCCCGCGTCTCCTCCCTCTTCGCCGTCATCACCCACCGGATCGCCGCCTGGCGGTACCACGGCGGCCGCCCCTCGAAGTCCTTCCACGCCTCGCGTCGCGCTCGCAGCCGTCGCTCGAACGCCGGATCGAGGACCGCTCGATCGCGCTGCTCGTACGAGTAGATCCCCGAGCGGTCCTCTCGACGGACCTCGAACGCCGCGAGGCCAGCCGGGTGGACGCGCCCCTCCTCGATCAGCTCATGCATCCGGCGGATGTTCTTCGCGCTCCAGACGCTCCCCCGACGACGGGGCGTGAACCGGTTCATGTACCGCTCGTCGTCGACCCGCTTCCGGATCCCGTCGATCCAGCCGAAACACAGGGCTTCGTCGACCGACTCCGGCCAGGTGATGCCGGGCTTCCCCGAGCGTTTGCGCTGGTAGACGACCCAGATCTCCGTCTCCGAGTCGTGATGACGTTCCAGCCAGGCGCGGAAGTCTTGGGCTCCGGCGAACGTTGTGGGATTCATGGGATCGGAGTCAACCACCGTTCGTCGACCGGCCGCGCCCCGGTCGGCGGGCGCTCCTATGCTGCCGGACATGGACTGCGAGTTCTGCGGCGAACCGCTGCCCGAGGGCGCCCGCTTCTGCCCCAACTGCGGCACCCCGGTGTCGACCACGCTCGGGACCGAGGAGCGCAAGATGGTGACGGTCCTGTTCGCGGACCTGGTGGACTCCACCGGGTTGGCGCACCGGTTGGACCCCGAGCGCACGCGCGAGGTGCTCGGCGGGTTCTTCGACGCCGCCAGCGAGGAGTTGCGCGCGCTGCGCGGCCGCCCCGAGAAGTTCATCGGCGACGCGGTGATGGCCGTCTTCGGGCTGCCGCACGTGGGCGAGGACGACGCGCTGCGCGCCGTGCGGGCCGGTCTCGCGCTGCGCGACCGGATGCAGCGACTGCAGGACTCGCTCGGCCTCGACGAGCCACTCGCGCTCCGCGTCGGGATCGAAACGGGGGAGGCGGCGACCGGTCTCGGACCGACCGGGCAGTTGCTGGCGACGGGGCCCGTGGTGAACGCGGCGGCCAGGCTCCAGACGGCCGCCCAGCCCGGCGAGGTCCTGATCGGCGCCACGACGTACGCCCTCACCACCGACGCCCTCTCCGTCGACGACGCCCGGGACGTCGACGCGAAGGGCTTCACCCGGACGCTCACGGCCTATCCGGTCCGCGACCTGAGCACCCGCTCCGCCCGGCGCACGATCCCCTTCGTCGGACGCGGGAACGAGCTCGACATCCTCCGCGGGAGCTTCGCGCGCGTCCGCGCGACGGCCAGCCCGCTGCTCGTCACGATCCTGGGCGAGCCGGGTGTCGGCAAGACGCGGCTGGCCGACGAGCTCCTCGCCGGGCTGGAAGAGGACGTCAAGGTCCTCCGGGGCCGCACCCGCTCCTACGGCGACACCGCGACGTTCGCGCCCGTGACGGCGATCGTCCGCGAGCTCTCGGGGATCGAGGACGACATGGATCCCGAGGAGGCGATGGATTCCCTGCGCTCGGTGATCGACGGCTGCTGTGACGCCACGGAGGCCGAGCGCGTCGCCTCGCGGCTCGCGCTCACGATCGGGCTCGGGGAACCGCGCCGGGACGAATCGATCTTCGTCCAGGACGTGCAGACCGGGTTCCTGTCGTTGGTGGAGGGTCTCTCCGAGCAGGACCCCGTCGTCGCGGTCTTCGAGGACGTCCATACGCTCCGGCCGGGGATGCTCGATCTGATCGAGCGCCTCGCCGCGACGGACGGACGCCCGACGGATCGCGCGCTCGTCGTCGCGCTGGCCCGGCCGGAGCTCCTGGAGGTCCGGCCCCAATGGGGCGCCGGCGCCGCCAACGCCGTGACGCTCCGCCTCGAGCCGTTGCCGCACGCCGAGGCGATCGAGCTCGTGCGACAGGCCTCGGCGGGGCGGATCGGAGACGTCGAGGCCGAGGAGATCGCCCGCCGCAGCGGTGGCAACCCCTTCTTCATCGTGGAGACGACCGGGATGGTGCTGTCGGAGCGGGAGCGCGGCGCCGCGGAACGCGGCGCCGCGCTCCCGCCCACCGTCCAGGCGGTCGTGGCCGCCCGCCTGGACGCCCTCCCCGGCCGGCGCCGCGAGCTCGCTCGCCGGGCGTCGGTCTTCATCTACTCGTTCAACCCGACCGAGCTCGCGATGGTCGGCGAAGCGGACGACGACGATCTCCGCGCGATGGAGGAGGCCGAGATCTTCGTCCGAGAGGACGGCGAGGGGAAGGACCCTCGCTGGCGCTTCCGGCACGAGACCGTTCGCGAGGTGGCGTACGCCAGCTTGCCCAAGCGCGAGCGGCAGGTCCTGCACGAGCGCGTGGCCGAGGCGTTGATCGCGTCGGGCCACACCTCCTACGCCGCCGACCACCTCGAGCGGGCGGCGCGCGCCTCGCTCGACCTCGATCCCTCGGACCGGCGGCTGCCCGAGCGGGCGATCGACGCGTTGATCCAGGCGGGCAACCGCGCACGGCGCCGGATGGAGAGCCGCTCGGCGATCGACTTCTACCGCCGCGCCCTCGACCTGGCCGGTCCGCAGGAGGGATGGGGCGTCCGCGAGGGGCGCGCGCTGGCGGGGACCGGCGAGGCCTACTACTGGCTGGCGGAGTACCCGGCCGCCAGCGAGGCGCTCGCCGCCGCGGTCGACCTCGGCGAGCGCTACGGCGACGCCTGGACGCTCGCGCTCGCCCTTCGCTACCAGGGCGACATCGTGATCAACGTCGAACGGGACCTCGACAAGGCCGAGGAGCTGCTGGCCAACTCGCTCGCCGCGGCCGGCGAGATCGACGAACCGTGGGCGCTCACGCGCTCGCTGCTCTTCGCCGGGTGGGTCCCGTGGACGCGCGAGGACTACGCCGAGGCCGAGGCGATCTGGCGGCGGGCCCTCGCGCTGGCGGAGGAGCACGGCGACGAGTGGGCGCGCGTCCGGGCGCTCAACGCGCTGTCGATCAACGCCAGCCAGCAGGACCGCCACGACGAGGCGATCCGCCTGAGCGAGGAGGCGAGCCAGCTCGCCGAGGAGCTCGGCGACCGCTTCAGCGTGGCGGTCACCAGCGTCCAGCGCGGCCGGATCGACGAGGACCTCGGGCGGCTCGAGGACGCGATCCCCCGGTACGACGAGGCGATCGAGATCTTCAAGGACCTGGGCGCCCGCTGGGAGATGGCCGACGCGATCGCGGAGCGCGGGATCACGTATCGCGACCTGGGCCGGCTCGACGACGGGGAGCGCGACCTGCGCAAGGCGATGCAGATCTCCAAGGAGCTGGGCGAGCAGCAGATCGCGGGCTGGACCGGCCGGGCGCTGGACCGGCTCACGCAGCTCCGCGAGGAGCGCGCCGACGAGCCCGTCGGCGGTTGACCGGTCAGATCAGCGACGACTGACCGCGGATCGTCCGGCGGGCGCGCGCGCGGCCGATCGGCTCCTCGTCCTCGGCGGGATGCTCGACCAGCGCGACGACCCGCGAGGACATGAATCGAGCGGTGCGCACCGGCTTGCCGCCGCGCGTCACCTCGGAGACCTCGACGACGCCGCGACCCGTCGTGACCTCGACGCGACGTCCCGCGCGCGACGCCACGACCTCGTAGGTCTGCACGCCGGTCCCGACGTCCATCACGATCTCCACCCGGTCGCCGCGCATGCGGCCATCATAGGCTCGAGGCCGGACATCATCTCCGGGGCAACACCTCGTCGCGTTTCCACGCGACGGCGCGCGGGGAAGGGCGTGGGATGCGCACGGTCCACGTCGGCACGAGCGGCTGGCAGTACCGCGATTGGCGGGGCACCTTCTATCCCAAGGAGATCCCGCAGCGGGAGTGGCTGCCGTACTTCGCTCGGCACTTCGAGACCGTGGAGGTCAACAACTCGTTCTATCGATTGCCCGAACGCGAGACGTTCGAACGTTGGCGCGAGCAGACGCCGACGGGGTTCATCGTCACGGTGAAGGCCAGCCGGTTCATCACCCACCTGAAGCGGTTGAAGGATCCCGAGGAGCCGGTCGCGCTGTTCTGGGAGCGCGCGACGGGGCTCGGCGACCGCCTCGGGCCGGTCCTGTTCCAGCTGCCGCCGCGGTTCCGCGCCGAGCCGGAACGGCTGCGGCACTTCCTCGACGTGCTGCCGAGCCGGATCCGCCCCGCCTTCGAGTTCCGCGACGACTCGTGGCTCACCGATGAGGTCTTCTCGATGCTGGACCGGCGGCGCGCGGCGCTCGTATGGCCCGACCGGCCGGGGTCGAAGGCCGACCTGCCCGTCGTCGGCGGATGGCTCTACGTCCGCTTCCACCAGGGAACGCGCCTCGGCCCCGACTACCGCCGGGACAAGTTGCGGCGGTGGGGGTCGCGGATTGCCGGGGGGGCCCCCCCACGGGGGGGTGGTTTCCTTAAAAAACACCCCCCCCCGGGCCCCGGCCCCGGACGCCCCCGGACGGGCCCCCCCCCCCGG
>Ga0081539_10004915_pt1 | contig 14239 bp, 15 predicted proteins | sample TabmetS4T2R2_FD_71023 | JGI IMG/M metagenome (GOLD analysis project Ga0081539, IMG submission 71023) | Tabebuia heterophylla rhizosphere microbial communities from the University of Puerto Rico - S4T2R2 | ecosystem: Host-associated > Plants > Roots > Rhizosphere ...
CTATGCGATGGTCGCTTCGTGGTCGCCGGACGGCACGCGGATCGCGCTGGGTGGTGTGAACGGACAATGCCCGTATGGAGTAGTCGTGGTCGATGAATCGCTCGGCAATATTTCGCGTTCGCAGCCGCCGCCAACCATGTGCGAACCGATGTATTCGCCAGACAGCCGCTGGCTGGCTTATACAGGCGTGACGCCGCGTGTGGATGGGCGCGTGGACGTGTTTGTCGCCAACCAGAACGGGCAAAACGCGGTCAACCTAACGGGCAGCCTGCGCGGGCAGATTGAACTGCTGCGTTGGGTTGGCGGGCAGTAGACGGACATCAACTTTATTCTTTACGGGGGATAAGTCTATGACGCAACTGAATGAGCGAATCGCCCTTGTAACGGGCGGCAGCCGGGGCATCGGGCGCGGGATTGCGCTGGAGCTGGCGAAGCGAGGCGCAACGGTAGTCGTGAACTACCAGCGCAACGCGGAAGCTGCCGAGGAAGTCGTCACACAAATTGTAGCGGACGGTGGCAAGGCGCAAGCCGTGCAAGCCGACGTGAGCCTGGAAGAAGACGTGAACCGGCTGGTCAAGACGGCAGTTGATGCTTATGGCAAAATCGATATTCTGGTCAATAACGCGGGGACGACCCGCGACAATCTAATCATGCGGATGAGCGCGGAAGACTTCGACACCGTGCTGGAAACCAACCTGCGCAGCACCTGGCTATGCTCGAAAGCGGTGGTGCGCGACATGATGCGGAAACGCTACGGGCGGATCGTCAACATCACGAGCGTGAGCGGGATTATGGGCAACGGCGGGCAGACCAACTACAGCGCGAGCAAAGCCGGGATCATCGGTTTGACGAAAGCACTGGCACGCGAACTCGCATCACGCGGGATTACGGTGAACGCGGTTGCTCCAGGCTTTGTGGCGACTGACCTGACGGCGACGCTTCCCGAAGACATTGCCAAGAAGATCAACGAGAACATTCCGCTGGGGCGATGGGCGACGATTGAGGATGTGGCGCTAGCGACGGCGTTCATCGCTTCGGACGAGGCATCGTACATTACCGGACACGTACTCAACGTTGACGGCGGGTTGGCGATGTAAAAGACAGTGCTGAGGAAAAGCAAAAGAAGGATTCGGTAGGTCAAGGAGCGCAACAACATGCCGACGATCTTTTCAAAAATCATTGCGGGGGAAATTCCAGCGGAAATTGTTTACAAAGATGACCGCGTGATCGCGTTTAAGGACATCAATCCGGCGGCTCCGGTGCATATCCTGATCGTCCCGAACAAGGAAATTCCGACGGTGGATGATGTGACGCCCGAAGATGAGGCGGTGCTGGGTCATCTGTTCATCGTGGCGCGGCAGATTGCGCGAGATTTGGGCATCAGCGAAAGCGGCTACCGCCTGCTGGTGAACTGCAAGGGCGATGCCGGGCAGGAAGTGTTCCACCTGCACATGCATTTGCTGGGCGGACGGAAGCTGGGTCCGATGCTGGCAAAGTAGGGAAAGGGCGCACGGCTGTGCGCCCCTACCGAGTGAACGTTTACAGTATCGCAGCAATTAACTGGCGGGAGTGCCTTCCGGTGTAGCCTCATCAGTGGTCGCTGACTCGGTCGCCTCTTCAGTTGGCGCAGCCGCTGCGGGCATAGTGTCGGCATCGCCGGTTGCTTCTGCTGTCGCTTCCGGCGTGGCGGGCAGCACGCTCAGGCGAGCGATTTCGGCGTCGATACGTTCTAGGATTCCAGACGCTGTATTGATCGCCTCCTGATCCGAATTGAGCGGGACAACGCCGTTAATAGTAAAAGTCGGAGTGCCTGAGAAGTTCATGAGGCGCTGCTGCTGTGCTCTCGCAGTGTTCAACACGTCATCGGGTCGGCTGCTGCCAATGCAGGCGTTGTATGCTCCCCTATCCATGCCGAAAGCATCGACCGCAGCGTTGATGCGGTTGTTGGTAAACGCCTGGTTGCCATAAACCCCCTGCCAGTCAAACAGCGCATCGTGGAACGACCAGAACTTGTTCTGTTCTGCCGCGCACATGGCTGCGGATGCCGCACCCTGCCCGTTCGAGATTGCGCCGAAGCCGTAAAGCGGCACGTAGGTAATGGCGACATTGCCCGTGCGAACGCGATCTACGAGTTGGTCGATGGCTTCGGCGTGGAACTCGCGGCAGTGCGGGCAGTCAAAACTGGAAAACTCAGCGACTTGAATAGGCGCGTCAGGGTCGCCAAGACGCGGGAAGCCTTCAGCCGTGCGCGTCTGCTGCACGCCCTCGTAGCGCGTCAGCGCGCCTTCAGGAATAGGCGCTTCGGCAGGCGCATTGACGATGACAAAGACAAAGACCGCAACGGCGATAAGCGCGACGGCAATGATGCCGCCTGTGATCAACCGCTGGCGGCGGCGTTCCTTTTCGCGCTCCTCGCGGCGTACTGCCGTGCGCGACGTACTGCGCGGCGTGTTTTTTGCGCTGGGTCTCGATGATTTATTCGATTGTTTCGCCATAAAGAAGCCTCAAGCAAGTGCGGGAATGAATAGTGGCATTAGTCTACAACGCGCCATGTAAACTTCAAGCATGAGTGATGCATGACTGCATAGTCTTAAAGTTGTACCCATTTGGGTATAAATCTGCGCGGCAAACGCGGTACGATAAATTAATATACGGTACAGACCTTTTTTCGAGGCAAGACTCAACTGACAAACCGAGGGGTTTGGAGTACAATTCAACCCCATTAAACACGTGAGTTTCTCAACCTCGCTCTCTCTTCGCTGGCTGCCCTTTGAGGGGCGGTTTCAGCGCATTGCTATAAGGAATTCCTATGCGAGTGGATACGTTTGGTACACGCGGCACGTTTGACAGCGGGAGCGGCGATGCCGTGATTTACCGCTTGAGCAAGCTCGCCGCACAGAACATCGGGCACATCGACAAACTGCCGTTCAGCATCAAGATTCTGCTCGAAAATGCACTGCGAAACCTCGACAACTTCGAGGTCACGGAAGACGCGGTTCGTGCGATTGCCGAATGGAATGCCGCAGCGCCGCAGCAAATCGAAATTCCGTTCAAGCCCGCGCGCGTGGTGCTTCAGGACTTCACGGGCGTTCCGGCGGTGGTTGACCTGGCGGCACTGCGGAGCGCGATGAGCAGAATGGGAAATGACCCGCAGAAGATTAACCCCGGTATTCCGGTTGATCTGGTGATCGACCATTCGGTGCAGGTTGACCGCTTCGGCACCACTGACGCAATTCGCCTGAACGCGGCGAAAGAATTCGAGCGTAACAGCGAACGCTACAAATTCCTGCACTGGGGCAAGAATGCTTTCGATAATTTCCGCGTCGTGCCTCCAGCGACGGGCATCGTGCATCAGGTGAACCTGGAATATCTGGCGCGAGTGGTGTGGACGAGCACCGAAGATGGTCAAACGGTTGCCTTCCCCGACTCGCTGGTGGGTACGGACAGCCATACGACCATGATCAACGCGCTGGGCGTGTTCGGCTGGGGTGTCGGCGGTATCGAAGCGGAAGCGGCGATGCTGGGGCAACCGATTTACATGCTGATGCCGCAGGTGGTTGGCTTCAAGCTGACGGGTGAACTGCCGGAAGGCGCAACCGCAACTGACCTCGTGCTGACCGTAACACAAATGCTGCGTAAGCGCGGCGTGGTGGATAAGTTCGTGGAATTCTACGGCACGGGCTGCGGCAAGCTGAGCCTGCCCGACCGAGGCACGATTGCGAACATGGCTCCCGAATACGGCGCGACGATGGGTTTCTTCCAGGTTGACCAGGAAACACTGAACTATATGCGCCGCACCGGGCGCGACGAAGCCTTGATCACGCTGGTAGAACGTTATACCAAGGAACAGGGCTTGTTCCGCACCGACGACACACCCGACCCAGTCTATACGGACACGCTCGAACTTGACCTTTCCGAAGTGCAGCCGAGCATGGCGGGTCCAAAGCGCCCGCAAGACCGCGTGCTGCTGCGCGATATGAAAGCCAACTTTGAGAAGGCGCTGAAAGCCCCGGTTGACCAGCGCGGCTTCGCGTTGACCGAACCCGCCGTCGAGCGGCACGCGACCATTCACGACAACGGCGACACTGCCGAAATCGGACACGGCGTGGTGGTGATCGCGGCGATCACAAGCTGCACCAACACCAGCAACCCGATGGTTATGATGGCGGCGGGGCTACTGGCAAAGAAGGCGGTTGAGCAAGGCTTGGATACCAAGCCCTGGGTGAAGACCAGCCTCGCGCCTGGTTCGCGCGTGGTGACCGAATACTACGACAAAGCGGGACTGACGCCGTATTTGCAGGCGCTCGGCTTCCACACGGTCGGCTACGGCTGCACGACCTGTATTGGCAACAGCGGTCCGCTGCCCAACAAAGTCGCCAATGCAGTCGTGGAGGGTGAACTGGTCGCCGCCGCCGTTTTGAGCGGCAACCGCAATTTCGAGGGGCGCATCAGCCCGCTGGTAAAGGCGAACTATCTGGCGTCGCCGCCGCTGGTGGTAGCGTATGCGCTGGCAGGCACGGTGGACATCGACCTGATGAACGACCCGATTGGTTACGACAAGGACGGCGAGGCGGTCTACCTGCGCGAAATCTGGCCCACGCAGAAAGAAGTGTTGGAAGTCGTGCAGCAGGTGATTACGCCGGATATGTTCACACGGCAGTACGCCAACGTGTTCGACGGCAACGAAACCTGGAACGCGATCACCGGCAGCGAAGGCGACGTGTATGCCTGGGATAACAGCAGCACATACATTCACGAGCCGCCTTTCTTCATCGACATGTCGCCTGAGCCGCTGCCGATCAAGCCAATTGAAGATGCGCGTGTGCTGGCATACCTCGGCGATTCGATCACGACTGACCACATTTCACCCGCTGGCGATATCGACATCAACAGTCCGGCAGGGAAATACCTGATCGCGCAGGGCATTCCGAAAGAAGACTTCAACACCTACGGGACGCGGCGTGGCAATCATGAAGTGATGATTCGCGGGACGTTCGCCAACATCCGCCTGCGCAACAAGCTGGTGCCGGGCAGCGAAGGCTCGATTACGATGCACCTGCCCGACGGCGAAGTGATGAGCATATATGACGCTTCAGTGAAGTACATCGCCGAAGGCACGCCGTTGATCGTGCTGGCAGGCGCAGAATACGGCACAGGTTCCAGCCGCGACTGGGCAGCGAAAGGCACCAACCTGCTCGGCGTGAAGGCGGTGATCGCCAAGTCGTTCGAGCGCATTCACCGCAGCAACCTGGTGATGATGGGCGTGCTGCCGCTTCAGTTCAAGGAAGGCGAAGACGTCACAACGCTTGGGTTGACCGGGCGCGAAGAATTCGACATCATGGGCATCGACGATGACCTGTCGCCGAAACAGGACGTTAAAGTGGTGGCTACGGCTGCCGATGGCACAACGACTGCCTTCACCGTGACGGCGCGCATCGACACGGAAGTCGAAGTCGAATACTACCGCAATGGCGGCATTTTGCAGACCGTGCTTCGGAAGTTCCTGAACTAAAGCCAGTCGAGCAACGTGAGTCCCCTCTCGACGAGAGGGGACTTTTTTATTTTAGAGAACAATGCAAGTGCGACGAAACGCTCAAATGTGCTAGACTGGTGTTTCCTTCAAGCCTTTCGTGAGAAAAGCGTCATGAAGACCATACAAGTTGATGTTTTTGATCTCAATAAGCAAGTTCAGAGCTTACGCAAACTGGGAATTAAGTTTGAGGAATACAATCTAGCTGGCTTCACCAGCGTGAACGGAATTGTAGATTATGGAAGTGAGCGGATGGCTTTCCTGAAAGACAGCGAAGGCAATTTGATTATCTATACACAAGCCAAAATACACTGAAAAGCGAATTCCCAATTGATAAACGAACGAGTGATGATTTACTCCGATGGTGGCGCGAAGCCGAATCCCGGTCCCGGCGGCTGGGCAGCAGTGCTGAGATACGGTGAGCACGAAATCGAACTGAGCGGGGGCGAAATGCAAACAACGAACAATCAGATGGAATTGACCGCCGCAATCAAGGCGCTGGAAGCCTTGATCCACCCCTGCAAAGTCGATTTCTACACCGATTCGCAATACCTGCGGCAGGGGATCACCGAGTGGATTAATAGCTGGCGGAAAAATGGCTGGAAAACGTCGGCGAAGAAGCCTGTGTTGAACCAGGAATTATGGATACGGCTGGATGAGCTGAACCGTAAGCACAGCGTAACGTGGCACTGGACACGCGGGCACGCAGGCGATACATTCAATGAACGAGTCGATCAACTGGCAACCCAAGCGCGCCTGAGCCTCAGTTCATCACACTGACGGAGCATAATTTCATGCCGAAAATTTCTGACCGCGTTGCCAGGTTTGGCACGACCATTTTCACCGAGATCAACATGCTAGCACAGCAGCATAACGCGCTGAATTTTGGGCAGGGCAAGCCGGATTTCGATACACCGCCGGAAATTATCGCCGCGCTGGAAGCTGCATCGAAGGCGGGCAACCATAACCAGTACGCGCCTGGCGACGGAACGCCTGAACTTCGGCAGGCAGTTGCCGCGCACGCCAGCCGCTTCTACAATCTGGAGATTGATCCCAAGGCGGGCGTGGTCGTGACTGCTGGCGCTACTGAAGCGGTGTTTTCGTCGGTGCTGGGGATGGTCGATAAAGGCGACGAAGTGATCGTCGTCGAGCCATACTTCGACAGCTATGTGCCGAACATCACGATGGCAGGCGCGACGCCGATTTACGTACCATTGCATCCACCCAACTGGACGTTTGACCCCGACGAACTGCGGAAAGCGTTCAATACCAAGACTCGCGCAATCATCATCAACACACCGCACAATCCAACCGGGCGCGTGTTCACGCTGGAAGAACTGACTCTTATTGCCAACCTGTGCAAGGAACACGATGTCGTGGTGATCTCCGACGAGGTGTACGAGCACCTGACATTCGACCCGGTCAGACATATCCCGATGGCAACACTGCCCGGAATGTTGGAGCGGACGATCACCGCGAGCAGCATGGGCAAGACCTTCAGCGCAACCGGCTGGAAAATCGGCTGGGTGTATGGCGCGCCGGAGCTGGTGAAGGGCGTAGCGCAGGCGCACCAGTTCGTGACGTTCGCGGTCAACCACCCGGCGCAAATGGCAGCCGCTTATGCGCTCAACCTGCCCGGCACGTTCTACGAAGACTTTCAGGCAATGTACACGCAAAAACGCGACCTGATGATGAATGCGCTGAACGGCTCTGGCTTAAAACCCTTCCAGCCCGAAGGGACATTCTTCGTGATGGCAGATTTCGCGGACATATTTGATGGGGATGACATCGAGTTCGCACGCTACCTGACGAGCGAAATTGGCGTGGCGTGCATCCCGCCGACCTTCTTCTACAGCACCGAACACGCGCACATGGCAAGCACGCAGGCGCGCTTCGCGTTCTGCAAATCCGACGAGATGCTGCACGCAGTTGGTGAACGGCTAGCGGGGTTGGTTAAATAGCGGTTAGCCGTTAGCTTTTAGCGATTAGCTAAAAACACAAAATGCGCTTCCTCATATGTAAATTACTCGGAGGAGCGCGTTTTTGCTAATCGCTAATGGCTAGAACAATGCAAACGGCAGCGCGCCACGCACGATCAGTCCGCCGAAGATGATGCCCAACACCAACGAGGACAGGAACATAGCGACGATCATGACGACGGCGGTGATCCACTTCTGGTTCTGGTCAGTGAAGAGGTGCAGGCGCTCAAAGCCTTCGGCGATCAGGTAAATCTGGTAGATGCTGATGAGCAGCGTGATGAGCCACGCACCAGCGCCGATCAAATTGAAAATGAAGCTGAGCACGCTGTTGAGCAGCAGAATCGGTGCCCAGACGAGCGCGCCCGTATAGGCGTGCTTGACCAACGAGCCGCTCCCGCCCTGCCGCAGGGCATACTGGTGCGAAGCATAAGTGCCGACGAAAAGCGTGGTCAAGCCGACAGCGACGAAGAACAAGGGCGTGAGCAGTACGGCGATAATATTAAAGAGTGAAGATGAAAAGCGAATCTGCAAAAAGAGGGCGTTGATAATCGAAAGGACAGCGCTGCCAACCGCTGCCGTACCTGCGATCAGCCAGAAGCGCCACCAAGTCGCCCTATCGACTTCGTCGGCATAGGCACCTGGCTTGCGAAGCACAACATCCAGTCCGCCGCGCAACAAAGTAACACCATCGCGCGCTAATGTTTCCCAGGTGGTTCGCGCAGGAGCGCCGGGAACGTTGAAGGGAATTTTGAAGCTGCCCGCCTCGTCCTGTGCCGCACCGGGCGCATCTACTGACGGATCGAGTGAGCGAATTCGTGACCCGCGCTGACCGTTAGAAGCGGGCGCGGCGGCACTGGCTGCGCCATTTGCGACTGATTCCGGCTGCGCCGCACGTGCTTTGATACGATCCAGCACCTCGCGCGCTTTGGCATTGTTCGGGTTGATTTCCAAAACGTGTTCGAGGTACTCGGTGCGAAGCGCAGGGTCACTTTCGGATGCCGCGAGGTAATACCACGCCTGTTCGTTTTCAGGATCAATCTCGACGACCTGCTCCAGCAGATCATGCGCTTTCATCCGGTCGCCCGCCTGAAACGCCGCGATGCCTTCCTGTAGTAAATCCTCTCCTGGAAACATGTTCGCCCCTCTTCGAGCCACTTTCACTACAGGTTATTATAAAGTTGAACAACAGCCTCGTTCATAAATATAGCATTGAGGCGTGTAGTAAAATCGTCTTACTCAACCTGACATATTAAGGCACAAGTACCGATGCAGGAACCGATCACTGACCTGGAGCGCGTTCGCAAGCTTGCACAGGAAAAACACGGCGACTTTGAGCTACTGCGGCTTATGCTGGAACGCAATCACAAGCTGGACGATGCCAAACTTGACGCTTATGTCGAGCAGGTTGCTGCGCCGATCATTGCGGCGATTGACTGCACGAAGTGCGCGAATTGCTGTCGCCATCTGGATGTGTATTTAGTTGAGGATGATGCCAAGCGGCTGGTTGATGGGCTGATGATCCCGCTGAGCGAAGTGGAAACGCGCTACGTTGACCACGAAGCAGCGGCTGCGGTTGAGGAATGGGGTGTGTTCCGCCAGCGCCCATGCGCCTTCCTCAAGGGCAAGCTGTGCTCAGTTTATCAACATCGCCCGGAATCGTGCCGCATCTACCCGGTTTTCACGCCGGATTTTCGCTGGTCGCTGGAAGACACGATTGAAGGGGCAAGCCTGTGCCCGATCATCTACAACGTGCTCAGCGCGCTATGTGACCAACTGCTGACACGCTAGAAATGTTCTTTTCGGGCTTGAGAAATAGGCTTACAACCAGTATAAAGGCGCAATGGAGTAAGTGGATAACCATCCCTGGAGTTTGCCATGCGCCTCGTTTTAGCGATGCTGGTGGTGCTGTTGTTCGCCAGCGCCTGCAATCTGAACAACCAAGCACCAACCCCAACGATTCGGCAAACTTCAGAGGAAACTGAGGAAGTAGGAACACCATCCACAAGTGTTACGCCCCTGCCCGGCGTTAACGCGACGCAGAGCGCAACAGCAGCAATCACGCGCACGCCGTTCGGCACCATTGGCAACAATGCCGCTCCAACATATTTGCTCATCGCCTCGCCCGGCGCTTTCCCGACACCCGCCAGCGGAGAACGTGCGGACATCACCAGCCCGGCAAACGACGCATCCATCAGCGCCACGCCGCTATACGTGAGTGGCATTGTCCATAACCTGCAAGAAGACCGCTTTACGCTGCAAATTTTTGGTGGCGACGGTCAGCCGTTGACAAGCCCACAGAGTATCACGCTGAGCAACCCGAATAGAGTAGCAGATGTGCCCTGGTCAGCATCGGTGCAAGTAAACAACTATACGGGCGCAGCACAGATACGGATTACCGCGCGTACTGCCAGCGGGACGGACACAGTGATCGGCACGACTAACGTGAATATCACGGCGGGAGTCGCTAACCCAGTACAGCCAGCAAGCGGAAATAATATTACCTCGCCTGCAAACGGCAGCAGCGTGAGCGGTGATCCTCTAACTGTAACCGGGACGATTGGCGGCGTTGCTGACAACCAGTTCACGCTGCTGCTATTGAACTCGGAAGGGATTGTGCTGAACAGCCAGGTCATTACACTGAGCGGCGCGGAAACCAATGCCGTGCCCTGGTCGGCGTTGATGGGTACGGGTGGATATCATGGGCAAGCGGAAATCCGCGCGGTGAACATTATTAACGGGCAGCAGAATACGCTGGCGAGCATAACCCTGACTTTGCAGTAACACTTTGCAGAAAGGCAAATACAAATGCGTGTGGCAATCCTTGCAGATATTCATGGCAACCCAATGGCGCTCGACGCGGTGCTGACGGAAATTGAGCGTCGCGGCGGTGTCGATAGCTACTGGATACTTGGTGATTTATGTGCGATTGGCTTTGATCCAGCGGGCGTGCTGGATAGATTGAGCACGCTGTCCAGCGCGCTGTACGTACAGGGGAACGCCGACCGCTATGTCACTTCCGGCGACCTGCCCGATCCGAGTTTTGAGCAAGTAAAGGCTGATCCGACCCTGATTCCGCTGCTGGTGGAAGTGGTCGGCAGCTTCAACTGGACGAAAGGCTACCTTGAGGGGCGCGGCTTGCTCGGCTGGCTAACCGCCTTACCGACACAGCAGCGGCTTACACTCCCAGATGGGACGCGCGTGCTGCTCGTCCACAGCACACCAAGCAGTGACGAAGGTCATGGGCTGAACCCGGCACTGAGTGACGACGAACTACGCGCGGAGGTCGAAGGGTGCGGCGCGGATTTGATCTGCGTGGGGCATTTTCACCTACCGATGGATCGCCGGCTGGATGGCATCCGTGTGATCAATCCCGGTCCGGTGAGCAACAACTTCGCTCCAGATTTACGCGCGGCGTATGCGATTTTAGAAGCGGACGCAGACGGCTATCAGATTCGGTTTCACCGTGTGGAGTATGATATTGAGGCGGCAAAAGCGGCGACTCTCTGTTCCGGCAACCCCGGCGCGGGCTACATTCTGCGCTTCTTCAACGGCGAAGTACGCGCCAGTTGGATGCAGCGATGGGATGGAGTTTCACATAATGTTATGACTGACGTGTAAATTATTCGCTTTCGTCGCGCAACTCAGAAAGTATCGGTTCAATTGCGAGGATAAGAGCGGGAACAGCCTCGACTGCCGTTTTCCAGACTAAAACCGTATCAACTTTGTCCTAAGCATGAATTAAAATGTCGCGCATTCCAGCCATCATCTGCCAGGGCACATCAGCATAACGCTCTCGCAGAGTTGAGGAAAGCCGTTTGGTTGCTTCACCGATAATTTCCAAACAGCGAACAACCGCATCCTGCGTTTTGAATTCAGAATGAAACCCGATTTCATCCATATCACTGACATAAACTGAAATTCGCCGAGCGGCATCCAGTATGTCCGTCAGGGAATCGAAATCACGCGACATAAATGACCTGTGTAGAGTCCAGAATCCGTTTGCGGCGCTGTGTGCGCGGGCTAGCTTCAACCGCATTGCGCATGATGAGATCGACTTTTCGCCTCAAGATCGCACTAAGCTCATCCTGCATGGCAACGAAATCCAGCAAATTCCAATGGGCTTGAGGCGAAAATTGAACCAGAACGTCAATATCACTGTCTGGGCGGAAATCATCGCGCAGAACCGAGCCAAACAAGGCGAGTTCAGTAATGCCCCAACGCTCGCAAAATTTCGCCAGCTCTTGCTCAGAGATGTTAAGATTGTTTTGAGTCACTTCATCACATTCCTAGCAACAGTCAGCATAAACATTATAGCTTTGGTTGTACTGCATCATAAAGGCATTTATGAATAACCAACCGCGCAAGCAGTTTATCGCCATTGCCGGGAATATCGGCGCGGGCAAAAGTACGCTCACAAACCTGCTCTCCGAGGCTTTCGGATGGGAGCCGTTTTATGAGGCTGCCGCCGAAAACCCCTACCTGGCGGATTTTTATGCCGACATGCGCCAGTGGAGCTTTCATTCGCAGGTGTTCTACCTGGGCAAACGATTGGAGCACCATCGCCAGCTTATTGACTACCCCGGAAGCGTGGTGCAAGACCGCACGGTCTACGAAGATGCCGAAATCTTCGCGCGCAACTTGTATGAACAGGATTTGATGTCCGAACGCGACTATGACGCTTACCGCCGCCTGTACCGCGCGGTGAGCAGCTTCCTGCCCCCACCCGACTTGATCGTCTACCTGCGCGGCAGCGTGGAAACTCTACTCGAACACATCGAGCGGCGTGGCAACGCTTACGAGCGCAGCATTGCGCCTTCGTACCTACGGCAGCTCAACGACCTGTACGAAGCGTGGATTGACGATTGGACGGCTTGCCCGGTGATTCATGTGGAAATGGATGGCAATGATTTCCTGCACAAGCGCGCTGACCTAGACACGATCATTGAGCAGATTCACAAGGCAGCGAAGCCCAAGCCCGCTTAAGATATTTACTCTAATCTCTGACTGAGATTTTCAACAAACCGCTTCACAAAAGGCACGGATTGATGTGCCCTTTTTAATTTCTGGATTCTGTTAAAGATATACAACCTCAATGGACAAATCCCTGTGCGTTGTGTTATACTGAAACAAATGCATCCATATGATTAATCTGATGAATACTGACCGAGTTCCCTTTATGCCGGATATTGATCTCGACTCTGAACTTCTGGAATTCCTCATCCGCGAAGGATTTCAACCGGGCGACCGCATCCCAACGATCAATGATTTACAGAGCGATGACCGACTGGGCATTAGCATCAGCAAAGTGCGCGAGCAGCTTGAAGTTGCACGGGCGTTAGGGCTGGTCGAAGTGCGCTCCAAGACCGGCATGAAGATGAAACCGTACAGTTTCACTCCGGCGGTGCGGCTGAGCCTGTTTTTCGCGCTGGCACAAGACCAGCACAACTTCGAGTTGTTTGGCGAAGTGCGTAACCACCTCGAAGTCGCCTTCTGGAACGAAGCGTGCGAGCGCCTGAAAGACGAAGACAAGGAAATCATGCGGCTGTGCCTGGAACGCGCACGCAACAAGCTGAACGGCAAGCCTGTGCGTATCCCCAACGACGAGCACCGCACCTTCCACCTCACCGTGTTCAAGCGGCTGGATAACCCCTTCGTGATGGGCTTCCTCGAAGCTTACTGGGATGCTTATGAAGCCGTCGAATTGAACCGTTATGCCGATTACAGTTATTTGCAGCAGGTATGGACGTACCACGAGCAGATTTTTGAAGCAATCTGCAAACGAGAATATGAAAAAGCAAAACAATTATTCATCGACCATACCAATTTAATTCGTTTTCAGCCTCGAATGCAGCGTTTACAAGCCGCGCCAGAACCGGAGGACGAGTAAAGGAGTACATTTCCGGCTACCCCCACAATTTCCCGTCTTTTTACGTGTGACCCACACAAGCATAGGAATGAAGCATGGCAATCGATATTCAACCCGAAGTGCAGCTCACCGGCTATAAGCCGGGAATTAACGACTTTGCGCTGATGGTGGCGACCAAGAACGGGTCGGGCAGCCAGACCTCGAATCTGGTGCTGATCCGCTCGCTGTTCCGCATGGGCATCCCTGTCAGCGGGAAAAATCTGTTCCCCTCGAACATCAAGGGGCTGCCGACGTGGTACACCATTCGCGCGAGCAAGGATGGCTACATCGCCCGGCGCGCCACGACCGAAGTTTCGGTGGCGTTCAATCAGGATACGATCACCGAAGACATCCTGAACGTGCCAAGCGGCGGCGTGCTGATCACCAACAAGGAACTGAAATACGCCGTCAACCGTGACGATGTCATCCTGTACGAAATCCCCGCCAAAGAGATCATGGCGAAGGCGGAATTCCCGAAGGACTTTGCCGACCGCATCGTCAACATGACCTACGTGGGCGTGTGCTGCTTCCTGTTCGACATCCCGCTGGACATCGCCTACAACGCGCTGCTCGACCAGTTCAACGGCAAAGAAAAGCCAGCCAAGATGAACCACAACGTCATCGAATTGGCGTACCACTGGGCAGAGGAAAATCTGGTCAAGAATGATCCGTACCGCTTCGAGCCGATGCACGAGACGCAGGGCAAAATCCTGATCGAGGGCAACGACGCGGCGGCGCTCGGTGCGCTGTTCGGCGGCGTGACGGTGTGCGCGTGGTATCCGATCACCCCTTCGACCAGTCTGGTCGATAACCTGATGAGCCACA
>Ga0081539_10004916_pt1 | contig 14238 bp, 11 predicted proteins | sample TabmetS4T2R2_FD_71023 | JGI IMG/M metagenome (GOLD analysis project Ga0081539, IMG submission 71023) | Tabebuia heterophylla rhizosphere microbial communities from the University of Puerto Rico - S4T2R2 | ecosystem: Host-associated > Plants > Roots > Rhizosphere ...
CTGTCTCGTGATCGGCGGCAAGGTTGCCGCGATCGCCCAGCGCGTCCCGGCGAGCGTCGTGGGCGACGGGGCCCAGACGATCCGGCAGCTGGTCGACGCGGCGAACGCCGACCCGCGCCGCGGCATCGGCCACGAGAAGGTCCTGACCCGGATCAAGGTCGACGAGGCGGCCGAGGCACTCCTCCGCGACCAGGGCTTCACCTTGGACGACGTCCCGGCGCCGGGTACCTTCGTGAAGCTCGCCCTGACCGGGAACATGTCGACGGGCGGCACCTCGATCGACCGGACGATCGAGGCGCACCCGGACAACGTGGAGATCGCCGAGACGGCTGCCCAGATCGTGGGCCTCGACATCGCCGGGATTGACTTCATCTGCCCGGACATCGCCACGCCGGTGCGCGAGACGGGCGGAGCGATCGTCGAGGTCAACGCGGCGCCGGGATTCCGGATGCACACCCACCCGACCGAGGGCGAGCCGCAGTACGTCGCCAGGCCGGTCATCGACGGCCTGTTCCCACCGGGCAGCGCATCGCGGATCCCGATCATCGCGGTGACCGGCACGAACGGAAAGACGACGACCGTCCGGATGATCGCCCACATCCTCAAGCTGAAGGGCCGCCGGGTCGGGATGACCTCCACCGACGGGATCGTCATCGACGGCCGGCTGATCAAGAAGGGCGACATGTCGGGGCCGAAGTCGGCCCAGATGGTCCTCCAGAACCCGACCGTCGACACCGCGGTCTTCGAGGTCGCCCGGGGCGGGATCCTGCGGGAGGGTCTCGGCTACGACCGGAACGACGTCGCGGTCGTCACGAACGTCACCGGCGACCACCTCGGGATCGGCGGGATCACCTCGATCGGCCAGCTGGCGAACGTGAAGGGCGTGATCGTGGAGTCCGTGCCGCGCTCGGGGACGGCGGTCCTCAACGCCGACGACGGCCACGTCTACCGGATGGGCCGCCACTGCGCGGGCAAGGTCGTGCTGTTCAGCATGGCGACCGAGAAGGGCGAGGACGGCTACGACCGGGTCGACGGGCACACGTCGCGCGGGAACGCGGCCTTCGTCCTCCAGCCGGGCCCCGAGGGCGAGCTGATCGTCCTCCGCCACGGTCCGCGGACGATGCCGGTCCTCTACACGCACCTCATCCCGGCCACGTTCGGCGGCCGCGCCCGGATGAACGTCGCGAACGCGCTGGCGGCCGCCGCGGCCGCGTGGGCGGCCGGCGCGCACCTCCACGACATCCGCCAGGGACTCCGGACCTTCTCGACGTCGTTCTTCCAGGCACCGGGCCGGCTGAATCTCCTCGACGTCGGCGGGATCCGGATGGTCATCGACTACTGCCACAACGTCGACGGGATGCGTCAGCTCGCGGATTTCGTCGAGCGGATGATGACCGAACCTCAGTCGAAGGCGGGCCGGATCGGACCGTCCACGAACGGGCACGCCCGGAGCGGCCGAGCGATCGGCGTGATCGGGATCCCCGGCGACCGGCGCGACGACGACCAGCGCGAGTACGGGTCGATCGCCGCGCGGGCATTCGACGAGATCATCGTCCGCGAGGACAAGAACCTCCGCGGGCGCGCGGCCGGGGTCTCGGCCGGGAACGTGATCGAGGGGGTCCGCGGGGCGCGGGGCGAGGGCAAGGCACGGACGCTCAAGGCCGAGAAGATCCTCGACGAGCTCACCGCGGTCCGGGCGGCCCTGCGCCGGGCCGCGCCGGGCGATCTTGTCGTGTGCTGCGTCGACGATGCGATCGCGGTCTATCGCGAGGCGATGTCCGCGGCCGGCTCCTCGCGCGGCGCGACGGCCTTTGCGGATCCAGGCGAGCTCGAGGTTCCAGAGGGCTGAGGCGGCTGCCGCGCCGGAACGACGCTGGACGGCGTTGCCGCCTGCGATGCTCGCTCACGCACCTTGAAGTGCGCTCGCTCCGCTTCTCGGCAGCGCCTTGCCAGCCTCGCCCCGGCGCGGCGAACGCAGTCACGCCGTGAGTCGGTTGGTACGGCTGGATCGGGCGGCGCTTGACGGCGAGCTCGACGCGGCCGAGTTTTCGGGGGTCGTCCACGTCGTCGGTGATGACGGCGAGCCTTACCTGACGATTGTTCGGGGGCTCGCGGATCGCGCGGCCGGTGTCGCGAACACCGCCCAGACGCGGTTCGGCGTCGCTTCCGTCAGCAAGCTGGTGACGGGCACGACCGTGGCCCGGCTCGTCGACCGAGGCGCGCTTGCCTGGACCGATCGGTACGTCGACCTCGTAGGGCCCGAGTGGCGTCCTCCCGGGCTCGACCCGGGGGTGACGATCGGCGATCTGCTCGGCCACACGTCGGGGTTCGGCGACTACTTCGACGAGGAGGATTCGGACGCCGACTACGCCGACGTCTGGCGCGCGATCCCGCCCGGCCTCATGCGCGGCCCGAAGGACTTCTGGCCGCTCCTGCGCGACCTTCCTCAGATCCGTCCGCCGCGGGAGCGGGCGGTTTACAACAACGGCACCTATGTCCTCGTCGGCATCGCGGTCGAGGAGCGGACCGGGCGGGCGTTCCCCGATGTCGTCGCGGACGAGGTGTTCGGGCCGCTGGGAATGACCCGGAGCGGGTTCTGGCCGCTCGACGCGGTCGTTCCCGATCTGGCGATCGGGTATCTGCCGCCACGGCCGGGCGCGGACGGGTGGCGAACGAACATCCATGCGGTGCCCGTGATGGGCGGCCCGGACGGCGGCGTCCAGGTGACGGTCGGCGACCTGATCCGCCTGATCGACGGGGTATCGGGGCGCGGCCCACGCGGCTTCCTGAGCGACGCGACCCGGGCGGAGCTGATCGGACCACACAGCGCGAGCGACGACGGCGTCTTCCGATTCGGGCGCGGCGTCCTCCACGTCGGGGATGGCGCGTCGGCGCGGTTCGGTCACACCGGCGAGGACCCCGGAGCGAGCGCCCGGATCTGGACGTACCCGGCCACCGGGGAACGGGTCGCGGTCGTCTCGAACGTGACCGAGGGTGCCGGGGCGATCACCCGTCGGATCGACGCCCTCCTCCTGGAGGCGGGCGGCTGACCGTGGGCGCTCCGTGGCTCATCCGGATGCGCTGGCTGGACCTGCTGATCGCCCATTGGCCGATCGACGAAGAGGCGCTCGCTCGGAAGCTGCCGCCCCAGCTCGAGCTCGACCGGTTCGAGGATCGCGCCTGGCTCGGGATCGTGCCGTTCACGATGGACGACGTCCGTCCGCGTGGCGTGCCGGCGCCGGGTCGCTTCGGGACGTTTCCGGAGCTCAACCTGCGGACGTATGTCCGGCGGCGTGACCGGCCGGACGACCGCGGGGTCTGGTTCCTCAGCCTCGACGCGATGTCATGGCCGACGGTGTGGGGCTCACGGCTCGTGTTCCACCTGCCCGGATCGTGCCGAATACGCATGACGGTGATGTCGGCCCGCGCTAGCCGCGGCGCGGGCGCGCCTGGAGCCGGGGGATCAGCGTCGTCAGCTCGCTCGCGACGTCGATCGGACGCGCCCCCAGCTCGGCGAGCAGCGCGAAGACCTCCTCGCGCTCCTCGTGGCACATCAGGACGATGACCCGCGGTGCATCGGCCTTCGCGGCGCCGTCGCTCCGGGCGATCTCGCCGCGGAGGGCGTCGGTCTCGGAGTCGTACACCGTGACGTCCGCGGTCGAGCGGCGCGCGGACGCGACTCCGGCCATGATCTCCCCGATGACCGACTCGCGGCTGCGGCCGCGGAGGTACTTCAGCGTCTCCTTGATCGCGACCCGCTGTGCTCGTTGCCCCGCGATCTTGCCGATCCCGCGCAGCGTGTCGTCGGGCCGATCGCCCGCCGTCCCGACGATCGCGGTGATCGGCGCCGCCCGGCCGGCCGCACCACCCGCGATGCCCTCGGCCACATCCAGGACCGCCGTGACGCCGGCCTCGTTGTGGGCGAAATCGACGATGACGATCCGGGCGCCGAGGCGGAAGAGGTTCAGCCGGCCCGGTGAGCGCTCGGATGACGGCTGGAAGTCCGCGAGCCCTTCGCGGAGGTCGGCGAGCGTGACGCCCAGGCCGCGCGCGGCGCCCGAGGCCGCCAGCGCGTTCGCGACGTTGTGGCTGGCGAGCCCGCCGAGGGTGATCGGGACGCGCTCGACCTCGACGATCCGGTGCTCGACCGGCTCACCGCGCGCCGTCCCGTTCCCGGACACGCCGACGTGGCCGTCGAGCTCGAGCAGCCAGCCGTCGCGCAGGACGTAGCCGCGGCCTCCCGCGGCGACGATCCGGCGAACGTTCGCCGCTCCCCGCGCGCCGCCGAGCGAGAACAGCGCGACGTTCGCCCGGACCCGCCGCGAGATCCCGGCGACGAGCGGATCGTCGGCGTTCAGCACCGCCCAGCCGCCCTCGCGCGTCGCCCGGGCGACCGTCGACTTCACCTCCGCCAGCTCGGGCAGCGTGTGGATGCCCTGGAGGTCGAGGTGATCGGAGCTGACGTTCGTGATCACGCTCGCGTCGTTCGACTCGTAGCCCATCCCGCGCAGGACGATTCCCCCGCGGGCGGTCTCGAGGACGGCGATGTCGAGATCGGAGCGCTCGAGGATCTGCCAGGCCCCGCCCGGCCCGGTCCAGTCGCCGGGCTCGACGAGCCGCTCGTTCACGAGCACGCCGTCCGAGGTCGTCGTGCCGACCCGCCGGCCGGCGACCCGGAGAATGTGCGTGATCAGCCGGGTGACCGTGCTCTTGCCGTTCGTCCCGGTGATCGAAACGATCGGGATCTTGCGGTCGGCGTCCCGGATCCAGGCCGGCGGCGTGACCCGCGACTCGGCGATCCGGGCGGCCCAACGCGCGACGAGCCGCTCCTGGCTGCCGGTCAGGCGGGCCCGGCGGACGGGCGAGACGTCGCGCTCGGTGAGGGCGAGGGCGGCCTCGGCGATCGTCCGCGCCCGCTCCGCGCCCGTCCACGGGAAGGTCACGATCCAGTGTCCGGGATCGGACGAGCGATGGACGGCCAGGTTGCCGGCGCCCTCGCCGTGATCGGCGCGGAGGCGCCGGATCCACGCGACTAGGCTCTCGATCGGCAGCGGCCACGCCTTGGCCGGGACGGCCGCGCCGAGGTGGACGAGGGCGTGCCGGCCGGGGCTCCGCTGGCCGTACCACGTGCGACGCCGGCCGAGGGCCACCTCGAGCTTCACGACCGGTTCGAGGCGGTAGACGTTGGGGCCTTCGAGGAGCCGGATCTCGATGACGCGCACGGTGCCTGGAGCATACGCCGCGCCGCCGCCGCCTCGGTGCACGTCCCGACCTATCCTTCGACGCCATGGACACGCTGACGGCGCCCGGCGCCGGCGTCACCGAGGCCGAGCTCGACGACCTCCACGACGCGATCCGAGCGGCGGAGCCGGCCTACCTCTCCGAGCTCGAGCGCCTCGTGAACACCGATTGCGGCTCGTACACCCCGGCGGGCGTCGACGAGATCGGTCGGTTCGTCCGCTCGTTCATGGAAGCCGACGGCGCGACGGTCGAGGTCCGGCCCGATCCGGCCGGGCGGCTCGGTGCCACCGTCATCGGGACGTGGGACGGACAGCATGGGACGCCGGACGGGCCGCGGGTCCTGCTGATCGGGCACATGGACACCGTGTTCGACCCGGGCACCGCCGCCGAGCGCCCGTTCGCGATCGACGGGGAGGGGATCGCCCGCGGCCCCGGCGTGACCGACATGAAGTCGGGTCTGCTCGCCGGGCTCCACGCGGTTCGCGCCCTTCACGCCGCCGGTCCGCTGCCGTTCGAGCGCCTGACGTTCGTGGCAAACCCGGACGAGGAGATCGGGTCGCCGACCTCGACGCCGCACATCCGCGCCCTGGCGGCTGACGTCGACGCCTGCCTCGTCCTCGAATGTGCCCGCGCGAACGGGGACATCGTATCGTCGCGCAAGGGGATCCTCGACGCGAAGGTCACGATCAGCGGTCGATCCGCGCATGCCGGGGTCGAGCCGGAGAAGGGCCGCTCCGCGGTCCTCGCGGCGGCCGAGCTCGTGACGCGCCTCCACGCGCTCAACGGCCGGTGGGACGGCGTGACGATCAACGTAGGCGTGATCAACGGCGGAACGCGCCCGAACGTCGTCGCCGAGCGATGCTCACTCGAGGTGGACCTGCGGGCCGTCCGTCGCGCCGACCTCGAGGCAGCCGAGGCGGCGATCCGCGACGAGCTCACGCGCCTCGCGGTACCGGACACCACCGCGGAGATGACCGAGATGGCCCGCTGGTGGCCGATGGAGAAGCTCGAGCGCTCCAGCCGGCTCGTCGAGCACGCCCAGGCAATCGCGGACCGGCTTGGATTCACGGTCCGCGACGCCGCCACGGGCGGCGCGTCCGACGCGAACACGACGTCCGGGATGGGCATCCCCTCGATCGACGGGCTCGGGCCCATCGGCGGGATGGACCACTCGCCCGCCGAGTATCTCGAGGTCGCGTCGGTCGTGCCGCGCACGGCGCTGCTGGCGGGACTCCTGCTGGCGACCGGGCGCGATCCGGTGGTCATCGGCTGGCGGGGCCAGTGACGGAGCGCCGGCTGGTCTCGTCGGGAAGTCCATACGAGGCCCGCTACGGCTACAGCCGGGCGGTGGCGGTCGGCGGCTGCTGCTGGGTCGCCGGGACGACGGATGCCGGCGCGGACGGGCGCTCGACCCACCCCGGTGACGCGGCCGCTCAGGCGCGGGCCGCGTTCGGGATCGCGATCGATGCCCTCGAGGCCGCGGGCTTCGCGACGGACGACGTCGTCCGCGTCCGGATGTACGTCGTCCGGGAGGAAGATGCGGCCGCCGTCGCCGCGGTCAACGGCGAGCGGTTCGGGGCGATCCGGCCGACGGCGACCCTCGTCCGGGTCGTCGGGCTGATCGATCCGACCCTCCTCGTCGAGGTCGAGCTGGAGGCGCGTCGCGGCTAGCCGTCGCGCGAGGCGTCGCCAGCGTTAGCTCAGGCCGGCCGCGCGCCCCCCGATCGCGATCAGGACGGCGGCGATCAGCCCCACGAACAGGCTCTTCCGCCACGCGACGATCGCGATGCATGCAAGGACCGCCAACAGCGGTAGGCCGACGACGAAGACCGACCGACCGTCGTCGCGGGTCGCGATCACGCTATTGACCGCGGCGAGCGACGCGAGGACCGCCGGTCCAACGAGCTGGAGGTAGCTCAGCACGCGCTTGGGCAGCCGATCGATCGCGGGATTGAGGAGGCCGATCGCCCGCGACGGGTAGGTGACCGCCCACATCACGAAGGCGAGCGGGACGAGATCGGTCGTCACGAGGCGCGTTCTCCGCCTTCGGCCCCGCCCATCGCCGGCGTGGGAACGAGCAACCCGACGATGGGGCCGGCCACGCCACCCGCGATCACGCCGATCGTCGGATCCCAGGCGAGCGACGCGCCGACGCCGATCAAGCCGCCCGCGATCGCCCCAGCGAGCTCCCGGCGACCCGTGATCAGGCCAACCGCGAGGCCGCCCATCGCCGCCGGAAAGATCACGTCGATCCCGAGGGCGCGCGGATCGACGATCGCCGTCCCGAGCAGTGCCCCGGCAAGCGTCGCGATGTTCCACGGGATCAATGTCGTCACGATCGCGGCCCACCAGTAGCCGAACCCGTCGAACCGGCCGATCCGCCGGAAGTGCGCGATCGACAGCGCGAACGACTCGTCGGTGAGGAAGTGCGCCGCAACGGCACGCTCCAGGAAGCTCCGGCCGCGGAACCACGGCGCCAGCGCGGCGGAGTAGAGCACGTGGCGGGCGTTCAGGAGCGCGATGAACAGGGCGATCGCGGGCCATCCGAGGCCGCGGGCGACGAGACCCACCGCGGTGAACTGGGCGGCGCCGGCGAACGCGACGATGCTGAATGCCATCGCCTCGACCACCGAGAAGTGGCCGGTCGTGCGGGCGGACAGCCCGAACACGAACCCGAATCCAACGGCGCCGACGATGATGCCGAGGCCGTCGAGGATGAGCCTGCGGCGCGAATCCCGAAGGTCGAACGGGGTTGAAGCGGCGTCGGTCAGCGGAGGAACGTCTTCGCGCAGGTGCCGTCGCAGACCACGAACAGGGCGTGCTTCTCGGCCGCGTAGCCGGCCGCGTGGAGGAGCCCAGGGCACCCGGCGGTCGGGCACTTCCAGACCCACCAGCGTTCCTTCGTGTCGAGGGGCGTCGCCTCGGCCTTCAGGGTGTCGGCAAGTCCCTCGCGCTCGGCGACCAGGGATCCGATCCGCGCGGCGCGGTCGCTTTCGGTCTCGCTCGTGTACGGGTAGTTCTGGCCGACGTTCGAGGTCACAGTGGGCTTCGCGCTCCGGGTCGGGGGTCGGGGAGGGGAGGCCGGTGGCGGCGTCGTGTGAGCGCAGCCCGCCACCGGGAGCGAGATGCTAACACCGAAGGCTGTCGTGAGGGAACGACGCTGGCTGCGTTGGAGCCTGTGCTCCCCGCTCACAGGCCTTCAAGCCTGCTCGCTCCGGTGCTCGGCTCCGCCTTGCCAGCCTCGCCCCCTCACGACGAAGGCAGTCACCTTCGGCGGGCGCCCTGCGTTTCCGATCAGTGTGGCTGCATGAGGTGGCCGTGCGCTGGCGCGGACCTTGTCCCTCAAACTCGGCGCCGGCGTCATGCAGCCACGCTGATGGCGGAGGAGTGTCCTCCCGCGCGAGCGCGGGCGAGCGACGAGCGGCGAGCGACGAGCGGCGAGCGACGAGCGACGAGCGACGACGCGCTACCAGACCGCCGGCAGGCCGGCGCTACGCGGGTCGGTCGCGGCGGCGAGCGAGCCGGCCGGCTCGGCCGGCCCGCCGTCCACCAGCTCGATCGCGTGCGCGTGGCCCAGCAGGCCGTTGAACGGGATGGTCCGTGAGACGGGATGGCCCATGGCCTCGAGGGCATCGAGCACCTCGGGCGCGTAGCGGCGCTCGGCGCGGACGTTGACCGGCGGCGCGAAGTGCGTCTCGCCGTCCACGAACCAGCGCGGCGCCCCGATCGCGGTCGCGATGTCCACGCCCCCGTCGACGAGCGCTGACACGACCTGGGCGTGGATCTGCGGCTGGGCGTCGCCGCCCATCGAGCCGGTGACGATCCACGGCCGGCGCTCGCCGCTCCGGAACAGCATCCCGGGGAGCAGCGTGTGGAGCGTCCGCTTGCGCGGCGCGAGGGCGTTCGGGTGGGACGGATCGAGGCTGAAGTACGAGCCGCGGTTCTGGTAATGGATGCCCGTGACGGGATCCACGACCCCGGACCCGAAGCCCATGTAGTTCGACTCGATCAGGCTGACCGCGTTCCCCGCGGCGTCGACCGTTGCCAGGTAGATCGTCCCGCCGCCGCGCGGGTTCGTGGCCGCCAGGGGCCGCGCGGCGCGGGATGGATCGATCGACCGGGCGAGCTCGGCTGCGTACGCCTTCGAGCTGAGCCGATCGACCGGGATGTCGAGGAAGTCGGGATCGGTCAGCCACCGATCGCGGTCCGCCATGGCGAGCTTCGCGGCTTCGATCCCGAGGTGGACCCAGCGAGCCTCGGCGAGCCCGGCCGGTCCGAACGCCGCCGACGCGGGCGGCTCGAAGGTCTCGAGCAGGTTCAGGATCTCGAGCGCGATGATCCCCGAGCTGTTCGGAGGGTGCGTCGTGACGCGCACGCCGCGATAGTCGGTGGCGATCGGGTCGGTCCAGGTCGATCGATGCTCGCGCAGATCGTCGGCGACGATCGCGGAGCCGACCCCCGCGAGACCCGCGGCCTGGCGATCGGCTAGCTCGCCCTCGTAGAACCCGTCGAAGCCGTCCTCGCAAAGCCGCCGCAGCGTCGCCGCGAGCGCCGGCAGCCGGACGAGCTCGCCCGGCCTCCAGGCTCGACCGTTCGGTCGGTAGACCCGTTCGAAGCCGGAGCCGGCACCGAATGTCTCGATGACCCACGGGAACGCGTTCTCGACCGCCGCGATAAATCCGTCCCACGCCGGAAACCCCGCGTCGGCCAGGTCGATCGCGGGGGCGAGGATGTTGGCTCGCGACAGGCGCCCGTGGCGTCCATGCGCATCGCCCCACGATCGGACCGCGCCGGGCACGGTGATCGCGAGGGGCCCCCGATGTGGCAGCGTCGTCATGCCACCCGCGCGCAACCGGTCCGGATCGGCGCCCGCCGGCGCCCGGCCGGACCCGTTGAGGGCGATCTGCTGCCCAGTGGCCTCGTCCCAGATCAGCCAGAACGCATCGCCACCGATGCCGCAAGCGGACGGCAGCACCACACCCAGGACGGCGTTCGTCGCGATCGCCGCATCGACCGCGTGGCCGCCGGCGCGCAGGATCGCGAGGCCCGCGGCGGTCGCGAGATGGTGCGGCGCGACCACCGCTCCGTGCCCGCCGCGGACGAGCGGCATCGGCACGAGCGGGCGTTCCGGGCTCACGCCCCCTCCTCCGGAGCGGCGTGCTGGATGTGGGCCGTTTCCGGAGCGAGCTCCGGATGTTCCGCGTCGAGCAGGAACTCCTGCCGGCGCAGCTGGGCCAGGGGAAGCAGGGCGATTCCGAGGACGATCACGGTCCCGATGAGGAGCCCGTCGATCCCTCGCCACTCGGCCGCGAACCCGCCGAGGATGCTGCCGCCGATCTGTCCGAGGGCGAGGAACACCGAGTAGAGGCCCATGATCGCGCCCCGATCCGACGGGAACGCCTCGGACATGTCGGCGAGCAGCCCCACGGCCGCGGGTGTGGCGCCGGCGAGGACGAACAGCCCGGCCGCGGCCGCGAGCCCCGCGACGACGGGGAGGACCAGCGGGACGCCGTCCCCATGGTTCACCACCCCCGCACCGACCGCCATGACCACGCCACCCACGATCCCGCCGGCGATGATCGTGGTCCGCCGGAACCGCTTGAACCGGTTCCCCCAGTACAGCAGGCCGGCCGCGAAGACGATCCCGATCGCGATCGCCGCCAGCGAGATCTGCATCGGCGAGTAGCCGCGCATGAGGAGCTGATCCGGGAAGCGCGGGTTCGCTCTCGAGAAGTTGAAGATCGCCTGGCTGAACCACAGCCCGATCGAGGCGTTCACGGCGATCCAGGTCGGGGCGAGCAGCCAGACGTGCGACGAGCGCAGGAGTGTCACATAGCGGCCCAGGTCCATCCTGGTGCGGGCGGCCATGGCGGCGCGCTCGGCCCGCTCGGTCTCCTGGCGATCCTCGACCCCGTATCGATAGATGAGGAACGACACCCCGTAGATCAAGGCGTTCAGGTAGAACGCCGAGGGGCCGAGCATCGCGAACAGGAGCGGGGCGACGACGAGCCCTACGCCGAGGCCGGCCAACGTCGCGCCCTCGAACCGGGCGGCGGCCTTGCCGCGGAGGAGTTCGTTGCCCGCGGTGACGAGCGCGATGTAGCCGAGGATCGAGGGAACGCTCGCGGCGGTCGAGGCGCCTTCCAGGACCCGCGTTCCGCCGAGCACGAACAGGTTCGTGGTCAGTCCGGTGAGGATCACGGCAACCGCCCCGAATGCGGGGCCCACGAGCATCATCCGGTGGTGACCGAACCGGTCCGACAGGACGCCGAAGATCGGCGAGAGGGCCAGCTCGCTGATGTAGAAGGCCGAGTGCAGCCAGGCGAGGGTCGTCGCTTCGACGAACGGGCCGCCGTGCTCGGGCAGCTTCGCGAGATAGACGGCGAGCATCGTCCCGGTGAGGCCGGTGCTGAAGCGCAGCGTGAACGTGCCGCCGAGCACGGCCCACAGGGAGCGGTCCATCTCCCCGAAGCGTAGCGGCTGCGCGCCGAGGGGCGCCTGGGACGCTGACCGGTCCCGTATGATCGCGGCCAGGCATCGCCACTCTGCAGGGAGGAGCCGTGGCCCGCATCGTCTTCGTCACCGATTCGGCGTCGGACCTGGATCCCGCGCTGGCGACCGCCCACGGGATCCGGGTCGTTCCCCTCGTCGTCACGTTCGGCGACACGACGTACCGCGCCGGCGTCGACCTGTCGACGGCCGAGTTCTGGCAGCGGATGACCGCCCAGGACGCACCGTTTCCGAAGACCGCCGCCGCGTCGCCCGGCGACTTCAAGGCGATCTACGACGGCGTCTTCGCCGAGGGCGCCGACGCGATCGTCTCGGTCCACGTGTCCGGGTCGCTGTCCGGCGCCATCAAGAGCGCCGAGATCGCCCGAACGATGCTTCCCGACCGCGAGATTCACGTCGTCGACTCGCAGGGCGCGTCGATGGCCCAGTCGATCCTGTGCTTCCTCGGCCAGGACCTCGCTGCGGCCGGGCAATCGGCGGCCGAGATCGCCGAGACCCTTGCGCGGCGTGCGAACGACCTCAGGATGGTGGTGTCGCTCGAGACCCTCGAGTACCTGAAGAAAGGCGGCCGGGTCAGCGGGGCGCAGGCCGCGATCGGCACGCTCCTGTCGGTGAAGCCGATCATCTCCGTCGAGCACGGCGTGGTCGAGACCGCGGACAAGCCGCGGACCCGCTCGAAGTCGCGCGAGCGCTGCATCGAGCTGATCACCGAGCGGCCGATCGAGCGGATCTCGATCCTGCACACGATGGCGCCCGACGTCGACGAATTCCGAGCGGAGGTCATCCGGCGCGGCAACCTGAATGCCGATGAGGTGCTGACCTCGATCGTGGGCGCGTCGGTGGGGCCTCACCTCGGTCCGGGCTGCCTCGGCGCCGCCGTCCTCTATCGAGCGTCGTAGCGCAGCGACACCCCGCAGCCGCGGGTGCCAAATCCCGTGACATCTGGCCGCAACTCCCGTGACCTTTGGTTGCGGCCCGGTTGCGACGACGTTGCGCTACGGTGAACGCACGAGGACCGGCGAGAGGTCGCCGGGCTATACTCCTCGCCGACATCTGACGCGCCGCCCGCCCACCACGCGATCGGCGCCCCGTGGGGTCGTCCGGGAGACGACCCAAGCCTCGCCGCCGCGTGCCCCGTAGGCCGACGGTGGCCACGGAGGTCCGTCTCACACCATGACGACCGAGCACATCGCCACGTCGATCAACCCGTGGCAGGTCGCTCAGCAGCAGTTCGACCTGGCCGCCGAGCGGCTCAACCTGGACCCCGGGCTTCGGCGCGTCCTGCGCGAGCCGCGTCGAGAGCTGACCGTCCACTTCCCCGTGAAGATGGACGACGGTTCGGTCCAGGTCTTCACCGGCTACCGCGTCCAGCACAACCTGGGCCGCGGGCCGGCGAAGGGCGGCATCCGCTATCACCAGGACGTCTCGCTCGACGAGGTCAAGGCCCTCGCGATGTGGATGACCTGGAAGTGCGCGGTCGTCGGCATCCCGTACGGCGGCGGCAAGGGCGGCGTCATCGTCGACCCGAAGAAGCTCAGCCAGAAAGAGCTCGAGAGCCTCAGCCGGCGCTTCTTCACCGAGATCGAGGTGCTCGTGGGGCCGGAGAAGGACATCCCGGCCCCGGACGTGAACACGAACGCCCAGGTCATGGCCTGGTTCATGGACACCTACTCGATGCACGCCGGCCATACCGTCCCAGGCGTCGTCACCGGCAAGCCGATCTCCCTGGGCGGCTCCGAGGGTCGCAACGAGGCCACCGCTCGCGGGACCGTCTTCTGCATCATCGAGGCTGCCCGCCACAACGGCATCGACCTGAAGAACGCCCGGGTCTCGATCCAGGGCTTCGGCAATGCCGGCTCGATCGCGGCGAGGCTGATCTCCGCGGAGGGCTCGACGGTCGTGGCCGTCTCCGACTCGACCGGCGGCATCCACAACCCGAACGGCCTCGACATCGGGCGGGTCATCGCCTGGAAGAAGGAGCACGGCACGGTCCAGGGCTTCCCGGGCACGACCGACATCACGAACGAGCAGGTCCTCGAGGTGGAGTGCGACATCCTCATCCCGGCCGCACTCGAGAACCAGATCACGGCCCGCAACGCGGGCAACATCAAGGCGAAGATCGTTGCCGAGGCCGCCAACGGACCGACCACGCCCGAGGCGGACCAGATCCTGTTCAAGTCCTGGAACACGTTCATGATCCCGGACATCCTGTGCAACGCCGGCGGCGTGACCGTGAGCTACTTCGAGTGGGTCCAGGACCTGAACCGCGACCACTGGAGCGAAGAGGTCGTCAACCACAAGCTCAAGGAGATCATGGTCAAGGCGTTCCAGGAGACGCTGGCCATCGCCCGCCGCGAGCAGTGCGACATGCGCACCGCTGCCTACCTCTTGGCCGTCCAGCGGGTCGCCGACGCGACCGCGATGCGCGGGCTGTACCCATAAGCCCTCGACGGGCGCGTAACGCGTCCGGCGCGGGGCGGATCGCCC
>Ga0081539_10004917_pt1 | contig 14236 bp, 17 predicted proteins | sample TabmetS4T2R2_FD_71023 | JGI IMG/M metagenome (GOLD analysis project Ga0081539, IMG submission 71023) | Tabebuia heterophylla rhizosphere microbial communities from the University of Puerto Rico - S4T2R2 | ecosystem: Host-associated > Plants > Roots > Rhizosphere ...
ACAGCTATCTGGAGGTTGAAGAGTACGGCGGCGTTCGCGTGCCGAAGAAGCGCGCGCTGGTCATTCCGGCGGCGCAGAAAGTCAACAGCTACGGCAACCTGCCGAAGGGGACAGTGCAGCGCCTTCTTGCTCGCAAGGATACGTTCTCGGGTCGCGTGCATGGGCAGGGCGGCATCTGGCAGCGAACTCGAGGCGGGCTCAAATTGCTGATCGCTTGGGAAGATCGCGCGACGTATCGCCCTCGCTTCGGCTTCTATGACACCTGCCGCATGGCGGCAGAGCTGCATTTCCCGCGGCGCTTCGAAGCCGCCTTCAGTCAGGCCCTTGCAACTGCCCGATGACCTCGGGTCCTTCCGGGGAATCGGCGACCCGCGGGTCTTTCGCGCGCGCGGTCTCTTTGGGTGTGTGAAGCAAAACCGACCTTGGTGTTTTCGTTTCTGTTGTTGGCTCCAACATGGAACCCCATGAAATCGCAGCGCTGATCGAGCGCTTTCCCCTGCCTGCCGGCGTGCCGGATGCTGTGCTGAACAAGCGCGAGCTGTCCGACTTTTTCGGCATTTCGCTGCCCACGCTAGACGCGTGGATAGCGGACGGCTTGCCGGCGAAGGTCGAGGGCACGAACGGACGGCAGTGGGAGTTCCAGGCGTCGGCCGCGTGGGCCTGGAAATGCAATCGCGACGAAGGCGACCGTATCAAGAGCACGGAAGCGCAAGCGGCGATTGCGGCCATGCGCCTTGCGCTGATCGGCGGCAAGTCCGGCAACTCGATCCAGTCACTGCCGCCGAAAGAGCGCCAGCAGCTCTATGACGTTGAGGCGTCTTATGAGCGTCTGAAGCGCGAGCGACATCAGTCGCTCGATCGCGACGAAGTCAGCCACGTCTTGAACGATTTGCTGCGGATGGTGCGCGACGGCGTGTCTGCGCTTCCCGACACGCTGGAGCGGGTCGCGAGCCTGGACGGCAAGGCGGTCTCGGCCACGATCGAGGCGTGTGATGAGCTGCTTGAAGAACTCGAAAGGGCGATTGTCCGGTTCTTTGCCGACCGGCCGATCGTCACTCGCGAAGAGCGGACCGACCTGTTCAACTGATGCTCGACGTTGAACGCTATCTCGGGCCGCTGTCGGTTCCGTCCTACCCGGATCCCGGCAAGATGCTGATAGATGCGCTGCCGGCACTTCGTCCGCCGCGCCGTATCACCGTCCCGGATTGGGCCGAACAGGACCGCCGCCTGCGGACGGCGACCTATAACGGCCCGTGGCGGAACAACTTCGCGCCGTACATGGTCGAGCCGGCGCGCATGACGACAAGCCGGAAATACCGGGCCGTATCCTTCTGCGGTCCGGCGCGCGCCGTGAAGAGCGATGCCTTGGTGCTCAACGTCATGGGCCATCGCGTCGTCTGCATGCCTCGGGCGATGAAGATCATCTGCCCCACCCAGGACGCCGCCCGGCAATTCAGCCGTGAGAAAATCGCGCCAATGATACGAGCGACGCCGGCGGTCCAGGAGCGCCTGGCGAAAGTCCGCAACGCCGACAATCTGCATGACAAGCTGTTTGAAGGCGGCATGTCGGTGCGGATCGCGTGGCCCGTCATCGGCGAGCTTTCCATGCTCGAAATCGCCGACATAGTCGTCACCGATTTCGACCGGATCGAGAACTCCGAAAATGTCGACGGTGAAGGCTCGCTGTTCGACCTGGCACTGAAGCGGACGCAAACCTTCGGCTCCCTCGGCATGGGGATATTCGAGAGCTCGCCGGGACGCCCGGTGCTCGACGCGGAATGGAAACCATCGACTCCGCACGAAGCGCCACCATGCACGGGCATCCTTGCAATCTTCAACAGGGGCACGCGCGGCAAAGTCTACTGGCAGTGCCCGCACTGCCATGAGCCATTCCAGCCCTTGTTCAGCGCCTTGCGCTGGGATCGCAAAGCGACACCGGGAGAGAGCGCCAAGACCGTCGTGATGGTGTGCGAAAACGGCCATGTCATCGGCCCGGATCGCAAGCGAGACCTGAATGCCGCATCATTCTGGTTGCATGAGACCAACAATGGCGAGCTTGCCGAAATCGACGATGCATCCGTGCGCGACACGGACATAGTCAGCTATTGGTGCGAAGGCCCAATCGCTGCAATCCAGAGCTGGGAACAGCTCGTATTGCGGTACGAACAGGCAGTCGAGGAATTCGAACGCACCGGCGACGAAGGAAGCCTAAAGGGCACGATAACTCTCGACCAGGGCCGGCCCTACCTTCCGCGGTCGATTTCGCTCGGCGACGGTATCGAGGAAGCTGCGCTGAAGGCGCTGTCGAAACCGTACCCGTTGGAGGTCGCGCCGACCGAAACACGCTTCCTGACGGTCGCCGTCGACGTGCAAAGCCATCGGTTCGTCGTGCATGTCGATGCCTGGGGATCGGGCCTGGAACGCTGGCTGATCGACCGCATGGAAATTGTCGCGCCGCCCGACGGTGCGCCGGCCTTGGGCAAGCGTGCTATCGATCCGGCACGGTTCTTTGAAGATTGGGCGGTGCTTCCGCCGCTCCTGGAGCGCAGTTATCCGATCGCCGGCACTGAATTCGCACTGCGGCCGGTTGCAATGATTGCGGACTCGGGCGGCGCTCCGGGCGTCACGGAAAACGCATACCGCTTCTATCGGGCACAGAAGGCTGCCGGCAACGGTCGCCGGTTCTATCTCGCGAAGGGTCAAGGCGGTCCTGATCGCGACCGCGTGCGCTACGCCGAGCCAGAGAAGATTCTTCAGAAGAAGAAGATGCGGCAGTCCGACGTTCGGCTTGTGTACGTCGGAACGGACAAGCTGAAGGATGAAGTCACTCTCGGGCTGACACGAAAGGAGCCCGGCGCCGGCGCAATTCACCTTTCCGACCGGCTCGACGCTCGCGTGTTCGCCGAGCTTTGCGCGGAGGTTCGGACGGCGACCGGATGGGAACGCCGGAAGATGGGCGTGCCGAACGAAGCGCTCGATTTGGCCGTGTACGGCAAGGCGCTCGTGATCGTGCTTAAGGGCGAAAAGATCGATTGGTCACGACCGCCGGCTTGGGCCGCGCCGATTGGCGAGAACAGCTTCGCCGTTCGGAATGTCGCCGAGACAGTCACCGTTCCGCTCGCGGCAGCTCGCGCCCGCAGCCGGCGCGTACGATCAAGAGGGGTCCAGTGATGGCAGGAATCACTTTGGAGCAAGCCGAGGCGCAGCTTGCGCTTTGGCTGGAGGCGTCGACGAAGGTTGCCGCCAAGCAGTCATATTCGATCGCGGGTCGATCGCTAACGCTCGCCGATCTCTCCGACATCAATGCCCAAATCCAGTTCTGGGATGGGCAGGTCAAGAAACTCGCCCGTGCGGCGAGCGGGCGCGGCCGTGTCCGCTACGTGGTGAACCAATGAAAAGGGTTCGCGCCGCCCGGCCCAACGCGCTCGACCGTCTGATCGGCTGGTTCGCGCCAGGTCGCGCCGTCGAGCGCATCCGCGACCGGACCATGTTCGCGATGGTCACGGGCAACGGCGGTTACGCCGGCGGCAAACGCGACCGGCGTGGGACCAAGAACTGGCATCCCGGTGGCGGTTCGGCGAACGCCGACTTGCTGCCGGAACTGGCGACGCTGAGGGACCGCAATCGCGACCTGGCGCGCAATGTCCCGATCGCGACTGGCGCCATCGCCACGAAGAAGACGCACGTTATCGGCGAGGGCCTGACGCTCAACGCCATGTGCGACCGTTCCGTACTCGTAATCACAGAGGAACAGGCAGCGGACTTCAATAAGGCGGCGGAGCGGGAGTGGTCGCTGTTTTGCGCCGCGGCAGACTTCAGCGGCGTCCAGCACTTTTCCGACATGCAGTTCATGCTTTTCGGCGCGGTGCTCGACTCCGGCGATGTTGTGGCGCTTCGCCGCTACCGCGACCGGGGCACACGCTACTCGCTGCGCGTCCAGGCCATCGAGGCGGATCGCGTATCGAATCCGGGCTGGCGAGCCGATACAGACACGCTCGCCGGCGGCGTCGAGCACGATGCCGATGGCGTCCCGGTCGCGCTGCATGTCGCCGACCACCATCCGGGCGATTTGCGGCCGAAGGCGGCGACGTGGCGGCGTGTGCCACTGCGCTTCCTCGACGGCCGTCCGATCGTCCTTCATCTCTTCGATCGCCAGCGCCCCGACCAGGCGCGCGGCGTGCCGTACCTCGCGCCCGTAATCGAGATGATAAAGAGCCTCGGCGATTTCACAGATGCCGAGGTTCGCGGCGCACTGGTCGCGGCCATGTTCGCCGTCTTCGTCACGAAGTCGCCCGATGCGGATTCATCGCCGCTGCCGACATCCGAAGAGGGCGTCAACGGCAAGGATGAAATCGAACTCGGGTCCGGCGCCGTCGTCGACCTGGCGGACGGCGAAGACATCAAGATCGCCAGCGGCGCGCGTCCAAACCCGCAATTCGATCCGTTCATGACGGCGATACTGCGGCAGATCGGCGTGGCGCTGGAGCTGCCGTTTGAGTTGCTGGTCAAGCACTTCACCGCGTCCTACTCCGCGAGCCGGGCCGCGCTGGAGATGGCTTGGCACACGTTCCGCCGGCGGCGCAGCTGGTTCGCCCGCAATCTCTGCCAGCCTGTCTATGAAATGGTCATCGAAGAGGCCGTTGTGCGGGGATACCTCGACTGCCCTGGCTTCGATGACCCGCTGTTGCGTGCCGCATGGTGCAGGGCGTCATGGTCCGGCCCTGTCCGCATGTCGCTCAATCCCAAGCTCGAGGCGGAAGCGGACGAAATCGATGTCCGCAACCGCGTGAAGACCCGGCAGCAAGTCATGACCGAACGGACAGGGGGCGACTTCGATCAGAAGATCGAACAGGGCGCGCGCGAGCAAGCCGCGATCGACGATGCCTTCGGGCCTGACGAAAGGGCGGGGCCGGCTCCCACGAGAGAGCAACCGGAAAAGCCCGATCCCGATGAAGAAACGGAAGGTGACGACGAATGACCAACATCCTCCTGCATCTCGCCGATCGTGTCTTGAACCGTCCGCTGCTTATCACGCCGGACAAGGCGCAGGTCGTGCTCCAGGTGCTCGCCGGCAGGATCAACGGCCCCGACGCGAGCCGTTTCGAGGGCAGCAATTTCGTCGAGGATGAACCCGGCAAGTTTCGGGAGCGGCCGTATCGCGTCGCGGGCGGCGTAGCCGTCGTCACCGTCGTTGGATCGTTGATCAATCGCGGGGCATGGGTTGGCGCAAGCTCCGGCAAGACCTCGTACGAGGGTATCCAGTTCCAGTTGAAATCGGCGCTCAACGATACCGCCGTTCATTCCGTCATCCTGGACCTTCATTCGCCCGGCGGCGAAGCGGTCGGCGCATTCGAGACGGCGGCGATTGTCCGTCAGCTCGCGGCACAGAAGCGCACCGTGGCCGTGGTCAACGGCATGGCGGCGAGCGCCGCCTATGCCATTGCGTCGGGAGCCGGCGAAATCGTCACGACCGAAACAGGGGTGTCCGGCTCGATCGGCGTCGTGCTCTTGCATGCTGATTTTTCGCAGAACCTCGCAAACGAAGGGATCACGCCGACGCTGATCTTCGCCGGCGCGCACAAGGTCGACGGCAACCCGTTCGAACCGCTGTCGGACGCGGTGCGGAGCGACCTCCAGGCGGAAGTCAACGCCTTCTATGAGCAGTTTCTGAAAACCGTGGCGCTCGGGCGCGGATCGAGGATGACGATCGACATGGCGCGGGCGACGGAAGCTCGCACGATGATCGGCGACGGCGCGGTCGCCGCCGGCCTCGCCGATCGGCTGGGATCATTTGAATCGGTGCTGGCCGATCTCCAGCAATCCGCGGGCCGGGCAAAGGCGCCGGTGCGCTCAACCTCGAAAGGAAGGACCATGGAAGACAGCAGGGGCGCGCCCGCAGCCGACGCGGGCATTTCGCAGGCCGACCATCAGGCGGCGGTTGCTGCGGCAGAGAAGCGGGGCAGCGATACTGCGCAACAGCGGTTCGCGGCCATTCTTTCGGCGGACGCCATCAAGGGCGACGCGGCCCGCATGACTGCGGCGCTTGATCTCGCGACGAAAGCCCCGTCGATGGCCGCTGCCGACGTTGCGAGCTACGTTGCTGCCAACGTCGCGGCGTCGCCGGCGCCGGCGGCTACGACCGCCGCGGCGGTGCTAGCGAAGATGGACAAGGCCGCGGAAGGCGTGACCTCTACCGTCTCGGCCGAAGGGACGGCCGGCGAGCAGCCGGCCGCGACCGCGGCAACGCCCGAAGGCTGGGCCGCCGAATGGGAAAAGAGCGACAAGCTGAAGGCGGAGTTTCCCACGTCTGCATCGTATGTCGCGACGAAGAGGCGCGACGCGGCCCGCGCCGCCTGACGCGGCACAGGAAACCAATGGCAGCGGCCGCTTCGCCGCTACTCTAGTGCACATTTGAGTACCGGCGGCGGCGCACGGTCTTGGGCCGCGACAACTTCTCAACCCTCAAGGAAAATTCCATGAAAAGGATCCTGCTTATTGCGGCGGGCATCGCCGCGCTTGCTCTAATCGTCACTGTCTGCTTGCTGCCGGAGGGCACGCATCTCGCATCCCTGATGCCTGACGCGGGTGTCGGTCTCGCAATGACCACGCTCGCGGCAAACAAGACTCGCGACTACCAGATGGGCGACAAGGAAGAATATCCCGTGATCGCCTCCGACATCATCTATCAGGGGGCGGCGGTCGGCGAGAACGGCTCGGGCTATGCCCGTCCCCTGGTGGCTGGCGATCCCTTCCTTGGCTTCGCCGAAGCCAAGGCCGACAACTCCGCTGGCGCGGCCGGCGCGATCAACGTCAACGTGAAGAAGCGCGGCAGCATCGTGTTGACGATTTCCGGATTGGCGATCACTGCCAATGACCGCGCCCTTGTATATGCGTCCGACGACGACACGTTCACGCTGACGGCGACCAGCAATTCGCTGATCGGGACCGTCTCGCGCTGGATTTCGACCGGCGTGGCCGTCGTCGAGTTTGACGCCGGGCTCACGTCCTGCACCGTCGCCGGCCTCGCGGCGCCGGCCTGACATATCCCTGTCCCTGCCGCGGCGTGATCCGTCACGCCGGCCCGGTTCTCCCGTTTTCTCGCGTCCCTTCACACGCCGGCTCGCCGGACTTCATCAACCTGCATCGAAAAGGGGAAGGTTATGCTTCCGCAGCAGTATCAGAAAATCACTACCAACGGCGTGCGCGGGATGATCCTCGCCCGTCTCGAAACCGGCCCTATCGCCTGGGTCGATGGCGTCGCGATGCGCATGACTTCCGACCAGGCGGTCGAAGAGTATGCATGGCTCGGCTCGGCTCCCGCTCTTCGCGAGTTCATCGGCGGTCGCACGCCGGCGGAACTGCGCGAAATGTCGTTCACCGTGTCGAACAAGGACTATGAAGGTTCGATCACCATCAAGTCGAAGGACATGCGGCGCGACAAGCTCGGCATGATCACGGTGCGGGTCAATCAGCTCGCCGACCGCGCGATGGACCATCCGGCGAAGCTCCTGTCGGCGCTGATGATCGCCGGTGAATCGACCGTCTGTTATGACGGGCAGTATTTCTTCGATACCGATCATTCGGAAGGCGACAGCGGCGTCCAGAGCAACGACATCACCTTCGACATTTCGGACAACGGCACGGGCGGCACTGCCATGGCTCCGAATGTCGAGACCGTCGCGCGTGCCATCCTCGCCGGCATCCAGCAAATCTATTCCTTCAAGGATGACCGCGGCGAGCCGATGAACCAGGGCGCCAACAAGTTCCAAGTGCATGTGCCGATCAGCTTCATGGGCGTGGCGCTGGAGGCGGTCACGTCGCTGCTGACAGGTGGCGGCAATACCAACGTGCTGCCCGCCCTGAAGGGCAAATTCGAAGTCGAAGTCGTGCCGAACCCGCGCCTGGCCTGGACCACGAAGATCGCCGTCTTCCGCACCGACGATGCTGCCAAACCCTTCATAGTCCAGGAGGAAGACATTCCGGACGTGGTGGCCCTCGGCGAGGGCAGCGAATACGAAAAGCTGAACAAGGAACAGCTCTTCGGCATCGATTGGACCGGCAACGTCGCGTATGCCTACTGGCAGCACGCCTGCCTTGTGACGCTCCAGGCCTGACGCCTCCACACACTCCGGCCAATCCCGATCCGCCCCCCTTGAAGGGGCGGATCGTGTGACCTGTCCTGGCAGCATTTCCCCCATCCTGCACGATGCTGCTTGGCCACGTCACCCCACGAAAGGAAAGGAAGGTTGTCATGCGATATCGAGTAGAAGGCGGCGTCGCGCATGTCGGAACGGACATGGTGCTGACGCTGACGAAGGAGCAAGCCGCAGCTCGCGCGCACGTTCTGGAGCGCGTCACCGGCGGCTATCGGCCGAAGGCGCCCGTCCAGTTCAAGGCCGGCGAGACGATCGGCCTGGACGTGCCGCCAGCGAACCTTCCGCGCAACCTCGCCGTCGTGCTCGTGCCGGCGGCGGGCGCGCCCAAGGTGGCTGATCCGGCGGGCACCAACGGCGGCGGTGGCACCGGAGGCACCGGAGGGATGCAGACATGAAGACGGTTTCCGTCACCTTGCTCACGACCGAAGTGCTCGACGGTGTTAAGCGCCGTCCGGGCGAAACCGTTCAGCTGCCGGAGAACCATCCCGTCGCCGTGAAGACGGCGGCGCTGGCAAAGCCGGCCTCGGCGCCGGCGGGACAGAAGAATGCCGGTCGAGACTGACGCCGATCGCGCCATTTTCGTCGATGACGACGATTTCGCCGTTCCGGTGTCGTGGGTTCACGCCGGCGGAACGGCGAACTTCTCGGCGATCTTCGACGCCGAGTATCAGCTAATCGCCTCGCCGTTCCTGGACGGCGGCGCCGAGGGGGCCGGCCCGCAAATTCTCGCGCGCAGCTCCGATATCCCGGCCACGGCAGCGCACGGCGATGCCGTGACTGTCAACGCGACGGCCTATCGCGTGGTCGAGTTCAAGCCGGACGGCACCGGCATGACCGTTGTCAGATTGCAGGAAGCGTGATGGCGCACGTCCGCAAGCAAATCCGCGACTGGCTGAAATCGAACCTGACGGGATCGGCTGCGGCCGGGAACCGCGTCTTCGTGCGGCGCACACTGCCGCTCGAAAAGAACCTGCAACCGTCGCTGATCATTGCCGTCCAGAACGAACGGTCGGCCGATGCGGCAATGGGAGGCACGCAACAGCGCACGATCGAGGTGCGGATTACGGCGTGCGTGAAAGGCGACTCCGAAGCGAGCGAAGACATGCTCGACGCCCTCGGCGTGTTCGTCGAGGAAAAGTTTGCCGACAACCCCGCGCTTGGGGGGCTGGCGGAAACCTATGAGTACCAGGCGACCGAATTCGCATTCAGCGGCGATGCGGAGCGGTCCTTCTGCACGGCCGCATTCACCTTCGCCGTGACGCTTTTCACCGATCGCGGCAACCCCGAAGCATCGCTCTAAAGGAGGGCTATCATGGCTGTTCATCACGGCAAGAACGGCAAGGTGAAACTTGCCACGAATGTCGTTGCCGAAGTCACCAAGTTTTCCGTCGCCGAACAGGTCGGCGATTCCGACACGACTGCAATGGGCGATACCGCCCAAACCCACATCGTAGGCATTCCCGGCTGGTCGGCGAAGATCGAAGGGAACTATGATCCGGCCGATACGAACGGGCAGAACGCCCTTACGATCGGCGCGTCAGTGACGATCGGTCTCTACACGGACGGCGATGCGAGCGGGAAGAAATACTTCTCCGGCACTGCCAGCGTCACCGCGATCAATCACGAGGCGTCCGTCACAGAGCGCGTCACCTTCTCGATCGACGTGAAGGGCAACGGCGCTCTGACTGTCTCGACGGTGGCCTGATGTCGGCGCTTCTGGAGCGGGCGAAGGCCCACTATGCCGCGTTGCCGCGGCACGAGCTGAAGATCCCCGAATGGGGCGAAGGGCCAAACAAGCCAGCCGTCATCACCTGGACGGAACTGACCGTACGCGACCAGGAGCGCATCTACGCTCCAGATGCCGAAGGCAGGGCGGCAAACGGCGGGATGATCCGGCTGCGCGCCGTGATCATCAAGGCTTGCGACTCCTCTGGCAAGCTCCTCTTCGACGGCATGTCGGAACACGATCTTCGTCATTCCGTCTCGGGCGACATCGTTGGGCGGATCGCCAACGCGATCCTCTACAACGCGCATCTCGTGACCAAGACGGGCGCGACGAAGCCGGTCGACAAGCAAGTCGACGACGCAAAAAACGTCTGAAGGCGGACCCGCGGCGCATGCTCATGCACGCGCTCGGGCTCCGCCTCGGCAAAACCCTCCAGGAAATCGAAGCCATCCCCTACCGGGAATTCGTCGATTGGGTCGCGTTCTTCGACCTGACGCCGGGAAGCTGACATGCGCGATCTGGAATTCGACATCAAAGCGCGGGACAAGACGGCGTCGGGGTTCGACTCCGCGCGCGCCAATGCGCGCGGCTTCAACCGCGACTTGGACCTGACGGCGCGGGGCTTCAACATTGCTGCGGCGGCGGGCAAGGCATTTGCCGCCGCGTTCACGCTGACAGCGGTTTCCGAATTCGGCCGCGTCGTGCGCCAGACGATCACGGACGCGGCCGATCTGGTCGACCTGGCGGACAAGGTCGGCGTTTCGACCGAAAACATTCAGCGCATGGTCTATGGCTTCGGTCAGGCCGGCGTCGCGGCAAGCGATATCGACCAGGTGCTCACGCAATGGTCGAAGCGGATCGGCGAGGCCTACACGAATGGCGGCCGTCTCGCTGAAATCCTGAAGGCGAACAATATCTCGCTGACGGACTCGGAAGGCCGGCTGCGATCGTCAGTCGACCTGATGCGCGACTATGCCGACCTGATCGCCAATGCCGGCAGCGACCAGGAGCGCATGACGCTCGCTACGGAAGCGTTCGGCAAGGCGGGCGACGCGATGGTGCTCGCACTGCGCGACGGCGCAGACGGCATGGATCGGCTGATGGCTTCCGCCGACGAAGCCGGCGGCGTGCTCGAAGATGAGCTGTTGCAGCGTGCGGCGAGGATCGATGACGAATTCAATCTCCTGTGGCGCAACTTCGAAACCGAAGCAAAGCGCGCGATCCTAAACGCCGTTGGCTGGCTCGACGATCTTCGCGGTCGTTTCGCCGAATATGAGAAGTCCCGCAACGCGGCGCTTCTCGGCGCGCAGGCCGGCGCGCTCGCGGGAACGAAGATCGAGGGGCCGACTTCCCGCCTGCCATCCCCCATCACTGAGCGGATCGACGACGCCTTTAATGCGTCCGCGCAAGCGCAAAATGAGGCGATGGCGCGGATGCTGCGCGACCGCTTCGCGCCGCGAACGGTCATCCCCGGCGGCGACGGCAGCGACCAGGCGACGCGCACGGCGTCTGCGGCAGCGGCTCGCGAACAGGAGAGCGCCTATCAGCGCGTGATCGAGCAGCTGGACGAAGAGCGCGCCATGATCGGGCTCAACGAGACCGACCAGCGCATACTTATCGAACAGCGTCGCGCCGGCGTCTCGGCTACCAGCGAGCAGGGACAGGCAATCGCAGCTCTTGTCCGGCAGATCGACGCCGAAACGGAACGTCTGAAGCTCCTGGAGAAACAGCAAAAGGCCGTCGAGGATGCGGCGAACGCGTTGGCGGGAAGCGGTCTGGACGCGGTTCTGTCGTGGGCGCAGGGCGCGGAATCCGCCGAAGAGGCGGCGCGCAGTCTCGCCAACGAAATCCTGCGCATGGTCGCTTATGCCGCACTTCTCGGCGAAGGGCCGCTTGCCGGCATTCTTGGGACAGGCAGCGGGGCCGGCTCCGGCGGACTGATCGGCATGCTGTTTAGCGGCATCTCCGGCGCTCGTGCCGAAGGCGGGCCGGTCGATCCATTCAAGACGTATCTGGTCGGAGAGAAGGGGCCGGAGCTTCTGCGCATGGGGAATCGGGCGGGCCAAGTCGTTTCGAACAGCGATGCGTTCGGCTCTACATCCGACTCCTCGGCGCAGCCCAGTGCACCGGCCAACATCTTCCACGTCAGCATCGTCACGCCCGATCCGCCGAGCTTCGCCAAGTCCAAGGGTCAGATCGAGACGATGCTGGCGCGCGCCGTCATGCGCGGCAACCGGGGGCTTTGAGCCGTGTCTTTCCACGAAGTCAGGTTCCCGGTCGATATCTCGCTCGGCGTCACCGGCGGACCGGAGCGCCGCACGGAAGTCGTGCCGCTCGCCTCCGGCAAGGAGGAACGCAACGCCGTATGGGCGAACTCGCGGCGTAAATACAATGCGGGCTACGGCGTCAAAACCCCGAACGACCTGCATGCCATCATAGAGTTCTGGGAAGCCCGCAACGCCAAGCTGCATGGCTTCCGCTGGAAAGACTGGTCGGACTTCAAGTCTGGTCCGCCGCAGTCGACCGTCGCGTCGGATGATCAGGCCATCGCCGTCGGCGACGGGGCGACGGCATCGTTCCAGTTGATCAAGACCTATGTGTCCGGCCCGACCTTCTGGACGCGCGTCATCAACAAGCCGGTCAGCGGCACCGTGCTTATCCAGGTGAATAGCGTCGACAAGATTGCCGGCACCCATTTCAACGTCGACTACACGACCGGCATCGTGACGTTCACCGGCGGCAACATCCCCGCCAACGGTCATGTGATCAAAGCCGGATTCGAATTCGACGTGCCGGTTCGCTTCGATACCGATCACCTCGCGTTGGCGCTGGCGCACGCCGGTGCCGGCGACATTCCTGACATCCCGATCGTCGAGCTGAAGCTGTGAAAACCGTTCCCTCTGGCCTTCAAGCCGCTCTCGACAGCGGCGCGACGACGCTTTGCACATGCTGGCGGATCGAGCGCGTCGACGGTCAGGTGTTCGGCTTCACGAACCATGACCGCACGCTGTCATTCGGCGGCGTCGACTATGAGCCGGACAGCGGCTTCACTGGATCGGAAATCATGGCGAGCATTGGCCTCGCCGTCGATAGCGCCGAGGTGCAGGGCGCGCTCTCTTCGGCCCGCATCTCGCATGACGATATCTCGCTTGGTCTTTGGGACAACGCAGCCTGCGAGGTGTGGCGCGTCGATTGGTCGAACACCGACAATCGGGTCATCGTCCGCAAGGGTTCGCTCGGCGAAATCAGCCGCGGCGATATCGCCTACGAGGCAGAAGTCCGCAGCCTTGCCCATGCGCTCAATCAGGAACAGGGCCGGACCTATGGCCGGCTTTGCGACGCACTGCTTGGCGATGCCCGCTGCGGGCTCGACGTGACCGGCTCGACCTACACGCATGCCGGCACGGTGATTTCCGCGCTCGACGACACGATTGTCACGGCAAGCGGCCTTGGCTCCTATGACGACGGCTGGTTCACGTCCGGGCTTCTCACCTGGACAAGCGGAGCGAATGCCGGGGCTCAGATCGAAGTGCGCTCGCATTTCATCGTGTCGGGCGCCGTGCAGCTCACGCTCTGGCAACGCGCGGCCTTGCCTGTCCTGGTCGGCGATCACTTCACCGTGGTCGCGGGTTGCGACAAGTCGTGGGAAACGTGCCAGGCGAAGTTCGCCAACAGCATCAACTTCCGCGGCTGCCCGCACATCCCCGGCAACGACTTCGCGTTGAGCGTCGCCAAGCAGAGCGGCGTGAACGACGGCGGGAGCTTCTTCAATTGATCGGGGTCACGGGCCGCACCGTTCGCTTCGCTCACTGGCCATGCGCCGGGGCGCGCGACGACACGCGACGGCCGGTCGGCCTTGCGGGCTTCGCCCGATGAGTGCGACGCGCGCCGAAATCGTCGCCGAGGCACGGCGTTGGATCGGTACGTCGTACCGTCACCAGGCGTCGGCGCTCGGGGTCGGGTGCGACTGCCTCGGGCTGGTTCGTGGCGTCTGGCGCGTGCTCGACGGGAGCGAGCCGGAGCGCGTTCCGGCCTACTCGGCGGATTGGGCCGAAGCCTCGCGCGCCGAAACGATGCTGGAGGCGGCGCGCCGTCACATGGTCGAAGTCGCGCCGGCCGAAGCACGCGAGGGCGACGTGCTCCTGTTCCGCTGGCGCGACGGCATGCCGGCGAAGCATGTGGCGATCGTCACAGAAGTTTCGGCTTCCCCGGCGGGCCGGAGGCCCTCCACGCCCCTTGTGGCCGGGCGCATCGTGCATGCCTATGACGCTGCACGTTTCGTCGCGGAAGGCAATCTCGCCAACGAATGGCGCAAGCGCATCGTTGCCGCATTCTCGTTTCCATTCCTCGAGGC
>Ga0081539_10004918_pt1 | contig 14235 bp, 10 predicted proteins | sample TabmetS4T2R2_FD_71023 | JGI IMG/M metagenome (GOLD analysis project Ga0081539, IMG submission 71023) | Tabebuia heterophylla rhizosphere microbial communities from the University of Puerto Rico - S4T2R2 | ecosystem: Host-associated > Plants > Roots > Rhizosphere ...
GAGCACGCGACAGTCGCGGCCGCGACAGCCTACAACGTCGCAACCGGCAAGCTCGCTGTTGCCTCGGTCACATGCGGCCCCGGCGTGAGCCAGTTGATGACGGCGCTGCCGGCCGCGGTGCGCGCCCGCCTGCCGATGGTGGTGTTCGCGGGCGAGTCGCCGATCAACGCCAAGTTCTACAACCAGGCGATCGACCAGGCGCCGCTGGTGACGGCGACCGGCGCAAAGTACATCGCGGCGCACAGCGTGCCGCGCATGATGGACTATGTGCGCGAGGCCTTTCACATCGCGAAGTACGAGCGGTGCCCGGTGGTGCTGGGCATTCCTTACGACCTGCAGAAGGTCGAGCACATGGCCAACCAGCCTTACGAGACCTCGGAGATGTACCAGCCCAAGGTCGGGCGCATGCATCCCGATCCCGAGCGCGTGGCCGAGGCGGTCGAGTGGCTGGCTGCGGCCAAGCGGCCGATCATCCTCGGCGGGCGTGGCGTGCTGTATTCCGGCGCGCGCGACGCGGTGATCCAGCTCGCCGATCGTTGCGGCGCGCTTCTATCCAACACGCTGCCCGCGCGCGGTCTTTTCCATGACCATCCGTTCGGGCTCGGCATCGTCGGCAGCTACTTCACGGCGCTCGGCAAGGAGATGTACGAGTCCGCGGACGTCGTGCTCGCGATCGGCACCAGCCTGTCCTACTATGTCGGCGGCGGGCACTACTTCACCAAGGCCTGCAAGATCCAGCTCGACGATGCCCCGCGCGGCTTGCGCGACGGGCAGAAGGCCGCCGACATCTACGTCAGATCGGATGCGCGCATCGGCGCCGAGGCGATCCTTGCCGGCCTCGACAGGAAGCTCGGCGTCGGCAAGCCGACGGCGGCGGCGATCCGCTCGAAGGAGCTCGCGCAGCGCATCGCGACCGAGCCGCCGGACGCGATGCCGTTCGACATCGCGCCCGGGCTGCTGGATCCGCGCGAGGTGATCCGCGCCATTGATGCGGTCGTTCCGAAGGACTGGGACATCGTCGCCGGCAGCGGCCATCAGGCCTATTTCAACAGCCAGATGCGCGGCAGGCCGGCGGAGCGCTACACGACGGTCCGTGAATTCGGCGCGGTCGGCAACGGCCTCTCCTATGCGCTTGGCGTTGCGGCGGCGCGGCGGCAGGGCCGCGAGGGCAAGATCGTGCTGTTCGAGGGCGACGGCGGGCTCCTGTTCAATATCCAGGAGCTCGAGACGCTCAAGCGTCAGGGATATCGCATCCTGATCTGCGCGATGAACGACGGCGGATACGGATCGGAGTTTCACAAGCTGCGCGCCGACGGGATCGACGACAGCCTCGCGCTGTTCGGTCGGCCCGCGCTCGAGAACATCGCACGCGGCTTCGGCCTGCGCGGCCACGAGATCCGCGATGTCTCGGTCATCCCGAAGCTGTTCGCCGACTTCGTGGCGCAGGGCGAAAGCGAAATGTGGAATATCCAGATCTCGGATCAGGTCACCGCACCGGTGATCCGCCAGACCATCAAGCGCGGGCACGGCAATATGTGAGGCGGCTTAGCCGCCACGCACGCTAGAGCGAGATGAGTTGAGCCGAATCAACGGCGCCAGCCATGTTTGCCCTCTCCCCTTGTGGGAGAGGGCGTCGCAGGAAGCTCAACGCACTCGGTTGGGTGAGGGGTTGCTTACCCCTCACCCAACATTCCGCGCTGAATGTCCGAGGAGCCCTCTCCCACAAGGGGAGAGGGCCTACCGACGAAGTCTGCACTCGCGGATGGGGAAGTACGGGCTCGCGCAAACCTAAACTCATCACATCGACCGCGGGAAGTCATAGAGCCGCGCCGGATTGTCGACCAGAATGGGCTGGCGGGTCGCGGCGTCGGGTGTCCAGTCGTTGAACAGATCGAGCAGGTGGCCGGCATCCGGCATCGCATCCTCCATGCGCGGATGCGGCCAGTCCGAGCCCCAGAGCAGCTGCTCGGGATTTTCCCGCACCAGCGCGTCGTGCAACGCACGCGCATCCGGATAGTCCGGCGCCGCGCGGCTGACGCGATGCGCGCCGGACAGCTTCACCCAGCAGCCGCCGGCGCCGAGCAGCTTCAACAGGCTCTGAAAGCCCGGCGCGCCGGCGCCGGCCTTCGCGTCAGTGCGGCCCATGTGATCGATCACGACCGGCAGACCGATGTCGCGCAATGTTGGAATCGTGTCGGGCAGGTCCTTCACGTCGATCCACAGCTGCAGATGCCAGCCGAGGTCACGCATGACCGGTGCGAGCGTGTGCGCCGCCTCAAGCGGGACGCCGCCGCGATAGTGCAACTGCCCGCCGCGGAAGAAGTGATTGAAGCGCAAGCCGCGCACGCCGCGCGCGTGCCAGCGCTTCAGCTCGGCCGCGGGAGTCGCCGCATCTGCGACCGCGACGCTGCGCAGCCGTGTGGGCTCGCGTTCGAGCGCGTCGAACATCGCGGAATTGTCGCGACCATGCGCGCTGCCTTGCACCAGCACGCCGCGATCGCAGCCGAGCACATCGAGCAGGTGCAGGTATTTGGCGAGCGGCGCGTCCGGCGGCGTGTAGCTGCGGTCGTCCGCGTAAGGAAAGCGCGACGCCGGCCCGAACACGTGGCAGTGCGTGTCGCAGGCGTTCGGCGGCGTTGGCACGCGCGGCCGACTCGGCTCGCGCGGTGGCGGGCAGGGGGCGTCGGTCATGGCACTGACTTTCTGCTCTCTCCCCCCATAACTCGTCGAAGACGGGCGTAGACGCCCTTTCGGCGGGGGAGGGTTGGGGAGGGGGGCGGAGTTTGTTGCGCCTTCGGATCAAGTGATCGCGACCCCCACCCCTAACCCCTCCCCGCAAGGGGGAGGGGAACAGCGCGGAACAAGCGGCGCGCACGAAGTCCTACCCTTTCGTTCGCTTGCCGTGCATGAAAACGGTTGGTGATCAGCACCGGATCGCCACATCATTGCTCCCTTGCAAAACCCGAATAGCCTTCAAGAGCGCGAGACGCTACACCGCTTGGGGCGAAACGTCACAAGAGAAATTGAAATTGGGGGATCGCGTTTATGGCGGACGGCACCAAGCGCGTGTTCACGGTCAATGGACCCGCGCATCAGATCTTTACCGAAATTCTCGGCAAGCGCCCCGACATCAGGTTCGACACGCTGAAAAACGACAGCCCGGATGACGCTGCGACGCCGATCCTCGCGGGCGCGCACGCCTATCAGACCGGCTCGGCGCGTGATGAGCTTGCGAAGAAATATCACGCCGGCCCCGAGCTCCTGCGCCGCACGCAAAGCCTGTTGATCGTGTCGACCAATGGTGCCGGTTACGACACGGTCAACCTCAAGGCCTGTACTGACGCCGGCGTGCTGTGCCTCAACCAGGCCGGCGGCAACAAGGAAGCGGTGGCCGAGCATGCGCTGGCGATGATGCTGTCACTCGCCAAGCGCATCGTCGAGGCCGACAAGGCGATCCGCCGCGAGATCCTCGATCGCAATGTCTTCATGGGCCACGACCTGTTCGGCCAGACCGTCGGCATCGTGGGCCTCGGCAATGTCGGCAAGCGCCTCGCGCAGCTGTGCAACGGGCTGTTCTCGATGCGCGTCATCTCCTACGACCCGTATGTCTCCGCGGAGGTGATGCGGCAGCACAATGCCGAGAAGGTCGATCTCGACACGTTGATGCGCGAGGCGGACTTCGTCTCGATCAGCTGCCCGCTGACCGACGAGACCCGCGGCATGATCGGTGAGTCGCAGTATGCGCTGATGAAGCCGAACGCCTATTTCGTCACGACCGCGCGCGGCAACATCCATGACGAGAAGGCGCTCGAAACGGCGCTGCGGGCGAAGAAGATCGCCGGCGCGGGTCTCGACGTCTGGGAGAAGGAGCCGCCGCCGCTCGATCATCCGCTGCTGCAGTTCGATAACGTCATGGTCAGTCCGCACACCGCCGGCGTCACCCACGAGGCGCGCATCAATATGGGCCGCATCGCGGCCGAGCAGATGCTCGCCGCGCTCGACGGCAAGCGGGTCGCGCGCGTGCTCAACCCCGAGGTCTGGCCACGCTACGCGGCGCGCTTCAAGGAGACATTCGGGTTCGCGCCGGAGAGCGGCACGTGATGACCTCTCCGTCGTCTTCGCCCGCGAAGGCGGGCGACCCAGTAATCACAGTGCGCGGTTATCGCACCGCCGGCGTGTATTGGGTGCCCCGCTGGAGTTTACCCCCGACTTGATCGGGGGCGGGGCATGACGAAGGAAACGCCTCGAATGACATTCAGCGTCGAAACGAGCAAGTCGTGGGTCGTCGCGAGCCTTTCGCTCGCCGCGCTGGCGTTCTCGTTCGGCTCGCTTTGGATCGCGGTTGTCGGCCTGAAAGCGATCGCGGCCGACCTCGGCGGTGCGCGTTCGGTGCCCGCCTTGGCGACAGCGCTCGCCTGGTTCGGCTCCGGCATCGGCGGCATCGCGATGGGTTGGCTCGCCGACCGCTACGGCGTGCGCTGGACCGTCGTGTTCGGCAGCGTGATGATCGCGATCGGCCTGACGCTCTCGTCACGCGGCGCGACCTGGCAGCTCTATCTCGGCCACGGGCTGTTCATGGGGTTGCTCGGCAATGCCGGCCTCAACGCGCCGCTCTATGTCTATGTCAGCCGCTGGTTCGACAAGCGCCGCGGCTCGGCGCTCGCGCTGATCGCGAGCGGCCAGTACATTTCCGGCGCGATCTGGCCGCCGATCTTCGACCATGCGATCACCACCTATGGCTGGCGCCAGACGATGTTCGTGTTCGGCCTTGCCGAAATGCTCGTGATCCTGCCGATCGCGATCTTGGTGCTGCGGCGTCCGCCTGAGGTCATCGCGCCGGTGTCGGCCACCGCGCAGCCGAGCAAACCGAAGGTGTTCGGCTGGCCGCCGAATGTCGTTTTCGCCATGCTGGCGATCGCGGCGTTCTGCTGCTGCATGCCGATGTCGATGCCGCAATCGCATCTCGTGGCGCTGTGCAGCGATCTCGGCATCAAGCCGACGCACGGCGCCGCGATGCTGTCGTTCCTGCTTGCGACCGCGTTTCTCAGCCGGCAGATGTGGGGCTGGATCTCGGACCGGATCGGCGGGTTGCTCACACTGCTGATCGGATCGATCTGGCAGTTCCTCTCGATCCTGGCGCTGATCTTCACCCAAGATGAGATCGGCCTGTTCACCGTCACCGGCATCTTCGGGCTCGGCTTCGCGGGCCTCGTGCCGGCCTACGTTCTGGTCGCGCGCGAGCTTTACCCGGCGCGCGAGGCCGGTTGGCGCGTGCCGATTCTATTGTGCCTGACCGGCTTCGGCATGGCGTCGGGCGGCTGGTTCGCCGGCTTCTTGTATGACCATTTCGGCTACTACGCACCGGCGTTCGCGGCGGGGCTCATCTTCAACCTCGTGAACCTGGCGCTGATTGGCACGTTGGTGGCGAGGCGCGGAGGCGGCTTCGGCGGCCCGCGCACAGTCCCGGCCTACGGATAGGCGCATGGCGCGGCTTACTCACGTGCGCAGCACGGCGGTCGACACGGTCGCTACCGCGACCATCGAGGTGGAGACGCGCGGACCGGGCTTCACCGACATCACGCGCGAGGCGGTGTCCTTCCTGCAGCAGTCGAGTGCCGGCGATGGCGCGTTGCTCGCCTTCGTGCGCCACACCTCGGCATCACTGACGATTCAGGAAAACGCCGACCCGGACGTGCAGACCGATCTGCTCACGGCGCTGAACCGCCTCGCGCCGGCGAACGCCGGCTGGGTGCACGATACCGAGGGGCCGGACGACATGCCGGCGCATGTGAAGACGATGCTGACCGGCGTTTCGCTGCACGTGCCGGTCACGGACGGCCGGCTCGCGCTCGGCACTTGGCAAGGGCTTTATCTGGTCGAGCATCGCGCGCGGCCGCACCGGCGCGAGGTCTTGCTTCAGTTCGTCGGCAACAGGCGCTCCGGATAGGGAGCGCTGCTCAGGTCGCCGATCAGTCTGGTTTGCGTCAGTTGGTGCTGCGCGCGAAGCGGAACAGCGTGACGCCGAACACGATTACGGCGCCTTGGACTGCCAGATAGGTGCCGAGGGGGATTTCGAGCACCGGTACGGCGATCTTGTTGAGCGAGTGGACGAACCAGTTAACCAGCAGGAAGTAGGTCATCCAGAGGCCCAGCATCACCAGCAGCAGCTTCTTCACGCGGACGACCGTTGGGGAACTCTGTGCCTGGACGAGCAGGGTGGGCAATTCACCTTGCAGTAGCTGATTCAGCATTCCAGTCTCCATCGCGGCCAATCCTGGCCATTTCGTCGCTTTCTGCGGCGAGCGAGGTGCTGTTCCGGCGTACGCCTCGCCGCCTAGTTCTTGCCCATGCAAGAACCATGGTGAAAAAGTGTGCGCCCGGTTCGTTAACGACTGGTAAGTGGGTTCCCTCGGAACACTACGGATAGTGTTTTGCCGCTTCGGCGGCACAGAATACCGCCCTCGGTAGCTGGCAGCCCGGGGTGCTTCTATGACGTTAGGTTAACCGACGGGCGGGCGCCGTAGCATCGAGCGCGGCCGCTTGCGTGTTCTGCCGGCGCGACTCAACAATGTGCAGCGGAAGTTCAAAAATTGAGCTTCGCGCGGCCGCTTCGGAATCAGTTTCGGGAATTCATGGGGAACGAGAGCGTGGAGTCCTATCACTTCGTCATCGCGGACGATCACCCGCTGTTCCGCGGCGCGCTGCGCGAGGCGCTGTCCGGCCTGTTCGCCGATGCCACGATCGCGGAGGCGGGGTCTTTCGATGACGTCGCGGCGTTGCTCGACAAGAGCGGCGAGGTTGATCTCGTCCTGCTCGATCTCACCATGCCGGGCGTGCGCGGCTTTTCCGGGCTGATGTATCTGCGCGCGCAATATCCGAGCGTGCCGGTGGTCGTCGTGTCGGCAAATGACGATCCGACCGTGATCCGCCGTTGCATGGAGTTCGGCGCGTCCGGATTCATTCCAAAGACCTTGGGCGTCGACGAGATCGGCCGCGCGATCGCGCGCGTGCTCGAAGGCGGCGTGTGGACGCCGCCTGACGTCGATCTCAAGGCCGGCACCGATAGCGAAACCGCCGACCTGATGGGGCGGCTCGCGACGCTCACGCCGCAGCAGGTGCGCGTGCTGATGATGTTGTCGGAGGGCCTCCTCAACAAGCAGATCGCCTACAACCTCTCGGTCTCGGAAGCGACCGTGAAGGCGCACGTGTCGGCGATCCTGCAGAAGCTCGGCGTCGAAAGCCGGACGCAGGCGGTGATCGCGGCGGCGAAGATCGAGGCGGGGCAGTGGCCGGGAGCAGGGGAGTAGCGAGTAGTGGATTCTATTTCTCCCCGCGTGGGAGAGGGCTGCCCGGAGGTTCAACGCAGAAGATCGGGAGAGGGGGAATCTCCGCGCGCTCAGCGTATCGAGAGTCCCCCTCTCCCGACCGAGCACGTTGAGCATCTGCGACGCCCTCTCCCACGGGGGGAGAGGGCACAATAACGACCGCTGTCGCCCGTAGTCATCGTGTTACGAACTCGCTGTTTATGACGCAGTAAGACTATTTCGCTCTGCACCGCTCACCACTCACTATTCACCACTCACCCTCATTCCGCTGCCGCCATCTTGGCGACGCGCCATTGCGCCAGCAGCGCGCGCAGCGCGGCGGGCTTGAGCGGCTTGTTGAGCACCTGAATCTCGCGCTCGCGCGCCTCGTCGCGCACATGCGGCGAGCGGTCGGCGGTGATCAGGATCGCGGGCAGGTCCTGGCCGAAGCGCCAGCGCAGCGCCGTGATCGCCTCGATGCCGTTGCCGGAGTCGAGATGATAGTCGACCAGCAGCCCGTCCGGCGTGCGCTTCGCCTCGCTCACCGCGGCCAGCGCGGATTTCAGGTCGGGCGCCTTGAGCACGCGGCAGCCCCACCCGCCGAGCAGGGTCTCCATGCCGTCGAGGATTTTCGGCTCGTTGTCGATGCACAGCACCAGCGTGCCGGCGATCTGGCTGCCGTCGATGCGCTTCGGCGCGCGCGCCGGCACGTCGCGCGGCAAGGATGGCGCGAGCGGCACGGTCACGGCAAAATGCGAGCCGCGCCCGAGCTTGGATTGAAGCTCGATCGGATGATCGAGCACGCGTGCGATGCGCTCCACGATCGACAGGCCGAGCCCGAGGCCGCGCGCGACCTTGGCGCCCTGATCGAGCCGATGGAATTCGCGAAAGATCGCGCGCCGTTTCGACTGCGGAATGCCGAGGCCGGTGTCGTAGACATCGATCCGCAACCGCCCCTCGCGCATGCGGCAACCGATGAGGACGCGACCATCGGCGGTATATTTGATCGCGTTGGAGACGAGGTTCTGCAACAGCCGACGCAGCAGGCGGCGATCGGAACGCACCGCGCGCGAGCTCGCCACAAAGCGGAGCTCGAGGTCCTTTTCGCGCGCGAGCGGCGCGAATTCGAGCTCGAGCTGGCGCATCAGCTCGTCGATGCGGAAATTCGACAGCTCCGGCTTCATCGCACCGGAGTCGAGGCGTGAGATATCGAGCAGCGCGCTGAGGATCTCCTCCACGGCCTCGAGCGAAGCGTCGACATTGGCAACAAGCCCGGCATCGTCGCTGCCGCTTTTGCGCTCGACCAGGCTCGTCACGTAAAGGCGCGCCGCATTGAGCGGCTGCAGGATGTCGTGGCTCGCGGCGGCGAGGAAGCGCGTCTTGGAGACGTTGGCATCCTCGGCCTCGGCCTTGGCGCGCTCGAGCGCCGCGTTGAGGCGGGTCAGCTCCCGGGTGCGCTCCTTCACGCGCCGCTCCAGGTTCTCGTTCGCGCGTTCGAGTGCTTCGGCCGCTTCGACGCTCGGCGTCACGTCGGTCGCCGTCATGGCGAGGCTGCCGTCCGGCATCGGATTGGCGCGAATCTCGATCACCTGTCCGCTTTCGGTGAAGCGCTCGCGGATCGGCTCGCCACCCGAGACATAGCGCGTGATGCGCGCGCGGACGATTTCGTCGGCCACCTCGGAATCGAGCGCATCGCGCGCGGCGTTGTGGCGCAGGATCTCGTCGAGCCCGATGCCGACCCGCGTGAGCGCCGGCGGCAGATCGAGAAGCTCGCCGAACTGCCGGTTCCAGCAGATCAGATGCAGCTCCTTGTCAAACACCGCGATGCCCTGGCGCACATGGTCGAGCGCGGTCTGCAGGATCTCGCGATTGTACTGGATCGCCGCGTTGGCATCGTCGAGCAGCTTCAGCGCCGCCTTGGTCGAGACCGTGCGCTTGCGCAGCAACAGCGACAGAACGAGCCGCGAGGAGGCGGCGCCGATCGCGGACGCCAGGATGTGCTCGGCGTAGCGCAGCAGATGGATGTCCGCCTCCTGCCGCGGATCGAGGCTGATGCGGCGGCTCGCCGCGAAGCTTTCGAACGCCGCGCGGGTGCGCTCCTCGCCGAGGTAGCGCGCGACGGCTTCAGTCAGCTCTCCCACCGTGACCGACAGGCGCCAGAGCCTGAAGCTCGGCGTGATCGGAACGCGCTCGACCGGGATGAAGATGTTCGCCTGCAGCCGCTCGATCGCGTTCGGGGCGCGGCCGAGCGAGAACACCACGTAGCAGATCACATTGAGCGACAGGCTCCACAACACGCCGTGAACCAGCGGCGGCAGCTCTAACCCGAGCAGATGCTGCGGACGCAACCAGGCGAGGCCGAATGGCCCCATGTTGAGAATGTCTTTGCCGATCAGGTCGGCGTCCGCGAAGCTCGGCAGCAGCAGCGTGTAGAACCACACGAGGATGCCCGCGGTCATGCCGGCGAGCGCGCCGCGCGCAGTTCCCTCGCGCCAGAGCAGGCCGCCGAAGAAGGCCGGCGCGAGCTGCGCCACCGCGGCGAATGACAACAGGCCGATCGCCGCAAGCTGCGCGTCGCCGGCCGAGCGGTAGTACATGTAGGCGAACAGCAGGATCACAAAGATCGCGAGCCGGCGCACCGTCAGCAGCAGCGCGCCGACGTCCTCGCGTCCCGACAGGATCGCGGCGCGCCGCTGCAACACGAGCGGAACCACGATGTCATTCGACGCCATGATCGAGAGCGCGACCGTCTCGACGATCACCATCGCGGTCGCGGCCGAGAGCCCGCCCACGAAGGCAACCAGCGCAAGCACCTCCGATCCGGCCGAGAGCGGCAACGCGAGCACGAACATGTCGCTGTCGACGGCGTTGGGCGCAAAGACGAGCAGGCCCGCGATCGCGATCGGGATCACGAACAGATTGATCAGCACCAGATAGATCGGGAACAGCCAGGCGGCGCGGCGGACCTCCGCCTCCGAGTGATTTTCCACCACGGTGACATGAAACTGGCGCGGCAGCAGCACGATCGCCACGGTGGAGAGCAGCGTCATGGTGAGAAAGCTGCTCCAGACTGGCTCGCGCATCAGCACCGCGGCCGTGTGGCGCTGCTCCATCGCCTTGCTGAACAGCGCGACCGGTCCGTCGAACATGAAGAAAGTGACGAACACGCCGACGACCAGGAACGCAACCAGCTTGATGACGGATTCGGTCGCGATCGCGAGCACCAGGCCGTCCTGATGCTCGGTCGCGTCGATGTGGCGCGTGCCGAACAGCACCGCGAAGGTCGCCATCGCGAGCGCGACGAACAGCGCGAGGTCGCCCAGCACCGGCTGGGCCTGGCCCGCATCCCTATCGAGATGCGTCAGGATGGTGCCGAGCGAGGACGACACCGCTTTGAGCTGCAGCGCGATGTAGGGGATTGTTCCAACGATCGCGATCAGCGCCACGGTGGCGGCAACCGCCTGGTGCTTGCCATAACGCGCCGCGATGAAGTCGGCGATCGAGGTGATGTTCTGCGCCTTGGCGAGCCGCACGATGTAGGCGATCATCGGCGAGGCGAGCCCGATCATGATGATCGGGCCGATATAGATGGTCAGGAAATCATAGCCGGTGCGCGAGGCGAGGCCGACCGAACCGAAGAAAGTCCAGGAGGTGCAATAGATCGCGAGCGACAGCGGATAGATGATCATCCGCGCATTGGCATTGCTGTGGCCGCGCGCGCGGGCGTTGTCGCCATAGCTCGCGATGATGAACAGCAGCCCGATATAGCCGAGCGCAATTACGATAACGACCCAGCCTTGCAGCATGATGGCTTCGGTCTCTCCGCGCCGCCCAGAGCCGTGACAGAAGGAAAAAGCCTGACCGGGCGCGGCTTTAGGTCACCACAGAAGGTGCCGCCTGTCCATTCCGAACGCGTCGGCCCGGGCGAAGCAGTTAACGTCGCCAAGCGGCGCCGTAGGGGTTAGTTTTCACCCGGCTTTGAGGAGGAGACGCGATGCTCGAGGAATTCAAGAAATTCGCGATGCGCGGCAATGTGGTCGACCTCGCGGTCGGCGTGATCATCGGGGCGGCGTTCGGCAAGATCGTGGAATCGCTGGTGGGCGACATCTTCATGCCGCTGATCGGCGCGGTCGTCGGCGGCCTCGACTTCTCCAACTATTTCGTTCCGCTCGCGAAGTCGGTGAACGCCCCCGCGCTCGCCGACGCAAAGAAACAGGGTGCGGTGCTGGCCTGGGGCAACTTCGCCACCATCGTGATCAACTTCCTGATCATGGCCTGGATCCTGTTCATGGTCGTGCGCGGCCTCAATCGGCTGCTGACCAAGGAGGCCGAGAAGCCCGCAAAGCCGGCCGAGCCGTCGCGCCAGGAAGTGCTGCTGCAGGAAATCCGCGACATCCTGGCGAAACGGCCTGCCTGAGATCAGACATCAATCGGACTGATCGGTTACCCCCATCTCTTTGATGCGACGCGCGGGCCTTGGCGCGCGGCTAGATTCTTAGTTTGGTCGCATTTTCTGCGGCGAACCGCTGCACACTTCGCCGGAAAATGCTCTAACGACGCTATCGGAATGGCTGCGCACAGGACATTTGGAATGAACGACATTTCGTTGAAGCCGCCGGCATCATCCATCGACGCGCTGAGGCGCGCGGCCGCCAACGCGCCCGAGAGCGGCATCGTCGAAGCGATGAACTATGGCCGCGATCGGCCCGGCATGATTCCGCTGTGGGCGGGCGAGGGCGACCTGCCGACGCCATCCTTCATTTGCGAGGCCGCGACGCGCGCGCTCGCGGCCGGCGAAACCTTCTACACCTGGCAACGCGGGATTCCGCCGCTGCGCGAGGCGCTGGCGCGCTATCACACGGCGCTCTACGACCGCAGCTTCGTGCCCGAGGAGTTCTACGTCACGGGCTCCGGCATGCAGGCGATTCAGATCGCGATCGCCATGATTGCGGGCGCCGACGACGAGATCCTGATCCCGACGCCGACCTGGCCGAATGCCGCGGCCGCAACCGGCATCATCGGGGCGCGCCCGGTCGAGGTGCCGATGTCATTCGGCAATAATGGCTGGTCGCTCGATCTCGAGCGGCTCGGTGCCGCCGTGACGCCGCGCACGCGCGCGCTGTTCGTCGTCACGCCCTCCAATCCGACCGGCTGGACCGCGAGCCGCGAAGATCTCGCGGCGCTGCTCGCGCTGGCACGGCAGCACGGGCTGTGGATCCTTGCTGACGAGACCTATGCGCGCTTCTGGTATGGCGAGGGGAAGCGCGCGCCGTCGTTCTATGACGTGATGGACGCCGATGATCGCGTGCTGTTCGTGAATACGTTCTCGAAAAACTGGGCCATGACCGGCTGGCGCGTCGGCTGGATCGCCGCCAATCCGGCGCTCGGCCAGGTCATCGAGAACATGATCCAGTATTCGACCTCCGGCGTCGCCCAGTTCATGCAGCGCGCGGCGGTGACGGCGATCGAGCGTGGCGAGAGCTTCGTCACGCACCTGATCGGGCGGGCACGACGCGGCCGTGATATCTGCTGCGACATTCTGTCCAAGACCGGACGCTGCCGCTTCGTCCCACCGCAGGGCGCGTTCTACCTGTTCTTTGCGGTCGAAGGCGAAACCGACACGCGGCGCCTCGTGATGCATTTGATCGACAAGGCTAACGTAGGGTTAGCGCCGGGAACCGCGTTCGGCGCCGGCGGTGAGCAGTTCGTTCGCGTCTGCTTCGCACGGAACTCGGAGCAATTGGAGCTCGCGATGACGCGAGTCGCGGCCGTTTTGCTCCGATGACTGCCGTCTTGGTTCCTGTGAGAAGCAGTCTTGGTCCCGGCTTGGCCCGATAACAACTAGGGAAGGTTGCATGCTACCATTACGCGGTGTGCACAGACGGGATTGCAATCATGCGACGCGCAACGCACCTTGTGGGAGATGCGCGAAAGGGCGATTCGCCAGAACGGCGCGTTGCCTGGGTCGTTGTGATTGACGTGAGGCCTGTCCCGCGTACGCTTGCTTCAATTGCGGCTTCCCCGCGCGAAGGGCATGCACCGCCACCAGTGCATCGCAAGTGAGGGCAAACGATACATGTCTGCGACCGATACAAGCGCGCGAGAAATCTTCATCGTCGACGATGACCCGCTCGTGCTCAACGCGCTCACTGTCGTGCTGTCGCGTGAGGGATACCAGGTGACGGGCTTCGCCGAAGGCGCGTCGTTCCTGGCGGCCGCGAAGACACGCACGCCGACCTGCATCATTCTCGACGTGCACATGCCGGGACAATCGGGCCTCGACGTTCTGAAAGAGCTCAACGCGCAGCAATATCCGGCGCCCATCTTCATCATTTCCGGGGTCGGCGATATTCCGATGGCGGTCGAGGCGATCAAGAACGGCGCGCTCGACTTCATCGAGAAACCGTTCGACGCCTCGACGGTGGTGACGCGCGTGCGCGAGGCAGTCGAGGCGTTTGCGCGGCGCGCCAAGCGCGGCGGCGCCGAGGTGCTCTCGCGTACCTTCCCGGGACACGAGCTGCTCACCTCGCGCGAGCGCGACGTGCTCGGCCAGATCGCGTCCGGCTCGTCGAACAAGCAGGCCGGTCGCGAGCTCGGCATTTCGCCGCGCACCATCGAGGTGCATCGCGCCCGCATCATGGAGAAGCTCGGCGCCAAGAATGCCGCCGATCTCGTGCGCATCGTATTGAGCGAGAGCCGCAGCGCCTAGCCCTACTGAGTCACAAATCCTGGCGCACGTATTTGTGCCCTCTCCCCTCGTGGGAGAGGGCTCCTCAGAGGCTCAACGACGAAGATCGGGAGAGGGGGGCTCTCCGCGGTCTGTGCCGCTCGAAAGTCCCCCTCTCCCGACCGAGTGCGTTGATCGCTCTGCGCCGCCCTCTCCCACGAGGGGAGAGGGCACATTAACTCACCCTTGCGCTCGCGGCGCCAC
>Ga0081539_10004919_pt1 | contig 14234 bp, 17 predicted proteins | sample TabmetS4T2R2_FD_71023 | JGI IMG/M metagenome (GOLD analysis project Ga0081539, IMG submission 71023) | Tabebuia heterophylla rhizosphere microbial communities from the University of Puerto Rico - S4T2R2 | ecosystem: Host-associated > Plants > Roots > Rhizosphere ...
TGCCGGAGATCTGGCGCCGGCTCGAGGCGGTCGGGTTGCAGACCACCGAGGCGTGCGGCGACTGCCCCCGGGTGGTGCTGGGCAGCCCGGTGGCCGGCATCGCAGCCGACGAGGTGCTCGACCCCACGCCGGCGCTCGACACGATCGTCGAGCGGTTCATCGGCGACCCGCAGTACTCCAACCTGCCCCGCAAGTTCAAGTCCTCGATCTCCTGGCTGGCGGACACGCCGTACCAGGTCAACGACATCTCGTTCATCGGCGTCGAGCACCCGGTGCACGGGCCGGGCTTCGACCTGTGGGTCGGGGGCGGGCTGTCCACCAACCCGCGGCTGGCCGAGCGGCTCGGCGTGTGGGTGCCGCTGGAGGAGATCCCGGACGTCTGGGAGGGCGTCGTCGGGATCTTCCGGGACTACGGCTACCGGCGGCTGCGCAACCGGGCCCGGCTCAAGTTCCTGCTCGCCGACTGGGGCGTGGCGAAGTTCCGGGAGATCCTGGAGAAGGAGTACCTGGGACGCGCGCTGCTCGACGGTCCGGCCCCCGAGCTGCCGGAGAAGCCGATCGACCACATCGGCGTCCACCGGCAGCGCGACGGCCGCAACTACGTGGGCGCCACCCCGGTGGTCGGCCGCACCTCCGGGACGCAGCTCGCGAAGCTCGCGGATCTGGCCGAGAAGCACGGCTCCGGACGGGTACGCCTCACCCCGTACCAGAAGCTCCTTGTTCTTGACCTGACCGACGACCAGGTCGAACCGGTGATCGCCGGCCTGCGCCGCATCGGGCTTGAGGCCCGGCCCTCGGCCTGGCGGCGGGGCACCATGGCGTGCACCGGGATCGAGTTCTGCAAGCTCGCCATCGTCGAGACCAAGGCGCGGGGCGAGGAGCTGGTGGCCCGGCTCGAGGAGCGGCTCGGCGACTTCGACGCGGACATCTCCGTCCACCTCAACGGCTGCCCGAACGCCTGCGCCCGTACTCAGGTCGCGGACATCGGCCTCAAGGGCCAGCTGGTCATGAACGAGCACGGCGAGCAGGTCGAGGGCTTCCAGATCCACCTCGGCGGCGGCCTGGGCATGGCCAAGGGGGAGACCGCCGGATTCGGCCGCAAGCTGCGCGGTCTCAAGGCCACCGCGGAGGAGCTGCCCGCGTATGTCGAGCGGCTGGCCCGCCGCTACCTGGACGGCCGCACCGAAGGCGAGACGTTTGCCGAATGGGTGGTCCGGGCGGACGAGGCGCTGCTCTCATGAGTGACGCCCGGAGTACGCCGCTCTACTGCCCCTACTGCGGGGACGAGAACCTCTTCCCGCACGAGGCTTCGCACGGCGCGTGGGAGTGCCACTCCTGCGCCCGGGTCTTCACGGTCAAGTTCAACGGACTACTCGCCAAGAAGGTGAACCGATGACGGTCGTGACCGCCGCTTCCCTGGGCCTGGTGACCCTGGGAGCTCCCGCAGTCGCCGATCCCAGCCGCCGGTCTCCGGCCGAGCTCGAGGAGCTCGCGGTCTCCGCCGCGACCGCGCTCGAGGGCCGGCCCGCCGAGGAGATCGCCCGGTGGGCGACGGACACGTTCGGCGCCCGCTTCTGCGTGACCAGCTCGATGGCGGACGCCGTCGTGGCGCACCTGTTCTCCCGGGTCGCGCCCGGGGTGGACGTGGTGTTCCTGGACACCGGGCTGCACTTCCCGGAGACGCTGAAGGTGCGCGACACGGTTGCCCGGACCATGAACGTCAACGTCCGCTCGATCCGTCCCCGGAAGACGGTCGGGCAGCAGGACGGCGAGTACGGTCCCCGGCTGTTCGCCCGCAACCCCGACGAATGCTGCTTCCTGCGCAAGGTCGAGCCGCTGGAGAGGGCGCTTACCGACTACGACGCGTGGGCCACCGGCCTGCGCCGCGACGAATCGCCGACGCGGGCCAACACGCCGGTGGTGGTGTACGACCCGAAGCGCCGCAAGGTCAAGGTCAACCCGATCGCCGCGTGGACCCAGGCGGACGTGGACCAGTACATCGCCCGGTGGAACGTGCCGGTAAACGAGCTGCTCAAGAAGGGGTACGGCTCGATCGGCTGCTGGCCGTGCACCCGGCGCACCAAGGCGGGCGAGGACCCGCGGGCCGGCCGCTGGGCGATGTTCGAGAAGACCGAATGCGGACTTCACCTGTAGGCGGGCGTGGCGCCGTCGTTCTGGTAGCCCACGGCAGCCGTGATCCGCGGGCGGCCGAGGCCACATTGGCGCTCGCCGGCGCGGTGGCCCGGGCGCATCCGGAGTGGGAGGTGCACCACTCCTATCTGGATCACGCCGGGCCCCGGCCGCTCGACGTGCTGGCCGGGTGTGCGTTTCGCGGGCACTCCCGTGCGGTGCTCGTGCCGCTGCTGCTGACCGCCGCGTACCACGGACGGGTCGACGTGCCCGCGGTGGTGACCGCGGCCCGGTCGGCGGGCCTGCCGCTCGACGTCTCGGTGACCGACGTGCTCGGTCCGGCGTCGCCCCTCCTGCTGGATGCGCTCGTCCGGCGGCTGCCGGAGGCCGGGCTCGACGCCGTGGTGCTGGCCGCGGCCGGCACCCGGGACGCGGCCGCACGCGGCACGGTCGACGGTGTCGCCGCGGCGTTGGGCGAGCGCCTGGGCGTGCCCTGCCTGGCCGGGTACGCCTCGGCCGCGGCGCCCACCCCGGGCGAGGCGGTCGACGCGCTCCGGGCTGCCGGGGCATCGCAGGTCGGCGTGGCCGCCTACTTCCTCGCCCCCGGGCTGCTCTACGACGTGGCGATCGACTCGGCTCGTACGGCCGGCGCGGTCGCGGTGAGTGATCCCCTGCGCGACGCGCCGGAACTCGTCCGGCTCGTGGCGTCCCGTGTGGACGCCGCCGCACCCGTGCAACTCCGGGCCGCCTGAACGGATCGCGCGCCCACGGTAGCGCTCCGTGTCGATGCGCGCGCCGTCGGTGGGTGCGAGCGAAGATCGGCGAGCGCGGTCCGGTCGTGATCTACGCCATTGACTGCCCACCCGGGGGCGCATTTCGAGATCATTTCGCGAACCCCAGGTGACCGCGTTCATGCGGAGCGCAGTCGAGCGCCGGGTAATCGCCGGAAAACAGCGCGCCGCCCCGGAAGCTTTGGTTCCGGGGCGGCGCGATAGCTGAGAAGTTGCGGAAAATGCGGGGGATCGGTTCAGGCGGTGCGAGCGCCGATCCGGAGGCCGCCACGACGCTTCAGGGCACGCCTCTCGTCTTCGCTCATACCGCCCCAGACGCCGGCGTCCTGACCGGACTCGAGTGCCCAGGAGAGGCATTCCTCGGTCACGGTGCACCGCCGGCAGACGGCCTTGGCCTGCTCGACCTGCAGGAGCGCGGGGCCCGACGTCCCGATGGGGAAGAACAGCTCCGGGTCTTCGTCGCGGCAGATCGCATGGTGACGCCAGTCCATGGCGGCAACACTCCTTGTTTCGGATGGGTGGCAAAAATGCGGTTACCTATATGCGTACGCATCGAGGTCGACAGGCTGCGCCCGTGTCTTCACCCAGTGCGTTAGCAAGCTTGGGTCGGAAGCCGCCTCAGTACTTCTGGATTAGGAACGCACGCGGGCGGCAGCCGGTTACTTCATATCGCTTGTGAATGCTTTCACGAACTCACGCGTTGTCAAGGGTAGCGCTCGGAAAATCTCCGGGCGGGTGAGCTAGCTCACGGGCCCTTTGTCCGGATCTGTCATCATATCCAGACCCGGATGACGCACGCTCCCATCAATGTAGTACGGGCCGGGGCTCGCTGCCGACCTTTTGGTCGGAAGAATCTGTAACGGATGGTGAGCGCATGCGGGGTCACGTACCCCGACTTCAGCAGATCACACGTAGCGCCTCGGGGACGGATACGAAGTGCACCTTCTGCCGCTCGCCGAGGTAGTCACCGTCCAACTGGAACGGCTGCGGGCGGGTGGCCATCACGGTGAACTCCGGCACGTCGTGCTGGCGCAGCACCTGGCGTCCCCGGGGATCGGCGTTGCGGGACGCCATCTGGATCACGGTACGAGCGGTGCTGCCGGCGTGCAGGTGCCGGAGGGCGAGCAGGTCGAGCCCGCGATCGAAGGACGCGTCGGGGTTGGGGTTGATCGCACGGTCGCCGACGTACGTCCAGGGCGCGGTGTTCTGCACGATAACCGTGGTCAGCTCGTGCTCGGCCTCGTCGCCGGGGACTTCCACCGACAGCGGCGGGTGCTTGCGCTCCTCGCCGATCAGGAACTGTCCGGCCAGCGTGCGCAGATAGAGGCTCGGCGTCGAGGTACGGCCGCGCAGCCGGGCCTGTTCCACCTTGTGCACCACCGCGGCGTCCAGCCCGATGCCGGCGCAGAAGGTGAAGTACCGGTCGTCGGCGCGACCCAGGCCGATCACCCGGTGCCGCCCGTCCCGCAGGCCGGCCAGGATCGCGCCGGTGCCCTCGATCCAGTCCCGGGGCAGGCCGAGCGAGCGGGCGAAGACGTTCGTGGACCCGCCGGGGACGACCGCGAGCGCCGGCAGCCGGTACGCCGGGGCGACGGTCTCCCCGGCGAGCGCCGCACGTGAGGTCATCAACCCGTTCGCCACCTCGTTGACCGTGCCGTCCCCGCCGAGGGTGACCAGCACGTCCACGCCGCTCTCCGCCGCCTCGCGGGCCAGAGTCGTGGCGTGCCCGCGGCGGGTGGTGTATTCGATGGTCAGATCCACCAGGCTGCGCAGCGCCCGGACCAGGACGTCCCGCCCGCGTTCGGTGGTCGTCGTAGCCCTCGGATTGACCACCAGTAACGCCCGCATGCGCGGCACTGTACCTGGTAGTAGCCCTCCGGAAGGTCGGTATGGTGCACACGTGACCGGGGAGACAAACCACGACACCCATCCGGCGACGCTGGTCTGGGCAGTGCGCCTGCTGTACGCCGAGTGCGCCGCGCTCGCCGCGCTCACCGCGTACCTCGTCTTCCTGGACCTGACCGCGGACACGGCGAGCGTGCCGGTCGCGGTCGCCCTGACCGTCCTCGCCGCGCTCGGCGCGCTCTTCGCGTTCGCGGTCGCCCGGGCCCTCGGCCACCGGTCGGCCGGCGCCCGCGGACCGGCCGTGGTCATCCAGCTCATGGTCATCGCCTCCGGCGGCTTCCTGCTGCAGGTCGGGCCGCGCTGGGCCGGGCTGGTGCTGATGGTGCTCGGCGTGCTGATCGGCGTGCTGGTCGTTCTCCCACCCACCAGCCGGGCCCTGGGCCTGGATTAACGCCCGCGGGGCCGCCGGGACGACCTAGGCTGTACGAGTGACCGGATCAACCGTGCGGCCGCCGGCGTATCAGCAGCTCGCGGACGAGTTGCGGGCCGAAATCACCTCGGGGCGACTGCAGCCGGGCGAACGGCTGCCGCCCGAGCCGGAGCTGTGCGTGCGGACCGGGGTGAGCCGCAGCACGGTACGCGAAGCCCTGCGCCTGCTCGCCAGCCAGCACCTCATCGTCACCACGCGCGGGGTCACCGGGGGCAGCTTCGTGGCGCATCCGGATGCGGCCCAGCTGTCCGACGCCCTCTCCACCGGGCTGACGCTGCTCACGAACTCGGCCGGGATCGGGCTGACCGACCTGCTGGAGCTTCGCCGGGCGCTGGAGATCCCGGCCGCCGCGCTGGCCGCGGTGCGGCGTACCGACCGGCACGTGGCGGAGATGCGCGCGGCGATGTTCGACCCGGCTATCGACGACTTCGACGTGATGCTGCGAGCCCACCGCGAATTTCACGAGGCGGTGGCCAGAGCCTCCGGCAACCCGCTGTTCGAGCTGGTCTGCCGGCCGCTCTACCACGTGTCGTACGGCGAGGAGCTGACCGAGCGACTGCCCGAGGGCTACTGGACGCGCATCGACGCGGATCATCGCGAGCTGCTCGCCTGCATCAGAGACCGGGACCCGGAGGCGGCGGAGACGGTCAGCCGGCGGCACCTGGACTACATCGGCTACCTGGGCGAGGCCTAGTTCAGATCTCGGTGCGCCGGGTCAGCAGCCGGATCGTGGCGTGCCGCCCGTTCGCCTCGGCGGTCGCGGACGTGGTGAGCGCGGTCAGCACCTTCCAGGCGAAGGACGACTCCGCGGGCAGCCGGGCACCGCGCACCGTCGACACGGTCACCTCGACGGTCAGTGCGTCCTCGGTGACCGCGAACCGGCACTCCAGCTCGGCGCCGCGGGTGGCGATGGCGAGCAGCATCGCGCACGCCTCGTCCACCGCGATGCGCAAGTCTTCGATCTCGTCGAGCGCGAAATGCAGGCGCGCGGCAAGGCCGGCCGTCGCGGTCCGGAGCACGCCCAGATAGCCGCCGTCGGCCGGCACCGTCAGCAGAACGACATCCTCGCCCGTGGCCGGTTCCGGTGGCCGCTGCATCGCTTGCGTCACCCTACCCATCCTCCTGATGGACGAGACTCTAGCGGCTTACGGCTGAGGTCGGGGAGGCCCGTTCAGCGAGTCGCCGCAGCGCACGGCCGGTCAACCGGTACGGGACCCAGTCCTCGGTGACGGTCGCGCCGATCGCCGCGTAGAACTCGGCCGCCGGATTCCAGTCGAGCATCACCCATTCCATGCGCTGGTAACCGCGCTCGACGCAGACCGCGGCGAGCGTGGCGAGCAGGGCGGCGCCGGCACCGGAGCCGCGGGCGGACGGGCGTACGTAGAGGTCTTCGAGGTAGACGCCGTGCGTCCCCTCCCAGGTGGAGAAGTTGAGGAACCACAGCGCCATGCCGACCGGCTCGCCCGCCGCGACCGCGACGTGGCCGTACAGCGCGGGCCGGGAGCCGAACAGCGCCTCGTGCAGCTGGTCTGAGGTGAGGTGGCAGCTGGCCGCGGCCCGCTCGAAATCGGCCAGCTCGTGCACCATCGCCACGACGGCCGGCACGTCCTCGGGACGCACCGGCCGGATCGTGAACGCCGGTGTCACGCTTGCTTGGTCTCCCAGAAGATCTTCGCGATCTCCTCGATCTTGCCGAGCAGCTGGTCGGCCACGGCCGGGTCCATCGAGCCCTTCACGCCCGACGCGCCGGCCAGCTTGGTGGCCTCGTTGAAGAGCTGGTTCAGGTTCGGGTACTTCTCGAAGTGCGGCGCCTTGAAGTAGTCGGTCCACAGCACCCAGAGGTGGTGCTTGACGAGCTCGGCCCGCTGCTCCTTGATGTAGATGGCGCGGGTGCGGAACTCCGGGTCGGTGTTCGCCTGGTACTTCTCGGCAATGGCCTTCACGGACTCGGCCTCGATGCGGGCCTGCGCGGGGTCGTAGACCCCACAGGGCAGGTCGCAGTGCGCGCTGACGACGGTGCGCGGCGTGAGGATGCGCGGAAGTCGCATCAGGACCCCTCCATACGTTTGCGATGATCCGCCCATGACCCTACCCCTTACCCCGTGACCCTAACGTGATGGAGGACTGATGCCGTTTCCGGTCTTCGCGGCGCTCGTCCGCGGTCCGTCGATGGCTCCCGCGCTGCGTTCCGGGGACGCCCTGCTGGTGCGGCGCGGTGGCCGGGTCCGGGCCGGCGACATCGTGGTCGCCCGCTTCCGGTCCCGCCCCGACCTGCTCGTGGTCAAGCGCGCGGTGCGTGCCCAGGACGGGGGCTGGTGGGTACGCGGGGACAACGAGTTCATTACCGACGATTCCCGGGCGTATGGAGTGGCGGATGTCATCGGCCGGGTCGTGTGCCGTTACTGGCCCCGGCCCTCGCGACTCCGATAGGGTGCGTTCACCGCATTTCTCACCGAAGTCTCGCGGTTCCTTCCCGGGCGACCCCCGCAACGCACGCCGGTTTGGCGCAGACATGCGCGCCCGACGCCGGCTGGCTCCCCGACGGATGCGTCCCCTGGAGTTCCCCATGTCCTTGTTCAGTTTCGAGCTCGACCCCGACCTTGCCGCCGACCCGGTCTTCGAGCTACACCGGCACGGCAAGATGGCCATCTCGAGCACGGTCCCGCTGGCCAACCGCGGCGACCTGTCGCTCGCGTACACGCCCGGCGTGGCCCGCGTCTGCGAGGCAATCGCCCGCGATCCCGCCCTGGCCGCCCACTACACCTGGACCGGCAACACGGTCGCGGTGGTCACCGACGGCTCGGCCGTCCTCGGTCTCGGCAATATCGGCCCGAGTGCCGCCATGCCGGTGATGGAGGGCAAGGCCGTGCTCTTCAAGCAGTTCGGCGGCGTGGACGCGGTACCCGTCTGCCTGGACACGCAGGACGTGGACGAGATCGTCGCGACAGTGACCGCGCTGGCGCCGTCGTTCGGTGGCATCAACCTGGAGGACATCAGCGCGCCACGCTGCTTCGAGATCGAGCGGCGCCTGGACGCGGCGCTCGGCATTCCGGTCTTCCACGACGACCAGCACGGCACCGCGGTGGTCGTCCTGGCCGCGCTGCGCAACGCGGTCGCCCTGCTCGGCCGCCGGTTCGCCGACCTGCGGGTGGTGATCAGCGGTGCGGGCGCGGCCGGCGTGGCGGTCACCCGGATGCTCGTCGCCGGCGGCGTGGACGGTGCGAACGTCATCGTCTGCGACTCCCAGGGCATCCTGCACACGGACCGCCCCGGCCTCACCCCGACCAAGGCGGAGCTGGCCGCGACCACCAACGTCTCCGGGCGTGCCGGTGGCGTCCGGGAGGCGCTGATCGGCGCGGACGTGCTGATCGGGGTGTCCGGCGGCACGATCGGCGAGGACGCTCTGGCCGGCATGGCGCCGGGCGGGATCATCTTCGCGCTGGCGAACCCCACCCCCGAAGTCCTGCCCGAGGTGGCGCACCGGTACGCGGCGATCGTGGCGACTGGCCGCAGCGACTTCCCGAACCAGATCAACAACGTGCTGGCGTTCCCGGGCATCTTCCGGGGTGCGCTGGACTCACGGGCGACCACGATCACCCAGGGGATGAAGGTGGCCGCGGCCGAGGCGATCGCCGACGTGGTCCTGGACGACCTGCGCCCGGACTCGATCGTGCCGTCGGCGCTGGACCCGCGGGTGGCGCCGGCCGTGGCGTCGGCGGTCGCGGCGGCGGCCGAGCGGGACGGCGTCGGCCGTGTCCCGGAGACCGCGCCGCACTCGCCGGCGGTCGCGGGACTATAAACAGTCCGTGGCGGAACGGACGATCCGGGGCGAGCGCTTCTCCGGTCTGGACTGGGCGCTCGACGAGGTCACGCGGGTCGCGTACGAGGACTGCGCGTTCCACGACCTCGACTGGTCGGAGGCACGGCTCATCGCATGCACGTTCACCGGCTGTGAGTTCGGCAACGTCCGGTTCAACGCCGCTGAGTTCGAGCGCTGCGCGATCCTCCGCTCGACCCTGCAGCGCTGCTCGTTCTTCAACGCCAGCCTCACCGACTGCAAGCTGACCGGCACGCAGTTCGTCGACTGCGGATTGCGGCCGCTCACGATCGTGGGCGGGGACTGGGCGTTCGTCTCGCTGCGCGGGCAGAATCTGGCGGGGGTGGCGTTCGGTGGCCTGCGCCTGCGGGAGGCCGATCTCCTCGGCGCCGACCTGAGCAAGACCGATCTGCGGGGAGCCGACCTGGCGAACGCCCGGCTGACGAACGCGAAGCTGACCGGGGCCGACCTGCGGGGAGCGGACCTGGCCGGGGTGGCCCTGCGTGAGGTCGACATCGCCGGGGCGACGATCGACCTGGCTCAGGCGGCCCTGTTCGCCACCGCGTACGGGGCTCGGGTCATGGCATGACTTTCTAAACGCGAGGGTGCGAAGTGACGGCGAGAATTCTGGACGGCAAGGCCACCGCGGCGGCGGTCAAGGAGGACCTGCGGGCGCGGGTCAAGGCGCTCGCCGAGCGGGGTGTCGTCCCCGGGCTGGGCACGGTCCTGGTCGGGGACGATCCCGGCTCCCGGGCGTACGTCGACGGCAAGCACCGGGACTGCGCCGAGGTCGGCATCGCCTCGATCCGGTACGACCTGCCCGAGGACACCACCCAGGAGCACCTCGAGGCGGTGATCGCCGACCTGAACGCGGACGACTCCTGCCACGGGTACATCGTCCAGCTCCCGTTGCCGAGGCACCTGGACACGCAGCGTGTCCTCGAACTCATCAACCCGGACAAGGACGCGGACGGCCTGCACCCGGTGAACCTGGGCCGGCTGGTCCTCGGCTACCCGGGACCGCTGCCCTGTACCCCGCGCGGCATCGTCCACCTGCTCCGCCGCTACGACGTCCCGATCGAGGGTGCCGAGGTGACCGTCATCGGCCGCGGCACCACGGTCGGCCGCCCGCTAGGGCTCCTGTTGAGCCGCCGGACCGAGAACGCGACGGTGACGCTGTGCCACACCCGCACCCGGAACCTGGCGGAGCACACGCGCGCCGCGGACATCGTGGTCGCCGCGGTGGGCGTACCCGGCCTGATCACCAAGGACATGGTCCGGCCCGGCGCGACCGTGGTCGACGTGGGCATCACCCGGGTCGTCGGCGCGGACGGCAAGGGCCGGTACACCGGCGACGTCGCCCCGGACGTGCGCGAGGTGGCCGGTGCGCTGGTGCCCGTACCGGGCGGCATCGGGCCGATGACCCGGGCCATGCTGCTCACGAATGTGGTGGAGCGGGCTGATACGTTGCGGAAAATGGCTGACTGGGAGTGAGAAGCATGGGCAAGAAGGTCACCGTCGTCGGCGCCGGGTTCTACGGCTCCACGACCGCGCAGCGCCTGGCCGAATACGACATCTTCGAAACCGTCGTGCTCACCGACATCATCGCGGGCAAGCCCGAGGGCCTCGCGCTGGACCTCAACCAGTCGCGTCCGATCGAGGGCTTCGAGACCAAGGTCGTGGGTGCCACGACGGGCCCGAGCGGCGAGGGCTACGAGGCCATCGAGGGCTCCGACGTCGTGGTGATCACCGCCGGCCTCCCGCGTAAGCCGGGCATGAGCCGGATGGATCTGCTCGGCGTGAACGCCAAGATCGTTCGGCAGGTCGCCGAGAACGTCGCCAAGTACGCGCCGAACGCCGTGGTCATCGTCGTGTCCAACCCGCTCGACGAGATGACCGCGCTCGCGCAGATCGCCACCGGATTCCCGAAGAACCGCGTGATGGGCCAGGCCGGCATGCTCGACTCGGCCCGGTTCACCAACTTCGTCGCCGGGGAGCTGAAGGTTCCGGTCGGCACGGTCAAGACGCTGACGCTGGGCTCGCACGGCGACACGATGGTGCCCGTCCCGTCCCGGTCCAGTGTCGGCGGCCGGCCGCTGACCGATCTGCTGCCGGCGGACAAGGTCGACGAGCTGGTCACTCGTACCCGCAACGGCGGCGCCGAGGTGGTCGCGCTGCTCAAGACGGGTTCGGCGTACTACGCCCCGTCCGCGGCGGCGGCCCGGATGGCAAGGGCCGTGGCGGAGGACTCCGGCGCGGTCATGCCGGTGTGTGCCTGGGTCGACGGCGAATACGGCATCTCGGGGGTGTACCTCGGTGTCGAGGCGGAGATCGGCGCGACCGGCGTCAAGCGGGTGATCGAGACCGAGCTCACCGATGCCGAGCTGGCCGCCCTGAACGATGCCGCCGAGGCCGTCCGCACCAAGCAGTCAGACGTAGCCGATCTCTGACCTGTCCCTTCCCGGTTGATCATGGGGTTCGGCGTTTTGTCCGACTTGTTTAGCAAACCCCATGATCGACCCCGATCGACGGCACCCCGTCAGCGGCACCGGGCCGCATCCAGTACGGTTGTACTGTTGCACGAGTCCCGGAGAGGAGCGCCGGCCGATGGCGAAAATCAAGGTCAACAACCCGGTCGTGGAGCTCGACGGCGACGAGATGACCCGGATCATCTGGAAGCAGATCCGTGAGCAGCTGATCCTGCCCTACCTCGACGTCGACCTCGAGCACTACGACCTGTCGATCCAGCACCGCGACGAGACCGACGACCAGGTGACGGTCGACGCGGCCAACGCCATCAAGCGGCACGGCGTCGGCGTGAAATGCGCCACGATCACCCCGGACGAGGCGCGGGTCGCCGAATTCGGCCTGAAGAAAATGTGGCGCTCGCCGAACGGCACGATCCGGAACATCCTCGGCGGCGTCGTCTTCCGTGAGCCGATCATCATGTCCAACGTGCCCCGGCTCGTTCCGGGCTGGACCAAGCCGATCGTCATCGGCCGTCACGCGCACGGCGACCAGTACAAGGCGACCGACTTCGTGGCGCCGGGCGCCGGGAAGCTGACCCTGACCTTCACCCCGGACGACGGCTCCGCCCCGATGGAGTTCCACGTCGCGGACTTCCCGGGCGGCGGTGTCGGCATGGGCATGTACAACTTCGACGACTCGATCCGCGACTTCGCCCGCGCGTCGTTCCGCTACGGGCTGGACCGCGACTACCCGGTCTACCTGTCCACCAAGAACACCATCCTCAAGGCGTACGACGGGCGGTTCAAGGACCTGTTCGCCGAGGTGTTCGAGACCGAGTTCGCCGAGGAGTTCAAGGCGGCCGGGCTGACGTACGAGCACCGGCTCATCGACGACATGGTGGCCGCCGCGCTGAAATGGGAGGGCGGCTACGTCTGGGCGTGCAAGAACTACGACGGTGACGTGCAGTCGGACACCGTCGCGCAGGGCTTCGGCTCCCTCGGGTTGATGACCTCGGTGCTCATGACGCCGGACGGCCGGACGGTCGAGGCCGAGGCGGCGCACGGCACGGTGACCCGCCACTACCGGCAGTGGCAGCGGGGCGAGAAGACGTCGACGAACCCGATCGCCTCGATCTTCGCGTGGACCGGCGGGCTCAAGCATCGCGGCAAGCTGGACGAGACGCCGGCGGTGACCCACTTCGCCGAGACGCTGGAGCAGACCTGCGTCGAGACCGTCGAGGGTGGCCAGATGACCAAGGACCTCGCGCTGCTCATCTCCCGAGACGCTCCGTGGCTCACCACCGACGAGTTCATGAACGCCCTGGACGAGAACCTGGCCCGCAAGGCGGCCTGACCCCCTTGCCCCTCCCCTGCCCCCTGCGTCGATCTTGGAGTTGGGGCACCTCATAAAAGCCCCAGAACGCTGTAATCCGGGCGCCACAAGCCCAAGATCGACGCAGGGGCTCAGCGGCGGGTTGTCGCAGAGCCGGCTAGCAGGCGGAGGGCGTAGGGGGCGTCGTGGCGGAGGTAGCGGGTCGCCAGGCGGCGCGGCTCGGTGCCCAGCCGGTGCGCCCACTCCAGGCCGGTGCGCTGCATCCAGCGGGGTGCCCGGTCGACGTCCCCGGCGACGAAGCTCACCGCGGCGCCGCACCCCATGAACCACGCGCACGGCAACGACGCCCGCAGCCGCGCGATCACCTTCTCCTGCTTGGGGAACCCCAGCCCGACGAACACCAGGTCGGGCGCCGCGGCGAGGACCGCGTCGCGGAACTCGCCGAACACCGCCGGATGGCGTTCGAACCCGGGCTCGGGGCACAGCGTCCCGGCGATGCGCAGGCCGGGCGAGTGGCCGGCGAGGCGCTCGGCCGCGCGGGTGGCGCCATCCGGCCGCCGCGGGGTCGCCGGGTTGCCGCCGATCACGAAGATCGACCGCTGGTCCAACCCCAGGCCCGCGGAGAGCGACCAGATCAGGCTGCTGCCGGCCACCCGCTCGGGCAGCGGCGTACCGCTGAGCCGGCTCGCCCAGACCAGCGGCATGCCGTCCGCGACGATGAGGTCGGCGTCCGTGAGGTAGCGCCGTACCCGCGGGTCGACCTGTGCCTGGCGCAGGATGTCGATGTTCGGCGTGATGATCCGGCCACCGCGCCCGGCGGCCAGCGCGTCGCGGACGACGGCCACCACCTCGTCCTCGGTGATCCGGTCGAATCCCGTCCCGTCGAGTTCGACGCGGTCGAACGTCTCGATCGCCACCCAACGCCTCCTTCACCGTTCTTCGCTCGTTGTAGGAGCGAAACGAGTGAAGGTGGGACAAAGTGGCACGTGTCCTCTATCTGGGCGGGCTAGGCCGAAGCGGCACCACGCTCGTCGAACGCCTGCTCGGAGAACTGCCCGGCGTCCGCGCGCTGGGCGAGGTCGTGCATCTGTGGCGGCGCGACATCCGGGACGACGAACGCTGCGGCTGCGGTGCCCGGTTCTCCGCCTGCACCTTCTGGAAGCGGGTGGGCGAGCGCGCGTTCGGTGGCTGGGGCACCGTCGACGTGACCCGGGTGCACGAGCTGCGGGACGCGGTGGAGCGCACCCGGCACATCCCGCGGCTGGTGGCCGGCCCGGCCCGGACCGCGGAGGTACGGGAGTACGCCGGGTTCTACTCCCGGGTGTACGCGGCGGCCCCCGAGGTGGCCGGCGCCCGGGCG
>Ga0081539_10004920_pt1 | contig 14229 bp, 11 predicted proteins | sample TabmetS4T2R2_FD_71023 | JGI IMG/M metagenome (GOLD analysis project Ga0081539, IMG submission 71023) | Tabebuia heterophylla rhizosphere microbial communities from the University of Puerto Rico - S4T2R2 | ecosystem: Host-associated > Plants > Roots > Rhizosphere ...
CGACGCGGCATAGAGCAGGTATCCGCCGGTGACCACGGCGAGCGTGACCGCGATCATCGCCGATAGCTGAGGCGTACGGAGCGGACCGGCACAGCGCAGCACCGCGGGGTTGCTCAGGACGTCGACGCCCGGGAGCGAGCCCTCCGGCGTGATCCGGTTCTCGTACATGCAGCGCAGGACCTGCCCAGCCAGGTCGCCCATCGATGCGTTCAGCAGGGCCAGGTACTCCCCCATGGCGGCGGACGTCACGAGGACCAGCACGACAAGCAGGACGAAGCGAATCGTCGAAGTGGACGGCAGCGACGACGCCGCCTGCCGGCGCGACGGCAGCTCCACGGTCGCGGCCGGGCCGGCCGCCATCGGCGCTACCCGCGTCCCGCGCTGCCGGCGAACGCGTCCGCCAGCAACTCGGCCTGGGGCTGCGGCAGGCCGTACTGCAGCGCCTTCTCCAGCACGATGCCGCGCAGCTCGGCAAGCTGATCGGCCGGCAGGTCCAGAGAGACCGGATCACCGGAGGGATCCTTGCGGCGCCGCAGAAATCGGGTCGCGGCCGCCGTTCCGGCGTCCAGTGCGCCCCTCGTCGCGTACTGCACCACCTCGCGCGCGGCGAGGATCGCGAACGGGGTGATGAGCGCGGCCGCCTCACCGATGCCGAACCCCAGCCGCTCGCGGACGTCCGCGCGGTCTTGCATCATCCGGTCCGGATCGGCGAGCGTCGCCTCCGCCAGTACCGTGAACACGGGCAGTTCCCCGGGCGCCACCTGGGACACCACGCGACGGGCGACCTCCTTGATCTGGACGTCGTCCGTCGACTCGGCCACGACAACGCCCTCCCGCCAACTCTCTGCCAGCAAGGGCCAGTTTGGCACCGCCCGGTAGCCGCCTCAACGACGTGTCGGAACCATGTCAAACGCGGTCCGGTCCGGGGAGGTTCTGCCGGTACCCGGTATCCGCAAACACTGCCATGCGGTCGCGGTGAGCGGTTGACTGGACGCCGGCGCTTCGACGACGGAAGGGACGCACTGATGGAGTACACACGACTCGGCAGCTCCGGGTTGAAGATCAGCCGGATCGCGCTCGGCTGCATGAGCTTCGGCGACACCTCGCGGGGCTTCAACGAGTGGGCTCTCGACGACCAGGCCGCCGAGCCGCTCTTCCGGCAGGCCGTCGACCTCGGCATCACCTTCTGGGACACCGCCAACGTCTACGGCTACGGCACCTCCGAGGAGATCGTCGGCCGGGCGATCCGCAAGTACACCCGCCGCGAGGACGTCGTCCTGGCCACCAAGGTGCACTTTCGGATGCACGACGGCCCGGGCGGGTCGGGGCTGTCCCGCAAGGCGATCATGGAGCAGATCGACGCCTCCCTGAGCCGCCTCGGCACCGACTACGTCGATCTGTATCAGATCCACCGATTCGATCCGGACACTCCGGTCGAGGAGACGATGGAGGCGCTGCACGATGTGGTCAAGGCCGGCAAGGCCCGATACCTCGGCGCCTCGTCGATGTGGGCCTGGCAGTTCGCCAAGATGCAGCACGTGGCGCGGGCCAACGGCTGGACCCGGTTCGTGTCCATGCAGGACCAGTACAGCCTGATGCAGCGGGAAGAGGAACGGGAGATGTTCGGCCTGCTGGCCGATCAGGGCGTGGGCAGCATCCCGTGGAGCCCGCTGGCGAAAGGCCGGCTCGCGCGGCCGTGGGGCGAGCACACCCAGCGCTCCGGCACCGACCCCGTCGGCCGCCGCTTCTTCGGCGACGGCGACCAGCCCATCGTGGAAGCCGTGCACCGGGTCGCGGAGGCCCGCGGCGTGCCGATGGCACAGATCGCCGTCGCGTGGGTCCTCAAGAACCCGGTCGTGGACGCGCCCATCGTCGGTGCCACCAAACCGCACCACCTTCCGGACGCGGCCGCCGCGGTGGACCTCGAGCTCACCGACGACGAGATCCGCGCCCTCGAAGAGCCGTACACACCCCGCGTACCCACCGGCTTCTGACCACCCAGCCGACAACCTCCGCCGACGCGTTCGCGGGCGCGCCGGCGGCCGTCAGATCACGCCGGGCCGATGGGCCGCCTGCACCGGTGCGCGGCCGGCAGCCCGAGCCACGGCCGAGGGCGGTCCGCCCCGGCCGGCGCCCGCGGGGTCCATGCCGGCGGTGAACGTGTGTACGGAGACTGATCCGGCCCGCTTGGCCGAGTACATGGCCAGGTCGGCCTGCTTGAGCAGGGTCTGCGGTGGGATCGCGGCATCGCGCGGCGCGGTGGCGAGTCCGATGCTGGGCCGCACGGTCAGGCTGTGGCCGTCCAGCACGAACGCGGCGTCGAAGGCGTCCACCACCCGCTCGGCGATCAGCACCGGATAGTCGTCGTGCTCGATCAGGACGGCGAACTCGTCGCCGCCCATCCGGGCGGCTGTGTCGCCGGTCCGCAGGCACCGCAGGAGCCGCTCGGCGACCTGGATCAGCAGCGCGTCCCCGGCGTGGTGACCGAGATTGTCGTTGACGAGCTTGAAGCCGTTCAGGTCCAGACACAGGACCGCCACCGGTCGCCCGTCGCGCAGCCGCAGCCGCAGCGCGTCGGCGAGCCGATCGGCGAACAACCTCCGGTTGGCCAGGCCGGTCAGCGGGTCGCGGAGAGCCTGATCGGCCACGATCGCCAGGAGCCGGCGATTCTCCCGTACCACGATGAACTGGCGGGCCAGCATACCGAGGACGATCACGATCCCGGCCACGGGCAGCGGCCCGGAGTCCAGGCTGCGCCAGTATCTGGCGGCTGCCACGCCGCCGGCGACCAGCAACGGCAGGTACGGCAACAACAGCCGGGCCGGACTCGGCACGAGTCCGGGCTCGAGGTCCTGCGGTTCCCGCGTGCTCGCCAGCCCGGCGCCGCCCAGCACCAGGAACGCGGCGGCCCAGCCCAGATCGATCAGGTTGCCGGTGCGGTAGGCGCCCAGCACGGTGAGGTAGGTGAACGCGCTGTCCGACAGCGCCATCAGCAGGATGCCGACGGCCAGCAGCCGAAGGGTCAGCCGTTGCGCCGTACGGCCGCGGGCCAGCACCACGATCGCCATCGTGATCGTCACCAGATCGGCCACCGGATAGGCGAGCGACACATCCAGGGCGAACTGGTTCGCGGCGCCCGCGCGATAGACGTTGCCGAGCACGCTGACCCACGACACGACGAACAGGGATCCGGCGACGATGACTCCGTCCAGAACCAGCCGGACGCGGGACTGACTGCCGTGCCCGACCGGGAAGAGGATCAACGCCAGGCCGGCGCCGACCGGAAAGAGCAGGAAGGCCGCATCGGCAGGCGACGGGAACGGCGTCTGTTCCAACCCGAGCCAGAGCTCGTAGTAGCACCAGATCGCTTCACCGAGCGCCCAGCAGAACAGCCCCCCGGCCGAGGCCACCCAGGCGGCACGCTGACGGCCACGGCCGTGCCGGGCCGCCACGCACGAGCAGCACGCGGCGAGTATCGCGAAGCCGAGCAGCCCGATGTCGTCGACGAGGCGGGTGGTGTACTCGCCACCCCAATCGCCGATGAGCCAGCCGGTGAAGGCGCACCACGATACGACGCCGGACGTGACGACAGCCCATACCACGCGCAGCGACATTGCGGCCCTCCCGCACCTGACAATCGACAACGCGGGCCACGATCTGAGCCGCCGTCCTCACTCGGAGTACAGCACCGGCCTCACGGCTGTGATTCAAGCAACACGGTACCGTGACGCGCGCCGCGCACGGCCGGTCTTGCGCAAGCGAATTCCGGACACTTCACCTGCGCATCTTTACTCGTTCGTCCGCGTACTTCTTCCTCGGGACGCCACCACCTCGGCTGCGATCGTTTGGCCATGCCCGCGCCGCCTCTGAAGGGCGGCGTACGAGGGGCAGATACCAAACACTTCGCTCCGGAGGAACTCCATGAACAGTCTCGATGTCCGTCGCCGTCGTAACCGGCGCCGGGCGCTCAGAGTCGCCGCGCTGACCGTACTCGGATCGGCACCGGTACTGGCGTTGGCCGCCCCGGCGTACGCGGCCACCGGGGTGGCCAAGGTCGGAACCACGCTCGTGGTCGACGCCGCGGTCAACAAGGCCAACGTCATCACGGTCAGCCAGGCACTGGGCAACTTCCTGGTCCGGGACGCGGGCGACACCCTGACGGCCGGAGCGGGCTGCGTGCAGGTCATTCCGAACCTGGTGCGCTGCCCCACAGCGGGGATCGCCAGAATCGCGATCAACTCCGGCGACCTCAACGACCGGGTGTCGAACTTCACCGCCACTCCTTCCACGCTCAACGGCGGGACGGGCAGCGACGTCCTGTCCGGGGGATCCGGCAACGACACGCTGATCGGCGGGTTCGGCAACGACACGCTGTTCGGCAACGCGGGCCGCGACACCGCCGTGGCGCTCGCCGTGCGCGACGGCGCGGACCGGTTCTCCGGCGGTGCGGGGATCGACACGACCACCTACGCCGCCCGCACCATCGCCGTGAACGTCTCCCTCAACGGCGTGGCCAACGACGGCTCCTTCCCCGAGTTCGACAACAACCTGGCGGACGTGGAGAACGCCGTCGGCGGCTCGGCCGGCGACCTCATCACCGGCAACGCCTCGGCCAACACTCTGCAGGGCCTGGCCGGCGCGGACCGGCTGTCCGGCCTGGGCGGCAACGACGTCCTCCGCGGCGGGTTCGGCAACGACACGATCGTCGGCGGAGCGGGGGCCGACCGGATGTTCGGCGAGGCCGGCAACGACACGCTCAACGGCATCGACGGCGTTCGCGGCAACGACCGCCTCGACGGCGGCGCCAACGTCGACGTGTGCGCCGCGGACCTGTTCGACATCAAGATCAGCTGCGAGCTGTAGCGACCGGCTCCGACATCTGGCGGGTGGGGCTCGATCCGGGCCTCACCCGCCACACTGCCTGCCACCATCGGCTCATTTCGCCCGGGCCCGCAGGACCTTCAGGTCCAACACGGAGACGGCCTTGCGGTTGGTCTCGATCACGCCCTGGCGGCGCAGCGTACTCAGCGCCTTCGTCACCGACTCGCGCGAGGAACCGGTCCAGGCGGCCAGCTCGTCCTGGGTCAGCGGCAGCGTGATCCGGACACCGCGCTCGGCGGTCGCACCGAACCGCTCCGCCAGCTCGACCAGCCGCAGAGCGACGCGGCCGAGCGTGTCGTACGTACCGAATTCGATCCGCTTACGGTCGGCGTCACGCAGCCGGGACACGATCATGCGGACGATCCGCACCGCCGCGTTCGGATGGTCCGACAGGAAGTCCAAGAACGCCGCCACGGGTACGACCAAGGCCGTCAGCGGCTCCAGCGCCGCCACTGACGCCGAACGGGGCGCGCCGTCGAGGGCGGACATCTCCCCCAGGAGCGCACCGGGCCCCCGGATCGCGAGCAGCACCTCGCCGCCCTGCTCGGTCAACGAGAACACTTTGGCGCGGCCGGTGAGCACCAGTATCACCGTGGTCGACCGGTCGCCCTCGCTGAACAGCGTCGCGCCGACCGGCCAGCGCCGCCGGCGTCCCAGGCCGAACAGATCAGTCAGCTCGTCGGCGGTGAGCTCGCTCAGAAACTCACCGGGATCGATCTCGTCGTACCCGATATCGGGGACCGTCTCGCCCGACGCGGTCAGGAGGCCCGCCGGTCGTGCGCCAGATGCGCTTGCCAATGGTCCTCTCCTCGCAGGCCGTGCAGGACGTAGGCGGGCACCGGTTGCGCCCGCCCCTTCACCATCAGATCGCCCAGCGGTGTGACCAGCGCGAGGTCGCCGATCTGGTGCCGCGTCGCGGCGCCGATCACCACCTGTCCCGGCTCCGCCTGTGACTCCAGCCGGGCGGCCACGTTGACCGCGTCGCCCATCGCGTTGAAGTTGCGCAGCGCCTCGCCGCCGATGTTGCCCACCAGCGCTTCCCCGGTGTTGATCCCGATCCGGAAACGCGGCCACTCGGGCCGGTCGACGGCGATCCGATTCACCTCGTACTGCATCGCCAGCGCCGCCCGGGCGGCCCGCAGGGCGTGGTCCGGCTGACGGACCGGGGCGTTGAACACCGCCATGAGAGCGTCGCCCACGAACTGGACGACGGTGCCGCTCTGCCCGAGGACGGCCCGGGTCGCCGCGTCGAAATACCGGTTGAGCATGGTCACGATCTGCGTCGGCGAGGACCGCTCCGAGAACGTCGTGAACCCCCGCAGGTCGGCGAAGAGCGATGTCAATTCCACGACCGCACCGCCCAGCGCCGCCTGGCTCGGATCGGCGACGAGCGCCGTCGCGACGTCGGGAGACATGTACTGCCGGAAAAGCACGTCCAATTGCCGGTAGAGCCGCCCGTTCTCCAGCGCGATCGAGATCTGGCTCGCCAGGGACGCCAGCAGGGCCACGTCCCGCTCCGGGACCGGTGCACCGCCGCGGCCGGCCACCAGCACACCCGCCGCATGGCCCTTGACCAGGAACGGCACGATCAGCGCGCCGGCCGGGCCGGCTCGCGGCACCCCGTCCGCCAGCGCTGCTTCCGCCTCCCGTATTAGGTCGTCCCCGATCGCGGCGGGGAGGCTCACCGGATCGGGTGCCGCGTTACGCGCACCGGCCGACAGGCCCGGGGTGAAGACCAACCGGCGCTGCTCCACCAGTCCGACTCGTACGGCGTAGCCGTCGAACGCGGCCGCGATCCTGGTCACCGCGCCGCGCAGCAACTCGAAGTCGCTGAGCGAAACCCGCGCATCCTGCCCGACCGCCACCAGCGCGTCCAACTTGCGGATCTGCTCGCGCTCGGCGGCCAACGCGTCGGCGGCCCGGACCAGCACGGCGACCTGTCCCTCGGTCAGCTCGAAGCGCCGCGCCAGTCGCGCGGTGGTCGCTTCCGTCTGCTCGTCGGTGAGCCCGCCCTGCTCGCGCCGGCGCAGCACGTCGACGAGGGCCTCCAACGCGGCGCCGTACTCGGCCCGCAGTCTCCGGACCGTGTACTCCGTCCCAACGGCGGCGAACAGCCCGGCCGGTGCACCTTCATTGCGGTACTGAGCCCACGCGCTGTAGGCGACGTACCCGAAACCCGCCGCCATCAAGAGATGCCACTCCCACCATGAGGCGTGCCAGCTGTGTCCCACGGACATCGCCACCGCCGCCTCGGCGAGCAGGACGTACGCGGTCACCACCGACAGGAGCATGACCGCGCGGCGCTGCCGGTAGAGCGCGTAGTAACGCACCGCGGCGACGGTGAAGAAAACCAAGCCGATGACCGACAGCACCGCCGTCGGGCCGGTCTCGTCGGGTGCTGGCACCCGGGACAGGGGGCGCAGGCCGGCCAGCGAGACCACCCCCCAGGCCGCGGCGGCCAGCAGCAGACCGGTGCGCAGCCAACCGGACCACCGCAGCAGCGCGGCCGACCAGGGGCGGGAGAACTCGACGGCCGAGGCGGCGGCGAACAGGCCGGCCAGTGTCAATCCGACCGGGGAGGCGTAGGTGAATCCGGCGTTTCGCCCGGCCAGCAACACGTCCGGCGTCGCGACCGCGTGCAGGCCGAGGAAGGCCGCCGCCACCAGGAAGGAGAGCGCGACCAGGGTGAGCCGGGCGTCGCCGCGCCGGCGCGCCGCCACATTGATCGTGATCGCGAGCCACAGGCTGATCACCGACACCAGGAGCACCAGCCAGAAGTGTGTGGGAGCGTGCTGCCACCGCAGATCGAGTTCCGGCCGGGCCACCAGCAGCCACAGCCCCGCCAAGGGGCTCGCCACGTGGGCGACCCAGACGATCACCCGAGCCGCGCCTCCCCGGGGTGCCACCGACTCCACTGGGCTCGTCCTCCTCGTCGGGTTCCCTTCAGACGCCCTGGACGCCCGCGATCCGCTCACAGTAGCCGCGCCGGTCACGGCATTACTGTCGGATTCGCGCGGCCCCGGTGCGGCCCGCTTCGGTGCGGGCCGGCGCCGGACGTGGTGCGATGGGGGCAGGCTGACGGACGCAGCCGTCGTCGACCGGCCTCCACCCGCTCACGGAAAGGCGCCACCGGTGCTGCCCAGCTCCCTTCCCGCCTTCGAGGTCTTCCGCACCGACGCCGGCGAGCCCGCGTTGCGGTGGGGGATCCTCGCACCCGGTTGGATCGCCGACGCGTTCGTCGGCGCCCTCCGCCACCACACGATTCAGCAGCCGGTCGCCGTCGGGTCGCGCTCCTTGGAGCGAGCACGCGCATTCGCGGACCGCTTCGAGATCGACCGGGCGTACGGGTCCTACGAACAAGTCGTGGCGGACCCGGGCGTCGACGTCGTCTACGTCGCGGCGCCGCAGAGCGAGCACCTGCGCCTCGGCCTGTCGGCGATCGAGGGCGGAAAGCACGTGCTGATCGAGAAGCCGTTCGCCACGAACGCGGCCGACGCCCGCACCCTGGCGGAGGCCGCCCGAAGTGCCGGCGTCTTCGTGATGGAGGCGATGTGGGCGCGGTACCTCCCGCAGAGCGGCCTGATCCGGGCGGTACTCGCGGAGGGTGTCCTCGGCGAGGTGCGCGGCGTCATGGCAGATCACGGCCAGGCCATTCCTTTCGACCCCCAGCACCGTCTGTACCGGCCGGAACTCGGCGGCGGGGCGCTGTTCGACCTGGGCATCTATCCCGTCCAGCTCGATTCCATGGTGCTCGGCGCTCCGACCGCGATCGCCGCGATCGGCGGGATGACATCCACCGGCGTCGACGCGTACGCGACCCTGGTGCTCCAGCACGGCCCCGATACGCAATCCACGCTCGCCACGACGATCCTGGCCAAGACACCGACGACGGCGAGCATCGTCGGCACGCAGGCCCGGCTCGACCTGGCCGGCGCCTTCTACATCCCCACCACCGTCACTCTCGCCGACACGGGTTACGGCACCCCCACCCTGCAATGGACCGATCGGAGCGGTCGTGCGGTGCTCGACGGGCTGTCGTGGGAGGCGACCGCCCTCGCGTCGTTCGTCGGCGAGGGGCGTCAGGAATCGCCTCTGCACACACTCGACGAGACGATCTCGATCCTGGCGACGCTCGAGGAAGCGCGCGCTCAAGTCGCCCAGGGTCGGCGAGCAACAGCTGAGGAGGGAGCCGTGCATGCCCACCCCGAACAGTGATCTCATCCGGCGTCTTGAGGAGCAGGAGCGTGCGCTCGTGCTCGACCGTTTCGACCAGGACGACGCGTGGACCCTCGGGCACACGATCACGGAGCAGGCGAGGAAGGCCGGCCACGCGGTGCTGGTGGACATCCGCCGACCCAACCTCGTCCTGTTCCGCGCCGCACTGCCCGGCACGACCGCGGATCAGGAGGTCTGGGCGGCGCGCAAGGCCGCCACCGTGCTCCGCATGGAGGCCAGCAGCGCGCTGGTCGCCGCCCGCATGGAGGCCGCCGGCGTCGATCCCGCGGCGATCGGCTGGCTTGATTCCGGCTACGCCATGGCGGGCGGTTCCTTCCCGGTGCGAGTCGCCGGTACGGGCGTCGTCGCCGCCGTCACGGCGTCCGGCCTGACCTCCGAACAGGACCATGACCTCGTCGCCGCCGGACTCGAGGCGTTGATCGCGGCACACGCCCGCTGAGTTACCAAGGAAGGCCGGCGCCGTCCCGGCGCGGGCGATCGCGTCGAGGGCACCGGGCGAGAACTCCGGCAAGGGTGCCACGCTCGAGCTTGGCGTAGTACTCCACGCGCGCGCCGCGTTCCTGGGAGGTACGCCCCGTCAAGGCCCGGTGGTCAGGCCGCGTGCCGGCGGGGCCGGAGGGCGATCAGCGTGTGGACCGCGCCGACCGCGAGGATGACCGCGCTGGCGGCCACCGGGCCGGTGATCCCCGTGGCGTCGATGATCATGCCACCGGCGAGGGCGCCGATCATCATGGCGCCCTGGATCGCGGCGACCAGGATGCCGCCACCGCTCTCGGCGCGGTCCGGGATGGTCCGGGTGAGCCAGGTGGACCATCCGACCGGAACCATGCCGGCGGCGACGCCCCAGAGCGCGGTGAGGACGAGGACGCCGGCCTGGGAGGCACCGAACGCGACGAAGAGCATCGACAGGACCGCCTGGACGCCGGCCAGAACCGCGAGGGTGAGTCGGAGATTCCGGTTGAGCAGCGGCGCCGCGGCGGTCGTTCCGGCGAAGCTCGCCACGCCGAGCACCAGCAACGTCACCGAGACGCCGGAGACGTCGAAGTGGGTGACGCTTTCGATGAACGGCCGCAGGTAGGTAGCGAAAATCTGCCGGCCGGCGAACAGCAGCATGACGCCCAGCATGCCGGCGCCGATCTGCGGCAGCCGTAGCGTGTGCCACAAGCCGGCAAGCGAGGTGGCGACGGTCGCCGGCATCCCGGGCAACGTCCTGGCCTGTCCGATGAACGCGGCCAGGGCAAGCACCGCGGCCGCGGCGAACACCCCGCGCCAGCCGATGTGCGCGCCCAGGAAAGCGCCCAGCGGGGCCGCGGCGACCGTGGCCACCGCACCACCGCCGAAGATTATCGACAGCGCCTTGGCCAGGTCCGGCTTGGGGACCAGCCGCAGCGCCAGCGACGCCGACAATCCCCAGAAACCCCCGACGGCGACGCCGAGAACGAGCCGGGCCAGCAGCAGGGGCAGGACGCTGGGCGCCAGCGCGACGGCCAGGTTGGACAGGATCTGCGCCGCCGACAGCCAGAGCAGCACGCGCCGCCGGTCCATGCCACGGATGGCCGGCGCGATGACCAGGCTGGTGACGATGGCGACCACCGCCGACGCCGTGACGGCCTGACCGGCCATCCCCACGCTGATGGCGAGGCTCCCGGCCATCGGCGTCAGCAGGCTCATCGGGAGCATCTCCGCGGTGGACAGCGACGCCACTCCCAGCGACAGCGCCCACACGGCGGCCCACCGCGCGGTTGCCGGCTCGGTCGAAGGGGAAGCCGCCGCGCGGGCGGGCGTCGGGGCCGTACGGGTGGACACCATGAGTCCCTTCACGAAGGAGAAACGGATATCGTGTATCCGGTTGTGCCCAGCGTATCGGAGGAACCGGATATTGTCTATCCGGTTCTGCTAGGCTGGGGTCGTGACGACCGACACTCCCGCTCCCGCGCTGCGCAAGGACGCCGAACGCAACCGCCAGCGCCTGCTCGCCGCGGCTCGGGAACTGTTCGCCGAGCACGGCTTCGGCGTCACGCTGAACGACATCGCACACCATGCCGGCGTCGGGGTCGGCACCGCGTACCGGCGGTTCGCCAACAAGGAGGAACTCATCGACGCCTTGTTCGAGCGACAGGTCGACGAAGTCGCCGAGCTGGCCGGCGAGTGCCTGGACGACCCCGACGCCTGGCGGGGACTCACCCGGTACCTGGAGAAATCGTTGGCACTGCAGGTCACCGACCGCGGACTCGCCCAGATCCTCAGCGGTCGCAGGGTCCGGCCGGAGCAGCACGATTGGTCTCGCGACAGGCTTGCCCCGCTGGTCAACGCCCTGGTGGACCGGGCCAGGGCACAGGGCCGGCTGCGCGGCGACGTCGTGGGTACCGACCTGGTCTTCATCCAGGTCGCGCTCAACGCCGTCCTGGACCGCACCCGCGACAACGCCCCGGACCTCTACCGCCGCTACCTGTGGATCATCCTCGATGGCCTACGCGCCCAGCCGGACGAGCCGTCGCCGCTGCCCGTCGCCCCCCTCACGGTCGAGGAAACGCATCACATCCAGGGCCGACAGCACCGGAGCGCGCCGAGTGGAAGCGCCACCGCATCGGGCAACGGCACCAGCTCCTGATCGAGTAAGTTTGGCGGACCGCGGTGCCCGCGGCCGGGAAAGACGAGGAGACATGGCAGACAGCGTCGAGTGGCCCCTGGGAAATGCCCGGCAGCTCCGGCCCGAGCAGCGGGCGGAGGTGTGGATCGCCGACGTCGACGCCGGATCGGCCCGGCTGATCTACACCAGCGAGACGATGCTCCTCGAAGCGCCCAACTGGGCCCCCGACGGTGATGGTCTGCTGCTGAACGGCGACGGCCTGCTGTGGCACCTCGGGATCGGCCCGGCGGGCGACCTGGCGCAGGTGCCGATCGCCGGCCTACCGCCGATCAACAACGATCACGTCCTCGATGCCGGGCGGAACCTGATCTATCTGTCCGCCAACGACGGGCACATCTACGTCGCCCCGATCGGCGGCGGCACCGCCACCCGCATCACGCATGACGCCAGCCGTTATCACTTCCTGCACGGCGTCAGCCCGGACGGCGAGACGCTGGCGTTCGTCGATCTTCCGGCCGGCGATTTCTCGGCCGCCGGCCGGCTCGCGCTCATCTCCGCGAAGGGCGGCGAGACGTCGTACCCGGACGCCGGCAGCAAGCACCTGGACGGGCCCGAGTACTCCCCCGACGGCGCCTGGCTCTACTTCAACACCGAGGAGTTCGGACGCCGGCCCGGCCACGCTCAGCTCGCCCGCCTGCCGGCCGTCGGCGGCGCCTTGGAGCAGCTGGTGGTGTCCGAGACCGTCGACTGGTTCCCCCACCTCTCACCCAGCGGGGAGTACGCCACCTACATCAGCTTCCCCACCGGAACCCTCGGGCATCCGCCCGACCTGGACGTCGAGGTGCGACTGGTACGCACCGCGGAGTGGGGCCAAGTCCTCGCGCGCTACCCGCTCTTCGGAGGGCAGGGAACGATCAACGTGAACAGCTGGTCGCCGGACAGCCGCCGGTTCGCGTTCGTCGCGTACCCGATCGGGTAGGCGCCGCAGCGCCTCCCCGGCCGGGTGGGTTCAGTGTTTCATGCCGTCTTCGATGGCTTGGATGATGCGGGGCCGTAGCTCTGCGGCGCTGATGATGGCGTCGACGGAGCCGACCTCGACCGCGCGTTGGATGCTGTGTACCCGGTCGAACTCGGCGGCGACCTGGCCGAGTTTCTCGGCCCGGACGGCGGCGTGGACCTCGGCGAGGCGGGCGTTGAGCGCCGCCCGCTCGGCGCCGCTGGCCGCGGAGACCTGTGCCTGCAGCCCGGTCACCCGCGCATCGGTGGCGGTGCGGTTGTTCACCTCGGCGGAGAACACCACCGCGGCGGCCGGGGCCCCGCCCAGCACCGAGGCGAACGAGCCCTCCAACGCCAGCACGGTCATCTTCGGATTCAGCGCCTTGGAGAACACCACGAACGCGCCACCGTGGTAGCGGGAGATCACACAGAACACGATCGGCCCGGCGAAGTTCACCACCGCCCGGCCGATCTCCGCACCGTACTCCAACTGCAGCTTACGCATCGACTCCGGCGACCCGTCGAACCCGGACAGGTTCGCCAACACCACCAGCGGCCGGTTCCCGGACGCCGCGTTGATCGCCCGGGCGGTCTTCTTCGACGACCACGGGAACAGGGTGCCCGCGGTGTAGGTGTCCGGCCCGTCGGTGGGCGGGAACCCGCGCCGCGGCACCGGCCGCGACTCGATCCCCAACAGACACACCGGCCAGCCCCCCACCGACGCGTCCTGCACCACCGCGGTGTCCGCATCCGCCATCCCCGCCCAGCGTTCCAGCACCGGCCGGTCCTGATCGGCCACCGCCCGCATCACCGTACGGATATCGAACGGCTTCTTCCGGTCCGGATTGTGCACCGCCGAGAAGATCTCCCCGACGGTCGTGAAATCACTGCCGGCCAGCGTGTGCGGGAAGCCGGAGACGTCCCGATCCGGCGGATCGGTCGTGACCGTCCGGCGCGGCCCGGTCTCCCCGGGCACCACATACGTGTACTCGTAATGCGCCATCAGCACCTCGACGGCGGCCGGCAGGTCCGGCGCCCAGTACTGCGCCTGCCCGTTCGGGCCCATCACCCGGTCGTAACCGCCGATCCCGAAGTTGTCCTCCGCCGACACCCCACCGGAGAAGTCCAGCGACTGCTTACCGGTCAACACCATCGCCGAGTCCGGGGTCATCACCAGGATGCCCTTGGTATGCATCAACATCGTCGCCTCCGCGTTCCAGTACGGCTGCGCCCCCACGTTGATCCCCGCCACCACAATGTTGATCTCACCACCGGCCTGGGTGAACGTCACGATCCGCCGCAACGCCGCCGCCACCGCGTCCATGTTCTCGGTACCCGAGCTCATCGAGATCCGGGCGCCGGCCGAGAGGGCGAACCACTCCAGCGGGACCGCCATCCGCTCGGCCAGATCGAGCGCGGCGATCACCCGGGCGCACTCCGGCTCGGCCAGCGCACCCAGCGCCTTCGTCGGGTCGCCGAGCAACACCACCCGAGTGATGCCGTCGGGGGGCCGCTCGGGCGGCGTC
>Ga0081539_10004921_pt1 | contig 14226 bp, 12 predicted proteins | sample TabmetS4T2R2_FD_71023 | JGI IMG/M metagenome (GOLD analysis project Ga0081539, IMG submission 71023) | Tabebuia heterophylla rhizosphere microbial communities from the University of Puerto Rico - S4T2R2 | ecosystem: Host-associated > Plants > Roots > Rhizosphere ...
ATCTGCACCGGTGTGCTGGTGCTCGTCGGCATCGTGAGCTCATTCGTCCCCGCATTGCGCGCCGCGCGAATGGATCCGATCGAAGCGTTGCGCTACGAGTAGCCCGGACCTTGTCAGGTCCGGCTTTAATACGCCACCAACAAGCGCGCCGCTCGTTCGATCTCGGACTCGGACGGCAGGAAGTACTCCTCGAGTGGCGGCGAGTACGGCACCGGCGTGTCGAGCGCACCGATGATACGCACCGGCGCGTCGAGCGACTCGAACGCCTCCTCCTGAACGATGGCGGCGAGGCTCTCGCCGATCCCTCCCGTACGCGAGTCTTCGTGAACGATCAGCACACGGTTGCAGTGTCGGGCGACGGTCAGCAACGCGTCTTTGTCCAACGGCGACAGCGTTCTCAGGTCGAGCACGCTGGCTTCGATTCCATCGGCGGCGAGCTTGCCCGCAACACGCATCGCGACGTGGACGTAGGCGCCGTAGGACACGATGGCGAGATGGGCGCCCGCGCGTCGCAGCGCTGCGCCTCCGAGCGGGATCGGTTCCGGCGGTTCTGCCGGCAGCACCTGCTTGATCCGAGGATCGCGGTAGAGCGCGATGTGCTCGTAGAACAGCACCGGATCGGGATCGGCAACGGCCGCGGCGAACAGGGCCCGCGCGTCCTGTGGCGTCGACGGTGCGACGATCTTCAAGCCGGGCGTGCGGTAGAACCACGGCTCCGTGTTCTGTGAGTGATACGGACCCGCGTGCCGCAGCCCGCCCCACGGCATTCTCACGACCATCGGCACCGAGCCGCCCCACCGGTAGCGGATCTTTGCCGCGTTGTTGACCAGCTGATTGAATCCGGTCGCGACGAAATCGTTGAACTGGATCTCGGCGATCGGCCGCTGTCCCGCGAGCGCAGCGCCGACGCACAGGCCCAGCACCGCACTCTCGGCGAGCGGTGAGTTGATGATCCGGTCGCCGAGCTCGTCGAGCAGGGGGCGAAGGAGCAGGAACGCGTTTCCGTAGCGGCCGCCCACGTCTTCGCCGTAGACGAACACCCGTGGATCGCCGCGGAGCGCATCGGCAACGCCCATGGCGATCGCGTCGAGGAATGTATGGCCCGTCTTGTCGATTGGCCAACCGGTCTCGACCTCGGGAAGCGGCGGATCGAAGGGGGCGGCAAGCCGCCGCGTGGGTTCGAGCACTTCCACGCGCGCCCGCGCGGGCTCACCGCGAAGGACGCCATGCGCCGCGCTCTGGGCAACCGGCCACGGCGCTGCGACAATCGCGCGCGCTTCTTCTTCGACCATCGTCTCCGCGACGCGTTTCAACGCATCCGCGTCTCCGGTATCGATCACGCCCTCCGTCTCGAGCCGCCTGGCGTAGGTCCCGATCGGATCGCGCTCGGCCCAGAACGCGTACTGCTCTGGATCCGCGTAGCCACTTCCAGCGGACAGCGGCGGATACTCCCACGATGGTGCCGGCTCCTTCCCCAGATAGAGCATGTCGTCGTGATGAGCATGACCGCACATTCGCATGCAGGCGAGCTCGATGAGCGTGGGTCCCTCACCGGCGCGCGCGCGATCCGCTGCCCACGCGAAGGCGGCCGCGATCGCGTCCGGATCGGTGCCGTCGATCGTGATCCCGGGGATTCCATAGCCAGCGGCCTTGTCCGCGAACGCTCGCACGGCGGACTGTTCCGCGACCGGAGTGGATAGCGCCGTCCGGTTGTTCTGAATGCAGAAGATCGCCGGCAGCCGCCGCGCGGCGCAGGCGTTGATCGCTTCGTGCCATTCGCCCAGAGAGGATCCGCCCTCCCCGATGAAGGACACGGCGACACGCCGCGATCCCTCGCGCGCGAAGGCGAGCGCCATGCCGGCCACGGTCAGCGAGCTGATGGTGAGCGGCGCTGCCGCCGGCACGATGCCCCACTCGAAATCGCCGATGTGCAGGTCGCGGCCGTTCATCGGCGGACCGTCCTTGCCCATCTGCGCGTTGAGGATCATGCGAACCGTCTCGCGCGTGGGCCGCATGGCCAGTGCCGCGCCGGCGTCGCGGATGATCGGGCCGATCACGTCGCCTTGCCACCCGCGGTTCTCGTCGCGGTATTCAGGTCCGCGGCGCAGGCGAATCGCGGCCGCATAGATCGCTTCCTGTCCAAGCGATCTGAAACCCTTGCCCTGAAAGGGGGCGTCCTTGTAACGCACGTCGCTGCTGGTGAAGAACTGCTTCAGGCGGTTGTCGACTGCGCGGGTCAGTATCATGCCGCGCAGCATCTCGCGTCGCTCGTCCGGTGTCAGAGACGCAGCGATGGCTTCGCGCTCGAGAAAGCCGTCGCACGCGGCGATCAATTCCGTATGCGCCGCTTCGCGGCGCTGTCCAGCCGTGATGCCAGGAGTCGGATCCGGAAGATCGCCGACCTCGAGCGAATGCAGCGCGCGCGTGAGCTCCCGGTGAAACCGCTCGCGATCGCGGATGTCTGCGCGTTGGAGTGCCTGGCGCACCAGCGGCAGTGCGTAAGGAAACCGTTCGAGGACGAACGCACACAGCCGCGCCGCGACATCGGTCCGCGCGGCCGTGACCTGATTGTTCGTCATCAGGGGGATCTTACGCACTCTCAACTCCGAACTTCCAATCTCCAACTCGCAAACGTCGTAGCAAACAGGGCAGAATTCGTTGGGAGTCGAGAGCCGGGAGTTGACACGAAGCCATTTCAAGGACTGGGCGATGCCCGGCCCGATTCCGCCAGGCGCTGCGACCGATCCGGCCATTGCTCCGGATGAATCGCTCGATGCGCTGAGCGGCCACTTCCGGATCTTTCAGCTCCGCGATGGTCACCGCTTCTCGACCGACGATGTGCTGACGGCGTGGTATGGGACGACGTGGGTTCCGTCGGCTCGATGCGTGCTGGATCTCGGGTCGGGGATTGGATCAGTCGGGATGATTGCCGCATGGCGCCTGCCGGCGGCGCGATTCGTGACCATCGAAGCGCAGGAAGAGAGCGTCCAGCTTGCCCGCAAGTCTGCCGAGTACAACGGCCTGACATCTCGATACGAGATCAGACACGCTGACTTCCGGGGCGCCGACGCGCTGCGACCTCAGGAGGTATTCGATCTGGTGCTCGGCAGTCCACCGTACTTTCCGCCTGGCACCGGCATCGAGGGCGATCATCCGCAGAAGGTCGCGTGCCGCTTCGAAATGCGCGGCGATATTAGCGACTACGCTCGCGTTGCGGCGGCGCACCTGTCTGCGGGCGGTGTTTTCGCGTGCGTCTTTCCCGAAGAGCAGATCGATCGCGTGAACAGTGCCGCCCAGGCGGCGAGGCTGACGATTGTCCGCCGCAGACCGGTTGTGTTCCGCGAAGGTGAGCCACCACTGATCGCGCTGTTCGTGATGATGAAGGCCGTCGATCTCCCGGAAGGCATGCGCGACCGCACATGGGTCGAGCCGCCGCTCGTGATTCGGACCGCCGAGGGCGCCGTGCACCCGGAGTACTCAGCGGTCAAACTCGCCGTGGGGTTTCCACCTTGACGGACGTTCAGGACCCTCCCACCAGACGCCAGAATACCTTCTCGCTCAGCAACGTGATCTTGTGGCCCTTCTCCCGCAGGCGCTTGATCTCGAGAAGCTTCCGTCCGCCGTCACGACCGGCAGCCTGCGTGGGGTTGGGACGGCCGCGAACGAGCACGCTGGTCCTCACCGACAGTCCGCTGTGCACGACCGCGCCGGCGCGCTTCGCCGCACGTATGGCCTGCTCGCGTGGTTTGGAGAGGATGCCGGTGAACACAAGGTGGACCCCTTCGAGCGTCCGCAGCACGCCCGATCGCAGCGACGCCGGCGGCGTGGTCAGCGCGGCGATCAAGTCGTCGGCGCTCTCATAGCGCTTCCGGCGCTCGCCGATGCAGCGATAGATGATCTCCTTCAAGTGATCGCTGCACGGAAGCTGCCGCACCTCCGTCGTGCGGACGCGCTCTCGCGCCGAACCCTTCACCAGCATCGCCAGCAACTGTCCCACCTGATACACGTCGTCGCGCGCCTGCCACTTCGGGGCGGCGCCATCGAGGAAGTCGCTCGGCACCATCGATCGGTTCAGCGTGTGCGCGGTGATCCCACGGGCGTTGCTCTGCTGCCGGACGATCCCGAAGTCCCCGAGCTTCAGCCGGCGTCCGTCGCAGACGAACACATTCATCGGCGTGAGATCGCGATGCAGCAGATGGCCGCGGTGCAGTTTGCCGAGCACCTGCAGGATTCCGGCGATTTCCCGACGCGCGACCGTTTCGGAGACTCCCTTGCCGGCGCGTTCGAGAAATGCGCTGAGGTCTCCGTTCGGCGCATATTCGATCGCGAGACAGTACAGGATGCGTCCGTCGCGACGGGCCACCGGGAATGTATCGAAGACACGAATCGCGCGCGGGTGATCGTTCAGGAGCTGGCCAAAGTACGCTTCGCGCAGCCAGCCGTCGATACGCGTGCTCGCTTTGATGCAGACTGTTTCTGGAATCGAGGCCGAGCGCGTGATTCGCCGCGCGAGATAGACCTGACCAAATCCGCCCTGTCCCAACAACCGCTCGATGCGGTACTCGAGCCCGCTCTCGGGACTGACGACGCTCTGCCCGGGCTCGAGGTAAGGCGGAGCCTGGGCGGCGACCGGTGCGGACGCCGGCCGCGTTGTTGCCGCGGTAAACCCTCTCATGAACCGACTAGACAGGTTGTTTGATACTGCTCATCGCGCCTTTGACAGCTTTCGTCATGTCCGCCGTGCTGGCCTTGCCTCCGAGGTCAGGCGTCTTGACCCGCTCGTCGGAGAGGACGCCTTCGATTGACTGAAGGATGCGATCGTGGGACGCCCGTTCGCCCAGATGGTCGAGCATCATCGCGCCGGCCCAGATCGCGGCAATCGGATTGGCCACGCCCTTGCCCGCGATGTCCGGTGCCGAGCCGTGAATCGGCTCGAACATCGACGGGGTCGTCCGATCGGGGTTGATGTTGCCGCCCGGCGCCACGCCAAGGCTGCCGGAGATCGCCGAGCCGATGTCGGTCAGGATGTCGCCGAACAAGTTGGACGCGACGATGACGTCGAGTGTCTGCGGATGAGTGACCATGCGGGCGCACAGCGCATCGACGTGATACTTCCGCAACTCGACGTTCGGAAATTCCCTGGCGACGTCAGCCACGACCTCGTCCCACAGGACCATCGCGTGCTGGAGCGCATTCGACTTGGTGGCGCTCGCGAGCATCTTGCGCGGCCGTGTCTCCGCCAGCTTGAACGCGTAGCGCACGATCCGCTCGATGCCGCGCCGCGTGAACACGCCGGTCTGCTCCGCGAGCTCGTACGGCGTCCCCGAGTGCAGCCGCCCGCCGATGCCGCAGTACTCGCCCTCTGAATTCTCGCGGACGCAGATCATGTCGATATCCGCCGCGGTACGGTTCGCGAGCGGCGACGTGATGCCCGGCAGCAGCCGCATCGGCCGCAGGTTGACGTATTGGCCCAGACGCTGGCGCAGCGGCAGGATCAGCTCGCGGGCGGAGATGTGGTCGGCGACGCGCGGATCGCCGATCGCGCCGAGAAAGATTGCGTCGAACTTCAGCAGCCGGTCGACGCCGTCGGTGTCCAGCATGCGACCGGTCTGCAGGTAGTAGTCACAACCCCATGGCAGATCGGTGAGCTCACAGCGGAACCCGCCTTGCTCCGCAGCCAACGTGAGGACTTCCATGGCGGCCGGTGTCACTTCCTTCCCGATCCCGTCGCCGGCGATTACGGCAATGCGATACGTGTTCATCTAAGGACCAACTCCCGAACATCAGAGTTTACTTCGGCGCGCAACGAGAACCGCGACAAAGGCTGTCGCGGACGCGGCCAGCCCCGTGACCGACGCGTCGAGCCACCAGATTGGCGGATGCGCGATGAATCGCGAGGCCAATGCCGCTGACACTCCGGCGACGATTGCCGCCATCGCTTCCGGTATCGCCGCGCGTCGTACGAACAGACCGCCGAGCACGGGGACGAACAGGCTGGCGCCGAGCAGCGTGTAGAAGATGCCGAGGGCGTCGACGATCGTCTGCAGCCGGAGGGCCAGTACGACGCCGCCCACGGCGCCTGTCACCGCCGCGATGCGCGCGACGCGCAGCAGTTGCCGGTCCGTGGCATCGGGTCGTAGAAATCGCTTGTACAGATCCTGCGACAGCGAGGTCGCAAGCATGAACAGAATCGCGTCGCACGTGCTCACCTCGGCGGAGTAGACGGCGGCCAGCGCCAGAGCACCGATGGCCACCGGCAGCTGCTCGAGGAGCACGGTTGGCAACACGAGATTCATGTCGGTGATATGCGGGTTCGTCACGCGCGCCGCCATCCCGAGTAATGGAGGTAGAAGACCGAACAGCGTCTGTGCGATCGCCTGACCGCCGATGCCGACGCGAAGAACCCGAACGTTCGCGGCGCCGTACGCCTTCTGCAGCAATCCCGGCGAGATGACAAAGGCCGGCCCGAGCAGCATCAGAAACGTCCAGCCCGAACGCCCGCCGGACGAATACCAGAAGTCGCCGAACCCCGCAGGAGCCGAAGACGCCGCGACAATCGTCGGCAGACCGCCGACCTGCCCTACCACCATCGGTACCGCGACCGCGAACCCGAGAACGATGACGACCAGTTGTACCGCGTTCACCCACGCGGAGCTGAGAAGTCCACCCGCAACGAAGTAGATCGTCATCACCAGGGCGCTGATGACGATGCCGGCTTCGCGCGGAAGGTGCGCCACGACGGTGAGGATGGCAGCGCCGCCAATGAGCTGGCCGGCCAGAATCGCCAGCGTGCCGAGCCAGATCAGAGAGGCAATCACACCGCGGACGGATCGTCCGTAACGCCACTCCAGGTAGTCGCCCGCCGTGTACAGGTTGTGCGTCGACGCGATGCGCCAGATGCGAGGGCCAACGACGAGCGCAAGACCAAGCGATCCGATCGCCGCGGCGCCGTTCCACCACCACGCGCTGATTCCGTCGCGATAGCCGACACCGGCTGCGCCGATCGTCGTACCCGCGCCGATGTTCGCGGCCAGCACAGTGGAGAACAGCAGCGGCGCGCTCAGCGCGCGCCCGGCGACGAAGAAGTCCGCGCTGCTCCGTACGCGGCGGGCGATCCACAGCCCGAGCGCGACCAGCGCGACCGAGTAGCCGACCAGCAGCGCGAGGTGAACGTTCAACTACCGATAGCGGGCGGGAACAGTGCCGAGGTCGCGTGCTGCGGGCAGGCCGCCGAGCTTTTCCGCGTGGGTGATGGCTCGCACGACGGCTTCAGAAAGAACATCAGCGGCGAGTGCGCCAATGATGCTGGCGTTCGCCTCACCGGACCAGCGGCCGGTTGCGAGGCCGAACACCGTGTCGCCGTCGCCCACCGTATGCGACGGCGCAATCGCACGCGCCAATCCATCGTCGGCCATGATCGCCACGCGGGTGATGTCGGCTTTCGACAGGCGAGCGTTGGTTGCAATCACCGCGATCGTCGTGTTCTCGCCTGCGCGCGGCGCCACCGCGCGGCTGAAAGCGCCTTCGCGAATCAGCCGCCGCACGTCGACCAGCGACTTGCCGTCGGCCGAGCGCATGCCGGCGACCACGCGTCCGGTATCCGGGTCGATGATGTCGCCGATCGCGTTGACGGCGACGATTGCGCCCACGGTCAAGCCAGTCGGCAGAGTGATCGATGCGGAACCCAGTCCCCCTTTCATCGAGCTCTCGCGACCGCCCATCTTGCCGATCGTGGCGCCGGCGCCGGCACCGACATTTCCCTCCTGCACGCGATCCGACGTTGCCGCCATCGCCGCGCGATAGCCGCAGTCCGCTGTCGGCCGGATCTTCGGATCGCCACCGAACCACAGGTCGATCAGGATCGCGGAAGGGACGATCGGGACGACGCCGGCCGTGCCGACGTTCCAGCCGATCTTGCGCTCGTCGAGATACTTCACCACGCCGGAAGCGGCGTCGAGACCGAAGGCGGATCCGCCGGCCAACGTGATGGCGTTGACCTTGTCGACCATGTTGGCCGGATCGAGCAGATCGGTCTCGCGTGTGCCGGGTGCGCCGCCGCGCTGCGACACGCCACCGACGGCTCCTTCGCCATCGACGAGCACCACCGTGCAGCCGGTGGGCCGCTCGGTCAGCGTGTGGTGACCGACCTTGATTCCGTCGACCGCCGTGATCCCCTTATGCACGCTGGTTCCCGGCTGACCGGATGAGGCGCGCTGCGCCGCAAGCAAACCGCTGACACCAAGCAGCGCACACGCGATGAAGGCGAATGTCTTCGTCATATCGAATCGCCGACGCCACGAGATCCGCGCTACTTGATCGCCTGGAACGTCTTCGCCAGCCAGCCGGTGATCGGGCCGGTGACGTCCTTGCTGACGGTTCGTTCCTTCAGCGATCCATATTCGGAGGGTTGGCCCGTGACTGCCGGCACCAGCAAGTGATTCACCCCGCGCACGACCACCACCTCGACGGCCTTCGACTTGCCTTCCGTGCGCGCGAGGTTCGCCAGCTTGTCGGCGTGCGCAACCGGCACCTGGCGATCGAGCTCGCCGTGCACGATCAGCAGCGGCTGCCTCACATCGTCAATGACCTTCACCGGGTCATAGGTGAGCAGGCTCTGGAACCAGGGTGTGTCGGCTTGACGACGCATTTCCGGAGAGATGCCCTGCCATCCCTCGCCCGTGATCACGGCAGACAGGATCTGTTTCTGCAGGGCGACCTTGCCGGCGCGCTCGGCTTCGGGCACGTTGCCTTGCTGGAGCGCATGCTGCTGCTGTTCGAGCACGAGCGCGGCCCCGGTCGACGCTGGACCATCGAGCGAAACGACAGCGGCAAGGCGTTTTTCGCGTGCGGCGGCCAGCAATGCCACCATCGAGCCTTCGCTATGGCCGACCACGGCGATCCGCTTCGTGTCCACGTCGTTGCGAGAGCCAAGCCATTTGACGACGGCGCGGACGTCGTCCGCGTAGTCGGAGAGCGTGGCTGATTCGGCGCGTCCGCCGCTCTGACCGAAACCTCGTTTGTCGTAACGCACGGCAAGAAATCCGGCATCGGCGAGCGCGCCTGCCAGCTGCGCCAGAATCGGCACGCCGAACACGACACCATCGCGATCGCCGATGCTGGCGCCGGCGAGAAGAATGACCGCGGGGAGCTTGGGGCCGGACGGTGTCTGAGGCCGTGTAATGGTCGCACCCAGATTGAAGCCGACCGCGGGGATGATCAGCGCCTCGTCGCTCGGGTTCGAATAGATCTGCGTGCGCGACGTCGATGCCGCGACGTCTTCGCGGATGATGTCGAGACCTTGCGCGGGAATCGTCAGCCGGATGAGGCCGCCGTCCTCGCTCGCGATCATGCTCAGCGCGAGCGCGCCTCCCGGATTCATCAGCGTCAGGTCGTACCGTCGGATGTTGAATACGGAGGTGCCCGACTGCATCCGTTCCGCGTTGACGCTGTCGACGCGCAGCGGGATCTCGAGCAGCGGCAGGATGTAGGCGCGGAACTCGGCGCCAGGCGCGGCTTCAACGGCAAGGCGCAATGAAACGGCGGCAAAGCCGCCGAAGACGCCGTTCGGCAACGCGAACGCCTTCGGTGCCACGTCGTGCGCCGCGTTGATCGGAGTGGCACCCTGCGTTCCCGTGGTCGTCGCGCGCGCGCCGTTGAACGTCGTGTTGACCGTGACGTCGCCGCCAGGGTTCGAGCCCTCGAGCGTGAAGGAGGTCGGCGTCCAGTCGGCGGAGTATTTGAATTCCGCCTTTCGCGTGATCGCGTTGACCGGCGGGCCCAATCGCCCGGTCACGGTGATCGTCGTGCCGCCCGGTCCGGTCGCGACGCTGACGTCTTCGCGACCGAGGGACGAGCCGCGCAAGAAGATGCTGTAGGCCGTGGAGCCGGATTGAGGCCGCGGCTGAGCGGCGGCCGGAGCAGCCAGGAGCACGATAAGTGCCCAGATACAATACAAGGCAAGGGCTCCGCTCCTGGAATACCTGCAGAGCCCTTGCCTTGTATTCTGTGTTTTCCGGGCGCACATCGCGCGCCGTGGACCGCTATGCGGTCGAGGCAACGAGGACGAATGTAACCTTCCGGGCCGCACAGCGGTCCAATTCAACATGTCGCTGGATCGTATCAAGGATTACGACGCAATCCGCGCCGGCGCGGTACTCGGGGCTGTGGACCGGCGCGTTCAGCTTGCGGTCGCGGGGCCGGACCGGGCGTCCTACCTGCAAGGCCTGCTGACGAACGATATTCAGGCGCTCGAGCCCGGCTCCGGATGCTACTCCGTCTGGTTGACGCCCCAGGGGCGGATGCTTTCGGACATGCACGTGCTGCAAAGCGATTCCATGATTCTGATGGACGTCCCGGTCGACCTGGCCGGCCCGCTGTTGCAGCGGCTCGACCAGTTCCTCTTTGCGGAAAACGTGCAGCTTCAATCGCTGGCGGATTCCATCGCCTCGGTGTGGGTGCATGGCCCGCAGGCACCCCACGTGCTCGCGGCGGTACTCGAGGGAGTGGCTGATCTCGACGGGTGGCCGGCCTATCGGCACGCGCGCGTCTCGCCGCGGAGTGACCCTGAGGTTGCGGTCGTCCTGGCGCGAATCGATCAACTCGGCGTGCCGGGCTTCGTGCTTTACGTCGACGCGCAGCGGCGCGACGCGGTCGAAGCGGCACTCGTCGCTGGAGGTGCGGTTCGTGCGAGCGCCGATACGATCGAAGCGGCGCGGATCGAGAGCGGATACCCGGTGTTCGGGATCGACATGACGGACGACACGATTCCGCTCGAAGCCGGCATCGAGAACCGGGCGATCTCGTTCTCGAAAGGCTGCTACGTGGGGCAGGAGGTGATCATCCGCGTGCTGCATCGCGGCGGCGGGCGTGTTGCGCGGAAGCTGGTCACGTTGCGCGTCGACGGCGGCGTGCCGTCACGCGGCGCCAAGCTCTACGCGGCGGAGCGTGAGATCGGATTCATTACCAGTGCGGCCCACTCACCGCGGCTCGGACCGGTGGCGATGGCCTACGTCCACCGCGACTTCGTCACGCCGGGAACAGAGGTGCTGGTCGACATCAACGGCGACCGCGTCCCGGCGAGCGTGACGGAGCGCCCGCTGTCGTCAGCAGCTTGATCAGCTCTTCGTCTGCTGGCGGAAATCCGAGCGACGACAGTTCAGGCCGCGTTGCCCATCGCATCTCCTGCCCCAGCAGCGGCCGCGGCTCGCTGCAAAGCGCGCAGCGATAGAAGTAGAGCGTGATCGAACGATCCGGGTAGGCGTGCGTCACCTGAAAGATCAGCCCGCCCACATCGACATCCGTATCGAGCTCTTCGCGCAGCTCGCGTCGCAATGCATCGGCGTGGCTTTCTCCCGGATCGATCTTGCCGCCGGGGAATTCCCACATGCCCGCCAGGTGCACACCACGCTGGCGCCGCGTGACGAGGAACCGTTCTTCCTGTTCGATGACCGCTGCGACGACGGCGACGTGGGGGCCGGTCTCGCGGGGGCCGCCGTCGGAGGTCGTCACTTGATGAGCGCCATCTGACGTGGTGCGAGCTTCGGGAACGACGCGCAGGCTTTCGTCATCGGACAACCGTCGCAGCGCGGATTCCGCGCGACGCAGACCGTTGCGCCGAAGTCCATGAGCGCCTGATTGAAGTCGAACACGTGCTTGCGTGGCACCAGCGCTTCCGATACCTGCCACAGATGCTTGCGCATCGCGTGGCTCTTGACGTCGCCGCGACCGATGAACACGCGAAACAGCACGCGAGCCACGTTGGTATCGACAATCGCCGCGCGCTCGCCAAAGGCGAAGCTGCGAATCGCGCCGGCGGTGTAGGCACCGATGCCCTTGAAGGAAAGCAGCGTGTCCTCGTCCGCTGGAAGCTCGCCGCCGTAGCGCTCGACCGACTCGCGCGCGATCGCATGCAGCCGGCGCGGCCTGATGTTGTAGCCGAGCGGTCGCCAGGTAGTCGTCACGTCGTTCTCGTCGGCGGCGGCCAACGCGGTCAGCGACGGGAATCGGGCCAGCCACTCCTCGTACTTCGGCAGCACGCGATCGACCTGCGTCTGCTGCAGCATCATTTCCGACACGAGGATGTGATACGGGTCGTCGGTCTTGCGCCAGGGAAGATCGCGGCCGTTCACGCGATACCAGGCAAGCAGCGTGCGGCGAAAGCGCTTTCGCGCCGGTGGCGGCGGCAGGGTGAGGGCGGGCATCCGGCTCTTATAATTTCAGAGCTTGAAGATTTACACCAAGGGCGGCGATGCGGGCGAGACGTCGCTGTTCGACAACTCACGAGTGTCGAAGGCCGATGCCCGCGTCGACGCATACGGCGAGGTCGATGAGCTCAACGCGAGTCTCGGCGCCGTGCTCGCCGCCGGTGTGGATCGCGATCTGGCCGAGATCCTCGAAACGATTCAACGGCAGCTTTTTGCCGTCGGCGCCAGGCTTGCCGACCCTGCTGCCCGGATCGCCGCTCGCGTGACCAAGGCAGCCGTCGGCGATGCGGACATCTCCCGTCTCGAGGCCGCGATCGATCGTTTCGAGACCGAGCTGCCGCCGCTGAAGCGATTCATCCTGCCTGGTGGCTCGTTGCCCGGCTCGCTGCTGCACGTCGCCCGGACCGTCTGTCGTCGCGCCGAGCGTCGCGTCGTCGCGCTGGGCGCCGACCTCGTCGAGCCCGCCGTGCTCGTGTATCTCAATCGCCTGTCGGACCTGCTGTTCGTCATCGCGCGTGTCGCGAATCACCGCGCCGGCGTTCCCGAGACGGAATGGTGACGGGTGAGCGAGCTGGCTTCGGCGTACGCGGTCTGCGAGCGCCTTGCGCGCGAACACTACGAGAATTTTCCAGTGGCGTCGCTGCTGATGCCGCGCGCGATGCGTCCTCATGTCGCCGCGGTCTATGCGTTTGCGCGGATCGCGGACGACTTCGCCGATGAAGGGAGCCGACCCGCTGCTGACCGTCTCGCGCTGCTCGACGGCTGGCACGGACGATTGTGCGATGCCGTTCTCGGGCGAGCGGCCGTTTCGCCGCGTCCCGACGAACCGACGGCGGCAGTCCAGATCTTTCAGGCGCTCGCGCATACCATCGCCGAGAAGTCGCTGCCGCTCGGCCTGTTCGAGGATCTGTTGAGCGCGTTTCGCCAGGACGTGACCGTCTCTCGCTATGCGACCTGGGGAGACGTGCTCGATTACTGTCGCCGATCCGCCAATCCAATCGGCAGACTCGTGCTGCGGATTGCCGGATACCGCGACGAACGTTTCGACACGTGGTCCGACGCGATCTGCACCGCGTTGCAGTTGACGAACTTCTGGCAGGATCTCTCGATGGATGTTCGTCGCGGCCGCTTCTATCTGCCGGCCGATGTCGCGCTGGCGGATGCGCTCAATCGCACGCGCGGGTTGTTCGATGTCGGGCGGCCACTGTGTGACGCCGTTGGCGGGCGGCTGCGGTACGAGCTGCGGGCCGTGTGGCTCGGGGGCACGCGCATCCTGGACCGCCTGCGCGATGCCGACTACGATCCGTTCGCGCGCCGCCCGGCGCTCGGCGTTGCCGACGCGCCGTGGCTGGCATGGCGCTTCAGCACCTGGCGGCCACCTTCGCCGAGGCTACGGCGGCCAGGTCCGCGTTCGCTGACCTTTCGGCGAACGGAGAAAAGGTAGGCCGGGCCACTCTTCAGGCCGGCGAGCGCTGTTCGATGAGTCGCGACACCAGCTTCTACTACTCGTTTCTGGTGCTTCCACCGCACAAGCGAGCCGCGATCATCGCGGTGTGGGACTTCTGCCGCGCCGTGGACGATGCGGTCGACGAAGTGGTGCCCGAGGCGGAGTGGCAGGGAGGGCTCACTCCCGTGGCAAGAGAACGCGCCGCCGAACGGCTGGCGTCGTGGCGCGCCGAGTTGGACGCCGCGTACACGGGGAGGCCGCGCACGCCGCAGGGCATGGCTCTGCAGCCGCGCATCCGGGAATTCAACCTGCCGCGAGCGCAATTCGAAGAGTTGATTGATGGCGTCGAGATGGATCTCGATCACGCCCGCTATCCGACGTTCGACGCGCTGTCGGAGTACTGCCGTCGCGTGGCGTCAACCGTCGGACTCGTCTGCGTGGAGATATTCGGCTATCAGGATCCTCGGACTCGCGACTACGCCGTCGACCTTGGCATGGCGCTGCAGTTGACCAACATCATCCGGGACGTCGCGGTCGACTACAGGCGCGGACGTGTATATCTGCCGGCCGACGATC
>Ga0081539_10004922_pt1 | contig 14226 bp, 9 predicted proteins | sample TabmetS4T2R2_FD_71023 | JGI IMG/M metagenome (GOLD analysis project Ga0081539, IMG submission 71023) | Tabebuia heterophylla rhizosphere microbial communities from the University of Puerto Rico - S4T2R2 | ecosystem: Host-associated > Plants > Roots > Rhizosphere ...
CGGGTTGATGCACGTGACGCCGTCGCGCACGAGCGCGCTCGACAGACGGTTGATGATGTAGCGAGGGCTTATTCCGTCCATGCCTTCGCGCACGGCCTCGTCCTTGAGTTCGCGCACGTCCTTCGACTTGTAGCCTTCTACGTCCTCGCCGTCGTAGAGCTTCATCTTCTTAACGGTGTCAACGTTGGCGCGCTTCGGCTCTTCCAGACGCGTCATCACCGCGAACATCGCCGCGACGCGCAGAGTGTTCGGCGCGATGTGGACGCTGCGGAGAACTTCCGATTGATTCAGAAGCTTGTAATAAATTCGCTCCTCCTGCGAGACGCGAAGGTTGTAGGGCACGCGCACGAGGATGATCCTGTCCTGCAAAGCCTCGGATTTTCGGTTGCCCGCGAACGCGATGTACTCGTTCTCGTTCGTGTGCGAAAGGATGACTTCGTCGGCGTAGATCATCGCGAAGCGGCCCGTCTTGATTGACTGCTCCTGCGAAAGCGTGAGGAGCGAGTAGAGAAACTTCTCGTCAACCTTCAGCATCTCCACGAACTCCATGATGCCCCGGTTGGCGATGTTCAACTCGCCGTCGAAACGGTATGCGCGCGGGTCTGATTCGACGCCGACCTCGCCGATTGTTGATAAATCAATCGAGCCGGTCAGTTCGGTTATGTCCTGCGACTTCGGGTCTGAAGGCGCGAACGTGCCGATGCCGACGCGGTTCTTTTCCGAAAAGAGTATGCGATGGACGCGCACGTCTTCGTGCCGGCCCTGATACGTGTGTTCGAGCGCGTAGCGGCATTGCGGGCAGAGGTCGCCTTCGATGTATATGCCGTAGTGCTTCTCAACGTCGCGCCGGAGTTCGTGCGGGATGAGGTGCAGAGGCTCTTCGTGCATCGGGCAGTCTTTTATCGCATAGACCGCGCCCGCGTCGGTGCGCGTGTACTCTTCGAGGCCGCGCTTGAGCATCGTCACAATCGTTGACTTGCCGCCGCCGACAGGCCCCATCAGAAGCAGTATGCGCTTGCGAACTTCGAGGCGTTGCGCAGCCGACTTGAAGTATTCGACGATGCGCGCAATCGGCTCTTCGATGCCGTACAACTCAGAGGAGAAGAAGTTGTAGCGCGTGAGTTCGTCGCGCCCGCCCTCGCCCTCGCGTTCGACGCCCGCGGCGTGAATCATGTCGTTGATGCGCGCGTGCGAGAGTTCGGCCAGACGCTGGTTCTGCGCCACAAGCTCGAAGTAGTCGCGGAAAGAGCCTTCCCACTGAAGGGCCGCGTGGTCGCGTCGCAGCTCTTCGAGCCGCGCCGAAATGTCAAAATTATTGCTGCCATCCTTCTCTTGCATAAGCCTTTTAATAAACCTCTTATCGGCTCGCGCGGTCGGGGACGGCGTGGCGGGAGTCACGCCCTCATCAAACACCGACGACCGCGCTTGCCTCACAAGGGCCACGCGGTCGCTTTGAGGATTCGGCCTCGATGCGCCGTACGGGTTCGCTCGCGCGTGACGCGCCCGACTGCGCCGTCGAGACTGCTTCGACTCTTCGACGAACGATTTTTCAAACGGGAAAGCGGTCTGGTCAAAAATCAACGGGTCGTAGGCAACCTCGCCTGTTGCCGCCAATTATAGCACAGCACTCGTCGGTGCCGGTCAACACTTATTTTCGACCGCGAGCATGACGCGCGGCTGAAGAATCTCGCGCGCGGCGTCGTACACCGCGACCGCGAGAAGTTTTCCCGCCTCGTCAAACAGAAGGACGTGCCCGCCGTCTTCCAACCCGCGCCCGACTCGCGCCGCGCCGACCGCAGCGCCGTTGCGCGCCCGGCGCGCCTCCTCGACCGTTAGATGCGCCGACGGCAACCCGGGGAGCGCCGATTCCAACGGTATCAAAAATTCGCACGCGCCCGGCCCGGACGACTCTTGCGACCCGATAGACTCAACCGCTCTTTGCGACCCGACAGACTCAAACGCTCTTTGCAACTCGTCCGGCGTGAAGGACTTTTCGACAGGAAACGCGCCCGCGCGCGTGCGCCTGAGCGCCGCGAGGTGCGCGCCCGTCCCCAACAGTTCCCCGACCGACTCGGCGAGCACGCGCACGTAAGTCCCCGCCGAGCAGACGACGCGCGCACGCAAGTCGCACGTTTCGTCTTCGTTGCGGCGCAAAAACTCAACGCCTCCTTCACCAACAATCTCAAACACGTCCACGCGGACGCGCACGGCCTCGCGCTCAATCTCCTCACCGCGCCGCGCGAGTTCGTAAAGCTTCTTCCCCGCGACCTTCTTCGCCGAATACATCGGCGGCACTTGCTCTATCTCGCCGCGCAAACTAGCGAACGCCGCCTCTATACGCTCGCGCGTGAGCGTCGCGCAGGAAACCTTTGATGAAGACGGCGGTTTTGATGATGAAGAAGACGGTGTTGGTGACGAAGGCGTCGGCGTCTCGTTATCAAATTCTTCATCTTCACGTCGCTCAAGCTCGTCTTGTTCACTCACGCGCCGTTCGCCCGTCAGGTCGCCCGTCGTCGTCGCGTAGCCGAGTCGCAGCGTCGCCTCGTACTCCTTCTCCGCGCCCGCCAGAAACCGCGCGAGCCGCGTCGCGCGCCCGACGAGGAGGACAAGCACGCCCGTCGCGAAAGGGTCGAGCGTGCCCGTGTGCCCGACGCGCTTCTCTTTCAGAATTCGACGCGCGCGCGCGACAACATCGTGCGAAGTCCAGCCCGCGGGCTTGTCAACGATTATGATTCCGTCCATTTGTTCAAGAGTCGGAAGCAATCTTAAAGCAATAAACGACCGACGTCAGTTACAGTACCGCGAGCGGGAGCGAGCGGGGCTTTATCCATAAGTCGGTCATACAGATGTGCCACACCCGCTCGCTACCGCTCGCGGTACTGTACCAGAGAGAGCGCGCTCGCGGAGTTCGTTTGCGAGCTTGGAGATGAGGCGGTAGAGTATTTTTTAGTGATGCGAAGAGGCAAACAGCGCAAGTTCAAGGAGAGACGCGAGGGCGCGGAGGAGGCGCGTCCGCGTCGTCCCTTAGACCCTGAGAAGGCGCGCGAGCGTACGCTGCAACGCGCGGTCAAGCTGCTCGCGGCGAAGCCCCGGTCTGTGGCGGAGTTGCGCGAGCGCCTTTTGGAGAAGGAGTGGGCGGACGAGGCTTCGGTCGAGTACGCGCTCGAAAAACTGAAGTCTTACGGCTACTTGGATGACGAGCGGTTCGCCTTCGGGTTCGCGTCCTATCGCGTGCGGCAGAAGCCCGTCGGACGCCAGCGACTCGCGCGCGACTTGCAGTTGAAGAAGGTTTCGCGCGAGACCTCGGACGCCGCGCTCGAACTCGTCTATACGGAGACGCCCGAAGAGGAATTAATCGAGCGCGCGATAAAAAAGCGCACACGCCTTCGCGGTCGCCCGACCACGAGACAAGAAACAAAGAGTCTCTACGAACACCTCCTGCGCCTCGGCTTCTCCTACGACCTCATCATACGCAAAGTGCGCGAAGCCTCGTCCGCCCAACTCGACGAAGAGTCTCCGCCGGATTGAAACTCGAACGCGAACGGCGCGAGTGGTTTAGTTTCCGCCTCCGCCTTTCAAACCCCCGAACAAGTCGGCGCGCAACAGCCGCTGCCCCATCGAGAGAAAGCGAAGCCCGGCGGCCTCGCCTATGTCATATGCACAGACGCGGCAACCACGTTTCGCCCGCCTCCGCGCCGCGTGCTAAACTTTTACAAAGCTATCAGCGCCCAGCCGTCAGCGGTCAGCTTAAAAACCGCTTCGCGTGCCGGCTGATAGCCGAACGCCGCAACGCTGAGAGTTTTTATGACGGGAAACGAGATTCGAGAGATATTTTTAAGATACTTCGAGCGCCACGCGCACCGGCGCGTCGCTTCAAGCCCGCTTCTGCCCGCAAACGACCCGACGCTTCTGTTCACCAACGCCGGGATGAACCAGTTCAAGGATGTGTTCTTAGGACTTGAGCGGCGCGACTACGAGCGCGCCTGCACGTCGCAGAAGTGCATACGCGCCGGCGGCAAACACAACGACCTCGACGAAGTCGGCAAGACCGCGCGTCACCACACCTTCTTCGAGATGCTCGGCAACTTCTCCTTCGGCGACTACTTCAAGCGCGACGCCGTACAGTACGCTTGGGATTTCCTCGTCAACGAGTTGAAGCTCGATCCCGAACGCCTCTGGTTCACAGTCTTCGGCGGCGACGACGAAGTTCCCGCGGACGAAGAGGCCGCCACGCTCTGGGTCGAAGTGGGCGCGCGCCCCGAACGCATCCTGCGCTTCGGTCGCAAAGACAATTTCTGGCAGATGGCCGAGACAGGCCCTTGCGGCCCTAACTCCGAGATAAACTACTACCTCGGCGAGCATCCCGAAGACCCTGAGTTCAACCGCGCAGACCTCGTCAACGGGCCGGGCGACACGACGATGGAGATTTGGAACTTGGTCTTCATGCAGTACAACCGCGTCGAGACGGAGCCGGGCCAGTACAAACTCGAACCGCTCCCCGCGCCTTCGGTTGACACGGGCGCGGGCCTCGAACGCCTCGCCGTCGTCATGCAAGGCGTGAAGTCGAACTACGATACAGACCTAATCAAAGACATCGTACTCTTCACCGCGCAACTCGCAGACCGCCACTACGAACCCGACACGCAAGCGGGCTTCGCCATGCGCGTCATCGCCGACCACGCGCGCGCGACCGCGTTTTCGATTGCCGACAACATTCTGCCCGGCAACGAAGGGCGCAACTACGTCCTGCGCAAAATCATGCGCCGCGCAATCTATCAAGGCCGCCACGCGCTCAACTTCGACGAACCCTTCTTCCACAAGGTCACGGACTTCGTCGTTGACAAAATGAAAGAAGCTTATCCCGAACTCGAAGCCGCGCGCGACTTCATCACGCGCATGGTTCGCCTCGAAGAAGAGCGCTTCGGCGCGACGCTCACCGTCGGCCTTCAAAAGCTCGAATCGCTCTTCGCCTCGACGCCTGAAGGCGCTGTGCCCGACTACAAAGAACTCGCGCGCCTCTACGATACCTTCGGCACGCCGCGCGACCTGATTCGCGTCGGACTCGAAGAACGCGGCTTTGAGATTAACGAAGAGGAGTACAACGAAGCGTTCGACCGCGCGTTGCGCGAGATTCAGAGCGTGGGCGCGAAGGCGCACGCGGCTGCTGGCGCGAAGTCGAACCTAGTCTATGCCGCAATCGCCGCGCGCGTCGGCGCAAACGAGTTTCGCGGCTACGAGGAGACGCGCACGGACGACGCGCGCATAGTCGCGCTCCTGCGCGGCGACGCGGAAGTCGAAGAGTTGACGGAGGGCGAGGAGGGCGAAGTCGTGCTCGACCGCACGCCCTTCTACGCGGAGTCGGGCGGACAGGTCGGCGACACCGGAGTTCTCATCACGGGCGGCGCACAAGCAGTCGTACTCGACACGCCGCCCGCGCCCACGGGCGGCCTCGTAGTCCACCGCGTCAAAGTCGAGCGCGGGACTTTGCGCGCGTTCGACCCCGTCTCCGCCGTCGTTGACTTTGAGAAGCGCGACGCGACGCGGCGCAACCACACGGCGACGCACCTGATGCACGCCGCGCTGCGCGAGGTCTTGGGGACGCACGTCAAACAGGCCGGGTCGGTCGTCGCGCCAAACTATCTGCGCTTCGACTTCACGCACTACCAGCCTTTGACGCGCGACGAGATTGCAGAGATCGAGCGTCTAGTCAACTATCACATCCTCCGCAACGAAGCCGTGCGGACGGAGATCGTGCCGCTCGAACAGGCGATGCAGTCGGGCGCGATGGCTTTGTTTGGCGAGAAGTACGCGGAACAGGTTCGCGTGCTGAGCGTGCCGGGCGACGAAGGCATCTTCTCGAAGGAGCTTTGCGGCGGCACGCACGTACGCGCCACCGGCGACATCGGTCTCTTCAAAATCACGAGCGACGAGTCAATCGCTTCCGGCACGCGCCGCATACGCGCCGTCACGGGCCGCGACGCTTTTCTCCGCTTTCAGGAGACAGAGGCTTTGGTTGACCAAATCTCCGGCGAACTCCGCTCGACGCGCGCGGACATCTCGGCGGCGGTCGCCAAACTTCAAGACGACTTGAAGCGCGCCCGCCGCGACGCGGACGAATTGCGTCTGAAGCTCGCGCTCGGCGCGGGCGCACAGGCTCGAAACGGCGAGGAGGCGCGCGAGGTCGCGGGCGTGCTGGTGCTCGCGCGCGAGGCGAGCGACTTGAACGCGCAGGCTCTACGTCAACTTTCCGACACGCTGCTCGCGCAGATAAAGTCGGGCGTAGTCGTCCTCGGTCGGCGCGCGGAAGACGGCAAGGCATCTCTGATCGTGCGCACGTCGGCTGACCTCGTGCGTCGAGTCCCCGCCGGACAGGTGATTAAGGAACTCGCGCCGATGATAGGCGGGCGCGGCGGCGGCAAGCCCGACATGGCCGAGGGCGGCGGCCCCGAAGCGCAGAAATTGAGCGAGGCTCTGGAGGCGAGCTACTCGGTCGTCGAACGCCTCCTCGGCCAACAGGGCGCGGCGGCCTGAAGCGTCCGGGCGCGACAGTAAGAAACAGTCAGAGAGGAGCGCACGCACTCCGGCGTGCGCTCCTTTAGCGTTGCGCCCCTTTTTAAGGACGCGCCTTTGGTTGGTTTAGAGTAATTTTCAGTTGAGTGTACGGCGAGATAAATTCACCGCAGAGGCGCAGAGAACGCAGAGGAGGCGCAGAGACAGTTGACTTCTCTGCGTAAACTCCGCGCCCTCTGCGCCTCTGCGGTGAATGTTCTTCGTCATACGCTCAAGTGAAAAGTAATCTGAGTTAATCAGTCGCGGCCTAAGGCGTCGTCTGGCTGTGCGCGGCGACCCAAGCCTGCTGCTTTTCTGTGAGCGCGATGCTCATCTTCTGCAAGGTCGCGGCGTTCAGAGTGCCCGTCACCTTTAAGCCTTCGGCCATCTGATACTTCCTCAAGCCTTCGCGCGTCGCCTCGTCGAGCTTGCCCGTGGCATCGCCCGCGTAGAAAGCGCGCTGCTTCAAGATTGTCTGCGCCTGTTTTATCTGGTCTTTGAGGGCGCGAAAGACAGGCCCGCGTTTCTTCTTCGACGTGGCCGCGTTCGAGTTTGCGTCGGCGGCGGGCGTCTGCGTGTTCGTGCTCTGCGCGGCGGCAGAGACTGAGAGTGCGAGTAGCGTTGCGAGCGCAGCGGCGAGAAGTTTTTTCATTACGTTCTCCTGAAAGGGTGAGCAAAGCGCCGGCGGGCAAACGGCGCGCGCTTTGAAGTTCAGAGATTTCCGCCTTGAAACCGCGCCGCATCATACACAAACCGCCGACGCGCCGCTCGACATGCAATTTTTCTTGTCATCACCGCCCCGAAAGACACTTGAAAAATCTACACCCGACGCTAAACCCTATAAAGCCTCAAGTTAAACTCGCGTACAAATCTCGTTGAACACACGCGCCCGCGTGTGTTATTCTGAATCCGGCGCTCAGACGAGCGTTTGAAAAGGCTTCCAAGCCACGTCCTCAAAAAAACTCGACGCGCCCCGACGTGTAAACAAGGAGGTTCGGACGCGCCCACGTGCAGCCCGAACCGGCGACCGACATGAAAAAATTCCCCCTGCTTTGCGCCCTCTTAGTCTTCTCTTCCCTCTCCGCACACGCGCAGGCGAAATTCAGCTACCGCTTCGACAACTTCGACACGAGCGAAGGCGTGCGCGTCGAGCAGCCCGCGCCCGCTCGCCCCGCTCGCCAGAGCAAGCGTCTGAAACTTACTTCGCGCACGGTCGCGCAGGGCGCGCAGCAGCCCACCGCGCAAAACTCTTCCGCGCCGCGCCCGCTATCGGCGACTCCCGTCGAATCGGACGCGCGCGATGCGTCTCTCTCGATGACCGTCGCGAAGTCGCTCGACGGGTTCTCGACGGGCGATGCTTCGATTGATAAGTTCATCGTCGAATCGGGCACGCGAAACGGCGTTGACCCCGTGCTGCTCTACTCGATAATGCACCGCGAGTCTTCGTTCAAACGCTTCGCGCTCTCGCCCAAAGGCGCGCGCGGACTGATGCAGTTGATGCCCGCGACGGCTGCGCGCTTTGGCGTCAAGAACATCTACGACCCGCAGCAGAACATCGAAGGCGGCGCGCGCTACGTGCGTTTCCTCTTAAACCTCTTCGACGGCGACGTGCGGCTCACGCTCGCGGGCTACAACGCGGGCGAGGGCGCCGTTATGAAGTACGGCTACCGCGTGCCGCCCTACTCGGAGACGCAGGAGTATGTGCGCCGCATCTCCGAGCGCTACGCGCTGATGCGCGACCCCTCGACGGCGCGCATAGCCCCGCGCGTCTCGCGCACGCAGATTGCGAAATTGAAGGCCGCCGAGCCGCCGCCGCTCGTCTATGAGCGCAACGTCTTCGCCGTACGCACGCCCGACGGCAAGCTGCGCCTCATCAGCCAGTGAGCACGCGTGAGCTTCCGAACTCGAAACGCAGTTTTCAACTGAACTCTAACCCTGAATCTTTAATCGAACGCTCGGACGGGACGGAAACTTCAATCCGTCCCGTCCGTCGTTTCACGCGCTTTTCTGTTTGGGCTTGCGTGCGGTCGCGGTATGATTGCGCCGTCCGAACGGACGCCGTGCGCGTTCGTTAATACGAGAGTCGCGCGCGCGCTCTTTTAGAGTCGCCGTCGCCACGCCGGAAAATGTCAGAAGCAAACGCTAACGAAACTCAACTCCACGACACGCCGGACGCAACGCGCCGCGCGACGACGGACGCTCAAAGTCTCGACATCCCGGATGTTCAACATTTCGACACCACGGACGCTCGCAGCCGCGACGCCGCAAACGCGCCCGCTCGTCGCGCGCTCGTCGTCGCGGACGCGGGCGAAGTCGCGGATTCGTTGACGGAGAAACTCGCGTCGGTCGGCTTCGAGGTCGCGCGCGCGGGCGCGGAAGAGGCTTTGCGACGCGCCACGGAAGTCGTGCCGTCAGTCGTCCTTCTCGCGTTCGGCGAGCGCGAGGGCGAGGGCCGTCTGGTCACGCTCGCGCGACGCCTGCGCGCGGAAGCGTTGACGTTCGCGCTGCCCGTCGTCTTCCTCTTCCGCTCGGACGAGCGCACGCTTCGCAGCGCAGCCGCGCACGTCGGCGCGGACGACTACTTCGCGCAAGCCTCGACGCCGGAAGAACTGCGCGCTCGCCTCGACGCGCTCCTCTGGCGCGCGGAGGCAGGGCGCAGGAGCGCGCCCGTCGTGGCCGAACAGCGCGACGAGATTGACAACTTCATCTTCCTGCTCGACGCCGCAAGCGCCGACGCGCGACGCGGGACGACGGGCACGCTCGCACTCATCGAAGCACGCGGAAACTCGCTCGCGGCGGCGCACGGCTTTCTCAAACTGAACCTGCGTCGCGTTGACGCGGTCGCCTTCTACGGCCCCGCGACGCTTCTAATCTATCTGCCCGGCGCGCGCTCGGAAGCGGCGCGGCGCGCGCTCGACGTTCTGCGCGACGAATTCTTGAAGACGGACGGCGGCGGCGATCTCGTCGCGGGGCTTTCGTCGTTTCCGGCGCACGGCGCGGAGGTCGAAGGGCTTGTCGAGCGTGCCGAGGCCGCGCTCGAACGCGCGCGCGCGTCGAACACGGACGGGCGCGTCTTCGTTTACGGTACGGAGGACACGGACGCGCAAGCGGCAGCGACGGACGACGTGCGGACGAAGTTGACGGATGGCGTGCGAACGAAGCCAGCAGCCGCGCCCGTCGAAGTCGCTTCGACAAATGCGACGGATAAGGTCGGCGCGCGTGCGGCGTCAGACACGGATGAAGCGTCGGGCGCATTGGCCGCCGTGTCGGAGGCGCGAAGCGGCGACGGCGCGCAGACGACTTCGCGCTTGAGCATCGAGTCGGCTTCGCGCGCGGGCGTCGAAGCGTCGCAGCGGGCGGAGCGGCGCGCGTCGGGGCGCATGCGGCGTCTGATGCTCGTCGTCTCCGACGCGGCGCGCATGGCTCAGGTCAATCTGCTCTTGCGCTCCGCCGGGTACGAGGTGCGCGCAGCCTTCGACGCGCAGCACGCCTTGAACCTTCTGCGAATAGACAGCCCAGACCTTCTCGTCGTTGACTATGAACTGGGCGGGATGGACGGCGTCGAGATGCTCAAGCGCCTCGCTAAGCAGGCGGGCGCGAACGCACCGACGCCCGCGCTCATGCTCGTTCCCGCCGGGCGCGAAGAGTTGCGGCGCGAGGCGCGGGAGGCGGGCGCGCGAGCGGTAGTTCAAATGCCTTACGATCCCGTCGAGTTGCTCGAACGTTTGAGCGACATCGTCGAGACGGAGTGAGAAACTTTATGGAAACCTGTCACAACTGCGGCGAGCGTCTGACCGAGGGCGCGCGCTTCTGCGCGGCCTGCGGCGCGCACGCCGACTCGGACGAGACGCGCGTCTCCTCGGACGCCGCGCGCTTCGCGTCCGAAGAGACGCGCATCGCCGAAGCGCGCCCGCGCGCAGTCCAACCGCTCTCGGTGCGCCCTCTCTCGCAAATGCAAGAGCCGCGCGCGCGCAACTTGCAAACGGACGAGCAGACCATATTCACAGTCCGCCCGACGCTGCTTTTCGTCAAACTCGGCTACCTTTTGGCCGCGCTCGGCGGCATTGCGCTCGTCGCGCTCGCCACGTGGGGGTTGGGGCGTTTGGGGTGGTCGGTTTCTCCTTTCATCCTAATCCTGCTCGCGCTCTCGCTCCTTCTCATCCCGGCCTTCAAGCACCTCAAGCGCAACATGCTCCGCTACACGCTCACCGACTCGAAGATTGAGATTGACGAAGGACTCATCTCGCGCACGACGCGCAACATCCCTCTTCGCAACATACAGGACGTGACTGTCACAACAACAATCCCGCAGCGTCTCATGCGCTTCGGAAACGTCGTCATAGACAACGCGAGCGAGACGGGCGGGACGACCGTCCTCAAGAACATCCCAGACCCGCGCCGCCACGCAGACCTCATACTTCGAGAGCTTCGACGCTGGCACTAACGCTGCGCCCTCCTTTATCATCCAAGAGGCGGAACTAACACAACGGCGCGGTTGTCTAACTCATCAAAACGCTCTGCCCCGCGCGTCTGTCTGTTTTAGGCCGCGCCGCAATTTTCGCCGGGAAGGTTTCAAACGTGCACGCCCCTAAGCCCACGAGATTCCTCTTCGCCTTCTTTCTCCTCGCCGCCGTCTTCGCCACGGCGCAGTCGAAGACCGCCGACGCGCCCTCGCCTTCAAAAACAAGCGACGCGTCTTCGCAATCGGAGACCGCCGGCGCGAGTTCAACGTCTGAAGATGCGACGAGCATCCCCGTAATCGTCATGCACCTGCCCGACTGGGAGAAGAAGTTGACGGAAGGCGCTGCTTACGCCGCGAGCCTCGACGCGCTCCGGAAGGCCGCCGGCAACCGCCCCGCGCTCGACGCCGTCCCGTTCGACAGCGGCGTCGAAGCCGCCACGGCCACATACGACGGCGCGCGCCTCGTCATCGTCGAATTCCCGACGCCTCAACACTCCGTTGACGCCGACGCCGCCATCGTCCAACGCATCGCCGAGCTTCGCGCCGCCAACCAGCCCGCGCCTTCCGCCTACAAGCGCGTCGGCAACTACTCGGTCTTCGTCTTCGACGCGCCGGACGCCACGCGCGCCGAGAGTCTCATCTCGCAGGTGAAGTATGAGAAGGACGTGCGCTGGCTCGGACGCAACCCGCACGAATACGACATAGCGACGCGCCAGTACACGCGCACGATGGGCGGCGTAATCATCACGACGCTGATTACGACGGGCCTCGCCATACTCCTCTGCCTCGGCGTCGGCGGCCTCATCGGCGGCGCGATATTCCTACGCCGCCGCGCCCAACACACCGCGCAGGAAATCTACACCGACGCGGGCGGCATGCTCCGCCTCAACATCGAAGACCTCAACACGCCACGCCCCAACTCCAAACTACTCGGCGGAAACGACGACTGAGCGCATGGGCGTTGGAAGTTTGGCGGCTTCGTCATGGCCCAACGACTAATGACGTGGCGTGCGCTCGTGCATTAATAGAGCGATTTACGAATCAGTTTACCGAGAAAGGATTAACACGGAGGACACGGAGGCACAGAGAGCACGGAGTAAATTTCTGTGAACTCTGTGCCTCCGTGTTCTCTGTGTCGAAATCTCTTTCGGTTAACTCAATCGTAATCCGCTCTTAAAGACTTGGCATCGCGTCCGTTGACGCATAACACCTTGTTAGCTATCCTTGCCGTGTCAGTCGCCCCGAAATCTTCCGAATTATTCAAAGGCACAACGTGAGCAGATCAAGTCAGCGATTACAGAAGCGTTTTTGCCTCGTGCTCGTCAAGCCTTCGCACTATGACGACGATGGCTATGTCATCCAATGGCTGAGAGCGCCCATTCCCTCAAACTCCCTTGCGGTGATAAACGGCTTGGCGCTCGACTGCGCGCGGCGGAAGGTGCTCGGCGATGATGTTGAGATCGAAGTTCACCCTCTCGATGAGACGCTCGAACGCGTTCGCCCGAAGCGCATCGCGCGTCTGATTGAGAGCGCGGGAGCCGGCATGGTGATGCTTGTCGGAGTTCAATCGAACCAGTTCCCGCGCTCGCTCGACATCGCCGCGCCTTTGCGCGAGCGCGGCATCAAGGTCGCGCTCGGCGGCTTCCACGTTTCCGGCACGCTCGCCATGCTAAAAGAGCGCGACCGCGACGTGCGTCGGGCCGAAGAGTTGGGAGTCTCGCTCTTTGCCGGCGAAGCCGAAGGCCGACTTGAATGCGTGCTGCGCGACGCCGCCAGCGGCAGACTCCAACCCCTCTACAACTTCATGGACGACTTGCCGGAACTCGAAGGGGCGGTGACGCCTTTTCTCCCCGCCTCGCTCGCCGAAAGGGCTTTCGGCAATACCAGTTTTGACGCCGGGCGTGGCTGTCCCTTCAGTTGCTCGTTCTGCACAATCATCAACGTGCAGGGGCGGAAATCCCGTTGGCGCACCGCCGACGACGTGGAGGAGATCGTGCGCGCCAATCTGGCGCAGGGCGTCCGCAGCTTCGTCATCACCGACGATAATTTCGCGCGCAACAAAAACTGGGAAGGGATTTTCGACCGCCTGATTCACCTGCGCGAGGTTGAAAAGCTCGACCTCAAATGCAGCATTCAGGTTGACACGGGATGCCACCGCATACCGAACTTCATCGAAAAGGCACGACGTTCGGGCGTGAAGCGCGTCTTCATCGGTTTGGAGAACATCAACCCGGACAACTTGGGCGGCGCCAGAAAAAACCAGAACAAGATTACCGAGTATCGCCAGATGCTGCTCGATTGGAAACGCACAGGCGCGATGATCTTTTGCGGCTACATCGTCGGATTCCCCCACGACACGCCGCAGTCAATCGCGCACGACGTGCGGGTTATCAAACAGGAACTGCCGACCGACATCATCGAGTTCACGTGCCTCACGCCTCTGCCCGGCTCGGAGGATCATCGCAAGTTACATGAATCCGGCGTCCCGCTCGATTCCGACCTGAATCGCTACGACATCAACCACGTGACGGCCCCGCACCCGTTGATGTCGCGTGAAGAGTGGGAGACGGCTTACGCCCAAGTGTGGGCTGACTATTACTCGGAAGAACACGTGGAGACGGTGCTCAAGCGTTGCGTCGTGACGGGAACATCTCCGGGCAAGACGATGTCAAATCTAGTTTGGTTTGGCGGCACGTCACGGATTGAGAAAACACACCCGATTGAAGGCGGATTCATACGCCTCAAGTTTCGTCGAGACCGCCGTCCGGGTCTGCCGATGGAGTCCCCTTTGGTCTTTTATCCGAAGTATCTGGCCGAAACATTGCGGAAGCAGTTTCAATGGGGTTCGCTCTTTTTACGTCACTACCTGATTCTCAGGAAAGTCATACGCGACCCGAAGCGTCTAGAGTACAACGATCTCGCCATCGCGCCCGTCATGGAAGACGAACTTGAAACCCGTGAGTTGTTCCAATCAGCAGAGGCGCAGGCTTACCTAGTTAAAATTCAGAAGACGAAAAAAGCCGTTCACGGCGCAGCGACTTAGCGGCGCATCGGAATCACAGCCGCGCTCATCGCCGTCTGCGCGCTTGAGTTGGAAAAATCGTTGACTATAGCGATTTGCAGATGAGTGCGACCGATGTCAAAACTGTAGGGGCAGGGCTTGTCCCTGCCCATTGCTGGCGAAACCGAGCGGGCCGCGGACTTGCCCTGCCCCT
>Ga0081539_10004923_pt1 | contig 14222 bp, 12 predicted proteins | sample TabmetS4T2R2_FD_71023 | JGI IMG/M metagenome (GOLD analysis project Ga0081539, IMG submission 71023) | Tabebuia heterophylla rhizosphere microbial communities from the University of Puerto Rico - S4T2R2 | ecosystem: Host-associated > Plants > Roots > Rhizosphere ...
GGCGGCGCGGATCGCCGCAAAGCCCCCTCCCCGATCCCACTGCGCAAGCCGCGTGACCATGGTGCCCGACAACGCACGGAACAGCTCTTCGGGTGCGACCGTCACGCCCTCGGCGGCAAGATCCGTCGCACGATAGCCCGTGTCGGCAGGATGATGCGCGCAATTCACCCCGATGCCGACGACCGTCACGGCGTCGGCGCCGAAGCTTTCGGCCTCGATCAGGATGCCGGAGAGCTTCGCGCCGCCGAGCAGGAGATCGTTCGGCCATTTCAGCTTGAGCGCGCCCGCGAGCGCGGGCGCCACCGTGCAGACCGCATCGCGCAGCGCGAGCGCGACCACGAAGCAGAGCTCCGGCAGGTGCCGCGCAGGTGCGGCATCGGTCATCAGCAGGCTCGCATAAAGATTGCCCGGCTCCGAAGTCCAGACATTGCCGCGCCGCCCGCGTCCGGCGGTCTGCCGCGCCGCCGTGATCCAGAGCGGCCCGCGCTCGCCGGCGCGCGTAAGCCGCAGCGCCTCGGCGTTGGTCGAGCCGAGCGTATCGTACACGATGTGTCTGACGCTCGTGGCGATCGCGTCCTGGTGCAGCGCCATCAAAACAATGACTTCGCGGCCGTTCCCGCCGCCGCGATCAGCGGCCCCGGCGCGATCCCGAGCAGGAAGACGAGCGCGCCGCTGACCCCGAGCACGAGCTTCAACAAGCCCGGCATCGGCTCGAACGGGGCCGCCGGCTCGTCGAAATACATCACCTTGACGATCGTCAGATAGTAGTAGGCGCCGACCACGCTCGCGAGCACGCCAAGCACGGCGAGCGTGTAGAGCCCGGCTTTGATCGCGGCCAGAAACACGAAATATTTGGCGAAGAAGCCCGCAAGCGGCGGAATGCCGGCGAGCGAGAACATCATGATGGCGAGGAACAGCGCCATTGCGGGCTTGGTGCGCGCAAGCCCTGCAAGATCCGAAATGTTCTCGACCAGCACGCCCTTCGTGCGCATCGAGAGGATCGCCGCGAAGGTTCCGAGCGTCATCGCCAGGTAGATCGCCATATAGATGATGACGCCCTGCACGCCTTCCTGCGTGCCGGCCGCAAGGCCGACCAGGGCGAAGCCCATATGGCCGATCGACGAATAGGCCATCAGCCGCTTGATGTTGCGCTGGCCGATCGCCGCGAACGAGCCGAGCGCCATCGAGGCGATCGAGACGAACACCACGATCTGTTGCCATTGCGGCGTGATGTCCGGGAAGGCCGAGATCGGCGCACGCACGAAGATCGCGATTGCGGCGATCTTCGGCGCGGAGGCAAAGAACGCCGTCACCGGCGTCGGCGCGCCTTCGTAGACGTCGGGCGTCCACATGTGGAACGGCACCGCCGAGACCTTGAAGCAGAAGCCGGCGAACAGGAAGACGAGCCCGAAGGTGAGCCCGATGCCGCCCTGCCCGGCCGCCTTGGCGATCCCGACGAAGCTCACCGTGCCGGTGAAGCCATAGATCAGCGAGGCGCCGTAGAGCAGCATGCCGGACGAGAGTGCGCCGAGCACGAAGTACTTCAGCCCCGCCTCGGTCGAGCGCACCGAATCGCGGTCGATCGCAGCGACCACGTAGAGCGCAAGACTCATCAGCTCGAGGCCGAGATAGAGCGCGATCAGGTCGGCCGCCGAGATCAGCATCATCATGCCGGTAGTCGACAACAGGATCAGGATCGGAAACTCGAACTTGTCCTGACCCTCGGCGCGCAGATAGTCACGCGCGAGCAGGATCGTGCCGGCCGAGCCGATCAGCGACAGGATCTTCAGCGCCTTGGCGAAATCATCGACCACGAAGCTGCCGCCAAAGGCAATCGTCTTGCCGGCGGGCAGCATCCAGACGAACACCGCCGCGACGATGAGCAGCAGGAACGAGATCGTTCCGACCGTCGAGGCGGACTTCTCGCCGTTGAACGCACCGAGCATCAAGAGCACCATCGCGCCGAGCGCGAGCGTGATCTCGGGCAGCGCCGGGGCGAGCGATGGGAGCACGGCGTTCATTTCGTTTGTCCGATCTCAACCGCATTGAGCTCTGCGGCCTTCTTCGGCGCGATGGCCTGATTGTAGTTCTCGAGCAGCTGCGCGACCGATGCCGCCGACATGTCGAGCACCGGCTTGGGGTAGACGCCGAACAGGATGGTGAGGATCACGAGCGGCGCGAACACGAGGATTTCCCGCGCGCCCATGTCGCGCAGCGCCATCAGCGCGGGCTTCTCGAGCACGCCGAACACGACCTTGCGATAGAGCCAGAGCGCGTAGCAGGCCGAGAGGATGACGCCGATGGTGGCGAGCGTCGCCACCGGGATGTTGGCCCTGAACGTGCCGACCAGCGACAGGAACTCGCCGACGAAGCCGGACGTGCCGGGCAAGCCGACATTCGCCATGGTGAACAGCATGAACACGAAAGCGTAGATCGGCATATTGTTCACGAGCCCGCCATAGGCGGCGATCTCGCGCGTGTGCATGCGGTCGTAAACGACGCCAACGCAGAGGAACAGCGCCGCCGAAACCAGCCCGTGCGAGACCATCTGGAAGATGCCGCCGGCGATCCCCTGCGTCGTCAGGGCGAAAATGCCCATTGTGACGAAGCCCATATGCGCCACGGAGGAGTATGCGATCAGCTTCTTCATATCCTCCTGCACCAGCGCGACCAGCGAGGTGTAGATGATCGCGACGATGGAGAGCGTGAAGATCAGCGGCGCGAGCTCGGTCGAGGCGTGCGGAAACATCGGCAGCGAGAAGCGCAGGAAGCCGTAGCCGCCCATCTTCAACAGGATCGCGGCGAGGATCACCGAGCCCGCGGTCGGCGCCTCGACATGCGCGTCGGGAAGCCAGGTGTGCACCGGCCACATCGGCATCTTCACGGCAAACGAGGCGAAGAACGCGAGCCACAGCCAGGTCTGCATGCCGGGCGGGAAATTCGCCTTCATCAGCATCGGAATGTCGGTCGTGCCGGCCTTCCAGTACATCGCCATGATGGCGAGCAGCATCAGCACCGAGCCGAGCAGCGTATAGAGGAAGAATTTGAAGCTCGCATAGACGCGGCGCGGCCCGCCCCACACGCCGATGATCAGGAACATCGGAATGAGGCCGCCTTCGAAGAACAGATAGAACAGCACGAGATCGAGCGACGAGAAGGTGCCGACCATCAGGATCTCGAGCACCAGGAACGCGATCATGTATTCCTTCACGCGCGTCTGGATCGCGTCCCAGCTCGCGATGATGCAGAGCGGCATCAGCCCGGTGGTAAGGATCACGAACGGCAGCGAGATGCCGTCGACGCCCATGTGATAGGTGCCAAGGCCGCCCATCCAGGTGGTCTTCTCGACAAACTGGAACTCCGGCGAGGCCGCATCGAAACGCGCGACCAGGAACAGGGAGACCCCGAAGGTGACCGTCGTGGTCCACAGCGCGCCCCAGCGCGCATTGCGTTTCACGACCTCGTCTTCACCGTTCAGACAGCAGATGAAGATGACGCCGAGAACCGGCAGGAAGGTCGTGATCGACAGGATCGGCCAGCTCGACATCAGTGGCCTCCCGCGAACATGAACCAAGTGATCAGCGCCGCGATGCCGATCAGCATCGCGAAGGCGTAGTGGTAGAGATAACCGGTCTGCAGCCGTACCACGTTGCGTGTCACGTCAAGCACGCGCGCCGAGACGCCGTCGGGACCGAGGCCGTCGATGATGCGGCCGTCCCCGCCCTTCCACAGCAGACGCCCGAGCCAGAGCGTCGGACGCACGAGCAGGAAGTCGTAGATCTCGTCGAAGTACCACTTGTTGAGCAGGAAGCGATAGAGCGGCTCCTGCTGCCGCGCGAGCTCTTCCGGAAGGTCGGGCCGGCGGATGTAGAACTGCCACGCGATCAGGAAGCCGATCGCCATCATGATGGTCGGCACCCAACCGATCACCCAGTTGAGCTCATGCATGTCGTGCAGGACGTGATTGTTGGGGCCGAATTTCACCGACTCGCGGAAGAATTCCTCGACATGATGACCGGCGAACAGCTCCTTGAAGGGGTAGCCGGCAAGGATCGACCCGGCGGCGAGGAAGATCAGCGGCACGAGAATGACCCACGGGCTTTCATGCGCGTGCTCGTGGGTGTGGCGGTCGGCCGGCGCCCCGTGGAAGGTCTTGAACACCAGCCGCCACGAATAGAACGAGGTGAGCAGCGCGGCGACGACGGTCAGGACGAACGCATAGGAGGCGAACGGATTGTGACCGGCGGCCGCGGCCTCGATGATCGCGTCCTTCGAATAATAGCCGGCGGTGAGCGGGAAGCCGGTGAGCGCGAGCGTGCCGATCACCATGCAGATGTAAGTGACCGGCAGCTTGTCGCGCAGGCCGCCCATCCGGCGGATGTCCTGCTCGTGATGCATCGCATGGATCACCGAGCCGGAGCCGAGGAACAACAGCGCCTTGAAGAAGGCGTGCGTGAACAGATGGAACATGCCGACCGAATAGGCGCCGACCCCCATCGCGACGAACATGTAGCCAAGCTGCGAGCAGGTCGAATAGGCGACCACGCGCTTGATGTCGTTCTGTACCAGGCCGACAGTCGCGGCGAAGAAAGCCGTGGTGGCGCCCACGAACGTGACGGCCGCCTGCGCGTTCGGCGCAAGCTCGAACAGCGGCGACAGGCGCGCCACCATGAACACGCCGGCCGTCACCATGGTGGCGGCATGGATCAAGGCCGAGACCGGCGTCGGGCCTTCCATGGCGTCGGGCAGCCAGGTGTGCAGCAGGAACTGGGCCGACTTGCCCATCGCGCCCATGAACAGCAGCAGGCAGATCAGCGTCAGCGCGTCGGCATGCCAGCCAAAGAAATTGATGGTCTTGCCGACGAGCGCGGGGGCATCCGCGAACACCTGGTCGAGGTTGAGCGCATGGGTCGTGGTCATCATGAAGACCGCGAAGATGCCGAGCGCGAAACCGAAATCGCCGATGCGGTTGACCACGAACGCCTTGATCGCCGCCGCGTTCGCTTCCGGCTTGTGGTACCAGAAGCCGATCAGCAGGTAGCTCGCGAGCCCGACGCCCTCCCAGCCGAAGAACAGCTGCACCAGGTTGTCGGCCGTCACCAGCATCAGCATCGCAAACGTGAACAGCGACAGGTAGGAGAAGAAGCGCGGCCGGTGCGGGTCCTCGTCCATGTAGCCGATCGAATAGAGATGCACGAAGGCCGACACGGTCGTGACCACGACCAGCATCACGGCGGTCAGCGTGTCGACGCGGATGGTCCAGTCGACCTTCAACTCGCCGGAATAGATCCAGGCGACCAGCACTTCGCGCGAGTCCTGATGCGAGAAGCCGACGCGCCAGAGCGCGATCCAGGAGAGGACGCAGGCGACGAACAGGAACAGCGTGGTGACGAGCTCGGCCGGGCGCGAGCCCGCGGCGGCCGGCTCGTGCGGGTGATCCTCATGGGTCGCGTGATGAATGACCGCGTGGTCGCCATGCGGTGACGGCGCGCCGCCGCCGGCGTGGGGCCCAAGATCATGCGCATGATCCTCGGCGCCGGCTGCCGGATTGCCCCCCGGGTGCCGTCCGCGCGCGCCGGCGAGCGAGATGAGGCCGGCCACGATGCAGCCGAGCAGCGGGAGAAAGACGATCGCCTGATACATGCGTTATTTGCCCCGGCGCCATCCGCCCTGGCGCACGCGCTTGCCGGAAAACCGGTCCCCACCGGAGGTCATGCGCCGTCAGCCTTTCATGAGATTGATGTCTTCGACCGCGATCGAGCCGCGGTTGCGATAGAACACCACCAGGATGGCGAGCCCGATCGCGGCTTCCGCCGCCGCCACGGTCAGCACGAGCAGCGCGAAGACCTGGCCGACGAGATCGCCAAGGAAGGACGAGAACGCGACGAGATTGATGTTCACGGCGAGCAGGATGAGCTCGACCGACATCAGGATGACGATGACGTTCTTGCGGTTGATGAAGATGCCGAGGATCCCGAGCGTGAACAGGATCGCGGCGACCGCGAGATAGTGTCCGAGCCCCACCGTCATTTCGGCGCCTTGTTCATTTAAGTCCCTGCCCCGGCGCGACTTTGACCACTTCCATCGCCTCGGCCTTGGTGCGCCGGACCTGTGCCGCCATGTCCTGCCGCTTCACCGGCGCGCGGTGGCGCAACGTCAATACGATCGCGCCGACCATCGCGACCAGCAGGACGAGGCCCGCGGCCTGGAAGAAGTAGATGTAGGTCGTGTACAGCACCTGCCCGAGCGCCTCGGTATTGGTGGTCTGATCCATCGGCGGGATTGGCGCTGCGATCGCCTTCGGCGCGGCAGCACCGATCACCCAGCCGCCGACCACGAGCAGCAGCTCGACCAGCACGATCGCCCCGACGAACACGCCGACCGGGAGATAATTCAGGAACCCCTGCCGCAGCTCGGCGAAATCGACGTCGAGCATCATGACGACGAACAGGAACAGCACCGCCACCGCGCCGACATAGACGACGATCAGGATCATCGCCAGGAACTCGGCGCCGAGCAGTACGAACAGGCCTGCCGCGTTGACGAAGGCGAGGATGAGGAACAGCACCGAATGCACCGGGTTCCGCGCGGCGATGACCATGAAGGCCGACGCCACGCAAATCCCGGCGAACAGGTAGAAAAATAGGGCGGGAAGAATCATTCCAGTCTCTTCGGGCCGACCGGCCGGGGTGTTCCTAGCGCGACGGGTGCGGCGCGGCAACCGGGGTATTGTGCATGGGATAGACGTGTCCGGAGCACAAGTTTGCGCGACCGGCTACACCCTGCGCCTCACTCCTCCAGCATGGTCTCAATGAAGGCCCGCGGCCCCACGGCGAGGAATTCGCGCATCAGCCGGTAGTGCTCGGTCGCTTCGACGTCGACCGGTTCGAGTCCGCCTTTGGAGAGCCGCAGCAACCGCGCGCCCGGATAGGCCATCAGCAGCGGCGAATGCGTCGCCATGATGATCTGCGCGATGCCGGACTGCTCCATCTTGCGCAGCAGCTTGAGGAATTCGATCTGGCGCGAGGGCGAGAGCGCCGATTCCGGCTCGTCGAAGATGAAGATGCCCTGCCGGGTGCAGCGTTCGGCGAAGAAGCGCAGAAATCCCTCGCCGTGCGAATGCGAAAGGAAGTCAGGCGGCGCCATCGCGACCGCGTCCAGATAGCGGGCCACCGAGAAAAAAGTCTCCGCGCGGAAGAACCAGCCATTGGTGATCTTGGGCAACCAAGCGGCCCGCAGCGCCTCCGACAGCGTTCCGCCCATCACCTCAATCGCACCGGAATGATCGACCGGCCTGTACCCCTTCCCGCCGCCGGCCTCGTCGTAGCCGGCAAGCGCCGCAATCCCTTCCAGCAAGGTGGACTTTCCGGTGCCGTTCTCGCCGACGACGATGGTGATCGGCAGGTCAAATTCGAGCTCGAAACCGCCGCGCGGGAACGGCAGGCAGAACGGATACGCGTCTCCATCCGGAACGCGCTCCGGGTCGAGCCAAAGACGTTTGAGACAGGGCGGCGGCATGTTGATGATGCGCCGCCGGCGCGTCATTCGGCGGCCTCGCGCTGCGCGAGGGCCGCCCACCGCGCCTTCGTGTCTGCCATTTCGGCGAACAGCCAGTCGCGGAAGGCGCGCACTTTCGGCCGCGTTTCGTGTCCTTTGGGACAGACGAAGTGATACCCATAATAGGGGAGCGGCAATTCCGGGCCGAACGGGCAGACCAGCCGTCCGGCATGTACGTCGTCCGAGGCGATCAGCTTGAACGAGAGCGACACGCCGGCGCCCGCGACCGCGGCATCGAGTGCGTGATCGGCGACATTCACCTTCAGGCCACGCGTCGCATCGGCGCCCTGCAGGCCGGCGACCGCGAACCAATCGGCCCACAAGGGCGGCGCATACATCGAGGTCGGCACGTCATAATGGATCAGCGGAAAGCGCGCGAGATCGGCGGCGCTGCGCAGGCCCTGCTCGATGAGGCGCGGCGAGCACACCGGCAGCATGGAGTCGTCGAACAGCTTTTCGGCATGAAGGCTGGAGTCGACATGCTTGGTCAGGCGGATGGCAACATCCACCCCATCGGTGGCGAAATCGGCGCACTTCATGCTGGCCGAGACGCGCGCGTCGATGTCCGGATGGGCGCGCAGGAAGCGCCACAGCCGCGGCATCAGCCATTTGGCCGACAGGCCGACCGTCGCCGAGATCACCAGCACATTGGTTGAGCGGTCGCGCTCGAGCTGCGCCATCGCACCGCGCATGCTCTCAAAGCCGGCGTGCAGCCCGGGATAGATCAGCCGCCCGGCCTCGGTCAGCTCGATCGTGCGTGCATAGCGGTGAAACAGGGCCGTCCCCAGTTGCTCCTCGAGCGCGCGGATCTGATGGCTGAGCGCCGCCGGGGTGACGTGCAATTCCTCGGCGGCACGCGCGAAGCTCAAATGCCGCGCGATCGCCTCGAAGGCGCGCAGCGCATTGAGCGGCGGCAACTGGCTCATGATGAGATATTCTCACCCGTCGAGCGAGATAATATCGCTTGTCAGCGGTCGATTCTAGCATGATCTTTGGTCCAACAGATGAGTATTATTCATCGATTGGATTGATGGAGGCCATTCATGGCCCTGATCGATACCTCCGCGCAGTACCTCGTCCTCGCCCCGCTCGCAGGCTTTCCGGATGTCGGCGCAAAGGCGGCTCCGAGCCGGCTCAAGCAACTGACCGCGCGCTTCCTTGCCTGGCGCGCGCAACGCGAAACGATCCGCCTGTTGAATGCGGTCGACGCCGCGACGCTGCGCGACCTCGGCATCAGCGATATCGAGTCGCAGGTCCATGGCGACCCGCAGGATCGCATGCGCGGCTACGACCGCGACTGGTGGAAGCGGCGCAGATAGGCGCGCGCCGCAGCGGCTCTCGGCACTGCGGCGCGCATGAACGCTTGCGGCATTCGGGTCGCAATCAGTTGCCGAATTGCTGTTCAAGCTGCTTTTCGGTGTCCTGATCACGTTCGCGCTGGCGCTGCTGCGCCGCCTGACGCCGCTGCTCTTCGATCTGCTTCCTGGTGTGTTGCTCGCCTTCGCGCTGGCGCCGCTGGTCCGCTTGGCGCTGCTGCTCTTCGGCCTGCTGTTTGGTGTCCTGGTAGCGTGCGCGCTGGCGCTGCGGGCTCGGCCGCGGGTCCGCTTGGTTATGCTGCGCGTTCGTCTCCGCCTGACGCTGCTGCTCAAGGCGCTGCGAGGCTTCCAGCCGCGCGGCCGCCTCGCGCTGTTGCTCCAGGCGTTTCTGCCGCTCGGCCCCGGACAGGGCGCGCTGCTGGTCACGCCGCAGTTTGCGCTCATCGGCGCGGCGCGCACGAAGCTCGGCGCGATGCTGCGCGGCGGCTCGGCGCGCGTCGCGCCGCAACGCGCGTTCATCCGCCCGCCGCGCCGCGGCTGCGCTGCGCCCGTGCTTGGCGCTGGCGTGGCGCATCACATGGCTTCCGGCGCGGCCCACGTGGCGTCCTCCGTAGAAACCGCCCGAGGCGCGCCCGACCGAGGCGCGCGCCGCGTGGCCGGCACGCCCACCGAAAAATCCGCCTGCGCGTCCGACCGAGGCGTGCCCCGCGTGGCCGGCACGTCCACCGAAAAATCCGCCTGATCCGCGCCCGCCCCCGCCGCGCGCATCGGCGCTGTCAAAGGCAGCGCCGATCGCGATGAAGGCCCCAAATGCGGCAACCGCCACCACGAGGCGCGTCCAGCGCATCGTTCGAGTTTGGGGTCCGATATTGGTCGTGATCATCCTTGCATCTCCTCGTTGCGACACTGTGCGACCCCGACACCGTCGGCGCCGGAGGCGCTTTCGGATGCTGGTCGCGCATCGCTGCATGGAGATTTCAGGAGCGTTACGATTGAAACCGTCGCCCCGCGACCTCGCCATCGCGGAACGCGAGAGCGAGGTCGACGGCGGCCTAACAAACCGCGTGGCAATCACCGCAACCGATGGACGCGCGGCCGAACGGCGCGAGGCCCAGGGCACACGCGTTCGTCGAAAATGTTCAAGCCTTCTTGATTACGATCTCGAGGTACTCGCTCGGCATCACGACGGCGCCACGGCCAGCGCGATTGAAGCGCGCAACCAGCGCGATCAGGTCCTGCTCAAGTCTCTGCTGGCCGGTCGCATCGAGCGCAAGGAACGCCTTGTGGATTGGTCCGTACCAGTTGCGGAAAACGTCGAGCCAGTGCTCCGCCGAGCGGTAGCGGAACATGAATTCCTTGTTCGCAATCTGAATGTCGGAGGCGCGCGGCCCGAACTCGGACCTGATCCATTCCGGGGTGCCCCACCGCGACGGCGGCTTGAGGCCGGCGGCGGGCGGGATGTGCTTGCCGAGGGTGACAAAGATCTGGCCGACGAAGCTCGCCGGTGTCCAATTCGCGAGCGCAACGCGACCGCCGGGCCGCACGACGCGCATCAACTCGTGCGCGGCCATTTCCTGGTCCGGCGTGAACATCACGCCGAAGGTCGAGAGCACGACATCGAAGGCGTCGTCGCCGAATGGCAGGTCCTCGGCGTCCGCGACCTTGAAATCGATCGTGTGGCCTTCGGCGTCGGCGCGCAGCCGCGCGCCGTCGAGCAGCGCCGGGACGTAGTCGGTGGAGATCACGTCGGCGAAACGGCGCGCGGCCGCAAGCGTGGCATTGCCGTTTCCGGCCGCGACATCGAGCACGCGTTCGCCGGAGCGCACGTCCGCGGCTTCGCACAGCGTCTCTCCGACGATCTGCAGGGTCGTCCCGATCACCGCGTAGTCGCCTGAGCTCCAGGCGATCTGCTGCTTCGCCTTGATGGCCGCAAGATCGGGGGCGGTCGGGGTCGCGGGGGTGGTCGCCGTAACGGTCATGATGAGTCTCCAGAGCCGTGTGGCGGGCCGCACACGGGGTGGGCGCCCAACCGAATCTTGGCCGCACCACGGAACTGAGGGGCGGTCGGGCCTGACAAACACGGATAGCTCGGGGGCATGGGAGCCGGCGTGGAAGCGGGCGTGGAAAGCGGCAGGGAACTCAGCGGGTTCCACATGGTGGGTGACGCCCCGGGGGTGCGCCTGTGCCTGTTCGGGCCGCTGCGCGTGGAGCACGACGGCCGCGCCGTGCCACTGCCGCCCTCGCGCAAGGTGCGCGCGCTTTTGGGTTACTTGGCGCTGGCGCCGCGGCCGGTCACGCGCACCAAGCTGTGTGAGCTATTGTGGGACGTGGCAAACGATCCGCGCGGCGAGCTGCGCTGGTGCCTTGCCAAGTTGCGGCAACTTCTCGACACCCCTGGCCAGACCGGGCTGATCGCGGACCGCGAGCGCGTCGGCATCGATACGTCGGTGGTCGAGGTCGATGCGCTGCAGGTCGCGCACCGGATCGCGCCCGCGATCGCCGCCGGCCTGCCGGCAGCGCGCACCGTGCTCGGCCTGATCGAGGGCGAGCTGCTCGAAGGCCTCGCCCTCGAGCGCAGCCCGGTGTTCGACGCGTGGCTCGCGGCCGAGCGACAGCGCTTTGCGCGCCTGCATGTGCAGGCACTGGTTCGCCTCGCCGCATCGCTGCCCGCAGGCAGCGACGACAAGATCGATATCCTGCGCCAGCGGCTGGCGGTGACACCCTATGACGAGCAGGCGCATATCGACCTGATGACCGGGCTGATCGCGCAAGGCCGCAAGACCGAGGCAGAGGTCGTGTTTGGGTCGGCCGCAAAGCTGTTCGCAAGCGAAGGCCTCGATGCCGCACGGTTGCGCCGCGCGCGCGCCGCTGCGACGGCCACCGCACAACAACGCGACGCCGTGTCGCTGAAACAGCCGAGCCCCGCAGCCCAGGACATGGCCCAGGACTTGGCCCACGACACGGCTCACGCAGATACCGTGCCGAATCAGCAATGCAGCGCGCAGCGGCCCTCGGTCGTCATCATGCGCTTCGCGAGCGCGAGCCCCGCGGACCAGGACCTCGCCGACGGCCTGACCTACGACATCATTTTCGGGATCGCGAAGCTGCGCAGCCTGATGGTCATCGCGCGCGGAACCGCCTTCGCGTTGCAGCTGCGCGCGTTCAGCCCGCGTGAGGCCGCGACCTTGCTCGGCGTCGGCTATGCGGCGAGCGGCACGCTCACGCGCGAAGGAGCGCGCGTGCTGATCCGGGTCGAGCTCAGTGCCGCAGCCAACGGAGAGATCGTCTGGGCCGAGGACTTTTCCGTCGCGGCGGACGAAGCCTTTGCGGCGCTCGGCACCATCACGGCGCGCATCATTTCGGCGGTCGATGCCGAGATCCATATGGCGGAGCGCAACCGCGCGCTCATGAAGCCTCCGAACTCGCTCGGAAGCTGGCAGGCCTATCACCGCGGCCTCTGGCACATGTATCGCTTCACCGCCGCCGACAATGACCTCGCGCAGCGCTACTTCACGCAGGCGATCGCGCATGATCCGACTTTCTCGCGCAGCCATGCGGGCCTGTCGTTCACGCATTTTCAGAACGCCTTCCTGCTCCGCTCGACCGAGCGTGATCGCCAGACCGCGCTCGCCTTCGACGCCGCGGCCCGCGCCCTGATGGCGGACGCGCGCGATCCGGCAGCGCATTGGGCGATGGGCCGGGCGCTGTGGCTGCTCGGCGAGAATGACGCAGCAATCCGGTCACTCGACGAGGCCGTGGAGCTCAGTCCCAACTTCGCGCTTGGGCACTATTCGCGCGCGTTCGTGCATTCGCAGAGCGGCGATCCGAACGTCGCGATCGCGGCGGCCGAGACATCGCTGCGGCTGAGCCCATTCGATCCGATGATGTTCGCCATTCAAGCCTCGAAAGTGTTCGGCCTGTTGCGGCTCGATCAGCGCGTCGAGGCCGGCGCGTTCGCGCGCGAAGTCCTGCGCCAACCGAATGTTCACGTGCACGCGCGCGCGATCGCGGTGCTGGCGTTGGGGTTCATCGGCCATGCCGATGAGGCGCGCACCGCCCTGGCAAAGATTCGCGGCGAGCGGCCGACCTACGACATCGGCGCGTTCCTGAGCGCTTTCCGGTTGAATGATGATCTCGCGAAGGTCTATCGCGAAGGCGCGCGCTTGATCGGGCTCGGATAGAGCGACATATCGCCCGTTACACGCGGAGGGACAGCTGGAGTGGAATGCGCGTCGTTAAGCAGAACACCGGTGGCGGACCGCGAAAACGCACGTTCAACAACGTCTGTGATCTGCCTGGCGGCTTCCTCGGGCGCGAGGCCGCTCGGCCGAATATTGGATATGCAGCTCCGGCTCGAGTCCATTGTACCGACGCGGGGCCGCCAGGTGATGTAGGCGCCAAGCGAGTCGGCGGCCGACAGACCCGGTCGCTCGCCGACCAAGACAACTGCCAGCTTAGCTTCCAGCAGTTCGGCAATCTCATCGCCGACCGCAACCCGTCCCTGCTCGACGAGAACAAGCGGCCCGATCGTGAGGCCGCGCGCCAGCAGCGGCGGACGCAGATGATCGAGCAAAGGGAGAAGATTCGTCTCGATGGCGAGCGCCGAGAGACCGTCCGCCGCCACGATAGCGACGTCGTGTCCGCGCCGCTCCCTCTCGACGACGCTGCGCCCGACGGAGGACAGGCGTCGCCCGAGATCGGGGCGGCGCAAATACTCGGTTCGATCTGTCGCGGCGCTGCGCACCCGGACAACGTTCCAGCCATGCTGACCAAGCACTTTCGCAATCGCCTCGAAATCCAGGACGGCATGCACGGCGTCGCGCGCCTTCGCATGATCGAGCATGAATTTGAGGCTCGCCGCGGTGGGCTGTCCGGAGCCCGCGCGTCCGAGCGCGATCCGAGCCGGCGTGAAGCCTCGCAGCCGCGCAAGACCATTCACGACTGGCGGCCGATTGCCTCCCTGAGACAGGTCATCCAGCATCACGGGGCTTCGATCGACTCGATCAGCGCCAGCGTCGGACTGATCGCGGCCGCGGCTTGTTCGGGAAGGTTGCCTGGCGCGTCGGCAAGGTCCATGCGTTGAAGCCAATCCTCGAATTCCGGGGCAGGTCGCCGGCCGAGCGTGTGGCGGACATAGAGAATGTCGTGAAACGACAGGCTCTGATAGTTCAGCATGACATCGTCGGCGCCGGGAACCGCGATGACGAACGCAACTCCTGCGGCGGCCAGCAGGGTCAGCAGCGCGTCCATGTCGTCCTGGTCGGCTTCGGCATGGTTGGTGTAGCAGACGTCGCATCCCATCGGCAGACCGAGCAGTTTCCCGCAGAAATGATCCTCCAGCCCGGCGCG